>CXWL01000973.1_pt1 | contig 349262 bp, 305 predicted proteins | sample 590931 | NCBI WGS metagenome assembly CXWL01 (sample SAMEA3498368, study PRJEB10139) | groundwater metagenome | biome: water well; material: biofilm material | place: Germany | collected 2015-04-27 | reverse complement strand
CCCTTAAGACGTCAGGTCTCAACTAATGGACCTCAGAAAACGACTTTCACCACGGGCAGCTAGAGCCAGCCCTTCTGACGAGCCAGCCGCGCTGCCTCGATTCGATTGGCCACGCCAAGTTTGCTGATCGCCTCGGAAAGGTAGTTGCGCACTGTGCCTTCGGAGAGCCCCAGGGTCGCCGCGATGTCCGCGCTCGTCTGGCCCTCTTCCGCGTGGCGCAGCACCTGACGTTCGCGGTCGGAGAGCGGGTCGGGATCGCCCCAGGCCTCCTGGGCCAGCTCAGGGTCGATGACCCGCAGTCCCGCATGGACCCGGCGCACCGCGTCGGCGAGCTTCTCGGAAGGCGCGTCCTTGAGCAGGTAGCCGGTGGCCCCCGAGTCGAGTGCGCGGCGCAGGTATCCGGCGCGGGCGAAGGTGGTGAGAATGATGATGCGGGTTTTGGGCAGCGCCTTCTTCACCGCGGCGGCAAGCTCAAGGCCGGTCATCCCAGGCATCTCGATGTCGGTGACCAGCACATCCGGCATGGTCTTGAAGCAGACCTCCTGACCATCCCGACCGTCCCGGGCGCGGCCCACCACCTCAATGTCCTTCTCGATCTCGAGCAGGGCCACCAGCGCCCCAAGCACCATTCCCTGATCCTCGGCCACCACCACCCGAATCGCCATGTCAGGCGGGCTCGGGGCTCAAGGGCAGCGTGATCTCCAGACGAGTGCCGGAGCGTCCGTCGCGCACCAGACTGCCCGCCGAGTGCGGCCACCCGTTCACGCATGCCGGTGAGGCCGTTGCCTTCGCGACCATCGCCTCCGGCGCCGTCATCTTCGATCTCGAGCCGAGCCACGTTGTTCGACAGGGCCAGGCGGACCCGGCAGGTTTTGGCCCGCGCGTGGCGCAGGACGTTCGTGGTGGCTTCGCGCAAGACCATGGTCAGTGCGTTTTCGTGGGCGGGGGGCAAGGTGAGGGGTTCGGTCTCAACCGAGAGAGCGACGCCCGCGGTTTCGAAGGCCTTGCGCATGGCTTCGAACTCGGCGGAGAGACCAGAGGCGCGGTAGCCGGTGACGGCGCTTCGCACCTGGGCGAGGGCGTCGCGCGCCACTTCGTTGACCTCGCGGATCTCCTGGGCCGCTCGCGCGGGGTCGCGTTCCATGAGCTTGCTCGCGAGTTCGGACTTGAGCGCGATGACGGAGAGGGTGTGGCCGAGCACGTCGTGGAGGTCGCGCGCGATCCGCTCGCGTTCCGCGATCTTGGCCAGGTGTTCGACTTCGCTATGAGCCAGCCGAAGCCTTGCATTCGACAAGAACACCTGAGCCCAGTGGATGTTGAGGCCGCCGATGACGCCGGCGATGAAGACCGAGGGAACGAAGAACCACAACTCCTGCCCGCTTGCCACGCCGAACGTGGCTACCAGGCCCAGATAAATGGCGAGGTAGGTCAAGCGCGGCCGATCACGGTCGATGAACGGGATCATCGCCGCGGCGTAGATGAAGAAACTCGCGCCGTAGAAGCGGAAGGGTGTGAAAGAGAGGGCGCAGCCGATGAGGGCCATCCCCGCGATCACCAGAACGAGGCGCCGTCCGTGAACCCAATATCCGACGAAATACAGAATCAGGAAAGCGACGTAGGCCCCGAGGTATCCGGCAAGCTCAAACGACCCCTGCGGATTCTTGTAGAGGGCGACCAGATACGGGACGGTGTACAGCAGCCACGCGTAGGGCGTCCAACCGAGCTCGGAGTTGGGGGGGAGAAGCCTCATGACAGTGCCTTGGAAGTATAGGAGCGGAGCTTGGGGCCGCTTATCGACTCGCTTTCCACGGCCCGGCCGGCGTGTCGAAGAGCCGGTCTAGATCCAGCTTGCGGCCGCCAAGATAGACGCCCTCCACGTTGCGATAGGCGGTCACCGCGGCGAGCGGATCCTCCCCAAGGACGACCATGTCGGCCACGGAGCCGCGCTCGATGCGACCAAGCGTCTTTTGACCCAGCCGCGTGGCCGGGCGACTGGTGGCCGCGATCAAGACCTCGGAAAGCGGGAGTCCGGCCTGAGCCAGAAGTTCCAGTTCATGGATCAAGGCCGGACCGTGGAAGGTGGCGGGATTCCCCGCGTCGCTTCCCGCGATGATCGGCACGCCGGCGCGGTTCGCGGCCTGCACCGCGGCGAGGCCGGTCTCAAAGTTCCGGCTCAGTCCCGAGATCGCCTCGGTATCGCTCATGAAGCCCTGGAACGCTCCCTTGGGATCGAGAAGGCCCGCGAAGACCTCGGGAATCACCAGACGCCGCAAGCGGTCGTCGGCGGTCTGAAGCATGGTGCGTTTCCAGTCGAAGTCGTAGACCGTGAGGGTAGGAGTGAAGGTCACCTTCCTGGCCGCCATAAGGCCAATGGTCTCGGCGGACAGGCCGCGAGCCATGTGCTCAAGCCCGTCCGCTCCCGCGTCGATCGCGGCGCGGGCATCCGCGTCGGTGCCCACGTGCACCGTCACTTTGAGCCCACGTTCCTTGGCCTCGGCCACCGCCGCTTTGAAGACTTCGAGGTCGAGCCGGGGCATTGGTCGGCCGACGAAACCGGGCTCGAGGACAAGTTTTACGAGGTCGACGTTGCGGCGATACAGGTCGATCACGGCGTTCCGGGCCTCGGCGGGCGTCTTCACTTGCCTAGTGAGTTGATCGGCGAGGCCGGGAACGAACTTGAACATGGCCGCGGGGTGGCCCTCGGGCGCGGTGATCGACGCTCCGGCGAAGAAGGTGCGTGGCGCGCGCATCGTGCCCGCGCTGACGAGGCCGCGCAGCCTTCCCAGCGCCTCCGGGTCATCGGTCAAAGAGAGGATGGAGGTGACACCGGAAGCGAGATACGCCTGTAAGTCATGCACCTGACGCTCATCCGATTGTTCCACCAGGCCGCCGCCGATTCCGCCCGAGCCACCGAGATGGACATGGGAATCGAAGAGGCCGGGAATCAGGAACTTCCCGGTCAGGTCCTCGGTTTCCGCCCCCGCGGGCAGCGGATCCTCCGCCCGATCGATCGAAACGTCGGCGACCTTGTGGTCGCGGATCACAATGCGCGCGTTGTCGATCCGTCCACCCAGGCCGTCAAGCACGGTGGCGCCGCGGAGCACCCGCACCTTGCCCCGGGCTTCGCCCGCTTCAATCGACCGCGAACCCGGCAATTCGTTCATCCGAAAGGCAGGGGCCACCACGGCCGCGAGGAGCATCACCACCACGAAGGCGCCGAGGATGATGGCGATGGACCGCTTCGAAATGGGCTCGGTTCCTTCCCAGCGAAAGAGGGCGGCCGAGAGGGCGAGGCCCGTCAGGCCCAGGACGGTGAGGATGGCCAGAGGACCGAGGAGCAGGTCAAGGCCCTCGCCTCGGACGATCACCCCTTGCAGGGCTTCAACGATGTAAGTGGCGGGCAGGAAGCGCGCGAAGCTCTTCATGGCCTCGGGCAGCAGCGCGAAAGGAAAGGCCGAACCCGACAGGAACATCATCGGAAAGAAGATGAGGTTGATGATGGGCGGAGCGGTGCGCATGTCCCGGGCCGCACTTCCCACGAGCAGCCCCAGCGGGATGGTCGAGAAAGCGCCGAAGAGAAAGACCACGAAGAGCGCCCCCAGTGATCCCGCGACTTCGGTCTTGAACACCAGGCTCCCGACCACCAGCAACATGAGGAAGGTGATCGCGTTCTGGAAAAGTGCTGTCGTTCCCTGGGCCAGGATCATGGTGGTGGCGCTCACCGGCGTCACCCGGAAACGACGAAGGACTCCCGTCTCCCGTGAAAGCACCATAGGCATGGCGATGCCGAAAAGACTGCCCGAAATGAGCATGGTGGTGAGAAGGCCGGGCAGCATGAAGGTGGCGGCGCGCGCATTTCCGCGCGCCATGATCCCCCCGAAGAGGAAGAGGAAACCCAGAGGAAATGCGAGCGACCAGAACAGGGCCTCTTTGGATCTGAGGAAGGCGGCGAGGTGCGCGCGAACCAGGGCGAAATAGCTCTTGATGACCATGATTACGCAGCCTCCGTGATGTCGGCAGCCGTCGCGGCATCGCCAATCAATTGAACGTAAAGATCCTCGAGTGTGGGTCGCTTCAGGCGCAGATCGAGGAGAGCCGCGTGCGACGACTTGAGGGCTGCACCAAGTCCGACGATGGCGGCGGTGGAGTCTTTGGTCCGGTAGCGAAGGAGCCGGCCGTCCCTTCCCTCAAACGTCGCGCCTGGCAAGAGGTTCTCGGGATCGACCGGCTTGTCGATCTCGATCCACAAGGTCGACGACCCTTCCGCTTGGGCCAGCAGTTGCAGCGGCGTTCCATCGGCCACGACTTCGCCCGCGCGCAGGATCACCACGCGGTCGGCCAGAGCCTCGATCTCATCGAGGTAGTGAGAGGAGATGAGGATGGTCTTGCCCATCGCCTTGAGGTTCTTGAGGATCTCGTGGATGCCGCGCCGCGCGATGGGGTCGAGGCCCGAAGTGGGCTCGTCGAGGACCAGCAGTTCGGGGTCGTGAAGAGTGGCGAGGCCAAGGGCGAGGCGCTGCTTCTGGCCGCCGGAGAGGCCGAGCACCGCGGCCTTGCGCTTCTCGGTCAAGTGGACCGACTCCAGAATCGCGGCCACGCCCATCGTCTTCGGGTAGAAGGAGCCGAACAGGTTCAGTGTCTCTTCGACGGTGAGCGCCTCCGGAAACGCAGTCTGCTGGAGCTGCACCCCGAGCTTCTGCCGGAGTTCGACCGCGTTCTTCTGCGGGTCGAGGCCGAGGACGCGGACCGAGCCGGAGGTGGCCGGTCGCAAACCTTCCAGGATTTCGACAAACGTGGTTTTGCCCGCTCCATTCGGTCCGAGCAACCCGATGATGCCGCCGGGCGCGACATCGAGGGACATTCCGCGGAGGGCCCGCACGTCTTCATAGTTTTTTACGAGCGACTGGACTTGGATCACCATGGCGGAAGAATCGCCTGGCCGGAGGCCATATTGAAGTGGCTCGCGTCCCGTATTCCGGGTGACGTTTGTAATTACGCTGTAAAGCCGGTGTTCGACTTATTGAACTTGAATCATTTCAATTCTTTCGGGAACCAACGAACCGGCGACTGCGTCTTATCTGGCAAAGGCGTTTCATCCCCAGTTCCCCAATCGAGGACAGTTGCCATGTTAGAGACGAGCCCCAGTTTCCTGTTTCCGGACCGCCGCCCGCTCAAAGAGATGGTCGACGACTACGAGCGCAAGATTGTTCTGATGGCCCTCGAGCTCGCCCACTGGAATCAGCGCCGGGCCGCGTCCTCGTTGGGTCTTCTGCCCTCCACCCTGTCGGAGAAAATGAAACGTTTCGGCCTGCGCCGGGTCAAAGATGAGGCCGCCGAATCGGTCTCCTCGCACGAAGCGGCCTGAAGCGCGCCGCGCGAGATTTTCCGTTGCGACTGTCCGGCTCGTCCGATAGCGGACATCGCGATGCGATGATTCGGGCTGGAGACACCAGAACCGAATGACCCATCGCCGAGACTTTCTTGCTACCGCCGGTCTCGCGGCCCTTACCGCCGCCGCGTCCGTGGCCCGCGCCCAGCCGCACAACCCGACTGGGGCCAAGCCGGTGGCCAAACCGGGGGTGATCAAGCCCCCCCGCCTCAAGCCTGGCGACACGCTGGGCCTCATCCACCCCTCCTCGGCCACCTTCCAGAAGATGGATCTCGAGATCGCCATCGATAACCTCAAGGCGGTGGGCTTCAACGTCAAGGTCGGTGCGCACGCCCTCGATCGTTACGGGTACCTGGCGGGTCGGGACGCCGACCGCGCCGCCGACATCAACACCTTCTTCGCCGACTCCTTCGTGCAGGGGATCTGCGCGGTGCGCGGCGGCTGGGGCGCGGCGCGACTGCTGCCCTACCTCAACTTCGAGACCATCGCGAAGAACCCCAAGGTGCTTTTCGGCTACTCCGACATCACGGCACTGCACATGGCGATTCCGGCGAAGACCGGCCTCGTCACCTTCCATGCCCCCACCGGTTTCTCGGCCTGGAACGAGTTGTCGGCCACCTGGTTCAAGCGCGTCACCGTTGATGGAGAAGCGGCGCAGTTCGTGAACGAGCCGGACTTCAAGGGTCGCATCGCTCCGGTGGCGAACCGCACCCAAACCATCGTCCCGGGCAAGGCCGAGGGCCGTCTCATGGGCGGCAACCTCACCGTTCTCGCTCACCTTGTGGGCACGCCGTACCTGCCCGACTTCGCGGGCAAGATCCTCTTCCTCGAGGATGTCCACGAGGCGGTTTACCGCGTCGATCGCATGCTTACGCATCTCAAGCTTGCGGGGCTCCTGTCGCAGATCAAGGGCTTCATCTGGGGCCAGTGTTCAGATTGCGAACCCGACAGCGGTGGGTACGGTTCGCTCACCCTCGAAGAGGTCCTCGACGATCACATCAAGCCCCTGGGCATCCCCACCTACCGCGGCGCCATGATCGGCCACATCGACCGGCAGTTCACGGTGCCGGAAGGCATCCTCGCCGAGATGGACGCGGACGCAGGGACGTTCCGCCTCCTGGAAAGCGCCGTCGTCTAGAGCCGCCGCGGCCGCGCGGCGATCGAAGGCGGTCCCTGAGCCGACAGTCTGTTTGGAATCCCGGTCGAAGGGCGGTCACTGAGGGAGGTCCGTGCTACGGGCGGTCGAGCGCGCAGCCTGGCCTTGGGCCAAGTGACCGCCCCCAACCAACGCCCGCCCCCGGTCCGTCACCCTCGGTGCAGCCAGTCCGTTTTGGCGTGCGGAAACCGGGGGCCTAGCGTGACAGTCCGTTTCCGACCACGAACCCCCCACACGTGAAATCAGATCCACCGCCCGACAGCCGCGCGTACGCGAGGTGTCGCTGCGGCCGCGCGGCGATCGAGGGCGGTCCCTGAGCCGACAGTCTGTTTGGAATCCCGGTCGAAGGGCCCGCCCAGTCGCCTTCCTGTGCAGCGGTCTCATGGCCTTCGCGTACTGGATGTCCCACGGCATGCGGGCGCTGCTGCCCATCGAAAACCGAGGCGAACTCGCGGCCCTCTACTGCTTCTTATTCCTCTTCATCTCCGCCTACGGCCCGGGGATCTGCAGTGTGGACGGTCGCAAGGGGAAGTAGATGCCCGCGGTTGCGCGCGCCGGTTGCGCGGGGTGGCGGTCACTTGGCCCAAGGCCAGGCTGCGCGCTCGACCGCTTGTAGCAAGGATCGCCCTCAGTGACCGCGCTTCGACTGCGTTGCAGCTAACCGGTGGCTGAGCCCATCAATGGCGTTCAGTCGAAGCCCCCTCAGTGACCGCTCGTTGAAGGCGCGCGGGGGTGGCGGTCACTTCGACCGCTTGCAGCACGGACTCCCCTCAGTGACCGCTCTTGAAGCCTCGCGGCCACAGCGACACCTCGCGTACGTGGGAGCGAATAAGATCCCTCTCCCGATGCACGACCCAAAGACGCTGCAAGCCCATGGTCTCAAACCCGACGAATACGAGCGCATCAAAACGCTGCTCGGGCGCGAGCCGAATCTGGTCGAACTCGGGATGTTCTCGGTCATGTGGTCGGAGCACTGCTCGTACAAGTCCACTCGCGTCCACCTGAAGAATCTGCCCACCAAGGGCCCCCGCGTGGCCCAGGGGCCGGGCGAAAACGCGGGAGCCCTCGACATCGGCGACGGCCTGCTCGCTGTCTTCAAGATCGAGTCGCACAACCATCCCTCGTTCATCGAGCCCTACCAGGGCGCGGCCACCGGCGTGGGCGGGATCCTGCGTGACATCTTCACCATGGGCGCGCGCCCGATCGCGGTGTTGAACTCACTGCGTTTCTCGGACTCGTTCGATCAGAAGACCCGGAGGATCATCTCCGGCGTGGTGGCAGGTGTCGGCGGTTACGGCAACGCCTTCGGCTGCCCCACCGTGGGCGGCGAGGTGGTGTTCGAGCCCTGCTACTCCGGCAACCCCCTCGTGAACGCCTTCTGTCTTGGCATGACCACGAAGGACAAGCTCTTCCTCGGTCGCGCCGAGGGTGTTGGCAACACCGTCTTCTACGTGGGCGCGAAAACCGGTCGGGACGGCATCCATGGAGCCACCATGGCCTCGTCTGAGTTTGGCGAAGGCAGCGAAGAGAAGCGGCCCACGGTGCAGGTCGGCGATCCCTTCATGGAGAAGATCCTGCTCGAGTCGTGCCTGGAAGCCATGGCCACCGGAGCGGTGGTGGGCATCCAGGACATGGGGGCGGCGGGCCTCACCTGCGCCACCTCGGAAACCGCGGGACGCGCCGGCACCGGCATCGAGTTCGACGTGTCGAAGGTCCCACAGCGCGAATCGGGCATGACCGCGTACGAGGTGATGTTGTCCGAGTCCCAGGAGCGGATGCTTCTGGTGGCGAAAAAGGGCCGCGAGGCCGAGATAACGGCGGTGTTCGAGAAGTGGGATCTGCACGCCGAGGCCGTGGGCGTGGTCACCGGCGACGGTCATGTGAAGGTCTACAAGGACGGCAAACTCGAAGCCGACATTCCCGCCAGCGCCCTCACCGACGAAGCGCCGCTTTACAACCGTCCATGGGTGGACCCGAAGAACCCGGCCGAGGATCGAGACCTTTCCGACATCGAGACGCCCGCCGATCTCTCGAAAGCGTTTCTCGCCCTGCTCGGCTCGCCCAACATCGCGAGCAAGAAGTGGGTTTACCGGCAGTACGACAGCACGGTTCAGACGGGAACGGTTCAGGGCCCGGGCGTGTCTGACGCCGCGGTGGTGCGGATTCACGGCTCGAAGAAGGGCCTCGCCATCGCCCTCGACGGCAATGGCCGTTACGGCTTCTTGAACGCGAAACAAGGCGCGATGCTCGCGGTGGCCGAAGCGTGCCGCAACGTGGTGGCCACGGGAGCGTTGCCCATCGGCCTCACCAACTGCCTCAACTTCGGCAATCCCGAGAAGCCCGAAGTGATGGGCCAGATCGTGAAGGCGCTTGAAGGCATCGGTGAAGCGAGCCGCGCGCTCGACGCGCCGGTCACGGGCGGCAACGTCTCGCTCTACAACGAGACCGACGGCGTGCCGATCTACCCGACACCGGTCATCGGTGCGGTGGGCCTGCTCGAAGACGCGAGCCGCGCCATCACCCGGACTTTCGCCCAGGCCGGCGACACCGTGATTCTTTTGGGCGAGACCGATTTCTCCCTCGGCGGCAGCGAATACCTGCGCACCGTTCACGGCACGGTGGCGGGCGCGTTGCCCGCGCTCGATCTCAAGGCGGAGCGCGCGATGTACGAGGTGGTGCTCGACCTCAATGAGAAGGGGAAGCTCGTCTCCGCGCATGACATTGCCGATGGCGGCCTGGCGGTCGCCCTCGCCGAATGTTGCTTCAACTTTGAAAGCGCCTCTTTGGGCGGCGACTTCGATCTCGGGGATGTCGACGGTGGCGCCGAATTCGACGAAGCCGAGCCGACCCGCGTGGACGCGCTCCTCTTCTCCGAAGGGCCGTCGCGCATGATCGTCTCCACCCGCGATCCCGAAGCGGTCGAGGCGCGCGCAGCGGAAAGCGGCGTGCCCTGCCGTCGACTGGGCAAGGTGGGCGGGTCTCACCTCACGCTGCGATGCGGCGGTGCGCAGATCACCCGGCATCCGGTGTCCGAGCTGCTGCATGCGTGGCTTTCGCTCGAACGCACTCTCTCGGCTTAGAGTCCACAAAGGCATGAAGCTCAGCACCATCCCCGACGATCACTTCAAAGATCAGTGCGGGATCTTCGGGGTGTTCGGGCACCCGGAGGCGGCCAATCTCACCTACCTCGGCCTCTACGCCCTCCAGCACCGGGGCCAGGAGTCGGCGGGCATCGTCACGTCGGACGGCGAATCGCTGAAAACCGTGCGCGGCATGGGCCTGGTCAGTGAGGTCTTCGAGCGCGAGGAGTCGATCGCGTCGCTCGTGGGCGCCTCGTCGATCGGCCACGTGCGTTACTCGACCACCGGTGAAAGTGCCGAGCGCAACGTTCAACCCATCCTCATCGATTGCCAGCGCGGCGAGATTGCGGTCGCCCACAACGGCAACCTCGTGAACGCCGACGTGCTGCGCGGTCAGCTCGAAGCCGCAGGTTCCATCTTCCAGTCGAGTTCGGACACCGAGGTGCTGCTGCATCTTTATGCGCGCGCCCGCATCGGCCCGGTCGAAGACGCGATCGCCTCCAGCCTGCTCAAGGTCCGCGGGGCGTATTCCCTGCTGTTGCTCACGCAGGACTCGCTCATCGCCGCGCGCGATCCCATGGGCATCCGCCCCCTCGCTCTAGGCAAACTGGGCGACGCCTGGGTTCTCTCCTCGGAGACCTGCGCTTTCGACCTGATCGAGGCGACCTATGTGCGCGACGTGGCTCCCGGCGAAGTTCTGGTCATCGACAAGGACGGTCTGCGCTCCTATTTTCCGTTTCCGAAAGACACCGCGCGGCACTGCATCTTTGAGCACGTCTACTTCGCTCGTCCCGACTCCAAGGTCTTCGGCCGCAGCGTTCTCGGCTCGCGACTCGAAATGGGACGCCGGCTGGCCCGCGAGTCCCCCGTGCCCGCGGACGTGGTGGTGCCGGTTCCAGACAGCGGCATCGGCGCGGCCCTCGGTTACGCCGAGGAAAGCGGCCTGCCTTACGTGATGGGCCTGGTGCGTAACCACTACATCGGCCGCACCTTCATCGAGCCCAAGCAGAAGGTTCGCAGCTTCGGCGTGCGCATCAAGTTGAATCCGGTGCGCGAGGTTCTCGAAGGCAAGCGTGTGGTCCTGATCGACGACTCGATCGTGCGCGGCACCACGTCGCGGAAGATCGTCGACCTCATCCGCTCCGCGGGTGCGGCCGAAGTGCACCTCCGCATCTCATCGCCGCCCACCACCCATCCTTGCCACTACGGCATCGACACCCCAAGGCGCAGCGAATTGATCGCGTCGTCTCAGACCGTCGAGCAGATTCGCGAGAAGGTGGGGGCGGACACGCTCTCCTACCTCTCCCAGGGCGGGCTGATCTCCTCGGTCGGCGATACCCACGGCACGCGCCACTGCCTCGCCTGCTTCACCGGCAAATACGCGGTGCCGGTGCGCGACGAGGAAACGGTCGAGCTTTTTCCGCTAGCAGTGAGCCGATAGGAACGACAAGGCCCGCTCGGCCGCCCAGAAGCGGCCGGGCGCTTTGGTTGCCGCCGCAAAGCCCACATGGCCTCCGGTCGGGAGAATTTCGCGAGTCACCACACCCGATTCCGGAAGCGCGAATTGTCGAACACTTGAGGCGGGGATCATCGGATCGTCTTCGGCGGAGAGGACGAGTGTGGGCCGGTCGATGTTCTGAAGCCAGGGCCCCGAACTCGAGCGCGTGTAGTAGTCCTGTGCGGAGAGGAAACCCGCGTAGGGCGCGGTGATCTTCTCGTCGAACTCGCGGACCGTGCGCACACCCACTTCGCGCCCCGCTTCATACATGCTCGGATTGCGCGCCTGGATGCGGGTGTAAGACGCGTTCAGATCCGCGACGAAACGTGAGACGTACACGCGATTGGCAGGTTGGTGCAGGGCATCGCTGCACGCGAGAAGGTCCACCGGAGCCGACACCGCGACCGCGGCTTTGACCTCGACGGGAAGAGCCGCCTTCGACCGGCCGACCGCGAGGAGAACGTGATTGCCGCCCAGGGATGCCCCGAACAGGGCGATCCGCGGCGTCAGCTCAGCTACCCTTCGAGTCACCGCGACGAGGTCGACTTCCAGACCCGCGTTGTAGAGGCGGGGACAGATCTGGAACGAGTCGCCCGCGCCACGCATGTTCATTCTGACCACGTGCCAGCCCGCGGCGAACGCGTGAAGGCCGGTTGAAAGCATGTAGGTCGATTCGTCACGGCCGCCCATACCGTGCAGCTGAATCAAGGCGGGCGAGCCGGCACGATTCCCCGGCTGCCAGGTGGCGCGGCAGAGGATGCGGATGCCCGGTTCCGATTCGACGATCAGGTCTTCACTCGGCAAGGTCCAGGCGAGATTCCGCCGATGGAAGAAGCCGAGGACGGTCTGAACATGGCCGCCGTGCGCGAACCAGGGCGGGTTGAAACTCACACCGTCAATACGATCTTGCCGAAGTGTTCGGAGGCCTCCATCATGCGGTGGGCGTCCGCGGCGCGTTCGAGCGGAAGCGCCGCGTGGACCTCGGTTCGCAGGCGTCCGGCAAAGAAGTGGGGGGCCGCGGCCAGAAGGTCGGCGCGGCTTCCCATGTACGAGCCGAGCAGCGACAGGTGTTTCGAGAACAGGAAGCGGAGGTCGGTGGCGCCCTTGGGCCCGGACGTCGCCCCGCAGGTGACCAGGCGTCCGCGGTGGGCCATGGATTGTACCGAACGTTCCCAGGTCTTTTCGCCGGTGTGCTCGATCACCACCTCGACTCCCTTCTTGGAAGTCAGACGCTTGACCTCAGCCACCACGTCGCCTTTGTAGTGATCGACCACCGCGTCCGCGCCGAGGCTTCGGGCCAGTTCGAGTTTCTTCTCGCCGCCTGCGGTGGCGATCACACGCGCACCCATGAGTTTCGCGATCTGGATGGCGGCCATGCCCACACCGCTGCCCGCGGCCCAGATCAACACATCCTCGCCCACTTTGATCTGCGCGCGCACCACCAGCATCCGCCACGCGGTCAGGAAAACCAGCGGGAAGGCGGCAGCGTTTTCGTAGCTGAGGGAATCCGGAATGGGAATGAGACTCGCGAGGGGGACGGCCACGAATTCGGCGTAGCCGCCGGGACGACCGTGGCCGAGAATCCGGTAACGACGGCAGGCGAAATCGTCGCCGGCGAGGCACTGGGCGCAACGGCCGCACGAAGTGCCGGGCTGAAGCATCACGCGTTGGCCGACCGAAAGCCCCGTGGTGTCGACCCCCACCGGCAACGACGCGATATCGCCCGCGATGTCGTTGCCGAGGATGTGAGGCAGTGGCGGCTCGTATCCGGCCCGGCCACTGCGCGTCCACAGATCGAGGTGGTTGAGGGCGCAGGCGCGCACTCGAACCAGGGCTTCGCCGGGTGCTGGAACCGGGGCGTCGATGTCTTCGATCTGTAGGACGTCCGCCTCGCCCTGGCTCTTGATCAGTGCCGCTCGCATTCAGTCCTCGGGATAACGTCCTATAACCTTCGCGTTCGCGCCCGAAACCAGGGCGCCTTGTGACCAATTTCGATGATACAAGCCTTCCGAGTGACCAAACGTTACGACGCGCACGGCGTGGCCCTGCGCGATGTGTCGCTGCATGTGCCGAAGGGCGAGTTCTGTTTCCTCACCGGTCCTTCGGGGGCGGGGAAGACCACGTTGCTGAGGCTCATCCTTCGCGAGGAGCTGCCCACGGAAGGTCAGATCCTGGTGGGGGGGCGCAACGTCTCGGTTCTCCCCAAACACAAGATCCCGGAGTTCCGCCGCACCCTGGGTGTCGTGTTCCAGGACTTCAAGCTCCTCAAGCTCAAGACCATCCTCGAGAACGTGGGCTTCGTCTTGCGGGTGCTCGGCGTGCCTGAAGAAGAGCGAAGGCGTCGCGCTTTCCTCGCCCTCAAGTCGGTGGGGCTCGAAGACAAGCTCGACTCCTTTCCACTGCAGCTCTCGGGCGGCGAGCAGCAGCGCGTGGCCATCGCGCGCGCCCTGATCAACGAGCCGGAACTGGTGCTGGCCGACGAGCCCACCGGCAATCTCGACCCCGAACGTGCGTCTGAAGTGATGGCGCTTTTCGAGGAGATGTGCGCCACCAAGGGCACCACCGTGCTCGTGGCCACCCACGACCGGGAGATGATCGAACGGATGAAGAAGAGGGTGATCACCCTCGTCAAGGGTCAGGTGGCCGAAGTCTCGTCCTGATCGGCAGCAGCCGCGGCCTGGCCGGCGCGCGCGGCCGCGGCGGCGGCCCGGCTCGCCACCATGGCCTGCACCCGGGCGATCACGGCGTCGAGGGCCACATTGTTCTGGGCGCCCTCGGGAATGATGAGATCCGCGTAGCGTTTCGACGGCTCCACGAACTCGAGGTGCATCATCCGGACGCTCTCGAGGTACTGCTTCTCGACGGAATCGTAGCTGCGGCCTCGTTCCTTCAGGTCGCGGCGGAGGCGGCGCAGGATGCGCACGTCGGCGTCGGTGTCGATGAAGAGCCGGATGTCCATGATCCGGCGGAGCGACTCCTCGGCCAGCACCAGGATGCCTTCGAGCACGATCACCGGCCTTGGGCGCAGGGCGTCCGGGAGGACGACGCGGGCATGGGTGGCGTAGTCGTAGGTGAGATGGGGGACCGGCCGCGACATCTTCAACTCGCGCAGGTCCTGCTCGAGCAGGCTGGTGTCGAAAGCGTGGGGATGATCGTAGTTCCAGCGCGCGCGCTCCTCGGCGGTCAAGGAACTGGTGTCGCGATAGTAGGAATCCTGGGGGACCATCAGGCAGCTTTCCTCGCCGATGGCCTCGACGAGTTTGCGCGCGAAAGACGTTTTGCCCGAGCCGGTGCCGCCGGCCACGCCGATGAGTATTGCCATGGGTGAGACCGTATTATCCCCCCCGAATGTCCAAGGCGGTCAGGTACGCGTTCGAGGAAGCTCTGTCCGGCCTCCTGCGTCGACGCGTCCTGACCGTGGTGTCGGTGGCCACCATCGGTGCTTCCCTGGGTGTGTTCGGCCTCTTCTTCTCGATCGCCCGCGCGGGCGGATCTCTCGTCGACTCCCTGGCCAGCAAGGTGCAGGTGGTGGTCTATCTATCGCCCGACCTTAAGACCGCGGCGCGGCAGGCGCTGGTGGCGAAGATCAAGGCCCAGAACGTGGTGATGGGGGTCGAGGAGCGAACGGCCGACGAGGCCCTGGCAAGGTTCAAGGGTCTCTTTCCCGATCTCGCGGCTATTCCCGAGGAAATCGGCGAGACGCCCTTTCCTCCCTCCATCGAGATTTCTCTCAAACCCGAACTCGCGCGCGCGCAGGTGGTGGCGAACCTGATCGAGAGCTGGAAGAAGATCGACGGTGTCGATGAAGTGCACTACGACGCCATCCTGGTGAACCGTCTGTCCGCGGTGGTGAGCCTGGTGCGGGGGCTCGCCCTGGTGCTGGGCCTCGTGCTGGCCGTGGCTTCGGGCTTCACCATCGCGAATGTGATCCGCCTGTCGGTCTATTCAAGGGAAGACGAAATCGAGATCATGCGCCTCGTCGGCGCCTCCAAGGCCTTCATCCGCGGGCCGTTCCTGGTCGAAGGCTCGCTTTCGGGCGCGATGGGGGGCCTTTTGGCCAGCGGCCTGCTGGCCCTGGTCCTTCAGCGGGTGGTTATAGCCATGCGGGGGGCGAACCTCGGGGCCACCATGGCCCCCACTCTTGGATCCTCCGATGTCATTGCATTGATTGGGATTGGCGCGGGGGTAGGGCTGCTCGGCAGCTTCGTCAGCCTGGGAAAACTCCGGGACTGAGGCTTAAGGCCTTGGTGTCTTTCGTCACTTCGCGACTGCGTGGGGGGTTTAGTTGACGGCCTCGCCCGAACTATCCTTAAGGGGTCTTGGCCCAAGAAGCTCCAGAAACCACCGGATCTAAAGCGACCACCGCCCATCCTCCCACCAAGTCGGTGGCTCGCGAGTATCTCGAAATGCTCGTTGGCGCGGTCATCCTCGCTCTCTTCGTGCGGGCCTTCATCTTCCAGGCCTTCAAGATCCCCACCGGTTCGATGGAGCCCAATCTGCTGATCGGCGATCATCTTCTGGTCGACAAGCAGGTGTTCTCTCCCACACTCGGGTGGATCGAGGACGTCCTTTTCGCCAAGCGCGAAATCCGTCGCGGCGATGTGCTTGTTTTCAAGTTCCCCGAAGATCCCACCCGCGACTTCATCAAAAGGGTGATCGCCCTGCCCGGCGAGACCTTCGAGATTCAGGACAAACAGGTCCTCATCAACGGTGTCCCGCTGACCGAGCCTTATGCGCATTTCCTCGAGCCCCCGCTCAAGCGCACCGACCCCGACTACGGCCTGTACGGCGAGGACATTCGCGACAATTCGGGACCGCAGAAGATTCCCGAAGGTCAGCTCATGATGATGGGCGATAATCGCGACAACAGCCGAGACAGCCGCTTCTGGGGCACCCTGTCGGTTTCCCAGGTCAAGGGCCGGGCGGTGGTGGTGTACTGGTCTTACGAAGCCTCCCGCGAGGAATACACGAGGGGCGCATCGTTCCAGTGGGTGAAAGACACCCTCTCCGCTTTCGGTCGAACCCGGTGGTCGCGGTTCTTCCACGTCATCAGGTAGTCTCAGCGCGCTTCGAACAAGGAGTTTCCATGAAAACCAGCACAACCAGAAAGAACGAACGTGGCGAGGGCCAGATCGGCAGCATGATCGGCCTGGTGGTGATGATCGCCCTTGCCGTGGCCGCCTTCAACATCGGACCCCTCTACTGGCAGAACTATCAGTTCGAGGATCGGATCACCGCCATCGCCGGGAATTTCCCCCCGAACAAGGACGGAGATATCAGGGCCATGGCCGCGGTCAGGGGAGCGGTGGCGGAATCCGAACTCCTGCCCTATCTCGACCCCGAAACCTGCACCGTGACTTCGGCCGGCGGCATTGGCGGCCTGCGCACCGTTTCCTGCACCTATACCCGCGAGTACAAGCTCTTCGGCAATCGCAAGTCGGTGACCTTCGAGGTCACCGTCTCCCGTCCGATGTTCTAGGCTGCGGCCTCCGTCGTCGCAACGTCACGAGGTCATAAGACACAGGAATTGGGCGCACCTACAAAGACCAGGGTCAGGGTCGGCATCTTCGGCGGATCCGGCTACTCGGGCCGCGAACTCATTCGTTGGCTGCGCCGTCATCCCCGCGCCACCGTCGAGTTCTCAACCGGCTCCAGCGCACCCCATATTCCGCACGAGGATGGTCTCAACCGGGAGGCGGATGTCTACTTTCTCTGTTTGCCTCACATTACGTCCGCGGCCTACGTCCGCAAGGTCAAGGAGGCGCGTCCCGAGGCACTCATCATCGACCTCTCCGGTGATCTGCGGCTGAAGACACCGGAAAGCTACAAGCTCTGGTACGACCATGAACACGGTGCGCCCGAGCTGCTTCCGGGAGCCGTCTTCGGCCTGACCGAGGTGTTCCGCAACGACCTCGTGGGGGCGCGCCTGATATCGAATCCCGGCTGCTACGCGACTTCTGTGATGTTGCCGCTCTTGCCCCTGATCAAGTGCGGCCTCGTTGAACCCTCGGACATCATCGTGGACGCGAAGAGTGGCGCGTCCGGAGCCGGGCGTTCCCTGCGCGAGGATCTCCTGTTCTGCGAAGTCGAAGGAAGTCTTTCGATTTACTCCCAGGGGCGAAAGCACCGTCACATCGGGGAGATCGAGGAGACGATCGAGCGAAGCACGGGCACGCGCCCCACCCTCACCTTCTCGCCCCATCTGCTTCCCGTCGAGCGCGGCATCCTCTCCGCGATCTACGTACGGACATCGCGTTCGGTCGATGAACTCCGAAATGCGCTCACCGACTTCTACGAGGGTTCGCCCTTCGTTCGCGTGGTGGATCAAGCACCCAGGCTCAAGGACGTCAACCACAGCAATCTCTGCCTCATGTCGGTGCACGAAGGGGCGCCCGGTCGCGCCATCGTGGTCTCCGCACTCGACAATCTGGTCAAGGGCGCCGCCGGTCAGGCCATCCAGAACATGAACGTGGCCATGGGGTTTGACGAGACGGACGGCCTGCTCTGATGGCGCGGGCGCGGCGCGTCTACAAGGCGGGCGGGCCGGCCCTCGAAGATCCCGGGCTCCTTATTCCGCTCGGGCGTGAGATCTCGGATTTCGACGGCGACGTGGCCCTCGTTCATGGCGGAGGTCGTCAGGTCGAACGGATGCTCGAAAAGCTCGGCATCGAATCGAAGTTCGTCGATGGCCGACGTCAGACCTCGCCCGCGGCCATGGAGGTTGTGGAGATGATCCTGAGCGGCTCCACGAACAAGGCCCTCGCCGCTGGCCTCACGCGGGCTGGCGTTCCCGCGGTTGGCGTTTCCGGCCGCGACGGTGGCCTGATCCGCGCGTCGCTCGTGCCCGGGCTCGACCGGGTGGGAACACCCGAAGTGGTGGATCCCACGATCCTCGAGGCTTTGTGGGCGGCCAGGTTCCTCCCCGTGATTTCTCCGGTGTCGACCGGACCTTCGGGCGAGACGGTGAACGTGAACGCGGACGAAGCGGCTCAGTGGATCGCGCGCCGCATCGGAGCCGAAACGCTGGTGTTCCTCTCCGACGTGGACGGCGTGAATCTCGATGGAGGCCCCGTGCTCGAACTGAATGAAGCGGCCATCGAGGCGCGCACGAAAGACGGTTCGATCCACGGCGGCATGGCCATGAAGGTCCGCATGGCGCTCGATGCCGCGCGCTCCGGCATTCCCAGCGTGATCATCGCGGGCCGGGCCCGTCTCTCGAACGGTTTTCCCGGAACCTCGATTTCCCTCAAATGAAAGTTGGCGATACGAACATGAGTCAGGCACTCCTTCCCCTGTACGACCGGGACATCACCCTGGTCAAAGGCAAAGGCTCCACCCTCTGGACCAGCGACGACCGTCGGTTCCTCGATTTCTGCGCGGGCATCGCGGTGAACGGCCTCGGCTATGGAGACCGCGCGGTGGTGAAGGCGATTCGTGATCAGGCGGGGAAGCTGATGCATATCAGCAACCTCTACCACTCCGAGCCGACCTCGCGTCTGGCTCAGCGCCTGGTGGAGATGTCGTTTCCATCGAGAGTCTTCTTTTCGAACTCCGGCAGCGAGGCAGTCGAGGCCGCCATCAAGTTCGCGCGCCGCGTGGGCAATGACTCCGGCCGCACTGAACTCTTCGCCTTCGAGCGCTCGTTCCACGGCCGCACCATGGGGGCGTTGTCCCTCACCTGGACGCCCAAGTATCGCGAGCCCTTCGCGCCGCTACTCCCTGATACGGGTTTCCTGCCTTGGGGCGATCTCGCTGCGGTGGCCGAGCGCGTAGGTCCGAAGACGGCCGCGGTGCTCATCGAGCCAATCCAGGGCGAGGGCGGCTTGCGCCCCGCGTCGAACGAATTCCTGCAGGGTCTGCGGAAGATCTGCACCGAACGCGGTGCGCTGTTGATCGTGGACGAGATCCAGTGCGGTTTCGGTCGTACCGGGAAGATGTTCGCCTACGAACACGCGGGTATCACTCCGGACATTCTCACTGTGGCGAAGCCTCTCGGTGGCGGGCTGCCCATGGGGGCCACCATCCTCGCCGAGGCGCACGTGTCGAAGCTCCACGTGGGTGACCACGGTTCGACCTTCGGCGGCAATCCGGTGTGCGCCGCCGCCTCGAACGCCATCCTCGACCGGCTCACCACCGAGGGTTTCGTCGAGTCGGTGGCGAAGAAGGGTGAGCAACTGCGTAAGGGTCTCAAGAAGCTCCAGCGCAAACACAAGAACCAAATCGTGGATGTGCGGGGCCTCGGTCTCATGCAGGGCGTCGAGTTCAAGGGCGACGCGTCGGCTGTGGTCAAGGGCCTCAAAGCCAGGGGGATCCTCACCATCAAGGCGGGGGAAAAGGTCCTGCGCCTGCTCCCCCCTCTCGTGATCAAACCCGCGGAAATCCGCGAGTTTCTCGCCGCGTTAGACGCCGTAGTCGCCGAAATACCCGCTTCAGGAGAAATCACCGATGCGAAGCGTGACTAGCGTAGGCCGAATTCACTTCGGCCGCAGCGCGGGGGCCTGGGGGGCTGAGCACTTTGCGGCCCCCCAGCTCAACGATTGAGTTCTGGCACTACCGCTGCACGCGGGTTCCGCGCGGCGGCGGTGGAGGCGGGCATCAAGGCCGGACGGACGGATCTCGCCCTGCTGGTTTCCGACCGGCCGTGCGTGGCCTCGGGTGTCTTCACCAGCAATCTTGCGAAGGCCGCGCCCGTGCTCGTCTCCGCGGATCACTTGAAGCACGGCAGCGCCCGCGCGGTCATCGTGAACGCCGGCTGCGCCAATGCCGCTACCGGTCTTCAGGGTCTTGCCGATGCTCGGGAGACCGTGGCTATCGCCGCTGGAGCGCTCGGGTGTCCGGTCACCGAAGTCCTCGTCTGCTCCACCGGCGTCATCGGCGTGAATCTGCCCATGGACAAGATGCGCGCGGGAGTCCTCGCGGCGGTGTCCGGCTTGTCGAAGGAAGGCGGCGGGGCAGCCGCGCGGGCCATCATGACCACCGACACGAAACCCAAGGAGTCCTCGCGCAACATCGACCTCGGCGGGATTCAGGTGACGGTGGGCGGCATGGCCAAGGGCGCCGGCATGATCGCGCCGAACCTCGCGCCCCTGCATGCCACCATGCTCGCGTTCGTCACCACCGATGCGACCATCGACCGGTCCATGCTCGACCAGGCGCTGCTCGACGCGGTGGGGCCCACGTTCAACCGCATCACCGTGGATTCCGACACGTCGACGAACGACACCGCCATCGTTCTTGCCAACGGGGCTGCGGGCGCCGCCGCCATCACCGAGCCGGGCCCCGCGTACGACGTCTTTCGCGACGCGTTTCGCGAGGTGTGCCGCGATCTCGCTTTGATGATGATCCGCGACGGCGAGGGAGTGCAGCGCATCGCCGAAGTGGTGGTGAAAGGCGCCCGCACCGAGGACGACGCTCTACGTATCGCCCGCACCATCGCCGACTCACCCCTCGTTAAGACGGCGCTGCATGGCGGCGATCCGAACTGGGGGCGGATCATCGCCGCGGCCGGCCGCGCCGGAATCGCCTTCGATATCGCGAAGGTCGACATCCACATCGGCGAGATCTTCGTGTGCGAGGGCGGCGCGGCGCGTGTATACGACGAGAAGGCCGCGCACGCCGAGATGCTGAAGGATCCCGGCCGCCTGGTGGTCGATCTCCACGCCGGAGACGCGTCGGAGTCGATGTGGATGTGCGACCTGACGAAATCGTACGTCGACATAAACGCGCATTACCGGACGTAGGATTCCAAAGCGATGACCAAATTGTGGGGTGGCAATTACGACGCCGAGCCGGATCGACTCTTCTGGCAGTTCAACCGTTCGTTTCCGTTCGATCGGCGGCTGATCCGCGAGGAGATCGCGGCTTCGCGTGCCTACGCGCTCGCCCTCGGCCAATGCCGCGCTCTGCCGGAGAAGGACGCGAAGAAGATCGACCGGGGTCTCGCCCGGGTTCTCGCCCGGTACGAGTCTGATCCCGCCTACGCGGACATCGATGTCGAGGATGTTCACTCCTTCGTCGAAACGCGGCTCGAGGAGGAAATCGGCCCGCTCGCGGGTCAGGGCCACCTGGGTCGCAGCCGCAATGAACAGTCGGTCACCGCCCTGCGTCTTTTCATCCGCGGGGCCATTGACGACCTGCGTCCGCTGCTCAAGGACCTCGTCGACGCCCTCGTCGCCCGCGGTCTCCAGGGCGCCTCGCTGCCCATGCCCGGATACACCCACACCCGCGAGGCTGAGCCCATCACCTTCGGTCATTGGGCGGGAGCGCACGCGTGGGCCCTGGTGCGCGACTTCGATCGCCTTGGTGACGCGCGGATCCGGGTCAACGTTCTGCCTCTCGGATCCGGGGCTCTCGCCGGAACTGCACTGCCTTTGAAGCGCGAGGCCCTGGCCCGCGCTCTCGGATTTGCCGCGGTTTCGGAGAACGCACTCGACGCCATCTCCGACCGTGACTTCGCGGCCGAGTTCGTCTTCGCCCTCGCCCAGATTCAGGCCCATCTGTCACGTCTCGCCGAGGACCTGATCCACTACTCGTCCCTGCCCTACGGTTTTCTCGCCCTGCCCGAGGCCTTTACAACAGGTTCGAGCCTGATGCCGCAGAAGAAGAATCCCGATTCCATGGAACTGGTCCGGGGCAAGGCCGCGCGCACCACGGGCGCGGTGGTGAGGATCCTCGCGCTCACCACCGGCGTCCCGGTGAGTTACCAGAAGGACTTCCAGGAAGATAAGGAAGCGGTCTTCGACGCTCTCGACGCGGTACTACCCTCGGTCACGGTCAGCGCGGGAGTGGTGCGCGGTCTCACCTTGAACCCCGCGGTCATGAACAAGGCAGCCTCGGTCGAAGGCATGATGGCGGCGTCCCTCGCCGTGGCTCTCGCCCGCGAGGGTGTGCCCTTCCGCAAGGCGCATGGCATGGTGGGTTCGATGGTGGCGGACGCGGTCAAGGCGCAGATCGCCCTCCGCGAGGTCGCCCGCGCCACCTTGCAAGGTCGTCACCCGAAGATCGCCAACCGGATCAAGGACTTCTTCGACCCCAAGAAGGCCGTGGCCGCGAAAGCCGCCCGCGGCGGAACCGCCCCCGCTGCCGTCCGGGTCTCGTTGCGCACGGCCCGCGCGAGGGTGCGCTAGCCGCCATGCGGATCAGGGTCGGCACCAGCGGTTTCGCCTATAAGGAATGGAAGGGGAGCTTCTATCCCGAGAAGTTCAAGGACGAAGGGATGCTCGCGTACTACGCCGAGCGATTCGAGACGGTTGAGATCAACAACACGTTCTATCGGATGCCCAAACCAGAACTGCTCGCGAAGTGGGCGAACGACACCCCGGAACATTTCGCTTTCGTTCTGAAGGCTCCGCAGAAGATCACCCACATCAAGAAGCTCGAGGACTGCGCTTCCGAGGTCGAATACTTCCTGAAGTCCGCGGAGAGCCTCGGCCCGAAACGCGGCCCCATCCTGTTCCAGCTTCCGCCCTGGATGCGCAAAGACGTCGACAAGCTCAACCGCTTCCTCGCCCTGCTGCCCGAGGGGACGCGCGCGGCCTTCGAGTTCCGGCACGCGTCGTGGTTCGATGACGAGACCTACGCCCTGCTCCGGAAGGGCCACGCAACACTTGCCGCTTCGGAGACAGACGAGAAGACCGGTGAACTAGGCCCGCCGGTTCTGCCCACCACGGACTGGGGCTACTTCCGTCTGCGCCGCACCGATTACACCGAGGCCGATCTTCGAACCTGGCTGACCCGCATCCGCGAGCAGCCCTGGTCGGAAGCCTGGATCTTCTTCAAGCACGAAGACGAAGGCAACGCCGCGACACTCGCGGCCTCGTTGCGCAGCCTGCTCTAGGCACTTCCGGGGGGCAGGATCAGGCGGGAAGGCGGGCCTTTGAGACGAGGTCGTATTGACGGCGATGGAAAGGAACGGTCACCTCCTCCACCTTGCCGTCTTCTCGCTTCACCAGGAACGTGGTCTGCGGGGAATCGGAAAAGCTGCGGATCGTGGTGAACTGCCCCTCGGTTGCGACCAGGAAGCCGTCGACCGCGATCAGGCCGTCGCGATGGGTGAACCCGGCCCGGTGAAAGTCGATGGTGAAGAGGTTTCGATTGTTGAGGCTCAACGGCCGCGTGGCCGGAGGTGATTCCCCCGGGGCGATCTTGCCAAGCCCGCTTGGGAAGACACGCTCAAGGGCGGCCTGCGTCTCGGCCTCGTAAGGCGCCGCACCGTAACGCTGGGCGTGGCGGATCAGGAACTCGTCCTCGATCCCCGGACGGGCGTACCGATCAGTGATCTGACGATAGATCTCCGCCGCCTCCTTGAACTCCCCCATCCTCTCGTGGGCCCTGGCCAGGGTGGCAAGGCCCGCGGCGGAGTAAACGTCGGCCATTCGGCGAGCGATACGCATCGCCTCCGCGATTCGCCCGCGTTCCAGAAGGGCGGAGACATACCAACTCACGCTTTGAGACAGGGCGATCGCGTTCTGGGACCTGGCCACAGCGCGAGCCCCCAGGGGAAGGGCCGCTTCGGCCCGGCCCCATTCGGCGAGTCGGGCCCCGGCGAAACCGCATGTCTCCACATCGAGTTGGCAGACCCGCTTGGCTAGTTTCTCCACAAGGTCGGGGTCGTCAGCCTGATTGATGACGAGCATGATGATTTTGGGGTTGAACTCCAGCGAAGGGCCGTACGCCTCCAGCAACTCCTCACTCGTGGGCAGTATGCGGAGCCCCACGCGTTTTTGCATCTTGAACCGGCTGTGGTACGACGACCAGGGCGCGCGGCCGAGGCCGACTTCGAACTCGGGATCCTCCTCGCCCGCCCCCACGCTCCAGGGTCCGTTCGTGATGTACCCGGTTCCCGGCAACACGATAAGGGCCCATGCGCCCCGCCCCACGGTCTTCATCGATGGATCAAAGGTGCAGGACTGCAAACGTTGCCAATCACTGTGCGAGAGGATGTCGGGCCGGTCGGTCAGGATCTTTGCAACTCTGGCGCAGATGTCGGCGGGGGCTTTCACGAAGTCGCGGCCCACGATGGCCTCGGTCGGGTCGTTCACCGGGCGATCCTGCGCCAGTTCCAGAAACGCCTCTTCGGGGAGAAGCTTCCGCAGGGGCGCCGCCCATTCGCTGAACCGCTGGGCCGCTCCCTCGAGCGACTTGTTCGCCACGCCGAAGAAAGTGGCCTGATAGGCGTGCGCCACCCGGCGCAGTCCCGCATCCGCGCGAACCTCGAGGGGGATGATCGCCTTTGGGCGAGCCGCTGATGGGTGTTGACGTTCGAGATCGCGACCAGCGCGCGTACGCCCTCTTCCAGGGAATCCGCCTCGATGCCGGAAAGCTCCATCGCGTCGCGGCCCTGCAACTCGAGCGGATTCTCGAAGACGGCCAGATACCGTTCGTCAACGCAGACCAGCGAATCACGCGCCCAATCTGCGCTTGGCCGCAGCTTCCACGAGGCGGCGGCGGCGAAGATGAGGCTGCAGTCGCCCCGGGTCCGTGAGATAGCGGTCAGGGTCTCGAGTTGTTCGATGCGCGTCTTTGGCGTCGCCGCCGCCTTCCTCGGATCGAGGGTGACGCGGGTTCGCAGAGCATTCACCCAGGCGCGCGTCGCCGCGTCAGTCGGCTTCGTCTCGATGGCGTCGAGACGCAGGAAGGCCTCGGCCTGCCTGAACATCAAAACGTCGATGACGATGCCGGCGAGCTCGCCGTCAATCGAGGAGGGCTCTCCATTGGAGAAAACGCGCGCGAGGGCGAGATGGGCGGTCACCCCGTTGAGGAACGGCCTGAAGTCCACCCGCCAGGTGGCCGAGTTGCGCATGGCATGCGCCGCCCACAGGAGCGCCGCCTGCTCGTGAAGTCTGGCCTCGCCGGGTCGGGCGGACAACGCCTCGAACAGCAGTTGATCCGCTTTCACGAGCGACGTTGTGTCGGACGACAGAAGCAGTTGGCCGATCTGCGGCAGCGGCCTGCCGGGCCCTGCGCTCGGAACCGGGACAACCGCGCTGGTGTACCCCGCAGGATCCCAGATGTGCGCGGACGGTTTTATGGACAGCGGGGCGTTGGCGCTTCCCCCGGAAAGCGTCACCTGAAACACCGGTGCTCCGCTCGCGTCGGCCTCGCGCCGCACGCTCATTGTCGGGAGATCGCCCTCTCCCGGATGGCTCCACGAGAGGATGTGGCGAAGCACTTGATGAACGACCCACGCGTCTTCCTGCGGCCAACGCCAGTCTCGAACCGGCTTGGGCGTAGGCGCGGGGGCACGACTCCGCGCCTCGAGGATGAGCCGCTCCTGCTCGTCGAGGCTCTCCTTGTACTTGATTCCAAAAAGGCCCACGGCCAGCAGCACCAGCAAGGCGCCCATGCGTCGCTTGTCCATCCCTTTGCCTCCCATCGACGGTCGGAGTCTCGGGCAAGCGGGCGCGAAACGCAACGCGCTGTGGCCTAAGCTCACCTTCCCATGGGAAAGCCGTCGATTGCCTTTCGGCTCATGCTGTCACCCTTGGTTTTCGTGCTGGGGATGGTTCTGCTCGGGCGCTACGCGCTCAGCATCGTGGCTCCGGCTCCCGATCTCGCGTCGCAAACGCCCGCTCCTACCAAACCCCCGGCGCCCAATGGCCCTGATCCCGCGTATGTGAAGGTCTTGCTCGAGGGTCCGAATCGGTCGTGGGCGGCCGAGCGACTGGTGAACGCGGGTTACTCGGATCCGGCCTGGCTCCCCGCCATCGAGTTGGGTCTGCTCGAGGCCTCGGGGGAGGGTCAGGGAGACTGGCTCCGCTGCCTGCGCCTTCTCACCAAGGATCCGGCACAACGCACGCGAATCAAGGAGATCCTTCTTCACGATGTGATGAATCGGCCCCAGTTCAACTCCTTCAACGTCGACTGCGCGCTCCGTGGACTTCGGACCATCCCCGTCGAGGAGAAAGCCTCCATGGTGGGCCTCGTGCTCACCTACTCCGACCGGCGTCCGAGTTTGTCCCACATTACCGCCGAGGCCGTGGCCGGTGTGCGGGTAGACCCACTGCCTGAGGGAGTTCTGCGTCGGCTCAGTTCCGCGCGGGTGATCGAGCGCGTCGAAGGCGTGGGCTTCGCGGTATCGCTCGGCGCGGGTGATACCGCTCCTGAGGTGGTGGATGCCGCGCGCGGTACGGTCCAGGAACGCGTACGCTCCATGCTCAAGCAGAGGGGGGATCCGGAGTCTGTTCGGTTTCTCGCCTGGCTCGCCTTCACCGGGCGGGATCAGTCGGCGAGCGAGGCGCTCTTCGAGCGTGACCAACGCGAGGGTGATGTCTCCGAGACACTTCTGGCCGTGGCCCGGGACGAAATGGCAACGGATCAGATGCGGGTGGGAGCCGTCCAATACCTGGCCTTCCGCGGTCGTCGCGGCGTCTGCCCGCGTCTCGAACCCCTGCGCCTGTCGCCCTCGGAAACGGTGCGGACGTCTGCTCTCGCGGCCTTGAGTGAGCCTCGGTGTCGCGCCTGAGAGTGCGCCGCCAAACCAGCGTATCCGAGTGGTTAATCGGAATCGGTGTCACTCTTCTGGCCGTTCTGGCCGCTCTGGCCTTGCTCGCCCCAGCCTCCTGGCGACGTGCGTTCGAGGAGCGGGATTTGCCCTTGCGCACCGTCGACGAGGGTTGGGTGGGGATCGGCCCCACGAACGCCCCCCTTCAAGCGTTCCTGCGGTTCGCGACTCATCAGGCGATCTACGATCAGGCGGGGAATTGGCGTGGGGCCTTGGAGCCGGGGCTCGTGTCCGCTCGAAGCGGTCACTACCGCTTTTCGCGCGAGCCCAACACTTTCGCGATCTGGTTCGCGCGCCAACCGGAGGGTCCGTGGCTCCCGGTCGGAGGCGGCCGGCGGGTCCAGGGTTTGGTCCAAACGGCTCGGGGTGTCCTGGCCTGGGGCGAGAACGTTGGCCTGGTTCATGAGACGACGGCGGTGTGGCGCGAATGGCCCCGGGGTTTCAAGCCTTTGGGTGTGGCTTCGCTTTCGTCGGGCGGATACCTGGCCTGGGACGACCGCACGCTCTACGTCGCCCGCACCTTCAACGAAACTCCCGTCGGCATGCAGTCACCCGGCCCGTTGACGGGCGTGCTCGAGGGGATCGACGAGCCTCGCGTCTTATGGCTTGTGCAGGGAGAGAAGGCCCGCCGCTTTCGTCTACGGTAGCGCTCGCGCCGGCATTCGCATCGTGATCTCGTTGATGGCGACGCGACGGTTGTTTCGGGTCTTGAAGGGCGCATTTTCCAGGAGGTCCCAGGCGAAGGCCTTGGTCGACTCGGAGGGCGCCATTGCCCACAAAGCCTTCATGGCCTCACGAAAGAGCCCCATCGAAGCGAGCGGGTCTCCATAGGCGCTCGAACCCGAACCGGACCAGGCGTTCTCGGCGTCGTGGGGAGGACGGCACATACGCTCGATCAGACCCCGCAGGTGAGGGAGCAGGACGATCTGCAGGTGCAAAGGGAGCTTCGCCGCGCAAGAGGCGATCCGCCGGAGCGCCGGTTCGTCCTCCGCGGTCAGGTCGGTTCGGCCAAGGACGTCGGCCATGGCCTCGGCGCTTCCCATCGCACCGCGTTCACCTAAGAGGCACAACGCTTCGGTGCCGGTCGCCGCGGTTCCCTGCATGCTCAGCAGGCGCAACACCGACTCGGCTTTATCGGCGGGAATCACCTTGAGCAGCGCCGCCACTCTTCGTTCGGCGTCCCCGCTGTCGGTGGTCAGGACGTGCATCATCAGATCCACGAGCGGCGCCGCCGCTTCGCCGCTCTCGCCGGCCATGTAGAAGCCGATGCTCACGCGCTGTTCCATGCCCGAGCCGATGTACTCGCGCATGGCGGCCAGAGGATCGACGGGTGGCGGCGTCGCCCGCGCCATTTCGAGCGCGCCGTGGCCGGATTCGGTATTCGAAAGATCCACCGTGGGCGGCACGGCGTTCAGCAGCGCGAGCCCGACCACCGCCGTCACTGCGAGCGCGGGGAGAGTGAGGGGCCAGAGTCTTGCCCCGGCGTCTTTCCGGTTTCGAGACCAGGCCGCGAAGAGGAGCAGGGCGCCCACGACTCCGAGGACGGCGAACAGAAGCGTGCTCAGGGAAACCTGGATCTTGAGCGCTCGGAGCAGGCGTAACACAAGACGAACCAGCCCGGAGGACCCGCGGGCCTTCAGGAGAGCGAGAGGCAAGGAGGCCATCATTCCTCTATCCCTCTATTCCTCTTCGCTCTCGAACAGCGGGATCAGCCGTCGATACAGGGGGTAGTAGACAAAGAGGCCGACCATGCTCAGGGCCAGTCCGAAGAAGAGCGCGGTGGGATGGTTGGAGAGTCCGAAGGCGGCAATTTCGGCAGGGATCCCCGGCGAAACCTGCTCGATCTCGCGCAACAGCATCGGGCTCAACACCAGGCGGTAGAAGGCCTCGCCACTCAAGGCGAAGAGCGGAAGCATCACCACCAGCCGCCGGACCATCAGCGCTCGACCGAGGGCGATGGTGTGAACGATCGGGGCCAGGGAGCTGATGAAGCCCAGATAGACGAGCGCCTCCTGCAGATGCGGGGCGGTGAAGCTGCTGGCCGTCCAGGCGAGACCGAGGCCCAGATCGAGGACGAAGAACGCCTCGTAGAGCCAGGCGAGTTGAACGATCAAGGCTCGCTCCCTTCGTCGGCCTTAAGGGCGTCCTGAAGCTCGGCCAGCCGATCAAACTCGGGATCGCGGTACACCCGACCCTCCATGAGGATGAACCAGCCGCCCCCGGTCTGCCCTGGGAGAAGGGGGCGAGCGTGGAGGGCTTTTTGTGCCGACCCTGCCGGGCGCTCGAACAGGTATCCGGCGTAGACGGGAAGAGCGGACGCAGCGTCGTGAGGTGTCGTTTCGCGCAGTCGCTTCACCACCTGGCCCTCGTTTTGGGCCATGAGGCGGGCGTTCAGATGGGGACGGGCGAGGAGCAACGTGCTCAGCAGAAGGCAGGCTCCCCCGGCCGCCGCGAGGCAAGCCGTCACCGTTTGTCGTCGTCTAGTGGGGGCGGTTCTGGGCCTTGTTGGCTCGGCCCCTGGTGGGGGCATGGCCATCGCCACGGCGGGCGTGGTTTGCGTTTGCGCCTGCAGACCCTGTTCAGCGATGAACCGCCTGACTGCTACTCCGGGCCCCGGCCCGGACCAACGAAGATCCATCTCGGAAACCGGATCGCCGGAGGCAAGTTCCACCTGAATGGACCCGCCGCCCCGATCGAGCCGCCCCTGTCCTCCCGAGAAGCGAAGTCCGGGAAAACCTCGTTCGAGACGCTCCCGCCATTCCGCGCGGGAGAGGAGAGGTCCTTGATATCCGCCGCCCGCGGACGACACCCTTGCTCTAACTCTTTCCCGCGGCTGAGAAGGGAACGAGCTTGCGCTGTTCCTCGTCCCACAGCCCGAGAGAGGCGCAACGCAGACTTGTCAAGAGCGTGAGGCGATGGGCCTGCTGGAGACGGGGGCTCGATTCGAAACAGGCCTGCAGCCGATAGTTCGGCACCTTCATGGCCAGGTGATGAATGTGGTGGAAGCCGATGTTGCCGCTGAACCACTGAAGGATGCGGGGCAGGTGGAAGTAGGAACTGCCTTCGAAGGCCGCGCGGTCGACTGTCCACGAACCATCACGATCCCAGTAGGTCTCTTCGAACTGATGCTGAACATAGAAGAGCCACACCCCGGCGGTGCCGGAAATCAGAACGATGGGGAGGTGGACGAGCAGGACCGTCTTCAATCCGAGGATGGCGGACAGCCCGCCGAAGAGGGCGAGAAGCGCCAGATTGTTCACCACCACGCTCGTCCACTCCTTCTTGTAGGTGAAGGGCAGATCGAAGGGGAACCGGTGCTTCAGGATGAACTGATAGAAGGGCCCGAGGCCGAGCAGCACGGGAGGGCTGCGGTAGAAGCGATAGGCGAAACGTCGCCACAAGGACAACGAGCGATATTCCTGCACAGTCATGGTGTCGATGTCGCCGAAGCCGCGTCGATCGAGATTGCCAGAAGTGGCGTGGTGGATGGCGTGGGTCTTCCGCCAGTAGCTGTAGGGGATCATGGTGAGCACGCCGATGGCCGAACCCACGGAGTCGTTCATCTTGTTCGAAGTGAAGAAGGAACCGTGGCCGCAATCGTGCTGGACGATGAACAGGCGGACCACGAAGCCCGCGGTGGGCAGGGCGAAGAGCAGGGTCGGAAGAATGCCCCACCCTTCTGTCACAGAAACCGCCGTGGCCGCCCAACCCACGAGAAAGAATACGAAGGTCGAAGTCACCTGCCAGAAGGCGCGATCGTCCTGGGCCTGGGCGAAGGGCGCGATCAGCATACGCAGAGACACCTGAGCTTCCTGCACGGGAACGGCGGATGGACCCAACGACGGACCGTCGGCATGAGTACTGGTCGAGCTATCCAACATGCTTGAAGTCTAGAGACTATGGAGAGGGATGTCTGTCACAGTTTCGTCACAGTTCACAGTCGTTTCAGTCGCTGACTACAAAGAATTTACGGTGGCAATCAGACCGGCCCCGGCGGTCTCGCAATCCTCGAGGCTCACGTCCCGGTGGGTGACGAAGCGAAGGGCCGAGTCGCCCATCACGGAGACGCGGATCCCCTCGGCCCCAAGGCCGTCGCAAAGTGCCTGGGCGATGGGTGAGTCCAGGTAGACGAAGAGGATGTTGGTTTCAGGCTCGATCACACGTGCACCCTTAAGACCCGTGGCGAGAGCGGCGAGGCGTCGGGCCTTCTCGTGGTCTTCGGCCAGACGCTCGACCATGGTCTCCACCGCGACGAGGCCGGCGGCGGCCAGGTGTCCGATCTGGCGCATGCCTCCGCCGAGAAGCTTTCGGAAGCGTCGGGCCCGCTCGATGGCCTCGCGGCTCGCGCACAGGATGGAACCAACCGGCGCGCACAGACCCTTGGACAGAGTGACCATGGCCGAATCGGCGCCGCGCACCAGATCGCCGGGCGCGCAGCCCCAGGCCACCGCGGCGTTCCACAACCGTGCCCCATCCACGTGCACCTTGAGCCCGAGTTCGTGGGCCGCGTCGATGCTCGCCTTCATGTCCGCCGGGGAAGTGACCGCTCCCCCCGCGAGATTGTGTGTGTTCTCGAGTACGAGAAGAGTGATCTCGGACCGGAAGTAGGTGCGCGGTCGCTTCGAGGCCAGGACCGCCGGCGCCGTCACGTGCCCGCGCTCTGTCACCACGGTGCGGGGAATAACTCCGGAGAGCACGGCCATGCCGGAGAGTTCGTAGTCGACAACGTGAGAGTGCGCGTCGCACAGGACTTCGTCGCCGGGCCTCGTCCACAACCTGATCGCCACTTCGTTGGCCATCACCCCGGTGGGCATGAAGAGAGCGGCTTCAAAGCCGAGCCGACCCGCCACGGTTTCCTCGAGCCGGATGGCCGTGGGGTCTTCGCTGAATACGTCGTCCCCCACTTCGGCCGCGGCCATGGCCTTTCTCATCTCGTCGGTGGGGCGGGTGACAGTGTCCGAGCGCAGGTCGATGATTCGGTTCATGGCCCGCGCAACCTACGCGCCAAGGGTCCACGGGTCAAACGGTAAGCTCCGGGTGATGAAACGCGATCCGCAGGCGCTGCAAGATCGCCAACACGATGTCCTGGTGATCGGCGGCGGAATCGCGGGCGCCTGGGTGGTCTGGGAGGCGGCGTCCCGTGGCCTCTCCGCCGCTCTGGTGGAACTCGAGGACTTCGGCCAGGCCACGAGCTGGTCGTCTCTTAAGACCGCTCACGGCGGACTGCGCCACCTCCAGCGGCTCGATGTGGCGGGTTTCCGCGAATCGGTGCGCGAGCGGCGGGCCCTGCTGCGCGTCGCTCCCGAAGTGGTTCGCCCCTTGAGTTTCGCCATCGCCGCGACCGGAGTTGTCGACCGCGCGAAGTTTTTCATGGGCGGCCTGGTGAACGACGCCTTGTCCTTCGATCGAAACCACGGCCTGCGGCCCGACCGGAATCTGGGCGCATCGCGCTTGCTTGGGGCTGCCGAGACCTCGTCGCTTTGCGGCCCCGCCTTCGTCGGGTCCCCGGCGTTCGTGTGGCAGGACGCGCAGATCACCCACACCGAGCGCTTGCTGATGGCCCTGCTTCATGCCGCGTCCGCCGCGGGTGCGGCGATCGTCAACCGGTGCCGCCTGTTGCATTGCGAAACCGCGCCGGGTGGTTTCGCGCTGCGAGCGGCCGACGAGCCGGCGGGGCGGGAACTCACGATGAGGGCGCGATCTATCGTGAACGCCAGCGGTGCCCAACTCGAAACCGTGGCGCGCCTCCTCGGCGAAACGTGCGGTTCACCCCCGCTGATCCGCGGAGTGAACGTGGTTTTGCCGCGCGACATTTCTCCCAAGGTCGCGATCGGAGCCCGCGACGGGAATCGTTTCCTCTTCCTCGCCCCCTGGCTGGGCCGATCGATTCTGGGTACGGTGTACGACGATGGCGGGCCTCCCGTCGATCAGCTGGTGCGGGAACTCATGGAGGGCGGCCGGCGAGCCTTCCCTTGGGCCGGTCTCGCTGATTCAGAGATCGCGGCGGTTCATTCCGGCCACGTCCCCGGCGCTCCCAACGGTGAACCCATCTACCGCTCGCGCGTGATCGGCCACGCCGATCCTCGCATCTTCTCGATCCTGACCGCCAAGTACACCACCGCTCGCGCCACCGCGGAGAAGGTGATCGACCGTCTCGCCGCCACTCTCTTCCGCCCAATCACCGCGTCGGTTTCCGCCGGCCATGTTCTCCCCGAGGCGAGGCCAATGGCCGGACCCATCGCCGAGCGTTTCCGGCTGGCTCGGGAAGAGGAAATGGCCCTGAGCCGCGAAGACGCACTGCGTGGCCGGCTGATCGAGGGCGCCTTCGGGGAGGTGGTCGCGAACTTGGAGCGCGAGAGCGATAAGATCCCGTTCTTCCCGTCCGATCTTTAACCCATGTCCACCGTTGACCCGCTTCCGAACATGACCCCCTTCTTCGAGGTCCTGGGTTCGGTCGCCCAAAACCTGTCTGCGGACCGCGACGAGGCGGACAATCTCACCCGTTGTCTCTCCGCCCTGGTCGAATCCACCCGGGCCACCCACGGGGTGGGGCTGCTTCAGGGGTCGACGGGCCTCACCGCGGTGGCGGAGTACGGTCACCTCGACGAGGTCACACGCCTCGCCCACTTCACCCTCGCGCGCCTCTGCCTGGAAACGCGCCAGTCGGTGGCGGAGGCCTTGGGCGACGGATGGCTCGCCGCCACACCGCTGATGGGGCTCGAAGAGACCTTCGGCGTGCTGGTGTTCTCGGTTCAGCATACCGATCGGCCGCCCCAGGCCTTCCTTTCCGCTCTAGGGCGTCTCGTGGGATCTGGACTTGACGCGAGCCGACGCTACGCGGAGATGCGGACTGCGGCCCATCGTCTCGAGCGACTCAATCGGCTGACCACCGCACTCACCTCGGGCGCCGACCTCGCCGCGGTGGTGAAGCCGTTCTCCGAAGAGATGCGCGGCCTGTTCGAGTTCGACCGACTGGCCTGCGGTTTCGTCAACGATGGCGGCGATTACGTGGAACTCGTCACCCACCCGGCCGAGGAAAGCTGGGGCATGGGGCCGGTGGTTCCCCTGGTGGGGAGCGGCCTCGGTCACGCTATTCTCGAAGGCAAGCCGGTGCTGCAGAAAGACCTTCTCCACTCGCATCGCTTCATTGAAGACATGCGCCTGCTCGAGGACGGGATCCGCTCGTATGTGGTCCTGCCCCTGGTGGCGAGAGGCAAGGCGCTGGGCGTGGTGGCGCTTGGTTCGCGCCGGCCCGAGTCCTTCGAAATCGAGATTCAGGTCCGGCTCGAGCCCTTGATCTCCCATCTCGCTCTTGCCTTCGACAACGTGCACCTGATGCAGCGGATGCGTGACCTCTCGATCACCGACGAGGTCACCCCGCTTTTCAATCACCGGTTCTTCCACCAGATGCTGGAGCGGGAACTGAAGTTCTCCGATCGATACAAGAGCCAGGTCTCCATCGCCTTTATCGACCTCGATCACTTCAAGCCGATCAACGACACCCACGGGCACCTGCGCGGATCCCACGCCCTGCGCGAGGTCGGGTTCCTGCTGCGCACTGCGGTCCGCGAAACCGACTATCCGGCGCGCTACGGTGGGGACGAGTTCGTGATCATCCTGCCGCAAACCGACGCCGCCGCGGCCAGGCAGCTGGGCGAGAAGTTCCGGGAGTTGATCGAAGGCCACACCTTCCTTCAAGAGGAAGGCATCAACGCCCGTATTGGCGCCTCCATCGGCATCGCCACCTACCCCGAGGACGCGGGCACCAAGCCCGATCTCATCCGCCTCGCCGACAAGCGGATGTACGAGGACAAGGCCCTCCGCAAGACCGGCCGCTTCTAGGGCTTCAGCGCTTCGTGGGGTATGCGCCTCCCGCGAGTTGCTTGAGTCCGTCGCCGCGCAGGCGGAAGATCGTCCAGTCGTTGAGGGACACTGCGCCGATGGATTTGTAGAAGCCGATCGCCGACTCGTTCCAGTCGAGCACCGACCACTCCAGCCGGCCGCAGTTACGTTCGAGGGCGAGCTGGGCGAGGCGCTGGAGCAGGGAGCGGCCTATGCCCTTGCCGCGCAACTCGGGATTCACGAAGAGATCCTCGAGATAGATGCCGGGCCGGCCGAGGAAGGTCGAGAAGTTGTGAAAGAAGAGAGCGAACCCCGCTGGCTTTCCCTCGAAGCGGGCGATGATGCACTCCGCATAGGGCCGCGCTCCGAAGAGCGACTCCCGCAGGCCTTCTTCGGTGGCGACCACGGCGTCGGCCAGACGTTCGTATTCGGCGAGGGCCTTGATGAAGGTCAGGATCTGGGGGAGATCCTGTTCCGTGGCCAGGGAAAGGGACAGATCATTGGTGCCACTCATGAGTTCTTCCTCGTGGCCGATAGCAGGAGACGATAGCCGTCGTTTCCGGGGAGCAGCGCGTCAAGCCGCGAGAACCCCCACACGAACGGGAACACCAGACTGTAGACCTTGAACAGTTTCGCGTGGCGATTGAGATCGCCGCCCGTCACCACCACGCCTTTCTTCGAGCCCTTTTTGCCCAGGCTCTCGAGCGCCCACTGCATCGCGGTGTCGACGGTTTCGGAAAAGGCCTTGGTGTACGTGGAGGATTCTCCGATCACGAAGGCTTCACGAAGCAGGGCGCTGAGCGACTCCCGGGTGTAGCCGGGTCGGACGTGCCCGTGTTTCTCATCGGTCTGGCCCAGGCGCAGACGGAGGCGTCGAAGCGCGGTCTCGCGGGCATGCGGCGTGTTGATGATGAGTCGACCGCCCGGCTTCAGCACGCGTGCGATCTCGGCCACGAAGGCCGCCTCGTCCTCGACGTGTTCGATCATGTCCGCCACCACGACCACGTCGAACTCCGCGTCTCCAAAGGGCAGGCGCTTTTCCTCGACGAGATGGACGTCGGTCTCCACCAGGCCGCGGATCGCTTCGACGGTTTCAGGGGTCAGGTCGCCCGACGCCCACGAGCCTCCCTGCTGACGCAGGAGCAGGCTCACCACACCGTTGTCCGACCCCAGATCGAGGCAGCGTTTCCCTTTGACCTCGCCGAGGCCTTCAAGCAGAGCCGCGACCTTGTCGCGTTTGAGCGGGGATTTTCGGAACAGGCGCAGGGCCCAGGGTTCAGACACGGTCAAACCTCGCGATCACCGGCGATCCCAAAAGCCGGCGCAGGCCAACGGCCGCAGCCACCGCCTCGAGCGCCCGGGACAACGCGGGGGCCTTCAAGGCGCGATGCAACGCCATGGGCCAGAAGAACTGGGGCCGGCGCGCGCGCAGGGCGAAGCCGTGCTGCCGGAAAAGGGCCTCCACGTCGGCATCGCGCATGACCAGGAACGGGCGCGTGTTCGATTCCACCCGCTTCTTCGCGGCGAAGAGGAGGTCCGCCGCGGCGTTGAAGCTGCGTGTGGTCGCGTAATCGACGATCACCGAGCGCCTCGCGGCTCGGGTGAGACCGGCGACGAGGCCGCTCAGGTCGCGAGCGTGGGCCAGCAATCGGTAGCTGAGGACCACGTCGAATGATGGCTCTCCGGTCGGATTCCGGAGGTCGCCGGTGAGCAGAGCCACCCGCCCCGACTCGACCACCGGGCGCAGTGTGGCGGACACCGCTTCCTTCGTGCTGGCAAGGACGCTCACTCGATGACCCTGCGCGCTGAGGGCGGGGGCGACTTGGCCGTGGCCTCCTCCCACATCGAGGACGGTCGCATCCGGCCAGTCTGCGAGGAGGTCGAAGGTGAGGCCGCGCTGGACGTCGAGCATCCAGGCCCCGACCGGCGAATTGAATCGCTTCGCATAACCCTCGGAAGCGGTCTCGACATCGGCGTCTTCGAAGGGCGCGGTCACGATTGAAATTCGATCACGTTTGCCCGGGGAAGACCGAGTTTGGGGCTGGGGGTTGGGGCCAGCGTGGGTGTCGGCTCTGGCGTGGGTTCTGCTGTCGGCTCCGGCGTGGGCTCGGGCGTTGCCGTCGGGGTCGGTTCGGGTGTGGGTGTGGGTATCGGCGGGTCTTCCGGTTCGGTCGGCTCCGGCCAGCTTTCATCGGCGACGATCCTCTCGGGTTCGTTCCCCATGTCGCGGATGTCCCGCTTCAGGTAGCCCGCCCACCGCATCTGTCGCAGGACCTTCCGGGTGGCGCGGGTGTGCAGGGCCCGGTTCGTGCGTGGGTTGATCCTTCGAGGCGAGGGGATCATGGCCGCCAGGCCCGCGGCCTGGTCGACGTCGAGCGCGGCGCAGCTCGTGCCGTAGTAGCGCCGGGCCGCCGCTTCGCAGCCGTACACGCCGTCGCCCCACTCGATCACATTCAGGTAGATCTCGATGATCCGCTTCTTGGAGAGATCGTGCTCCATCCACGAGACCACGACAGCCTCGCGGGCCTTGCGGATCAGGCTCTTGTGGGTGGTGAAGAACAGGTTCTTGGCGAGCTGCTGGGTGATGGTGCTGCCGCCTCGCGCGTAGCGTCCCTTCTCGATGTTGGTTTCGATCGACTCCGCCACCGCGTCCCAATCGATGCCTTCATGCCCGAAGAAGTTCGGGTCCTCGGCGGAGAGCACGGCGTGGATCAGGTTCTTGGAAATGGCGCGCAGGGGCACGGTCTTTTGGAGACGCCGAGGTTTACGACCGGCTTCCTGGGCCTCGCGGACACGCTGGCGCATCACCGAGGTTTCGCTGGGCAGGTTCTTCGCCAGGTCCCGGACCGCCCCGCGGCCGGGCAGTCCGAGGAGGATCCACGCCCCGAGGATCACCACCAGGGTGAGGCTCGCCAGGAGGCCCCGTTTGATCCACCGCATGAAACGTCTCAGAAAAACCCCCAGTCAGGAGCCGCCGCGCCGGCGACCCCCGTTGATACACTAAAAGACCACGAATGCTGCAAGAAGCGCTGAGAAACAAGTATGAGATGGTGATCGGGCTCGAAGTCCATTGCCAGATGAAGACCAGGACGAAGCTTTTCTGCTCCTGTCCCAACCAGTTCGGCGATACCCCGAACACGAACGTGTGTCCGGTGTGTCTGGGCCTCCCCGGCGCCCTGCCCGTGATCAGCCGCGAGGCGGTCACTCTGGCCTTGCGCGCCGCCCTGGCCACGAACTGTACGGTGCACGAGACCTCCATTTTCTCCCGGAAGAACTATTTCTACCCGGACCTCCCCAAGGGCTACCAGATTTCCCAGTACGACCGGCCCTACGCGACCGACGGCAAGGTCGAGGCCCTGGAGGCCGACGGAACCTCGAAGACCGTCCGTCTCGAGCGCATTCATATGGAGGAGGACGCGGGCAAACTCCTGCACGAGGGGTTCCCGTGGTCGAAGGACATGAGCGGGGTCGACCTGAACCGCAGCGGCTCCCCCCTGATCGAGATCGTGAGCAAGCCCGACATTCGCTCCGCCGCGGAGGCTCACGCCTACCTCACCGCGCTCAAGGCCATCCTGGTTTACGCCGATGTCTCTGACTGCAACATGGAAGAGGGGTCGCTGCGCTGCGACGCCAACGTCTCCGTGCGCGTCCGCGGTGCCGAGGCCTTTGGCACGCGGGCCGAGATCAAGAACCTCAACTCCTTCCGCAATGTCTCGCGGGCCATCGAGTACGAATACGAGCGGCAGGTGGGCCTCGTTGAAGCCGGACACAAGGTTGTCCAGGAAACCCGTCTCTATCGTGCCGACAAGGACGAGACGGCGTCGATGCGCTCCAAGGAAGACGCCCACGACTATCGCTACTTCCCCGAGCCCGACCTTCCGCCCCTGGTGATCGACGCGGTCTGGAGGGCCGACACGCTCAAGGCGCTTCCCGAACTTCCCTCGGCCAAACGCGCGAGGTTCGTGAGCGAGTACGGGATTCCGCACTATGACGCCGAGGTCCTCACCCTGACCCGGGAAGTGGCCGACTTCTTCGAAGCGGTGGCGAAGGCCTGCCTGAACGGCAAGGCCGCCTCCAACTGGATCATGACCGAGGTGATGCGCGAGATGAAGGGCCGGGCGAGTGCCGACGGCGAGGTCTCGTACGCCAGCTGGCCCATCACTCCCCTCGCCCTCGCCGAGCTGATCGTTCTGGTCGACAAGGGAGCCATCAACGGCAAGACGGCGAAGGACGTTTTCGCCCGGATGTGGACCTCGGGCGAATCGCCTCGGGCCATCGTCGAGCGCGAGGGTTTGTCTCAGGTCTCCGACACCGGGGCCATCGAGGCGGCCATCCGCGAGGTCATCGAAGGTTCGCCGGAGCAAGTGGCCACCTACAAGAAGGGCCGCACCAACACCATCGGCTGGTTCGTGGGCCAGGTCATGAAGAAAACAGGCGGCCGGGCCAATCCGAAGATGGTCAACGATCTCGTGAAAGCAGCGCTTGATTCCTGAGCTCCCGGCGGGTTCGATGAGGGCGGCATTCGGATTGGGCACGGACCTCACATTCGCGGCATAATCCGTACGGAGGAATTGAACTTTATGAAGAAACTCACAGTTGTGGCGACGATCCTGATGGTGGCGAGCCTCGCCCTCGCCCAGATGCCGGGCCGCGGCAAGGCCGAGGCCATGGTGGGCGGCAAGGCGGTGAGCATCGACTTCGGGCAGGCGACTCTCGGCCCCCGGGTACTCGACGAGTTGATGAAGGGACTCCCCGCCGATGGTGTCTGGCGCGCGGGTCGCGATCAGGTCACGACCATCACCACCGACGGGCCCATCACCATCGGCGGCAAGGCCATCCCCGCGGGCAAGTACTCGCTCTACGTCCCGGTGGGCAAGGACGGAACCTACTCCCTGGCCGTGAACAAGCACCTTGGCGTGCCTCTCAGGACCATCTTCGAGGGCGCTCCGGCGGCTCTCGCCGATGAGCCGTGGCCCATCATGTCGGATTACGACGCCAAGATCGGCAAAGACGAGATCGCGCGCGTGGTCCTCACCCCGGGGAAGCCGGAAGCCCGCGTGGATCCTTTCTCCATCACCCTTACCCCCAAGGGCAAAGGCGCCACGTTGACTCTGGCCTGGGGCGACCGGAGCTTCTCCACCCAGGTCGCTCCCGGGAAGTAGTCCTAAAGCCGTCGCTCCCTTTGTTTCTGCCACCAGACCTCGAGTCGGGGCGCAAGCCAGTAGGCCAGGGGGGCGAGCAGGAATCCGGCGAACAGGTCGACCACGTAATGGTGGCGCAGATAGACGGTCGACACCCAGAGCCCGAGGACCAGGGGCAGAAGAGCCCCGAAGAGGCCTCTTGTGAACCGCCAGGCGAGCCCCAGGGAGAGCAGGGAAACCGCGGCGTGTAACGAGGGGAAGGCGGCCCGCGAATCCGTGGGGAGAAGGGACAACGCGCTGTTGGCGGCCATGGAAGCGAAGAGCGGATCCCCGCCCAGGTTCTTCTTGAACTCGCTCGCGAGGACGATGCGTGGGGGGGCGGCGGGGAACAGCAGGTAGAGCACGTAGCCCACATAGAAGCAGAGGATGATCGACAGGGCGGCGCGCCGGAAGTCCTCGAACCGCTGCTGGGCCAGGAGCACCAGGGGAACCGCGGGGGCGAGGATCGAGAAGCTCATGTAGAAGAGCTGGAAGATCTCGGTGCGCGCCCGGGTGTAGAACTGTTCGGCCCACACACAAGGCTCCACCCCGAACAGCCAGACGTCCAGGGCGATCAGATACTGATGGATGTCGTTCGGATTCACGAAGCCGATGGTGTCGTGCAGGTTCGTGTAGATCAGGATGCAGAGGAGGAACGGCAGCATCTCCCGGAGCACGAACAACGGTGTGCCGTAGGCCGGCTTCCGTCGGGCGCTCAGGTAAAGGGTGGCCGCGCACACGAAGGCGACGCCGATGCGGATCACCCCTCCCGCGAACCTCGGACCCACCACCCCCGATTCGGGGGCGAAGTAGTGCGCCACCGCGGTGAGCCAGGTGGTGGGCAGAAGGAAGAGGACGGCGATCGCCTCCTCGGGGCGCATGGCGAAGAGGACCCTTCGGAGCGCCGGACCGGGCGCGAGGATGCTGGGCGGCTTCACATCAAACGTCGCGATGTTCGCCGAATACGCCCCGCAGGCAGTCCGCGATCTCTCCCACCGTGGCCCAGGCGAGAACCGCCTCGATGATGGGGGGCATGACGTTCCCGTCGGTGCGGGCGGCGTTATCGAGGGTCTGCAAGGCCGAAGACCAGGCCGCGGGGTCGCGCCGCGCTCGCAGCGCGCGCACTCGCTCGACCTGGTCGCGTTCCAGGTCGGGATCGACGCGCAACAGTCCGGTGCGGGGGACTTCGTTCTCCTCGACGAACTGATTCACTCCCACGATGACCGTTGCTTTCGTCTCCAGATTCCTCTGGAACCTATAGGCCGACTCCTCGATCTCGCGCTGAATCTCCCCCCGCTCGATGGCTTTCATGGCCCCGCCCTTGGCTTCGATACCGTCGAGCAGGCGCAGGGCCTCGGCCTCGATGTCGTTCGTGGCTGCTTCCACCGCGAACGAACCGCCCAGAGGATCCACCATGTCCGCCACTCCGCTCTCGTGGGCGATCACCTGCTGGGTGCGCAGGGCGAGGGTGGCCGCGGCCTGCGAGGGCAGGGCGAGCGCTTCGTCCATGGAGTTGGTGTGGAGGCTCTGGCAACCGCCCAGGACCGCGGCCAGGGCCTGCATGGTCACCCGCACGATATTGTTCTCCGGCTGCTGCGCGGTCAGGGTGACGCCGCCCGTCTGCACGTGGAAACGCAGGTGCTGGGCCTTGGGGTTGGTGACTCCGAAGCGCTCTTTCATCAGCGTGGCCCACAAACGCCGGGCCGCCCGGAACTTGGCCACCTCTTCGATGAAGTCCGAATGGCAGGCGAAGAAGAAGGACAGGCGCTCGCCGAACACGTTCGGATCGAGTCCCTTGTCCCGCGCGGCGCGCACGTACTCGAGGGCGTGCGCGAAGGTGAAGGCCAGTTCCTGGGGCGCGGTCGATCCCGCCTCGCGGATGTGGTAGCCCGAGATGGAGATGGTGTTCCACTTAGGCACGCGCTCGTGGCAGTAGGCGAAGAGATCGGTGACGAGGCGGAGCGAGGGTTTGGGCGGGAAGATGTAGGTGCCGCGGGCCACGTACTCCTTGAGGATGTCGTTTTGCACTGTGCCCGACAGCGCTTCCTCGGGGATGCCGCGCCGCCGCGCCACCGCGATGTACAGCCCGAGCAGGATCGACGCCGTCGAATTGATGGTCATCGACGTGGAGACCTGATCGAGGGGAACGGAGTCGAAGAGGGCTTCCATGTCCTCGAGCGAATCGATGGCGACCCCGACCCGGCCCACTTCGCCCATGGCGTGTGGGTCGTCCGAGTCGTAGCCGATCTGCGTGGGCAGATCGAAGGCCACGGAAAGCCCCATCGTTCCCTGGGCGAGCAGATATCGGTAGCGTTCGTTCGACTCGCGCGCCGTGCCGAACCCCGCGTATTGGCGCATGGTCCAGAAGCGGGAACGGTATCCGCCCGGATGGAGGCCGCGAGTGAACGGGTAAGTCCCCGGAGCGGCCAGCTCCGGCGATCCGGCGGAGGTGAAGGCGGGGCGGGGGAGGCCGGAAGGCGACAGGAACTCCGCTTTACGGTCGGATTTTTTGGCAGGGGGCATGAAGGTTCTGGGGTCCGCCTTGGAAGGATACCTAGTCCGCCGGGCCTTTCCCCCACTATGATCCCACTTCGAACCCTTTCCTGGAGAACCTCACGAATGCACAACCCCGAAATGTCCGCTTTCATCCAGCTGGTCCTGCGCTGGTTCCACATCTTTTTCGGTGTGATCTGGATCGGTCATTTGTACTTCTTCAACTTCGTGAACGTCCCCTTCCAGGCCGCCCTTGACAAGGACTTGAAGCCCAAAGTGAATCCAGCCCTGCTCCTTCGGGCCCTCTGGTGGTTCCGCTGGGGCGCCATGTGGACGTTCCTCTTCGGCTGGCTTCTCTTCACCATCACCTACCTCATGGGCGGCAATCTCTACGATGCCGATAACGCCTTCTCTCGCCGCGGCCTATGGATGCTGGTGGGCGGCCTGCTCGGCTCGGTGATGTGGTTCAACGTGTGGTTCGTGATCTGGCCCGCCCAGAAGCAGATCCTCGGCGGCCTCCTGGGCGCCAATCCTCCGGCCCCCGCGGAGCTGCCCAAGAAGGCGCTCCTGTTCTCCCGCATCAACCTCTGGCTGTCCGGTCCGATGTTCGTGGCCATGATCGCCGCCTCGCATGCCGACATGTGGACGGCCATGCCCAGCTACCTCCACGGCGTCTTCATGCTCCTCTCCCTGGGCGCGATCCACGGGATGCTGAAGCTGGCGTCCAAGAAGGGCGCCGGCCTGTAAGGCGTCAAGCCGTCAAGGGCGCCCACAAGGGGCGCCCCTACTTCGCGCCGGGAACGGGGACGAAGGTCACTCCGGTGGGATCGAGGTACTCGGGGAGTTTGGTCTTCTGCTTGGCCGAGGTCGCGGTCACGATGATGGAGGACGCCTTCTTGGCGTCCTTCTGCACCGCGGGGAACGGGCAGTCCTCCTCGGTCTGAATCTGCAGTTGGTAGGTGCTCGTCCGCTTGCTCTCGTACTCGGTGTCGGTGGCCTGGATGTAGTACTCGATGGTCCGGAGTTTTCCAGGCTTGACGCCGGGGAGGGTGGTGCAGAATCGGGCGCCTTCGAACAACATCTCGGTGACCAGATACTCCCTCTCTCCCGGCTTTCTGAAGTAGGCGCGAACCTTGGCTATGTCGCCGTCATCGAGGACGGACGCGCACAGTTCGGTGGGCTTCCCGATGAGAGAGCACTGGGCGGGCTGATGCTCCACCAGGGGCGGGTCGTTGGCGAGAACGCCGGTGGCGGCGACCAGGGACAACACGGACGTGTGGACGAGAAGAGACCGTTTCATGCTCCTGATCCTACCGCCAACCCTTCGACGGATCCATCCCGTCGGACTCAGGGCACCGCCCTTCGCCCCACGCCACCCTTCGACGAATCCTTCTCGTCGGACTCAGGGCACGGCCGCCAGGGGGCACGGCACCGCCGGGGTGGCCCTACTTCCAGGAGATGGTGTTGCGGTAGGTCTCGCCCTTGGACCCCGTGACGGTGGCAGTGTAGGCCCAGTCTGTGATGGAGTCGCTCCACACCTCGCCTGCTGCGTAGACGATGGCGGTGTCGCCGGGAGCCACGCTCGAGACGGCCAGAGGTTGGGCCGCGCCCACACCCTTACCATTGATGTTGAGCCGCACGGTCAGGCCTTTGAGGGAGATGGGCGCGCTGCCCTCGTTGGTGAACTTCACGAGGATCTTGTAGGGGTCGCCGGGTCGGGGGCTCTTCGGCTGAAGTTCGAAGCTGACGCTGCCCGGCATGTCGGCGGCCTGGGTGCCGGACTTCACGCCACCGGCATCGCCGAACCCGGCCGCGCCGAGACCGGAGGGGCCGCCGGCTTTCTTGTCGGTGCGGCCCGCGCTGAAGCTCTTGCCTCCCGATGCGGGCGCTCCTCCGCTGGTGGCCCGGCGCGCCGCTGCCGCCGCCGTCGTGGCGCTGATCTTGCCGGTCTGGGCCGGACCATTGCCGCTGTCGAGCTTGAGAACCTCGTCGTAGAGGGCGCTGGCCTCGTCGAACTTGTCGGAACCGAGAGCCGTGGCGGCTTTCGCGAGCAAGGCATTGATGGCCGTCTCCGTCGCCTGCTTCTCCTGAAGGGCCTTCGCCTGCGCGGCGCTCGCGGCGAGGGTCTGCTCTGCCGCCTCCGCCTTTGATATCTCGTTCAGGACTTCAGTCACCTGTGAATCCCAGGGCGCCTTGGCGCTTGCTTCCTGGGCGATCTGGCGGGCGCGGGCGAAGTCTTTAGCCGAGAGGGCGGTGCGCGCCGAAGCCAGCCGGCCCCGGGCGTCTTTGCCGTTGCGCGCCTGATCGAGGATCTTCTGGCCCGCGGTGCTTGCGGGATCCTCGCGCAGCGCCTCTTGCGCTTTCTGGATGGCGCGGTCGTAGTCTCCGCGGCCGAAGGCTTCGCTGGCCGCACGAACCGTGACTGCGGACTTGCCTTCGGCCTCGAACTTGGGCGCGGGGGCCGCGGTGGCGACGGCCGCGGGAGTGGGAGTTGCGGCAGCGGCGGTGGTCGGGGCGGCCACCGGGGTGGGCGCGGTCACGACCTGGGTCTCGGGCTTGTTACTGTCGAGCTTGTTGGCGATGAAGTAGAGGCCGCCTCCGAGCGTGACGATGAGGAAGACGAAGCCCGCGGCGATGACTGTGGTGTTGGACTTTGCTTCGACCACCGGCGCCGGCTGTGGCCGCGCGGGAGCCTGCACCCGGGTTGCCCCAGCGCGCGTGCCTCCGGCCTGGGTCGGTGCTCCGCTGCGGGTGGCGCCCACTCGCGTGGCTCCCGCGAGGGTGGCGCCTCCTCCCGTGGCCATGGTGGCCGCGGCGCCTACCCGGGTGGCGGCCTGACCGCGGGACAGATCGACGGTGCCGTCGTGGTCGTTGTCCTCGAGCAGATCCTCGAGGGGGGCCGGAGTTCCCGTGGGGGCGTTCAGGTCGACCAGGTCGTCGATGGCGCGATTGGCGGCCGACGCCGAGGTTCCGTAGGTCGCGAGGTAGTCGCGCAGAGCGAGGGCGAACTGAGTGGCGTTCTCGTAGCGCTGGGTCAGGTCCTTGGACAGGGCCTTCGAAAGGATGGGAGTGAGGGCGTCGTACTCGGGCCCCGGCGGGAGGGCATTCCAGTTCGGATCGTCGTGGGTGATCTTGAAGAAGATCGCCATCAGATTTTCCGCGTGGAACGGCCGCTTGCCCACGAGCATCTCGTAGAACATGCAACCCACGCTGAACAGGTCGGAGCGACCGTCGACCCGAGCGCCCTTCACCTGCTCCGGCGACATGTAGTCGGCGGTCCCGACGATGGCGCCCGTGCCGGTGACGGAGGCCGTGGTAAGCCTCGCCACCCCGAAGTCCATGATCTTGACCGCGCCGTCGTTGGCGATGAAGATGTTGGCGGGCTTGATGTCGCGGTGCACGATGCCGGCCTGGTGGGCGTGGGCGAGGCCCACCAGCACCTGGACAATGATCGAAACCTTGCGCTCGAGCGGCATGGGGCCGAGGCGCAATGTCTTCTGCAGGTCGTCGCCGCGCAGAAGCTCCATGGCCATGTAGGGCGACCCGTCGGTGTGATAACCAAGGTCGAAGACGTTGACCACGTTCGGATGCGACAGTTTGGCCACCGCCTTGGCCTCGCGTTCGAACCGCATCTTCAACTCGGGGTCATCGGCGATGTTCGAGACCATGACCTTGAGCGCGACCTCGCGGTCGAGCATTGAGTCCTTGGCCAGATACACGATGCCCATCGCACCCTTGCCCAAGGGTTTGATGATGTCGTACTTGCCGATACGTCCGGTTATTTCTTTGAGAGCCGGTTCACTCACTGCGCGATGGATTCCTTAGTAGTTTCGGGCCTTGGCTCTCAGACGCCGACGATTATCGGGCGGTCTTGCCCGTGACCGCGAAGTGAGCGCGACGGTTGCGCTGCCAGCACTCCTCGGTGGACTCGCTGCACACGGGAATTTCCTTGCCGTAGGCCACGGCCTTGATCCGCGAAGCGGGAATGCCCACCGAGATCAGGTAGTCGTGGGCCATGCGGGCACGGCGGTCGGAGAGGGCGAGGTTGTACTCGATGGTGCCGCGCTCGTCGGCGTGGCCCTCGATGGTCACGACGAGGAAATCGAACTTCTTGAGCACCTCTCCGTTCCTGACCAGAGCATCCCGATCGGCTTCGCGGAGGTCGGCCTGGTCGAAGTCGAAGTAGACGTCGCCGAGCAGGCCCATGCGATCGATTTCATCGATGGGGGTCTGGCGGATTGTCTCGTATTCGTTCGGAACCGGAACCGGGGTCATCTCGGTTGGCGTTGGCGCCGGGGTGGGATTCACCGGGACCACGAACGGAGTGGGGGAGGGAGCGGGGGCGGGAACGTAGGGTCGTTCCTTTTTGCACGCCGCGCCGGCGATGACAAGAACCGCCATGACCGCCAGTTTCTGATTCAGTCGCATTACTTTTTCTCCTCGCTGGTACCGGGTGAGGAAGGAGCGGAATCGTCCTTCACAGCCTTCTTGAAATTGCGGATGCCTTCGCCCATGCCTTTGCCCAGGTCGGCGATCCGACTGGTGCCGAATATGAAAACGAGAATGACGAGTATGAGAAGGAGTTCTTGGACACCGAGACCGAACATCATGCCTCCTTGGGAGATCGACGGACCGACAGGGCAGGCGCCGAACGACGGCTCACTGCTTTTCGGGAATCAACCGGAATCATAACCCTGCTCCTTGCAACCTCAGGCATTCTTGTCCTGGTCGCTGTCCTCGTCGCCCGGTTCTGCCCGGACCAGCCGCAGTGGCTCAAAGCCTCGCACCTCGAGTTCAATGCCGCACGCGGGACAGGCGAAGATCTCGCCCCGATCCACATCGAATTCAGCGATGGTGATGGGATGCTGGCACGCAGGGCAGGGGGCCAAGGGGAGCTTTCGGTCTCAGTTGAAGTCGATCTTCACCACGCGCGTGCCGGGCGTGCCGCCACAGTCCACCAGGGAGGAGAAGGACGCCACGCAGAACGAGCGCTCGATCCCGGACAGGGTTTTGCCCGCCACATCGAGGCTGCGCGGTTGATAGAAGAGCCCCTTGTCGAGATCGGGGGCGAGGACGTCGCGGGCCGGGATCTCGATCTTGAGCGAGCCGGTCTTCAGGTTGATCGAGGTGACCCGGAACGAGCCGTCCGTCTCTTCATGAGTGAAGGTGAGGGTCTCGCCCTTCACCGGGTAGGTCTTCTTGCCCAGAACCAGCATGGCGTGCTCGCGGGTTTGCGGCTTGGCCGAACTCACCGGCTCTTTCTGTCTCCAGGTGGCGAACTCATACGTGAGCTTCCACTCGATCAAAGCCACCGAAGTGCCGTCGGCGAGGTGGAGGGTGGCGACTGAAGCGAGTTCCTCCTGGGCGGGAGCGGTTGAAGGAGAAAGCAGCAGCAAGGCGCAAAGGCTCAGCATGGAAAAACGCATCATTAAATTGTCCTCGAGGTGTGCCTCCAGTTTAGACGCGACTCGGCCCGTTTCGTCGAGGGGCCCCTGAGACCTTTGGCTATCATGCTGCATGAGCCCCCCCCGACCCGTCCGCGCCATTTCGCGCGCCGACCTCACCCTGGCCATCGTGAATGGTGTTATCGGCAGCGCGATCTTCGGCATGCCCGCGCAAATCGCGGCCTTGACCGGAGTCCAGAGCCCGCTCGCCCATCTGATCGCCGCCCTTGGCGTGTTGACCATTGTGTTGTGCTTCGCCGAGGTGGCGAGTCGTTTCGAGGACAGCGGCGGGGCCTACCTCTACTCCAGAGAGGCCTTTGGCCGGCATGTTGGTTTCCAGGCGGGCTGGCTGACTCTGTGGACGCGCCTTCTCTCCGCCGCCGCCAACCTGAACATCTTCGCGAGTTATCTCGCGCAGATCCTGCCCGCGGCGGGAGACGGCGCCGGTCGTTCCGCGGTGATCGTGGGCGTGCTCTCGGTGATCACCCTTATCAACCTGATCGGCGTGAAGCAGGCCTCGTGGGCCATCGATGTCTTCACCGTCGCAAAACTCCTGCCTTTGGGGCTGCTGGTGGTGTGGGGCCTTCCCTCGGTGTCCGCCGACGTGCTTCAGACCCAGACCGTGGCCGAGCCACAGTGGACCCAGGCCATCCTGCTCCTGATCTTCGCCTTCGGCGGTTTCGAATCCCCGCTCATGTCGGCGGGGGAAGCCAAGGACGCCCGCAAGGACAGCGCCTTCGCACTTCTCACCGCACTCGCCCTGATCGCCACCGTCTACATCTCCGTGCAGTACGTGACCATCGGCCTCGTGCCCAACCTCCAGCAGGAGAAAGCTCCCATCGCCGCTGCCTTCTCGGTGCTGTGGGGTCCGTGGGGCGTCATCTTCGCGTCGTTCGCGGCCATGATCTCGGTCTGGGGCTGGGCCACCGGGAACGGACTGCAATCGCCGCGGCTCCTCTATTCGATGGCCGAGCGGGGCGAACTCCCGAGTCTGTTCGCGCGTGTCCATCCCCGCTTCCTGACTCCCCACGTGTCCATCATCGGATTCTCGGTGGTGGCCGGCATCCTCGCCATCGTTGGAACCTTCGAGGGCAACGCCGTGCTCTCCGCCATCGTCCGCCTCATCATCTACGCGATGGTCTGCGTCTCGCTCTGGGTCTTCCGCAAGACCCGCGGTCCCGCGCACTTCACCGTGCCCTTCGCCGTGCCCATCTCCGCGCTTGCCCTGGGTTTTTGTTTGTACATGCTTTCCACCCGCAGTTTCGAACAGGCCGGAATCATCGTGGGCGCCATGGTGGTGGGCCATGTTCTGATGCTGGCCCAGACCCGGTCGCGTTAACACACGACGGGGCAAGCGGCCCGCACGCCGTGCCGGATCGAGCTACTCGGAGCGGAGAAGAACGCTTGGGTCGGCCCGGGCCGCTTCGCGCGCCGGGAGCAGGGTCGCGACGGCCGCGACCAGCAGCATCGCGCCTCCCGCGGAGGCGAGCACCACCGGATCGGCGGGTGTGGTTCCAAACAGCAAGGACTCGATGCCCCGGCCGGCCATGACCGCGGCCAGGAGACCTATGACGACGCCGCCCGCGGCGATGGTGAGCGCCTCGCGCAGAACCAGTGTGCGCACGGCCGAGGGACGCGCGCCTATGGCGAGGCGGATGGCCATTTCGCGACGCCTTTCCGCGATGGCGTGCGCGAACGCCGCGAACATGCCGATGGCGGAGACGAGAAGCGCGAGCGCGCTGAAGAGCCCGAGCAGCTGTGTGCCCATGGTCCACGGGCGCATCTGGCGATCCAGCAGTTCGACGTACGGACGGACGCGCAGGTAGGGCAGGTCAGAGCGGCCGGCGAGGATCGTTCGACGGATGGCCGAGGGCGCGCTCGCGTTGTCCGCGCGCACTTTCAGCAGGAGGCCGCGGATTGTCGTCGGATCCTGAACGAAGTGCGGCTTCGGGACCTGAGAGAAAGGAACGAGATATTGCATCAGGCGGTCTTCGCCACCTTCGGGCAGAACAGAGCGTTGGCGCACGTCGCGGAACACGCCCACGACCTCGCGGCAGGCGACCTTGTCCGACGGCATCGGAGGACCCGCGGAGGGATCGAACGTCTCAGGATTGAAGTCTGGACCGAAGCCCGCGCGAATGCACTTGCCCATGGCACTTTCACCGGGCCAGACCGCACCGGCCATCGTCCGGTTCACGAGCACCACCGGCGCCGAATGGTCATCCGCGGCAGTGAAACCGCGGCCCTCGATCACCTCGATACCGAGGATCTTCAGGAACTCCGGTGTGGCGGCGGTGAGGAAGGGAAGCTGCCCGCCCACCGAAGGCGGCTCGGATCGCCCGGGGACGCTGATGGGGGGGACGTTGTGTCCTGCGAAGGGAAGGGAATCGATGGGCGTGGTGCTTTCGATGCCGGGTAGGCCGGCCACACGCGTCAACGCTTCGGTGAAGAATGCGTCCTGCCCGGAGAGTTCGGCCGAAGTCGGCTCGAAATCCACCACGACGACCCGGGCGAGGTCCATGCCGAAATCCTGAGCGCGAAGGCGGTGGAGGCTGGCGCCGAAGAGGCCAGCGCCGGCGAGGAGGACCACGGCGAGTGTTGTCTGAATGAGAAGCAGGGGGGTCATGCTTCGCCTGCGTGGACGGGCGCTGGGAGTCCCCGCGCGGAGGTGCGTCGGTTCGGTGGAAGAGGGAATCTGAGCGAATCCGGCGACGAAGGCCACTGCGGCAGTCACGAGACCCGCGAGTGCGGCCGCGGCGAACGTGACGAAACTGTTTCCTCCCTCCTCGCGAAGGTTCGGGAAGAGGACAACCCGCAGCGCGTCGTCGAACCAGGCCGCGATCAAAAGCGACGAGACCGTGGCGCCGGCCGCGAGGAGGACCGCCTCGATCAGGACCTGCAGACGCAGTTGTGATTGTGAAGCTCCGAGAGCGGCTCGGATCGCCTGCTCATGTCGCGCGCGAATTCCCCGAACGGTGAGAAGGATCGCGCTGTTGGCGAGGCCGATGACGAGCACCAGGACCGCGAGGGCGCTGAGCCACAGCGCGACCTGTCTTTCCGTCGCCGCGACCTCGGAACCGGAAAGAGGCTTCGTGACCACAACACGTTCGAGCACGGAGCCCGCCTGCGCCGCGACCGCAGCCTCCGTCTGGCCCGGGGCGAGTCGGACGATCACAGAGGCGATGTTGCGAAACGCATGGCGGTCCCAACCCGGCGTATCGCGCATGGCCGCCGCGAAGGGAACGAACACGTCCACCGCGCTCGTCGAGTGGCCGCTGAAGCCCCGCGGCATCACGCCCGCGACCCTGTATTCGATCCCTGCGATCTTCATCCGTCGACCGATGATCTCCGAGTCCTCCTGCAGAACGGTCCGCCAGAAGGAGTGGGTCACGACGGCCGCAGGCGCCGCCGCCGCTCCGGATTCATCGTCGCCCGGGCCGAGGACGCGCCCGAGCACGGCTCTCGCTCCAAGCAAGTCGAAGTAGTTGCCGGAGACGAGCATCGCGTTCGCATTGCGCTGATCGCCGTCGATGAGGATTGTCGCCGCTGTTCGCTGAAAGGCGGCCGCATACTTGATGGCCGTCACTCCTTCCTCGATAGCGCGGAAGCCGACGTAGGACGTCGAACTCATCGTCGCGCGCGGGTTCTCCTCGTCCGGCGCCCCGAATCCCAGCGTGACGACGCGGCCGGGATCCTGAACACGGGCCGGGGCGGCGAGAAGGGCGCGGTGGATGAGACCGAAAACCGCGACGTTGAGACCGACCGCGAGGGCGACGGTGGCGATGGCGCCGCCCACGATGAAGGGCATACGCCTCATGGACCGCACTGCGGCGAAGGTGTCAGAAGACAGTCGATCGAGCATCGAAGGGCGAGGCATCAAGTCCCATGCCAGGGTTTTAGTCCGATACGGGGGCGACTGAAAGGCGAAATGGCCTCTGAAACGTCCGCGCCCGGGCGGTGGCTGTCCGGTTGTGAAAACCTAAAGGGCCGTAAATTGCCCCCAGGGCTCGCCTGCGGCGGCGTTGCCGCTGGCATCGGGCTTGCTGCCTCGAGGGTTCGCCTGCGCAGCACGCAGAAATCAGGAGTGAGCCATGCCCCAGTCCGTCCGCCGCATTGTCGAGGCTTTCACCCAGGACCTCCGATACGCCGTCCGCAGCCTGCGGAAAGCGAAGACCTTCACGTTCGTGGCGGTTTCGACCCTTGGCCTCGGCATAGGAGCCAACTCGGCGGTGTTCACGGTTGTAAACGCAGTCCTGCTGAAGGGCCTGCCCTACCGCGACGCCGATCGGCTGATGCACGTATGGGAGACCGAGCCCCGACAGCAGGCGCGTCAGGTGTCCTATCCGGACTTTCGCGATGTTCGCGACCAGGCGGGGTCATTCGAAGCAGTGGCAGGGTATGCCTACGACGGCTTCGCGCTCAAGACCGACGAGGGGTCTGAGCGGCTCGCCGCCGCGCGCGTGTCCGCAAACTTCTTCGATGTGCTCGGCGTTCAGCCGATGCTTGGCCGGACGTTTCGCGCCGAGGAAGATCAGCCCGCTCTGACCCGCACGGTCGCGGTCCTCTCCCACGGCCTGTGGCAGCGTCGATTTGGCGGCGACCCGACGATTGTCGGTAAGCCGGTTACGCTCAGTGGCGCACCGTTCACAGTGATCGGCGTTCTCGCCGCGGATTTTCACTTCGCCCGGCTAGGGGATGCCGAGGTCTTCGCGACGCTGTCGCCGAACCAGGTGATGTCCGAACGGCGGTTCACGCATTGGATGTGGGCCGTCGGACGACTGCGTGACGGCGTCTCCGTGGAGGCAACGAACGCCGAACTCGTCTCGATCGCCGCGTCGCGCGCGAACCTCGACCCGCAATGGCACAAGGAAACCGGGCTCCGCGTGGCTCCGTTGCGCGAGGCGCTTGTGGGCCCCATTCAGCCACTCGTCCTCGGTCTCTTCGCCGCGGTGGCCGCGGTGCTTCTGATCGCCTGCGCCAACGTCGCGAACATGCTTCTGGCCCGGGCCATCAGCCGGCAGCGCGAGGTAGGGATCCGTCTCGCCATGGGCGCCGGCCGCGGCCGCATCGTCTTGCAGTTCCTCACCGAGAGCGTGCTGCTCTCGCTCGCCGGTGGAGCGCTCGGCCTTCTCTGGGCGGGGTGGGGCGTACGAACCATGGTCTCGGCCATTCCGGCGAGCCAACTTGCGATGCTTCCTTTCCTGAAGGGTCTCGAGGTTGAGCCCGGCGTGCTGGCCTTCACCTTCGGCATCTGCCTGGCCACGGGGATTCTGTTCGGATTGCTGCCGGCGCTCCGAACCTCGGCCGGCAAGGTTACGGCCACACTCAAAGACGGCGCGCGGGGATCGGCGGGACGCCAGCGCCTTCGTTCGACCCTGGTGGTATCCGAGATCGCGATCGCCCTGGCACTCGTGGCCGCCACCGGTCTTCTCGGGCGGAGCCTTTCGCGGCTCCTCGAGGTGAACCCCGGTTTCGACACCACGAACCTCGTGACGGCACGAATCTCGATTCCCCGTGCTTCGTACGACACGCCCGAAAAGGCCGAGCGATTTTTCGACCAGTGGCAGTCGCGTATCGCTTCGTTGCCCGGGGTTCGGGCGGTGGCACTTGTGGACCAGTTGCCGCTCACCGGCCAGGGCAATACCGGTACGCCGTCGGTGGTGGGGGCGGCGGGGAACTCGACGTCTCCGGACGCGAATCTGCGCACCGTCAGCGAGGATTACTTCAAGGTCATGGGCGTGCCGCTCCTCGCAGGCCGTTCGTTCACCACGTCCGATGGGCCGACCGCGCCGCGTGTGGCGGTGGTGAATCAGGCCTTCCTGGATGAGGTTCTGGGCGGGCATGATGCGATCGGGCAGCGAATCGGATTCGCCTTCGTTGAGGGCAGCATCGAGGTGATCGGCGTGGTCGGGAACGAACAAGCGACATCGCTCGATGCGCGGATGCGGCCGGTGTTCTATTTCCCCTGGCGGCAGGAGGCCTCAAACGGAACGGCAATCGTGGCCCGGACCACCTCGGATCCGCGGGCCGTCATGGCCGCGTTGCGCAGCGAATCCCGCGCCCTCGAAGCCGACGTCCTGCTGGTGGGAGTTCAGACGATGGAGAACATCATCGCCACGACGCCCGCAGCGTTCCTGCGTCGATACCCATTGATGATCCTCGGCGTCTTTGCTGCCCTGGCCCTGGTGCTCGCGTCGATCGGGATCTACGGCGTCATGTCTCTCTCCGTTCGTGAGAGAACGAGCGAAATCGGGATCCGGATGGCGCTCGGCGCTCAGGCGAGCGCCGTGTTGAGCCTTGTGCTGAGGCAGGGCTTCACTCTCTCCGTCCTCGGCGTGACGCTTGGCCTGGGCATCGGACTGGCCGGGTCGCGCGTTCTCTCGAGCGCGCTTTTCGAGACGCCGCCCACAGATCCGGTCGTCTTCGGTTCAGCCGCCCTGATCCTCATCGCCGTGGCCGCGGTGGCCTCGTGGCTTCCGGCCCGCCGTGCGTCGCGTGTCGATCCGCTGGTGGCCCTGCGGCACGAGTGATCCGCGGTTAGACGCCGGCGAAGGACACGCTTTCGAAGACCAGCGTCGGTGTGCGCAGCGGCGAATAAACGTACGGGTCGTCGCCGATCGCCACCAGACGCTTCCACAGGTCGGCTCCGCCGCTCGGGGCGCGGATTGCCTGCGCCAATCCCTGGACGCTCCCACGCTTAGCCTGGTCTCGGCCTGTGTTCACGCCTCTTTCCTCGCCTCAGATCCCATTTCCGTAGTTCCGGGAAACCGACGAGCGGCGACTTCCTTTCAACGGCCGTTGAGGTTGTATTCTGAGAAGCCACGGAGGAACCTCGCATGATCGAAACACTCACGATTCCGGCCCATATTGAGAACGGCTCGCTGCACCTCGACGCACCGCTACCCACGGGCATCGTCAGTGTGGAGGTCAAGATTCTCGTCAACGCCGGCGGTCCTTCTTCAAAACCGCGAAGGTCCGTCGGTGAGTTCGTGCGCTCTTTGCCCACCGGGAACCGGACGGGTGCCGATATCGAAGCCCAAGTTCGCGAAGAACGCGAGTCTTGGCCTGAATGAGGTTATACCTCGATACCAGCATTCTGATCCGCTGCGTCGAAGGAAACGGCGAAGAGAAGGCCGCCGCTCTCCGCTGGATTGACCGAGCCGAAAGCGCTCAAGGTGGAACCATCGTGTCGTCCCTGTTCGCGCGAGCCGAGTGTCTCGTGAAACCGATCCGCGAAGAGAGCGTCGAACTCCGACAGAGTTTCGATATGTTCTTCGCCCAGTCTGGAATCGTGTTCCTTTCTGTCTCGGACTCGATATTGGAAAGGGCCACCCTCATTCGCGCGAAGTACTTCCTGAAGATGCCCGACTCCATTCACATTGCGACGGCATTGGAAGCATCCTGCAGCGCAGCCGTCATGCGTGACGACCCCATGCGGAAGAAAGGCCCCATCTTTGGAATCCCTCTTCCGCACATCAACGACTAACCACACAGTCGACCCCTTTGCGCCCACGTCTGTTCGCCCTTTTCTCGCCACTCCATGAACGCCAGATTCCCATTGCCTCCCTACCGAGTGGCGCACCGTTCACAGTGATCGGCGTTCTCCCCGCGGCTTTCCACTTCGCCCGGCTCGGAGATCCCGAGGTCTTCGCGACGCTGTTGCTCAAAAACGGCGCCGGTCAGACGCCGGCGAACGACACGCTTTCGAAGACCAGCGTCGGTGTGCGCAGCGGCGAATAAACGTACGGGTCGTCGCCGATCGCCACCAGACGCTTCCACAGGTCGAGCTGATTGCCGGAGATGTTCATCTCGGCCACCGGCTCGGCCAGAGCCCCCCCGCGGATCATGAAGCCCTGGATGCCCAAGGAGTAATCGCCGGTGGTGCCGTTCGAGTTCCCGCCGAGGAAGCCGGTGACGAAAACGCCGTCGCCCGCCTGGGCGATCAGTTCGCTCTGCGAGTTCGAGCCAAGACCCCAGTCGAGGTTGGACGTTCCGCCCGTGGTGGGCGTCATCTGAAGTTTTCTTCCGTAGTAGGTATCGACGTAGAAGTTCTTCAAGACGCCGGCCTCGAACAGCGGCATGCGACGCGCGGAGATGCCCTCGCCGTCGAAATGCCGGGATCCGAACCCGCGGGGCACCAGTGGATCGTCGGTGATCTGGAGCAGTGGGCTGCCCACGGTTTCCCCAGCCCGCCCTTCGAAAAACGACCGGCGCTGCTGAATCGACGAGGCGGAGAGAGGTGAGAGCAGGGCGCCCACCATGCGTCCGCCGGCCCGGTTGTCGAGCACCATGGTCATCACGCCCGAAGGGGCCTTGGTGGCACCCAGTCGGGCCAGCGCGCGCCGGGCCGACGATTCGCCCACCGGCTTAGGGTCGCCGAGGTCGCGGATGAATCGGCCGCCCGCGAAGTCGCCGTCTTCGGGCCGCCGCCCGTCGTCGTCTTGGGCCGTGACGCTGCCGGAGAGCCAGAACGAGGTGTCGATGCGTTCGCCCTCGAAGCCGTTCGAGGTGAGGCGGAACATTTCGGAGCGCGAATCGCTCACTGAAGTCGTTACGGAGAGGATGCGGTCCTGCCCCGGCACATTGCGCGCCGCGTCTTCAATGGCCCGGGCCAGGTCGCGCCTTCGCGCCGCGCTCACCGTTGCGTAGTCCGGGTCGGCGAACTGAAGGTCGAGGGTGGGCCGATCTTCGTAGAGCGCGGGGTCGGGCAGAATCCGGAACGGGTCCTCGGACAAGGTCCGGGTCATGGCCACGGCGTCGGCGATGAAGGGCTCAATGGCCTCGGGTCTGAGGTCTGAGGTGCTGACCGAGGCGAACCGGCCATCGACGTACAGGCTGAGGCCCAGGCCGCGCGTGGTCGACTCGCTGACCTGCTCGATCTGTCCGTCCCGCCACTGAACGCCCACTTCGCGGACCTTGGCGATGCGCGCCGCCACCCCCGAAGCGCCCTGAGCCAGGGCGGATCGCACCGCCCCGCGCGCGATGGCGCGGAATTCCTCGCTCACCGTCTCACGAGCGCTCATCTAGCCATCGCTCCGGCCGCCCACGGTGATGGAGGACACGCGGACGGTGGGGATGCCCTGCGAGACCGGCACGCTCTGGCCGTCCTTGCCGCAGGTCCAGCCGCCTTGATCGATGGTGAGATCGTCCGCCACCATGTCGATGCGCTCGAGCACCTTGGGGCCGTTGCCGATGATGTTGACGTCTTTGATGGGTCGAGTGAGCTTGCCGTCCTCGATGAGGTAGCCATTCTTCACATAGAAGGTGAAGTCGCCCGCGCCGATCTGGACCTGGCCGTTCGTGAAATTGGTGCAGTACAGGCCCTTCTTCACCGAGGCGATGATCTCTTCCTTCTTGTGTGGTCCGGGTTTCATGTAAGTGGACCGCATTCGGGGCAGGGGCGCGTACTGGTAGCTCTCGCGGCGGCCGTTGCCGGTGGGCTTCACCCCGTAGTGTTTGGCCGAAATGCTGTCGTGGAGATAGGTGGTGAGCACGCCGTCCTCGACGAGATTGGTGCGTCCGACCGCGTTGCCCTCGTCGTCGATGTTGATCGACCCGCGCGCGCCTTCCTCGGTGCCCTCGTCGACGATGTTGACGAAGGAGTGGGCCACCTTCTTGCCGATCTTGTCCGCGTAGATGGACGTGCCTTTGCGGTTGAAGTCGGCCTCCATGCCGTGGCCGATGGCCTCGTGGAGGAGGATGCCGGAAGCGCCCGCGCCGAGCACCACCGGCATCTCGCCCGCGGGGGCGGGCACCGCGTCGAAGAGGATCATGGTGCGGTCGACCGCTTCGCGGACCATGAGATCGAGGCGGTCCTGCGAGTAGAAGGACAGGTCTTTGCGCGCGGCCACCCCGTAGGTGTTCTGTTCGCGCTGACCGTTTTTCTCGGCCACGCAGCTCAGGTAGAGCAGGGTCATGGGCTGGAGGTCTTCCACGATGCGCCCGGTGGAATCAGCGATGAGGATGGCCGAGGTCTCGTCCCCGAAGGTGATGTTGACCTTGCGGATCGCGTCGTTCATCGAGAACGTGCGGTCGTTGAGACCGGTAAGCAGGGGCAGCTTCTCTTCGGGCCGCACGTTGTCCCAGCGCCTGACGGTGGCGTAGCGGGATGGCAGGCCGGTGGTGACGTGAAAACGCGCAGGGGACTCGCCCGGTGAACCCTCGGCGATGGTGGCGGCGGTGCGGGCTGCTTCCCGGAGGCTTTCAAGACTCAGGTCCTCGGTGAAGGCGTAACCGGTCTGGTCGCCCTTTACCACCCGGACGCCCACTCCCAGTTCGGCGCCTTTGAAGGCGCGATTCACCGAACCGTCTTCGAGCACGAAGTTGTGAGCCACCCTGTGCTGGAAGAAAAGATCCGCGTATTCGCCTCCCTGGGAAAGGGCGGCCGAGAGCGCTTCGCGGATCAGGCGTTCGTCCACGCCGAAGGCCGAGAAGTACGTCGGCCCGAAAGTGGACCCTCCCGCCTCGGGAGCCGAAATCAGCGATGAGTCGTTCATGTTCGGGTCTTCCTGCGCCGGTTCCGAAGCGCCCGTGGCGGCGTGGGCGGCTTTGTTTGAGCGAGGATCGTATCCACGAAGAGCGTGGAGAGACCAATGCCGCTACGGTAATCGAGGGCCTTGTTGAGCTCGCGGGCGGGGACGAGGGCTTTCACCTTTGGATCGGCGCGGGCCACCGCGCAAAATGACCGGTCCTCGGAGCGGGAGAGCCGAGACAGACCAAGCACATGGGCGTGGGCGGCATCACGCCCCATCTTCTTCGCGAGGGCCATCATCAGGGCTTCGGACAGCACCGCCCCTCCGGTGCGGTCGAGATTGCGCAGCATGTTCTCGGGTTTCACGATCAGGGTTTCGAGCACCCGCGCGAGCATCTCGAGCTGGGCCCCGAACAGCAGAGAGATCTCCGGGCCAAACGACCACAAGGTTTCGCCCTGCCGGTGATCGTCTTCCCATTCGCAGTGCACATAGTCGAGCACCGCGGTGGCGCGGGCCTTGATCAGCCTGAAGAGCAGCACCACCGAACCGGAGGCGACCGGATTCAGCTTGTGGGGCATGGCCGAAGAGCCCACCTTGCCCGCGCTGAACTCCGACAACTCGTCGATGTCGGTCTGCTGATGGTTGTAGACAGCGGCGGCGATCTTCGAGAATGTCCCGGAGATCGAAGACAGGATCAGAAAGAACTCGGCGAAACGGTCGCCCGCGGTCTTGGTGGGGATGCGCGGGTACCCGAGGCCGAGGCGCGCGGCGAGGCGCTCCTGGATCTTGATGCCGATCTTCCCGGCGGCTGCCATGGTTCCCACCGCGCCGCCAAACTCGCAGACCAGAACCCGCTTCTCGCTTTCGAGGAGCCGCTCGCGCTGTCTCCGGATGTCGTCGATCCAGACCGCCACCTTGTACCCGAGGGTGACGGGAATCGCCTGCTGGCCATGGGTCCGCGCGGCCATCAGCGTATCGCGGTGTTTCCTCGCGAGGACAACCAGGGCGCGTTCGATCCGGTCGAGGCCCGCGTACACGACTCGGTAGGTGGTCTGGATCTGGAGGGCCGAACCCGTGTCCATGATGTTCTTGGAGGTGGCGCCCCAGTGGACCCATTGCGCCGCGCTTTCGGGCAACCGTGCCCGCAGGGCGTTCACAAGGGGAAGAATGGGATTCCAGGTCTGGTCGAATTCGGCGCGCATGGCGGCGAGAGCGATGTTCTCGACCCTCGCGGCCTTGGCGATAGCCCGCGCGGCCGATAGAGGAACGACGCCCAGGTCGGCTTCGGCCAGGGCGAGGGCGGCTTCGCAATCGAGCCACGCCTGCACCATGGCCCAGTCTGACCAGATCGCCCGCATGGCGGCAGAGCCGAAGCGATCCTTGAGATAGAAGGAGTCGAAGGCGGAGGCTCCGCCCGTTTCCGGGCCGGCCGGGCTGCCCATGCTTCGAAGAATCCTGGCGCCAGCTCTGGGCATTGTCATCCTTCGACCGGGGGAGCGTTCTTGACCTGCGTGGGCGTGGCCAGGCTGATCAGGTAGCCCACCACGAAGACCGCGACCGCGCCGATAACGTTCCACCAGAGGAAATGGACCTTGGTGGTGGCGGCCACCAGCGCCACCACGCCCATGCCCGCGAAGAGACCCAGAGAGGCCCCGGTGCCGTTGGCGCGTTTGGTGAGGATGGCGAGCATGAACACGCCGAGGATGGATCCGTAGAAGTAGGAGCCGAAGCGATTCACCACCTCGATGGCCGAGCCGAGCCGTCCGGCCTGCAGGGCGATGACGCAGGCGAAACCGCCCCAGAACGCCGTGAAGACGCGGGACAGGAACAGATCGTGAGCATCGGTGCCGGGTCCGCGGAAACGGCGCACGAAATCGATCATGCTCGCGGTGGCGAGGGAATTGAATTCACCGGACAACGTGGACATCGCGGCCGCGAAGATCACCGCGATGATCAGACCGAGCAGGCCGTGGGGGATCTGGGTGAGGATGTAGTGCAAGAACACATAGTTGGTGTCGTTGTAGTCCTTCGTTCCGGTGGTCTGTTTGTAGACCGAGGTCACCTCCACCCGGGCCTCCGCGAACTCCTTTTGGGCCGCGAGATACTTCTCAGCACTTGAAGGATCCTCGCCGCCGCCCTGCCAGGTGAGGGCGAGGGCGGCTTCCTTCCGATGCTCGAATGCAGTGGCGTAGCGCGCCTCCGCCTGCGTCTTCTCCGGCGACTCGACCTTCTCGAACTGCGCGCGGGCCACGGAATTGAAGAGGGCGGGCGGGGCCTGGAAGTGGAAGAAGACGAAGACCAGGATGCCGGTGAGCAGGATGATGAACTGCATCGGCACCTTCAGGAAAGCGTTGAAGAGCAGCGAGAGCCGGCTCTGGGTCAGCGAGGAGCCGGAAAGGTACCGCTGGACCTGGCTTTGATCGGCGCCGAAATAGGACAACATTAGAAAGAGGCCGCCTATGAGGCCGCTCCACAGGGTGTAGGGGGTGGAGAGCGAGGTGTCGAGGCTGATGGCGTTGAACCGGCCCGCGGTTTGCGCGATGGAGAGCGCGTCGCGGAGGGATACGTTGTCCGGGAGTTTCCAGATGGCCACGAAGAGGCAGGAGAAGATACCAACCCAGATGATGGTCATCTGAACTACGTCGGTCCAGATCACCGAGCGATTGCCGCCCTTGAGGACGTAGACGATGGTCGAGACGCCCATGACCAGGATGGTCGCGGATTCGGAGATGCCCAGGATGGTCGAAAGGACCAGCGCGGGGGCATACAGGGTGACTCCCACGGCGAGGCCCCGCTGCAGCAGGAAGAGCAGGCTCGTGATGGTGCGGGTCTTGAGGTCGAAGCGCTGCTCGAGGTACTCGTAGGCGGTGAAGACCTTGGCCCGGTAGAAGAAGGGCACCAGGGTCACGCACAGGATGACCATGGCGAAGGGCAGCGCGAAGTACACGACCAGGAAGCGCATGCCGTCGCCGTAGGCCTGGCCGGTGGTGCCCACGAAGGTGATGGCCGAAATCTGGGTGGCCATCACGGAAAGGCCCACCGCCCACCAGGGCATCTCGCGTCCGGCCAGGAAGAAGTCGTCCAGCTTGCGGTTGTTTCGGCCGACCCAGTAGCCGAAGACCACGATGCCGATCAGGTAGACGGCGAGGACAGACCAGTCGAGCGTGGACATCGTGTGCCGTTCCGCCTAGAAGGGGAAGTTCGAGAAGAGGTAGACGAAGGCGATGGCGAGCAGGTTGACCACGATGACCGAAATGTAGATCGCGCGCCAGGTCCCGAACACCGGCACATGTCCGGTGTCCGAGTTCTCTCCTCCTGAAGTGGGCATGAGGCGGGGATGTTACCGCCACGACCAGGGTGATGCCGCACCCGGGAGCCCCGCGGTCAGCGGTTTTCATCTACAATTCTCGACCGAGCAAATCCATGGTCACCGGCTTCAATACCGACGTCAAGTACAAGGGCGTGACGTACCACGTCCAGACCGAGGACAAGGGTCCGACCACCCCCATGGTCCTCACCCTCATCTACAAGGGCGGCGAGATCCTCGGGGCCAAGCGCTTCCACTACAAGGATGTTCCGGAAGCCCAGGACGACAAGGGTCTCGCCAAGCTCATGGAAGACATTCATGCCGCCACCATGAATGAGGTGAAGCAGGGCCGGTACGCTCCCCAGGACGACAAGACGGTCATCGAGGATCTCTCCCTCGACCAGCTCGTTCTCGCGTATCTCGCTTCGCGCGCCGCCGCGTCGCCCGCGCGCTAGTGCCGCCGGTCGTGGCGGACGGCTTGCCGGTCACGGTGAATGGCCAGCCCGCCAGCTGTCCCCCCGGAGCGTCCGTAGAGGAGTTCCTCGCCACCCTTCAACTTCCGAAAGACCGGGTGGCCGTGGAACGAAATCGCCAGATCGTGCGCCGCGACCTGCGCGGCGCGGTCACGGTCGAGGCCGGTGACGTGTTCGAGATCGTCACGTTCGTGGGCGGCGGCTAGCCGCACCCGGGCTAAGATTCTCGTCGGCCCATCAGGCCCCTGGAGGAGGACGTCAAGCCATGCCCTATTTCGAACTCGACCCGCTGCTCAACAAAATGCTCGATTTTGCCCCCGGCATCTCGGACTTGAACATGTCGGTCGGTCGTCCGCCCCAGGTCGAGCTCGACGGCCAGCTGAAGGGCGTCGACTACATGGGGATCGACAAGCTCTCCCCCTACCAGACCGAACAGATCGCCATGCGCCTGATCGGCGGCAAACGCGACGTGGCCGACAAGCTGGTGAAAACCGGGTCCACGGACTGCTCCTATTCTCTCTCCGGCCGCACCCGCTTCCGCGTGAACATCTTCGCTCAGCGCGGCACCTTCTGCGTGGTCATGCGCGTCATCCCCAGCAAGATCCCGACGATTGAGCAGCTCGGCATTCCGCCCGTTCTCGGTGACATCGCTCACGAGCGTAACGGCATTGTTCTGGTGACCGGGCCCACCGGGTCCGGAAAATCGACCACCCTCGCCGCGATCATCAACAAGATGAACCTCGAGAAGTCGATGCACATCATCACCATCGAGGACCCGATCGAGTACCTCCATCCGCATCACAAGTCGACGATCAACCAGCGCGAAGTGGGCACCGACACCCAGACCTTCGCCCTTGCTCTGCGCGCCGCCCTGCGACAGGCCCCCAAGGTCATCCTGGTCGGCGAAATGCGCGACGTGGAAACCATCTCCATCGCCCTTGAAGCCTCGGAAACCGGTCACCTCGTGCTCTCCACCCTGCACACCATCGACGCGGCGAAAACCATCGAACGCATCGTTGGCGTCTTTCCCCGCTCCGACGAGCGGCAGGTCCGCACCCGCTTCTCGGCGGCCTTCCGCTGGGTCGTGTCCCAGCGCCTCGTGCCCAAGATCGGCGGCGGTCGAATCGGCGTCTGCGAAATCCTCCGGTCCACGTCACGAACGCGCGAGTACGTGCTCGAGGGCGAGCGCGACGGCAAGAGCCTGCACGACGCGATGGAAGACGGCCAGCTCGACGGGATGCAGACCTTCGACAACGAGCTCTATCGCCTGATCAACGAGGGCATCGTGGATCGCGAACTCGCGCTCTCCTACGCCACCAACCGCACGAACCTCCAGCTGAAGCTCGATACCCAGGGCGTTGGCGGCGACAAGGCCGAGGAGGAGGCGAAGGAGCAGAAGGGGACGAAGTCGACGATGGGCTCGAAAGCCGGGCCCGCCCCGGGCAAGAAGGGCGCCGCTCCTTCCAAGACCGACATGGACGATCTCCTGGAAAGGTAACCGAAGATGCAAGCCACCTGTTCCTCCTGTGCGAATGTCGTCACCGTCGACGAAAACAACCCCAAGCTCCCCGCCGGGCCGTTCTCGGTCAAGTGCCCCAAGTGCCAGACCCCGGTGAGATTCCCGGGCCGCGCGGCCAAGGCCCCGGCCGCGGCTCCCGCTCCGGCCGCCTCTCCCGCTCCCGCGCGCGAGGCTGCCCCCTCCGCCGTGCCCCGCACCAGCATCCCCCTCAAGCCGACCGCACTACCCGGCGAACGGGCCCTCGTGGCCCTCGACGATCAGCAGCGCGCGGGGGAAATCGGGCGCAGCCTGGAGTTGCTGGGCTATGAGGTCGACACCATGTCCGACGCCGACGGGGTGCGCGCCATCGAGCAGGCGGCCCACGTCATTGTGGTCATGGCCCGCACCGTGGCCGAGGGCGGGGCCCTCACCTGCTATCAGCGGCTGTTCCTGCTGAACTCCGATATCCGCCGCGGTTTCTTCCTCATCCTGGTGGGCGACGAGTACACCACGGGAGACGGCGTGCAGGCCTTCGTGGTCCACGGCGACATGGTGATTGCCTCTCCCGACGTCGATTCGTGCGAAGTGATTGTCCGCGAGCGCCTCATCGAGAGGGGCCGGCTCTTCCGGGCCTTCATCGACTGCAAGCGCAAGAACGAGGCTTCCGCCGCGGTCTGAAGCCGCGGGGAGCGCCCCGGTCGGCCATTCCTAATTGCGCGCGGCCGGGCCGTAAACGCGGAGCGCGTAGTCGCGGGCCATGCGGCGGGCCGAGAAACGTGGAGCGATGGTGGCGATCGAAGCCTTCATCATGCGCGTCCATTCGGGCGAGGCGCCGGAAACCGCGGCGCCGAAGAAGTAGGGAATCACGCGCGTCTCGAGTTCGCGATAGAGGGCCTGCGCGTCCAGAATGTCCTGGCTCTCCTCGATCTTGATCCGGTCCAGGGCGGCTGCGGCGAGCGGATCCTGAGGGGACTCTCCGGGAGCGACGTCCGGGGACGGGGCGTCACCGCCGTCGATCAGGAAGCCGTTCTCGCCGTCATACCCTTCTGCCCACCAGCCGTCGGCGATGGAGAGATTGAGAGCCCCGTTGATGGCGGCTTTCTGGCCCGACGTTCCCGACGCCTCGAGCGGTTTTCTTGGGGTGTTGAGCCATACGTCGACTCCCTGCACCAGCATGCGCGCCATGTCGATGTCGTAGTCCTCGAGGAAGACCACCCGCCCGGAAAGCTCCCCGCGCGATAACACCGCGAGCTGCCGGATGTACTCCTGACCTTCGCGGTCGGCGGGATGGGCCTTGCCGGCGAAGATCAACTGCACCGGCCGGTGAGGATCGAGAAGGAGATTCTTCGCCCGCTCGAAATCCTGCAGAAGCAGGACCGCCCGCTTGTACGTCGCGAAGCGTCGCGCGAAGCCGATGGTGAGCGCTGCGGGATCGAGCAGAGTTTCGAGCCGCCGCAGTTCCGACGGCCCCGAGCCTTCGCGGGCGGCCTGTTTACGCACGCGCTCACGCACGTAACGCACCAGGCGTTCCTTCTGCGCCCGCCGGGCCGCCACCAGTCCTTCGTCGGAAGCGTCGCGCACTTTCTCCCAGGCCTCGGGCTCGAGAAGACGCGAGCCCCAGTCGGGGCCGACTTCCCGGGCGAGGTAGGCCCGCATCTCCGGTCCGATCCAGGTCTCGGTGTGCACTCCGTTCGTGATGGCGAACACGGGGGACTCGTGGTCCTCCTTGAAGAGATGTTTCCACATCCCCGAGGAGACCCGCCCGTGCAGTTCGCTCACACCGTTGGTGCTGGAGGAGAAGCGGATCGAGAGGGTGGTCAGATTGAACAGTCCCTCGTGAGCCCCCAGGGCGATCACTTCATCGGCGGAGACGCCGGTGTCCCGCGACCAAGGTTCAAGGTGCTGCTTGACCAGATCGAAGGCGAACACCTCGTTACCGGCCGGCACCGGGGTGTGGGTGGTGAAGACGGTGTTGCGTTTCACCGAAGCGCAGGCGTCTTTGAAGTCCTCGCCGCGCATCACCCGCTCGCGCACCCTTTCGAGGGCGAGCATGGCCACATGGCCTTCGTTCATGTGCCAGACCGCCGGTTTGATCCCCAGCGCGCGCAGTGCGCGGACGCCGCCCACCCCCAGGACCATTTCCTGGGCCAGCCGCATTTCACGCCCGCGGACATAGAGCAGGCCGGTGATGGCACGATCGGCCGGCTCGTTCAGGGGGATGTCGGTGTCGAGGAAGAACACGTGCACCCCGCCCACTCGAGCTACCCACACCAGGGCATGGACCACGCGGCCGGGGAGATCGACGGGGACGGTGAGCGGACCACCCGAGGGCGAACGCACCGGCTGCACGGGCAGGCGCGCGAAGTCGTAGTCGGGATAGATATGCTGCTGGAACCCGTCGGCGTCGACGGTCTGGCGGAAGTAACCCGAGCGATAGAGCAGACCCACGCCGAAAAGGGGCAGCCCGAGGTCGGAGGCCGCCTTGCAATGGTCGCCGGCCAGCACACCCAGGCCGCCCGAGTACATGCCGAGCGACTCGTGCAGCCCGAACTCCATGGAGAAATAAGCCACTGGCCCGGGCAGGAGGCCGGGCTGGTCGTCCATGAATTTCCGGGCGCTCCGGCTTGCGTCGAGGCCGGCCATGGCCGCGTGGTAGGCCGCCATGAACTCGGGATCGCTGAGCAGACCCGGCCATTTCTGGGGATCGACGTTGATCAGCAGTTCAACCGGGTTGTGGTAGCGCCGCCAGTGTTCAGGATCGATCCAGGCGAAGAGCATCGAAGCCTTTGGATTGAAGCTCCACCAGAGGTCGTAGGCCAGGTCCCGAAGACGCTCGACCTCCGCGGGGAGGTCGAGGTCGGCAATGTGCAGGGTGGGAATGTTCAGGGTCACGCGAGGGAGTTGCTCGCGAGGAATGTCTTCAATGCCTCTTCGCCTTTGGTAATGGAAGTGAAGCGGGCCCCGTATCGATTGGGCCCTGCGGTGCGGGTGATATGCGCGGTGGCCGAGAACAGTTCACGCGACTCCTCGAAGCGGAGGGTGAGGCTGACTTCGTCGCCCATGTTGAGCTGATGATTCGATTCGAGCAGGATCCCGGTGGCGGAGAGGTTCAGGGCCAGCACCGGCACGGTGGACCCGAAGCCGCTGCTCGCCACCACCTGGAGGCGGACCGGGAGCCGTACGTCCCTGCGGGACGGGACCTCGATCAGCCGACCCACCCTCTCGTCGAAGTCGTCGGCGGTGGGGAGACGGAGAATCGCGTTGGCGCCGGCTTCCAGCAGTTCGATTTCAGAAGGGTCGAAATCGTCTTCGGAGAGGACCACGATGGAAATGCGCTTGAGGGGCGACCGGCGGAGGGTCTTGATCAGCACCTCGATGCCCGGCACATTCCGGTGGATACAGACCAGGACCACCGGACCCCCAGCCAGGCGGGCCTGCACCTCGGCCACGGAGCGGACCTGGACCCTCTCGATACCGGACCTGAAGAGGACTGTCCCCTGAAGATCCCCGTCGAGGGAACGGTTTGAGCAGATGAGAACAACGGCCATGGAGAATCGGAGGCTACTCCATCTGCTCCAGCCAGGCCGCGGGCCTAGAGTCGGAGGGCATTCTGAAATCGCCGCGCGGCGACAGGCTCACCGAGCCGACCTTGGGACCATCGGGCGCCACCGATCGCTTGAACTGGGCGGCGAAGAAACGTTGCACGAAGACGCGCAGCCATTTCCTCAGGGTGGCGTCTGAGTAGGTGTCGGCGAAGGCTGCTTCAGCGAGGAACAATATTTTGGGCGGCGAGGCTCCGAGACGGAGGAATGCGTGGAGGAAGAAGTCGTGCAACTCGTACGGGCCGACGATATCTTCGGTCCTTTGGCTCATCTCGCCGCGTCTTCCAGGCGGCAGGAGTTCTGGAGAGATGGGAAGGGCGAGCACTTCCTTGAGCGCTTCTCTCTCCGCGGCGTGCAGGGGGTCTTTGGCCGCTTCGGCGACCAGCAGCCGGACCAGGGTCTTAGGCACCGAACCGTTCACGTTGTACATCGACAAGTGATCGCCCCCGAAGGTGGCGAAACCGAGGGCCAGTTCGGACAGGTCGCCGGTGCCGATCACCAGACCGCTCTCCTTGTTGGCGAGGTCCATGAGGACCTGGGTGCGTTCGCGGGCCTGTGCGTTCTCGAAGGCCACGCTGCGATCCTGGGGGGTGAGACCGATGTCCTTCAGGTGTTGCTCGCAGGCGGGCCGGATGTCGATCTCCTGAACCAGAACTCCCGCGGCCTCGGCCAGGCGGAGGGCCAAGGACCGCGTCCTGGTGGTGGTTCCGAAGCCGGGCATGGTGACGGCGAGGATGGACTTCCTCGATCGGCCGAGCAGGCCGCAGGTCTTGATGGCCACGAGCAGGGCCAGAGTGGAATCGAGGCCGCCGGAAATCCCGAGGATGAGCCTGCGCGACCGGGTGTGCTCCCACCGGCGGGCCAGGCCCGCGGTCTGGATATCGAAGATCTCCAAGCACACGCTCGAAAGGGTGCTCTCATCGCCGGGCACAAAAGGCCTCGGATCGACCGCGCGCAGCAACCGGGCCGGACGCGGCGGGGCCATGGGATCGAGCCACACCACGCGCGTGGGTTGAGCCGTGCGCCCGGTTTCGGCGAATGTCTTCTGGCGCATCCGTTCGACGGAGAGGCGCTCGACATCGACGTCGGTGGCGAGCAGTTCGGCCTCACGGCGGAACCGTCGGTTCTCGGCCAGCAGGACGGCGTTCTCCGCCACCATCAGATGGCCTCCGAACACCAGGTCGGTGGTGGACTCGTGGACGCCCACGTTGGCCAGGATGTAGGCGGACAGCGTGCGGCCGCTGTGCTGCTTGACCAGGTCGCGCCGATATTCGGCCTTGCCGATGCCCTCGTTCGAGGCCGAGAGATTCGCGAGCACGGTGGCCCCGGCCTGAGCGAGGCGGACGCTTGGCGGGGTGGGCACCCAAAGGTCTTCGCAGATCTCGAAGCCCAGGGCCAGGTTCTCTTCGCCCTTCACCCGGAACACGAGGTCGGCGCCCGCGGGCACCGAGGCGCCCAGGATCTCCATTTCTCCACGCACGGCGTCACGCGCGGGGGAGAACCAGCGGCCTTCGTAGAACTCCTTGTAGTTCGGAATGTAGGACTTAAGGATCAGGCCGAGCACCCGCCCTCGCTGCAGGACGGCCGCCGCGTTCCACAGACGGGAGTCCCGGAAGAGGGGCAGACCCACCGCGATCGTCATATCCAGTCGGGCGGTACGGGAGCGAAGCGCCTCGAGCGCATCCTCGGCCGAGCGCAAAAGTGTCGCCTGCTGAAAGAAGAGATCGGCCGCGGTGTAGCCGGAGATCCCCAGTTCCGGGGTCACCAGGAGCTGGACTCCTTTGCCCCGCGCTTCGGTGACGAGATCCAGGATCTCCGCCACATTCCGGGTGGGATCGGCGATGTGCGCGTGCGGGCAACCGGAGGCGACCCGAAAAAAGCCGTGCCGCGTGGTGCCTTTCATATTTCTTGAGATACCTGTCCAAAGGCAAGCATACGGGAGGGGTCCGATCAAGGACCGCGAGGTTCATCACATGCGCACCGCCCGTGCCAGAATTCGGGGATGAACCGACCTCTTATCGCGCTCTCGATCGCCGCCTTGGCGGCGCCGCTTCTCGCTCAGGACTGGAAGGGAATGGGCCGTCTTCAGGGCCGCGTCACGGATCCTGATGGCAATGGGGTGGCGGGGGCGAGCGTCAAGCTCGACTGTCCCAGCCGCGGCGGCGGCGCCACCGTCGAGACCGACAAGAAAGGCAACTGGGCCTTTCTCGGTCTTGCCGGCTGCAGCTGGAACGTCGAGATCAAAGCCGAGGGCTTCTTGAACCATGTCCGGGTCGTCAACATGGTGAGCGACCAGGTGCGCATGAGCCCCATCGAGGTGAAGCTGGAGAAGCCCAAAGGCCCCCCGCCCGAGCTGCTGGCCGCGGTCAATGCCGGCGACGCCGCCTTCGACGCGAAGAACTGGGCTCTGGCTCGCGAAAGTTACGAGAAGGTGCTGGCCCTGCGTCCCGATCTCGGTCCGCAGGTGTACCAGAAGCTCGCCCAGGCCTATGCGGGCGAGAAGAACACCGCTAAGTCGATCGAATATCTCGAGCTGTCGATCACCGCCGCTCCCGCCCGGATGGACCTGCGATTCGCGGCCGCCCAGATCGCCCTGAAGGCCGATCTCACGGAAAAGGCCCTCGCCATTCTTGAAGGAATCGACGACGCCCAGGTCGAAAACGGCGACGGCTACTTCGATGTGGCGGTGGACTTCCTGAACAAGAAGGATCCGGCGAACACCGTGACCTTCTTCACCAAGGCCCTGGCCAAGGATCCGACCATCGCTGATGCCTACTATTGGCGCGGCCGGGCGTTCCTCCAGTTGCAGAAGCTGAACGAGGTGAAGGCCGACCTCAAGAAGTACGTCGAGATGGCGCCCGACGGCGAACACGTCGCCGCGGCGAAGGGTCTACTCGAACAGTTGAAGTAGCGCCCGGCGCCCGACGGCGCCCCCCGTGCTACACCGCGGCGAGCTGGTGGCGCGGGGCCGGCATCGCGGGAACCTCGTGCGACCAGCAGTAGGGGTCGCCGATGATCTCGTAGTGCATGGTCCGGCGCTTGGGCGTGAACCCGGCGCCCTGGATGTTGCGGGCGATCTCCGCTTCAGTGAGGTGGAATCCGGCGCCCGCCGAGGACACCACGTTCTCCTCGATCATCAGGCTGCCGAAGTCGTTGGCTCCGAAACGCAGCGACATCTGGCCGATCTTGCCGCCCTGGGTGACCCAGCTCGCCTGCACGTTTGGAAAGTTGTCGAGCATCACCCGCGACACCGCGAGTGTGCGCAGATACTGGAACGATGTGACTTCGTCACCCGCCAGAGCCGTGTTCTCGGGCTGGAAGGTCCAGGCGATGAAGGCGGTGAAACCCTTTGTGCGGTCCTGAAGCGCGCGCAGGTGGAGAAGGTGATCGATCCGCTCTTCGAGCGTCTCCACGTGGCCGAACATCATGGTGGCCGTGGTCTTGAGGCCCTGGTTCTGGGCCACCTCCATCACTTCGATCCAGTCTTCGGTGGAGCCCTTGGCGATGCCGATGATGTTGCGCACGCGGTTCGAAAGCACTTCGGCGCCGCCGCCGGGAATGGAATCGAGGCCAGCCGCGATCAGGCGACGCACCGCTTCTAGGGTGGTGAGGTTCGAAACCCGGCAGATGTGCTTGACCTCGGCGGGGGAGAGGCCGTGAACCCACAACTTCGGATAGGTGGCCTTGATCCAGCGGAAGAGTTCTTCGTAGTACTCGATGCCGAGGTCTGGATGCAGGCCGCCCTGCAGCAGGATCTGCTCGCCGCCCAGAGCGAGGGTCTCGTCGATCTTCTGGCGGAACTCATCCTTCGAGAGCACGTAGCCGTCCTTCGCGGGCAGGTCGCGATAGAAGGCGCAGAACGCGCACTGGGCGGTGCACACGTTCGTGTAGTTGATGTTGCGGTCGATGATGTAGGTGACGAGACCTTCGGGATGGAGTCTGCGTCTCGTCGCGTCCGCGAGTTCTCCGAGCGACAGCAGATCGGCCTCGCGCAGCAGGACGATGCCCTCCTCGCGCGACAGACGTTCGCCCGCGAGGACCTTCTTCTTGATGTCGTCAAAGCGCATGAAACTCGAGCTCCTTTTGGGCGGTGCGCAGGGCGTGGGTCCGCGCCTGTCGATAGAAGAGGGCGAGGCCTTCTTTCTCACGCGGCCCCAGGTCGTAGCGGATCACTTTGGTGATGTAGTGCTCCGCGCGGGCCGAATCGACGCCGGAATTATACGAACTCGCGATGATCGGGGCCGCTTCCTGCCCGACCCGGATCGCGCGGAGGAGGCGCTTCGACATCTCGCGACCCCGCGCCCGCTCGCCCGCCGACATCAGCGCAAACACGAAGGGAAGCCCCGTCCGAACGAACCATTCACCGCCGAGATCGAGGGCCTCGTAACCCGGCCGGGTCCAGGTGAAGGCCGGGTCTCCGATCACCAGGATGGCATCGGCGTCCGGCGTCTCCTTGGTGAGCGGAGAGAACACCCGGGTTTCTGGAAGCCGGCCCGCGGCTTCGGCGATGAGGATCTTCGCGAGCGCCGCGCTGGTGCGGCTGGCCGTGTCGAGGGCCAGCGTCTGCACACGCGCGAGCGGGACCCGATGATGAAGCAGCACGGTTTCCACCGCGCCCGCGCCGGCAATGCATACCGAATCGAGCACTGGCGCGCCGAGCCCGGGAGCCTCGAAAGAAGGAACCATGGCCAGATCGAGTTCGCCGTTATGAAAACGATCAGCGATGCGCGAAGGGAGATCGATCACGATATCGAAGTCGGTTTCGCCCCGGAGTCCATGGATCAGCGGCTGGACGTTGAGGTACGGAAAGAGTCCGATGCGCAGTGGGAGAGCCATCTTCGTAGGGGTAACGATACTTCGCCCGCGTTGCGCAGGGAGGCTGGACTCCATGTGGCCATTTCATCCGTTTTCGGGCCACGAGCGGCGGCGGTGGACCTGGGGAAAAATTTATTCTGGCTGAAGACTTGTGACCCAGACGCTCGAATCAACCAGAGAAGTGTTGTTTAACTTATCACTAATACACAATAATATGGCAATCTTGAACACCAATAGACGATGGTCGCAGAGGGTTGATTTGAGCGTTTTCTCCTTCGCCGCTTCCCCTAAATGATTCACCGGTCTAGATTTGGCTAGATACCACAAGATCTTGGGTTTATTTCTTGACAGACCCCAAGAAGTCGCAGTAATGTCGTTGCCAGAGCGAAGAGGTTTCGGGGCGTTTTTAAGGCTGTGAGTTTGAGCCTGCCACCCCGGAGGTCGTTTGAACCGGAGCGGGGGCGCAGGCAGGTGGTTGGCGCGCTCCTCGCGATGGACTCGCGCGGTCCTCACCTAACCCCATCGAATCTGGATCTGAATATAGTTTTTTGAACGTCGTCGCTGGGGCAGGAAGCAAGTTGGCTCGCCCGTGGCAAGGAGGAAGTCGAATATGGCTACGCAGCCCCCGGTCGTCCCGGCAGAGTCGTCTGTGCGGGTTGAGAGTCGCCCTGAAGTGAAGGGGCTCGAACCCAAGCCGGAAAAACGATCGAAGGGGCTCTCCTTCAAACGCTTCTTCTCGACCGAAGGTGTTCATCCCTACGACCAGCTCGAATGGGACACCCGCAGCGCCATCATCAAAGATGAAAGCGGCCGCCCGGTCTTCGAGCAGAAAGACATCGAGGCGCCCAAGAGCTGGAGCCAGCAGGCCACCAATATCGTCGCCTCCAAGTACTTCCGCGGCGCCATGGGCTCGTCGGAACGCGAGCACTCGGTCAAGCAGCTGGTGAGCCGCGTGGTCGAAACCATCGCCGGCTGGGCGGTGAAGCAGGGCTACTTCGAAACGGTCGACGACCTCGCGGCCTTCAAAGACGACCTCACCTTTCTTCTGGTGCGCCAGTACGCGGCCTTCAACTCGCCGGTCTGGTTCAACGTGGGTATCGAGCCCCATCCCCAGGCCTCTGCCTGCTTTATCAACTCCGTGTCCGACACGATGGATTCGATCCTTGGTCTCGCCCGCACCGAAGGCATGCTCTTCAAGTACGGCTCGGGCACGGGCTCGAACCTTTCGAGCATCCGTTCGTCGAAGGAGAACCTCGCCGGCGGCGGCACCGCCTCCGGGCCGGTTTCCTTCATGCGCGGTTACGACGCCTTTGCCGGCGTCATCAAGAGCGGCGGCAAAACGCGCCGCGCGGCCAAGATGGTGATCCTGAACGCGGACCATCCGGACATTGAAGAGTTCATCAACAGCAAGTCCGAGGAAGAGCGCAAGGCCTGGGCCCTCATCGATGCCGGCTACAACGGCGGATTCAACGTCAAGGGTGGCGCCTACGACTCGGTGTTCTTCCAGAACGCGAACCACTCTGTTCGCGCCACAGACGCCTTCATGCGCGCGGTAGTCGAGGACAAGGAGTGGTCCACCCACTTCGTGCGCGACGGAGGCCTGGCCGAATCCAAGCGGGCCCGCGATCTCATGTCCATGATGGCCGAGGCGGCCTGGCAGTGCGGCGATCCGGGCATGCAGTTCGACACCACCATCAACGACTGGCACACCTGCCCGAACTCAGCGAGGATCAACGCGAGCAATCCCTGCTCTGAGTACATGTTCCTCGACGACACCGCGTGCAACCTGGCCTCGCTGAACCTCATGAAGTTCGTCCGCGAAGATGGCGAGTTCGATCCCACCTCCTTCCGCGCGGCCTGCCGCACCCTCATCACCGCGCAGGAGATCCTCGTCGACAACGCGAGTTATCCGACGCCGATGATCGAGAAGAACTCGCACGACTACCGTCCGCTCGGCCTCGGCTACGCGAACCTCGGCGTGCTCCTCATGGACCGCGGCCTCGCCTACGACTCCGACGCCGGCCGCGCCTACGCCGCTGCGGTCACCGCTTTGATGCACGGTGAGGCCTATGCGCAGAGCGCGCGTGTCGCCGCCTCAATGGGCGCCTTCGCGGGCTACGCGAAGAACGCCGAGCCCATGCTCCGCATCATCGAGAAGCACCGCCAGCACGCGCACATGATCGACGCCTCGATCGTGCCCCGCCCGCTGATGCGCGAAGCCCTCGATGTCTGGGATGAGGCCTACACCCTGGGCGCCCAGCACGGCTATCGCAATTCGCAGGTCACGGTTCTCGCTCCCACCGGCACCATCGGCTTCATGATGGATTGCGATACCACCGGCATCGAGCCCGACATCGCCCTCGTCAAGTACAAGAAGCTCGTGGGCGGCGGGATGATGAAGATCATCAACCAGTCGGTTCCGGCGGCGCTGCGTCGCATGGGCTACAACCCGGCCCAGGTCCAGGACATCGTCAAGTACCTCGACGACAAGGAAACGATCGAAGGCGCGCCGCACCTCAAGGAGGAGCACATCGAAGTTTTCGATTGCGCGTTCCCGCCCGCCAATGGCAAGCGCACTATCAACTACATGGGCCACATCAAGATGATGGCCGCGGTCCAGCCCTTCCTTTCGGGCGCCATCAGCAAGACCGTCAACATGCCCACCGACTCGACGCCCGAGGAGATCGCCAAGGCCTACATCGAGTCCTGGCGCCTGGGTCTGAAAGCGGTGGCGGTGTATCGCGACGGCTGCAAGCGCTCGCAGCCCCTGTCGACCTCGATGCCTACCACCAGCGAAGGCACCACGGCCAACACCCAGGTGGTCGCGGTCCCCGGCATCGGCGTGGTCGAAGGCCGGCCCGTCCGCCGCAAGCTGCCCGACGAACGTCAGGCCATCACCCACAAGTTCTCCATCGCGGGACACGAGGGCTACATCACCGTCGGCATGTACGAAGACGGCAAGCCCGGCGAGGTTTTCCTGGTCATGGCCAAGGAAGGCTCCACCGTTTCCGGCCTGATGGACGGCTTCGCCACCTCGCTTTCGCTGGCCCTGCAGTACGGTGTTCCGCTGGAAGCGCTGGTCGACAAGTTCTCCCACACCCGCTACGAGCCCTCGGGCTTCACCAAGAATCCCGATATCGGTTACGCGAAGTCGATCACCGACTACATCGCGCGCTGGCTGGCCGTGAAGTTCCTCGGCCGCACCCGGGAGGACGTTCGCGAACCCGCCGGCCTCCCCATGTCGACCTCGGAGACCCTGCGTCCTGGGTTCGAAGCGGCACGGCCCGCGGCCGGAGGGTCCGCCGCTCCCGGCTACGGCCAGGGTCAGGTGGCATTCAAAGTCCAGGCGGATGCCCCGCCCTGTCACGAGTGCGGTTCGCTGATGGTTCGCAACGGCGCCTGCTATCGCTGCGCCAACTGCGGAGCCACCAGCGGCTGCTCTTAAGGCGCGCGGGGACGTAGGGCGGACGTAAACACCAACAGGGAGATTTCAAAGAACAGATGGAAGAACTTCAAGAGCGCGTGACGCGCATGCTGGAGACGCTCACTTTCGAGCAGCTCGAAATGGTCATCAAGTACGCGGAGAGCCTGAACCGCAACGCGGGACATGCTTTCGAGAACGAACTGGTTGTGCTGCTCGAGGACGAAATCTCCGCGGCCTGATCCCGAATCTCCAAGGCGTCGCGGAGGCCCCAAGGAACAACCCTTGGGGCTTTCTCGTTAGGGCCAGTGGACCCCTCCCATGACCGAGACCCTCGTCGAATTCGAAGCCCTGACCGTCCGGTACGGGTCCCGGGTGGCCCTCGACACCGCCACCGGGCGGTTCACGCGTGGCGCCACGGGCTTGCTGGGCCCAAATGGCGCGGGCAAAACCACGCTCCTCAAAGCCCTGCTCGGCTTTCTCCCGCCCTCTTCGGGCCGGCTCCAGGCCTTCGGTCTCGCCCCTGCGGTCTCCCCCCTCGAGGTACGCAGGCGCATCGGCTACATGCCCGAGGTCGATGCCTATCTGCCTGACCTCACCGCGGTTCAGACCGTGGCCTTCGCCGGTGAACTCTCGGGTCTTCCCCAGAGCGAGTCCATGCGTCGCGCCCATGAGGTGCTCCAGTTCGTGGGTCTCGGCGAAGAGCGCTACCGCAAGGTGGAAACGTACTCCACGGGCATGAAGCAGAAGGCCAAACTCGCCACGGCCCTGGTGCATGATCCCGAGATCGTGTTGCTCGACGAGCCCACCAACGGTCTCGACCCGGCGGGGCGGGAAGAGATGCTCCATCTCATTGGCGACATCGTCACCCTGCGCGGCCTCTCCGTGGTGCTGTGCTCCCACCTTCTTCGCGACGTCGAGAAGGTGTGCGAGAACATCCTCGTGATCTCGGGAGGAGCCATCCGCACCCAGGGACGGGTCGAAGACCTCAAGAAACTCGACCGCGATGTGTATGTGGTTCGGGTCAAGGCTGAAACAGAGAAGTTCATCGCCGCGGTGAAAGAGCGGGGGGGCGACGCCCACCCCGATCTCGAGTCGTGGCGCATCTCCCTGCCCGAGGGCGCCAACGTGAACTGGATCTTCGAAACCGCGGCCACGAGCGGAACCCAGATCCGTCACCTGCGCAAGGCCGAGGACACGCTCGAAGACATCTTCCTCCGGGCTACGAGTCACGCGGCATGAGTTCCACCCAGATCTACGAGCAGCACTATCGGAGGCTGGACGCCTCGATTCCCCTGCGGAGCCATCGCTGGATCCCGATCGCCCGCGAGGGGTTGAAGGCTCTGGTGAGCTTCCGGGCGTACATGGCCCTCATCTCCATCGCCTGGCTGCCCCTCTTCTTCCGCCTGGCTCAGGTCTATTTCACCACCCGTTTCCCCGAGGCGCGGCGCATCGTACCCGTCGACGACAAACTCTTCTTCGATTTCCTGAGCCAGCAGACGCCGTGGATGCTGCTCATGTCGGCCTACGCGGGCGCCGGACTCATCGCGAACGACATGCGAACAGGCGGACTCCTGCTGTACCTGTCCCGCCCTCTCACCCTCGTCGACTACATCTTCGGCAAGGTCTCGATCGTTTTCGCCTCGCTCTCCATGGTCACACTGGTGCCAGGCCTGGTCCTCTTCCTCGGAGCCCGGTCCCTGGCTCCCGAGGTGCTCGGCGATCTGTCGCACCTCCTGCTCATTCCGAAAATCGTGGCCTACGCGCTGGTGATGATCCTGCCAACCACGGGTCTCGTCCTCGTGATGTCGGCCCTCGCCCGCAATCCTCGATTCGCGGGGCTCGGCTTCTTCTTCGTGTTCGTTGGCAGCACCGTGGCCCACGCCATCGCGTGGCGCGCCACCCGCAGTTCCTACGCGGGGCTCATCTCCGTCCAGGCCATCCTCCGTCGGGCGGGCGAGGCCATTTTCGGGGTCAAGCCGTCGCGCATGACCGCCGAGCTGCCTCCCGAGGCCGCCTTTGTGGTCCTCGTCGTCCTCGTCATCGGCTGTCTCTGGGTGCTCAAGACGCGCGTGCGCGCGGTGGAGATTGTGAAGTGACGGCGCGGGTTGTCTTCAAGAAAGCCTCGCGCTGGTACGGGCCGGTGATGGCGCTGAACGACGTGAGCTTCGAGCTGGGCCCCGGTGTTTATGGCCTGCTCGGTCCGAACGGCGCGGGGAAGAGCTCGCTCCTGAAAATGGCGAGCGGTCAGCTGCGCCCAAGCCAGGGCACGGTCGAACTCCTCGGCCGCCCCGCCTTCGGTTCGCCCGAAGTGTTCCACGCTGTCGGGCTCTGCTCCGACACCGATGCGATGTTCGAGGACTTCACCGGACTTCAGTTCGTGAGTTCCCTGCTCTCGCTCAACGGTTTCGACCGCGCGCAGGCCCACAAACTCGCGACCGAAGCCATCGAGATCGTCGATCTCAAGGACGCCATGCATCGTCGGGTGGGCGGCTACAGCAAAGGCATGCGCCAAAGGATCAAGCTCGCCCAGGCGCTCGCGCACCAGCCCGAGGTCCTTTTCCTCGACGAGCCGCTGACCGGCATGGATCCCCAAAACCGCAAACGGATCTCCGATCTCATGAGGCGGCTGGGCGACGAGGGCCGGACTGTCCTCGTCTCGACCCACATCCTTCACGAGCTGGAACAGGTCACACGTCGCGTGCTCCTGATCCACAACGGCCGCGTCCTCGCCGAGGGCGATCTGGGTGAAATCCGCGATCTGCTCGACCGCCATCCCCGATCGGTGCGGATCAAGGCGAAGGACACTCGCGGCCTCGCCCGCGAACTGGTCACCCTGCCCGATCTCGTCTCACTGAACCTCGAAGACGCCACCCAGAACCTGCTGGCCGAGATCCGGAAACCCGACGCCTTCTTCACGAAGGTCCAGGAAGTGTCCGCGACCTATGGTGTGGAAGAGATGTGGGTCACCGATGAGAACCTCGAATCCGTCTTCTCCTACCTGGTGAGCAAGTGAGTACTGAAAGCACCGCCCTGGCCATCCGCCCGACCTGGCCGGGCGCTCGCGATGTGTTCGGCATCTCCATCGAGCGCATGTTGCCCAGGCCCCGCAGCTTCTGGGTCTTCCTCCTCCTTGCCCTTCCCGTTCTTCTGGCCGTCCTGCTCAGGATCTATCCGCCCAAGGGGCTTCCCCTCACGGGCTTCGAGTTGTACGGAATAGTGGTGGCGCTCTTCTTCGTGCGCAACCTGCTGCCCCTTGTGGCCTTGCTCTTCGGATCAGCCCTGATCTCGGACGCGGTCGACTCAAAGACACTCACCTACTTCCTCACCCGGCCGGTGTCGCGGCTCTCGATCTTCCTGGGCGAATTCATGGCCTATCTCGTCACCGTCCTCACCCTCACTGTGCCCTGTGTGGTCCTCACCTACCTCGTCCTGTGCGTCGGCACGCCCCAGGGCGCGGGTTTCGGAGCCGCGGACCTGGTGCGGGACCTCGGGGCGTGCGCGCTCACCCTTTTCACCTACGGCGCGGTTTTCGCCCTCCTTGGGGTGAGCCTGAAACGACCCCTCATCCCCGGCCTGCTCTTCCTGTTCGTTTGGGAGGGTTTCGTGGCCAATTTCCCAGGCGACGCTCCCAACTACACCCTGAGCGCCTACGCTCGATCCTTGATCCGTCACCGCCCGTCCGAGGAGGGTCTCGCCGAACTCTTCTCCAAATTCTTCGGCGTGGGTGAGTCTGTGCTAACCCTTGGAATCGTTGGGGTTATCGCACTGGTGTTGGCAATATGGATCTTTTCCCGACGAGAGTACGTTATCTCCTCATGAGCGCATGGGTTGGCCCGTCCGGGTCGCCCATGCCAGAGTAGACGCCTTCATCACAGGGAGTAGCACCACATGAACCGTTCTCGCCGCCTGATCCTCTCCGCCGCCGCCGTCTCCGTTCTCGGCATCGGTTTCGCGTTCTCCACCCAGCTCACCGGCACGGCTCGCGCCGCGGTCGGACCGGTTCCTCCCGAGGCCCTCGCCCTTCCCGCCGACAGTTCGATAGTGATGGGCTTTGATGTGCGTGCCCTGACCAATTCGCAGTTCTACGCACGCTTCGGCCAGGAAGGCCAGCCCGGCCGGGTCGAGGCCCTCGAAGAAATCGAGCGCAAGACCGGCCTCAATCCCGAACGCGACATCGACACCGTGGTGGTGGCGATCCGCGCCAAGGCGAATGGGACCAAGGCCGAAGGCGACCACAAACACGGAAGCGACAACGCGCTCGTGTTCGTGACCGGTCGCTTCGACGCGGCCCGCCTCGAAGCCTCCATCCCCGCCTCGGGCAAGGCCACTCAGGAGCGCCGCGACGGCGTCACCATCTATCGCGAAGCCACCGGCAAGTCGACGGGCGTGGTCGCCCTGCTCGATGCGGGCATCCTCGTCGCCGGCGACGCGGCCTCGGTCGAGAGCTTCCTCACCAACCGTCAGACCGGCCATGGTCTGCGCGACAGCAAGGAACTCGTGGCTCTGCTCGAACGCGTCGAGCCCGGCTCCACCTTCTGGGCGGTGGGCGGACCCTCGGTTCTCTCCCGCATGACATCTGAGGTGGGCGGCGCGGCCGCGAACCTTCCCGCGATCAAGCAGGTTGTGGCCTACGGTCATCTCGATCCAGAAGTGGGCATGACTGCGACCGCGGAAGCGGCCGACGCAAAGTCCGCAGCCAAGATCGCCGATGTCCTCCGCGGATTCTCCGCCATGCTCTCCCTCCAGGCCGGACAGAAGGCTGAGCTGGCCCAGATCGCCGACTCGATCTCGGTTGCCACCGAGGACGACAAGGTTCACGTGAAAGCCACCATCACCCACGACCTCATCGACTCCCTCAAGAAGTCCATCGGTCCGGGCGCTCACCACAAGGGTCGCAAGGTCGCCGAAGAGATCGAGATCAACTAAGCGCGCTCACGTCCAAAGGGACGCTTCAGTGAAGGCCCCGCTCCGGCAGGGCCTTTTTTTGTCAGTATTCTTAGGCGGTGAACGCTCCCCCGGAACGGCTCGATGTGCGCGTGGCCAGGGAGTTTGGCCTTTCGAGGCGTAAGGCTCAGGACGTCATTGCCGCCGGCCAAGTGGATGCGGATGGCCAGCGAGTGCGGGATGGGGGCCTCCGGGTCACCCTCGCCCAGACCGTGGCCTACCACCCGAACCGCCGCCGTGAGGAGGCCATCCGCTTGTCCCTCCCCGTCGCACATCAGGACGAACAACTGGTGGTTGTGGATAAGCCGGCCGGACTACTCACCGTCCCCACCGACGGCGGCTCCAACGATGACTGCGTCTTGAACCGTCTTCGGGCCGATTTCACCAGGGTACGAGGGCCTCGCGCCTACGTCGGCGCCTTGCACCGGCTCGATCGCGGAACCTCGGGGCTCGTGGCCGTGGCTCTTTCCCGCGAGTGCCACGCCGCAGGGCGGGCCGCGTTTCGGGACCATGCGTTTTTGAGACGCTACCTGGCCCTCGTAGAAGGTGTGCCGAAAGCGGCGAAGGGGACCATCGATCTGCCGATCGCCGACGAATACGAGGCAGGGAAACGTCACATCGCGCGCGACGACGATGAGCCCTCGCGCCACGCAATCACGCACTACCGGGTCAAGGAGCGGTTCTCCCGTAATGCGCTTCTGGAAGTCGAACTGGATACGGGACGGCAGCATCAGATCCGTCTTCACCTGCGTGGAATCGGCCATCCCATTGTGGGCGACGGTGTTTACGGGAGTCAGGAACGCCCGGCGGGGAGCCGGCCCCTGCTTCATGCCTCTAAACTCGCATTTCCACACCCCCTCACGGGCGCGCCGGTGGACTGCGAAAGTGATCCGCCAAGGGACTTCGCCGAGGCGACCGGCCGGTTGGCCCCACGCGGTGGTAAACCCCGCGGTCGCCGATAATCCTGGCCTCGTGAAGTGGGAAGCGTTGTGACGAGGCTGCGATCCTGGGCCGGAAATCTCGCACTGATCTTGTTCGGCATCGCGGCGCCCCTTGTCCTGGCGGAATCCGCCTTGCGCGCTCTCGACCGGGCGCGCCCGGGTGGCAAGGAGCAGGTTGAGCGAAACTCCTACACGGAATACGATCCGGTGCTCGGATGGAGAAAAACTACGGGCGCGAACGTTAGCTACGTCCGTCGCGACTACCGATCGAGCTTTCGGATTAACGCGCACGGGCTGCGGGGCCCTGAGCGGTCGCTCCCAAAACCCGCAGGGACCCTCCGAGTCCTGGCACTGGGGGATTCGTTCGTCGAAGCCTTCATGGTGTCGGACGAAGAGATGGTGACAACCCAGATTGAGTGGCGCCTTCGGGCCCGCCTTGGGTGCCCGGTGGAGGTGCTGAACGGCGGAACCGTCGGATACAGCACCGACCAAGAGTATCTCTTCTACCGGGACGTGGGCCATCGATTCGGGGCCGACATCGTGATTCTCTTCACGTATCACAACGACCTTCCCCCACTGGTCCGCGATCGCTACCACGCCTTTCCCAAACCCATCCTCAGTTTCGAGGAAGCTCCACCGAAAGTGGCGAACGAGCCGGTTCCCGTTTACCGGGCTGAATCTGCGCCTCCGACCGCGCCTGCCGCGCCCGCCGGTTTGCACCTGCTCGAGTTCGTGAAGGACCGCATCGAGCGCGGCTCGGCGCGCACCTACAACCGCCTCGCGTCCTGGGGCGTTTGGGAGCCGCTGCGTGTCCTCCCGGCGAATGAAGAGATCAATCTCTACCGGTCCCCTCCCATGGGGCACTTGAACCCCGTGTGGTCCGCCTACACCTGGACCCTGGACTCACTTAAGCGCCTGACGGCCTCACACCAGTCGGGCCTTGTCGTGGCTTACATACCAAGCCGCATGGAGGTGAATGACCCGGATTACGAGATCACGGAAGCACGCTACGGGGTCACGCCGAGCACCTTCGACCGCTCGGCGGTCAGTGATCGGATCAACTCGATCACCGGCCGTTTCGACATCCCCTTCATCGACCTCACCCCCGCCCTCAAACGCGCGACCGGGACGTTCCGGCCGGTTTACTTCGCGACCGACTCTCATTGGAACGCCCGCGGGCAGGCGGCGGCGGGAGTGGCGGCCGCGGATTTTCTGGTCGATCAGCGTGGTCTCACTTGCCTGCGATAGGGTGTTCGCCATGAGACGGATCCTCACCATTGTCGGAGCCCGGCCGCAGTTCGTGAAGGCGGCTCCTCTCGTCGCCGCGCTGGAGAAGCGATTCACGCACACCCTGCTCCACACCGGGCAGCACTTCGACGACGCCATGTCCGGTTCGTTCTTCCGCGAGTTGGGGATTCCCAAGCCCCAGATTCATCTCGGGATCGCCGGGGGATCCCATGGGGCCATGACGGGGGCCATGCTGCAGGCCATCGAGGCCTCACTGCTCAAGGTCAAACCCGCCATGGTCGTGGTCCTTGGCGACACCAATTCGACCCTGGCCGGGGCCCTGGCGGCCGCGAAACTCCACATTCCCGTGGCTCATGTCGAGGCGGGCCTGCGCAGCTTCGATCTCAAGATGCCGGAAGAGATCAACCGCCGTCTCACCGATCACATGTCGGCGCTGCTCTTTTGTCCCACCCGGCTCGCGGCGGCCAATCTCTCCCGCGAAGGTCTGCGCAAAGGCGTCCAGGTCGTGGGCGACGTGATGACCGACGTGCTCGAGAAGAGGCGGAAACCGGCCAAAGCGGCGCTTCGCGGAATGGACCTGCCCCGGGATTTCTACTTCGCCACCGTCCATCGTCAGGAGAACACAGACGATCGCGAGCGCCTCACCGGCATTCTCGAGGGGCTCGGAAAACTGTCTCACCCGGTGGTCATGCCACTGCACCCGCGCACTCAGGCCCGCCTCAAGGCCTTCCGCCTCAAGCTCCCCTCGAATATCCGCCCCATGGGACCGGTGAGCTACACCCAGTCGCTCGGCCTTGGCCTCGGAGCCCGCGTGGTGCTCACCGACTCGGGCGGTCTGCAGAAGGAGGCCTTTCTGCTCGGTCGGCCCTGTGTGACCCTGCGCGACACCACCGAGTGGATGGAGACCTTGAAGGGCGGAGCCAATCGCCTGGTGGGTGCTCGCGCCGCGGCCATCGTCCGCGCGGTGCGGGCCATCGAGGCTCATCCGCCCGTGGTCAAACCGGGTGTGGTCTATGGCGACGGCCGCACCGCGGAGCGCGTGGCCCGGTCGATCGAAACCTATCTCGACCGAGAGTCGGCGGGTTCCTCCAGGAAGTGACAGCCAAACCAACAACCTCCTCGCTCTTCGAGGAAACCGAAGAGACGCGGCCGGCGGAGCGTTCGACGGAAGGCGCGGCCCGGGCCCGCAAGGACGCTCCTTTGGCCGAGCGGATGCGTCCCGATTCCATCGCGGAGATCCTCGGCCAGGAATCCCTGCTCGGCCCGGGCGAGCCGCTCCACGACGCCCTCTCCGGAGGCGATCTGTTCTCGATGATCCTGTGGGGGCCTCCGGGGTCGGGGAAAACCACTCTGGCCCACGCCATCCGCCATCAGACGAAGAACAAGGCGCACTTCGAAGCGCTCTCCGCGGTCCTGACCGGGGTCAAGGAGCTGCGCGAAGTTCTCGCGAACGCCGGGCATCGCAAAAAGGCGCAGGGACGCAAGACGCTGCTGTTCATCGACGAGATCCATCGGTACAACAAGTCGCAGCAGGACGCCTTGCTGCCCGCGGTCGAGTCGGGCGACGTGATCCTCATCGGAGCCACCACCGAGAACCCCTCGTTCGAGGTGGTGAACGCTCTCCTCTCCCGCTGTCGTGTGTTCGTGGTGAAGCCGCTCGACGAATCCGCGGTGATGGATCTCATGCGACGCGCACTTCAGGACAAGGAACGCGGCCTGGGCGCACTCGGGGTCGAGATCGACGACAACGCGCTGATGTTCCTGGCCGAGGTCACCGACGGCGACGCCCGTCGCGCCCTGGGCGCTCTGGAGATCGCGGCCTCGCTGGCCCGGGCCAAGGGCCGGATCGACCTCGCCATCGCTCGAAGGGCGTTGTCGCGGAAAGCGCTGCTCTACGACAAAAGCGGCGAAGAACACTTCAATCTCATCAGCGCGCTGCACAAGTCGATTCGCAACTCCGACGCCGACGCCTCGCTTTACTGGCTCGCGCGCATGATCGAAGGCGGTGAGGATCCGCTCTACATCGCCCGACGTCTGGTGCGTTTCGCCTCCGAGGATGTGGGCCTTGCCGATCCACATGCCCTCACCCTGGCCATGGCCGCGCAGCAGGCCGTTCACTTCATCGGCCTGCCCGAAGGGGCTCTCGCCCTCGCCGAACTGGTGGTGTATCTCGCCGCCGCGCCCCGTAGCAACGCGGTGTACGCGGCCTGGAACGAAGCGCGGAAAGACGCGCTCGAAACCCGCGCCGATCCGCCGCCCTCCGCCATCCGCAACGCGCCCACGAAACTCATGAAGTCGCTCGGCCACGGCGAAGGCTACAAGTACGCGCACGACGAAGCGGAAGGTGTGGCGGCCATGGAGTGCCTGCCCGAGCGCCTCAAAGGTCGGACCTACTTCAAACCCACGACACGCGGCCGCGAGAAGGAGATCGGCGAGCGGCTTGCCGTGTCGAAGGCGCTTCGAAAGGAAAAATCGTAGGCGCACCCCTTGTGGTGCCCTTGACGCTCGATGTCCCCCCGCCCATGACCTGGCTTCAGACCTACGCGCCTTTGGGCGACGTCCTCAGTTCGGCCCTCGTGGCCTCGCTGCCCGTGGTGGTGCTGCTCGGGCTTCTGGCGTTTTTCCATGCGCGCGCCCATGTGGCGGCCCTCGCGGGGCTCCTCGCGGCCTGGATCGTCGCGGTACTGGTCTTCGGCATGCCCGCGCCCCTCGCCACCGCATCTGCGGTCTACGGCGCCGCGTACGGCCTCTTTCCCATCGGCTGGATCGTGCTCAACGCCATCTTCATCTACGACGTGACCGTGAAGACGGGCCAGTTCGAGATCGTGAAGCGCACCATCGCCGGTCTCGGCGACGACCGCCGCATCCAGGCGCTGCTGATCGCTTTCAGCTTCGGCGCCTTCATCGAGGGGGCCGCGGGCTTCGGCACACCGGTGGCGATCTCCGGTGCTATGCTGATCGGTCTCGGCTTCCGTCCACTCGAGGCCGCGGGCCTAGCCCTCATCGGCAACACCGCGCCCGTCGCTTTCGGTGCGCTGGGCACGCCGATCATCGCCCTCAACGCGGTGACCCACCTTCCTCTCGAACAACTCTCGGCCATGGTGGGCCGGCAATTGCCGTTCTTCTCGGTGATCGTTCCCTTCTGGCTGGTGATGGTGATGGCGGGCTTCAAGGGCATGCGCGAGGTCTGGCCCGCCTGTCTAACCGCGGGCTTGAGTTTCGCGATCACGCAGTTTCTGGTGAGCAACTATCACGGGCCCTGGCTCGTCGATATCGCCGGCGCGATCGTTTCGATGACTTCGCTTCTGGTTCTGCTTCGTTTCTGGCAGCCGCGGAACGTGTGGCGTTTCGATCATGAACGGGAGACCGCGGCCATCGCCGAGACGCCTCCTTCCCGCTCCGCCGCGCTCCGCGCCTTCACTCCGTGGATCCTGCTCACCGCTTTCGTGTTCGTTTGGGGCCTCCCTCAGATGAAGAAGGCCCTCGACGGTCTCTCCATCGTGCGTTTGCCCGTGCCCTATCTCGACAAAGCGGTGGTGAGAGTTCCTCCCGTGGTGGCCAAACCCGAACCCGAAGCCGCAGTCTTCAGCCTCAACTGGCTCTCCGCGACCGGCACCGGCTTGTTCCTCGCGGGGTTGGCTTCGGGCCTCTTCCTTCGCCTTTCGCCGAAGGCACTCCTCGGTCTCTACGGCCAGACCTTGTGGCGGGTGAGGACGTCACTGCTCACCATCGCGGCCATGCTCGCTCTTGGCTACACCACGCGCTACTCGGGCTCCGACACCAGCATGGGCCTCGCTTTCGCGAGCACCGGCTTCTTGTTCCCGTTTTTCTCTCCGCTCCTTGGCTGGCTTGGTGTGGCCCTCACCGGCTCAGACACTTCGTCGAATGTCCTGTTCGGAAACCTCCAGACGGTGACGGCGCAGCAGATCGGCGTGTCGCCACTGCTCACCGCGGCCGCGAATGCCTCGGGCGGCGTGATGGGGAAGATGATCGACGCGCAAAGCATCGTGGTCGCGAGTGTGGCCACCGGCGACGCCGCTTCTCCGGGCGACATCCTGCGCTACGTCTTCTTCCACAGCCTCGCCCTCGCTTGTCTCGTGGGCGTGCTGGTGTTGCTGCAGGCCTACGTGTTCCCCTGGATGGTGCCCAGCTCCTGATCCGCGCTTTGGGAGGACTCTGGAGGTTTCCCGGGTTCAAGGTGCATATAAATGATGCATAATCGTATGCATGAGAACGACTCTCGATCTGAATTCCGATCTTCTGCAGCAGGCGATGCGCGAGACTCGCGCCAAGTCGAAGACCGCGGTCGTCGAGATGGGCCTTGAGGCTCTCCTGGCTATCGAGGCGCGCAGGCGGCTCAAGGCGTTGTTCGGGAAGGTGAAGCTCGAGAAAACTCCCCGGCGTCGAGGTTAGGCCGTGGCGGGAGTCATCGTCGACACCTCGGTGTGGAGGAAGTATCTGGCCGGCGTCTCGTCCGTCCGCGCCCTCGGGCAGCTTCTGGATGACGATGCGGTTTTGCTGCATCCGTTCGTGCTCGGGGAACTGACCCTCGGGGGCTTGTCGGATCGAGAGGAGGCGCTCTTCCGCCGTCTTTCCGGAGTTCCGATCGCGGATCATGCCGAGGTTCTTGCGTTCGTATGGGAACGACGCCTGGCCCGGAAAGCAATTGGCTGGGTAGATGCCCATCTTCTTGCCTCGACCTTCCTGGCGGACGCACGATTGTGGTCGACCGACCGGGGACTGATCGCCGCGGCTCGAAGCCTGGGCGTCGCGTTTACGGACTGACGACAGGGAGGAAGCCCGGAAAACCTCGACCAGTTGACTCGCCGCAAGGGTAGGCGAAAATAAGGCGAACGTGTCCGCTCTCCCTTTTCGCAAAAAATTCCTCGAAGATCTTCTCGCCGAGAAGAGACTTCCCGGGAGTCCGTCCATTTTCGAAGCGCCTCTCGAGCCTGAGGGGCGAGTCACCGGCTGTGCCCATTGGAACGTCATCCTGGGCCAGGGCTTTCGCAAGGGCAGCGTCGGGGAGATCGTGGGCAGCGCCTCTTCGGGCCGCACGGCACTCGCACTTGCCCTCGCTGCCCGGGCCTCCCGCGAGGATCTGGTGGCCTGGATCGATCCTCTCGATCGTTTTTCACCGCAGGCCGCGTTTCACGCCGGGGTCGAGTTTCGAAACTTCGTCTGGTTGCGCGGGACGCCCGCGAAGGAGCGCGCCCTCGCCGACGCCATCGGCGCCGCCCATGCCCTGGCCGCAGCTTCACTTTTCGATGTGGTGGTTCTCGACTTCGCCGATCTGCCGGAGCGTCTGTTGAAGGCTTTGCCCGTGGCCTGGAACGTCCGCCTTCTGCACGCCTACGAATCCACGGAAACCGCGTGCGTGGTGCTCACACGCTCGCATTGGGGCGCCAGCCCGCGTGGCCTGTCGATCCGCCTGCGCACCGACAAACGTCTCTTCGCGCCTACCGGACTTGGCCGGCTCCTGAAGCGGATGATGGTTTCGGCCACTCAAAGCTGGCCGCTTCTCAAAACCTCAACAGTGGAGATTGAGGTGCATTCCCGATGAGCGTCGAGGTCTCGAGGCTCTTTGGCTGCGTAGTGGCTCCCGCCGCGCAGTTTTCGGTTCAGTTGATCCGGCTTTCGCAGGACTTCACACCGCGTTTCGAAGTGGAGAAGGGGTCTCTCGCCCTGCTCGACCTATCCGGCTTGTCCCATCTCTTCTCGAGTCCGCGCGAACTCGCGTCGTCGATCCAGACTTCGGCCGTGGGTTACGGCATCGAGCACCCGCGTATCGCTCTTGCCACCAGGCTGCAGGCCGCCCGCCGCCTCGCCCTCTTCCGCCCCGGTCTTTCCATAGCGCTCGACGAAAAAGCGGAAGCCGAGCTTTTGGGCGCCCTTCCGCTGGAGAGCCTCGACCTCGACGATCGCACCCTCGATCGACTGCGGAACTGGGGCCTTCATCATTCACGCGACCTCGCGAAACTTCCCGCCAGCGACCTGCGCGCCCGCGGCGGTGCGTTGCTGGTCCGCGCCCACGAATCGTCCTCGGGACGCGACGAACGCCTGCTCGTGCCCATGGAGGAGAAACCGAACGATGGCCTCGGTCTCGATCCGGGGTTTGGCGTCGAGGATTTGTCGCAGCTCGTCTTCCTGATGTTCCGGCTGCTCGACCCGCTATGCGCGAAACTCAAGTCGAGCGGGCGGGCCGCCACCGCGTTCGAGGTGACGCTGGCCCTCGAGGACGGCGCCACCGATGTCCGTCTGATCCGCTCGCCATCGCCCTCGGCCGACCACACCGCCTGGCGTACCCTGGTTCGCCTGAATCTCGAAGGCCGCCCTCCCGCGGCGCCCGTTCTTTCTCTCTCCCTGCGCGCCGAGTCCACCAGCGCCCGCGCCATTCAGTTCTCATTCACCGGGGCCGGTCGCAGCAGTCCGGAGAGAGTGGCGAGTGCCCTGGCTCGGCTCCAGCGTTTTTTCCCGGAAGATCGCATCGGCTCGCCCGAGCTTGTGGACACCCACACTCCGGATCAATTTCTGCTTCGTCCTTTCGATCCGGTTTCCCCATCGAAGTTTAAGAAGAAGGCGACGAGCGCGAACCCCAACCCAAAACCACTGCCCCGGCCAGAGGCGCGTTCTCCCGCCTCTGCGTTACGCGCCATCCGTCCGCCCGCGCATGCCAACGTTCGCGTGGACATGGCGGGCGCGCCGGTGTTTCTTCAGGTCCAGGATCACGACCGCTTCCTCAATATCCGCGGCCGCGTGCAGGCGAGTGCTGGTCCTTATCTTCTTTCGACCCAGTGGTGGAACGAGGAGACCTTCGCCCGCGAGGAGTGGGATGTGGAGATCACAACCGAGGACGGCGCTGCCGCCTACCTGATTTTCCGCGACCCCAGAAACGACACCTGGTACCTCGCCGCGGAGATCGATTGAGTGATTGCGGGTCCGGAAGGTGAGAATCCAGACTTTACTAATAGACGTCTATATGTAAACTCTGGCTCATGATCCTCCGTCCGATCTGGACCGAACGAATCACCGCCGCTTGGGGGCGGGCGCCCATCGTGTGGCTTTCGGGGCCGCGCCGAACCGGGAAGACCGTACTGGCTCACTCGTTCGACGACGCGGACTTTCTGAACTGCGATCTGCCCAGCGTCGCTGAACGTCTGCGCGATCCGGAGGCTTTTTACCGCGGCTTGAAGAAGCGCATCCTCATCCTTGATGAAGTCCACCAGCTCGCGGACCCGAGTCGTCTTCTCAAGATCGGCGCGGACGGCTTTCCAAGACTGAAGATCCTCGCCACCGGCTCATCGACACTTGCCGCTACCAGGAAGTTCCGCGACAGTCTGACCGGGCGGAAGCGGGTGGTTCGGCTCACTCCAGTTTTGTACGAGGAGATGGAGGCCTTTGGCGTCCGCGACCTTCGCGAGCGCCTGGTGCGCGGAGGGCTGCCGCCAGCACTTTTGGCCGACCAGAGGGACCCGGAATTCTTCTCCGAGTGGCAGGATTCCTATTTCGCCCGAGATGTTCAAGAGCTATTCCATATTGAGAAGCGAGCAGGGTTCCTGGGAGTGTTCGACCTGTTGCTCCGGCAGAGTGGCGGCATGCTCGACGTGACCAAACTCTCGAAACAGAGCCAGATCAGCCGCCCGACCATCGCGAATTGGCTTGAGGTCTATCAGACCACTCAAGTGATTCATGTGGTGCGGCCCTTTTCGGGGGGAGGGCAACGGGAGATCGTCTCTCAACCCAAGACCTTCGGCTTTGACACGGGGCTCGTCTGCCACGCGCGGGGCTGGGATACTTTGCGGCCCGAGGACTGTGGCGTTCTTTGGGAGCATCTTGTTCTGGACGCGTTGATCTCCGCGGGGGTTGATCGATTGCATTTTTGGCGAGACAAGCAGCATCGTGAAGTCGATTTCGTCGTCCCGCGGGCTCGCGACAGCGTCGACGCCATCGAATGCAAGTGGAGTCCTTCCGCTTTCGAAACTCGCGGTCTCACGGCGTTTCGCGAAAACTATCCCAAGGGCCGGAATTTCGTGGTGAGTCCGTTGAACGGGCCCGCTTATGCCCAGGTTCAAGCCGGGCTGAAGCTTCGGTTTGTCACGCCGGGAGAACTACGGCAGATCTTTGCCTCCGAAGCCCGAGCCTGAGCCCTGCGAAACCAACCACGTTGCGGCTCCCCGCCACATATGTGCTAAGTTTCTAGGCCTTGGAGGTTGCGATGCTCCTATCGCTTGGGAGCCGACCCTTTTTGGAGATAGTCCAATGAGGCGCGGCTCAAGGCGACGGCATCGACGCAACAGGCAAGAATGGTCCCCCCAGGGAGCCCCGCAAGGGAATCCAGGGCAACAGGGAAACCAGCCGCAAGGTTCCCGGGGACCAGTCAAGGACCCACGACAGGTTCAGGTTCCGACTGAAGGCGAGACATTCCCGTTCCTGGGGATCGCCGAGGTCACTGAAAACGTCGGCGGGTTTGTACGGCAGGCGAATCAGAACTACCTGCCTTCGCGTGAAGACGTGGTCATTCCCCCAGCCGTCATGCGGGAATACGCGTTGCGCGATGGCACGCAGATTGAGGGTCTTTGCCGTGAAGCCTCGGGCGTCAAGGTCGTCGTTGAAATACAAAAGGCCAGTGGTCTTGAGATGGCGCAGTACCGTTTGCTGCCCCATTTCGCAGATCTCACGTCTATAAGTCCCGAAAAAGCTTTCCGTCTGGCCGATGAGCCAGGCGCGGAACTCACTTTGCGTGTTTTGGACCTTGTGGCCCCCATCGGCAAGGGACAACGCGGTCTCATTGTGTCTCCGCCGAAAGCCGGCAAGACGACGATCCTCGAACACATCGGGCTCGCCATCGTCAAGAATCACCCCGAAGCGCACCTCATGCTCATGCTCGTCGACGAGCGGCCCGAGGAAGTCACGCACTTCAAGAGGGTTCTTGCCGCGGCCGAGATCCTCGCCTCCACTTCCGACTCGGCTTCCGACGCCCACATCCGTCTCGCGCGTCTCTGTCTCGAGCGGGCGAAACGCATGGTCGAAGCGAAGAAGGACGTCGTCATCCTTCTCGACTCGCTCACCCGTCTCGGTCGCGCGAGCAATCGCGAAACCGGTCCGGGCGGACGCACCATGTCGGGTGGCGTCGATTCGAGGGCTCTGCAGTTCCCGCGTCAGTTCTTCGGAGCCGCGCGCACCTGCGAGGGCAACGGATCGCTCACCATCATCGCCACCGCCCTCATCGAAACCGGGTCGCGTATGGACGAAGTCATCTTCCAGGAGTTCAAGGGCACCGGAAACATGGAGATCATCCTCGACCGTCAGATCGCCGAACGGCGCATCTTCCCGGCCGTCGATGTGCTCAAGTCCGGCACCCGTCGCGAAGAACTTCTGATGACGCCGGACGAGCTGCGACAGCGCCACACGTTGCGGCGCGCCCTGGCCGAGATGAGTTCCACCGAAGCGGCGCAGTTCCTCACCGACCGTCTCTCGAAGACCCAGACGAATCGCGGTTTCCTCGAAACCCTGGTTCCGCCGCCTACCACCGCCCGTCGCCTGCTTCGGTAGCCGAACCACTCCCCGTCCTTGGGATGGCCGCCGTCAAGGAAATGGCGGAAGGTTTACGGCAGGCGAATCAAAACTGACATGCCGGTCCTTAGGGTCAAGCTACTTGCGTCGCATGTACTTGATGCGCATGGTCGGGGCTTCCTTGCCGTCTTCGCTGATGGCGTACATCGTGAAAACCCGCGTGTCCTTGCCCGTCCATACGGACGTGGTGCGCATCTTCGTCATCTTGCCCGTCATGTCAGGGCCCTCCATTGAGCTAGTCAACGTCTTCGTCGCCGCGTTGTATGTGCCTTCGAAGTTGCTGATGCCCGCAGACATCGAGTCGACCCAGTTGCCCACGTACTTTTTCCGGGCGGGGTCCCACCCGCTCATGCCGTGACCCTCAAACGCCATGCCCATCATGTCGGACTTGAAGTCGGAGACGAGCCACATGCCACCGAGAAGAGTATTGGTCTCGACGCCCTTCGACGGCGGCGACGGCGGTCCGTCGAGCATCTCCACCGTTGCGTCCCATGTGCCGACGTCGTTCTTGAGAAGCTCGTGCTCGGGCCCGGGCTTGGGCATTGGCGGCATCGTCTCGGCGCCCGCCTTCGCAGCCGACGGCTTTTCCTGGGGTGCCTGAGCCCGCGCGCTTCCCGCGACGACGAGGGTCAGTCCGAGGGCGCAAAACAAGACGGTCTTCTTCGGCATGATTGCTCCTTTGAAGTCAATTGAAGAAAGAATGCTACCGCAGAGGCGGCCCACGTGTAGGCGCACCGACTGCCGAGGATAAGGCAAGTGCCCGGGACTGGGAAAAGCCTACGGCTCGCGATGACGGAGAGCAGGGGACTCTTTGAATGAGGCGCACGCCGGCCGCGCCTCCTACTTGATCGCGATCTTTTCGATTGCCTGCTCCGCTGCCGCCTTTACACCCCAGTTCGCGTCTGTCGTTGCCACCTTGAGCGCGGGAATGGCGGCCTTGGCCATAGGGCCAATGGCTCCCAACGCTTCAGCTGCGACGCTCCGAACGTCCGGAAAGTATCGCTCCGGGCCCTCCAGCTCAGGGGAACCGCCTGGGAACGTCCTCAGGGCAGCGATGAGGGCTGGGACCGCTTCCCGCGCATCCGGTCCGAGCTTCGTTAGTGCCCTTCCTGAAAAATAGCGCACGCTGAGGTTCTTATCGGCGAGTGCGATGGCAAGTGCGGGCACCGCAACCTTGGCGGCCGCGCCGAGTTCGCCGAGCGACATTGCGGCGTTACCGCGTACGCCTGCGTTCGGGCTCTTCAATTGACCCAGCAGTTCTCCCACCCGCGCGTCTTGACCGAGGGCCCAGGTCGAGCACCCCAAGACTACGGTTCCAGCGATCCGCCATGAGTTCTTCCAGCCACTCCGCATTAGAGCTCTCCGATCGCCATGCTCTCGACTCACGGGCCAAAGTAGGGAACCCAAGAGACGTCATGACGTTCGAAACAGTAGCACGGAGAGCGGTCGTTTCAAGCTCGCAGCCGGACGTCACCGTTCCAGAAGCGGACACCGGACCCGCCGAAAGACGGCACTTGGAGAGGCATAGACATTGCTGTGCCTGGGACGTGATCTCCCTGCCTCAGGACGTCAAAGTGGTCTACCGCCGACTTCGCGCGACCCGGGCGACAAGCCTCCTCGTGGTCGCCACCCTGGGGCTCGTTCTTGGAGCCAACACACTCGCATTCAGTTTTCTGAACGAGATCCTGCTGAATCCCCTCCCGGCGATCGCGGACAAAAGTGGTCTCGTGAATGTTCACCGCTTCTCCACCGAACAGGACGGCCTTAAGAGCTTCTCTTTCCCCGCGTTCCAGAATCTCGCGCAGTCCGAAATGTTTGAGAAGGGCCTCGTCGGCTACAACGGCCGCGGCCTCTCCCTTCAGCGGGGCGAAACACCCTCACTCGTTTTCGGCATGCTCGTCTCGGAAAACTACTTCGAGGCCCTGGGGGTTCGCCCAGGGCTCGGCCGCGGGTTGAGCGCAGACGACAACCACCGCGGAGCCGAAGCGGTCGTGGTCCTATCCGACTCGATCTGGCGTGCGCGTTTCGCCTCCGATCCGGGGATTCTCGAAAGTTCCATCCGCCTCAACGGCCATCCGTTCCGGGTCATCGGGATCGCTCCGCCGCGTTTTGCCGGGCACTTCGTGGGCTTCGCGGCTGATCTCTGGCTGCCGCTCGCGTGGGCGCCGATGATCAGCGGACAGAAAGATCTGATGGAGGATCGCGGCGCCGCCTGGATCGAGACCTTCGGCCGCCTCAGAGCCGGAACCGCTAACGGCGCGGAAGCGGCGCTCACCCGCCTCTCCTCGGCCCTCGCCGCGATGGACGGTTCGCTCTCGACTCCGGAGCGGATCCTCGTCGAACCGCTCACCGGAATCGATCGCGAACTGAGGATGCCGGTTGCGGCGTTCCTCGCTCTCCTCCAGGGCGCCACCCTCGTCGTCGCGCTGATCGCGCTGGTGAATGTCTCGAGCCTTCTGCTGGCGCGAAGCCTGGATCGAAGACAGGAAACCGCGGTGCGCCTGGCCCTCGGCGCCTCACGGAAGAACCTTCTCGCGCCCTTCGCGATCGAGGCGGTGGTGTTGTGCGGTTTGGGGTCCCTCGCCGGGCTCGCGATCGCTCTCCTCGTCGCGCGTGTGGCGCCGGGATGGCTCCCGCCCATCGCCATTCCGCTCCGGTTCGATCTGGCCTTGGACGGCGCGACTTTCGCGTTCTCGTGTGCGGTCGCCTTCGCCGGCACGCTGGTGGCGACCCTCGGCCCGGGCCTTGCCGCCGCCCGCGCTCAGCCCTCGTCCGCGTTAGTTGAGGGTGGGACGCAGCGCACGGCGCGCTCGAAGTGGCGATCGGCCCTCGTGATCACGCAAGTCGCATTCGCCACTACGGTCCTTGTCTGCGGGTCGGTGTTCGCGCTCTCTCTCGCCCAGGCCGCCTCCGCCTCTCCCGGCTTCGACATCGACCGCGTGCAGGTGACACGGCTCGACACCTCCGTGCTCGGTTTGAGCGGTGACGCGGCGACGCCGTTGCAGCAGCGCGCGCTGGAGGCCGTGGCATCCGTCCCCGGGGTCGAGCGAACCGCGTTCGCCCGAGTCGCTCCTTACAGCCTGGGCACTCCTTCGCTCGACGTGCGGGAAACCTCGAGCGCTGCTCTGAAGCCGTGGGTCCAAGCCGACTGGAACTCGGTGTCGCCGGGCTTTTTCGAGACGCTGGGGATCGGGGTGACGCGAGGGCGAACCTTCACCGACTTCGACCAGGCAACGGCGCCGCGGGTGGTGGTCATCAGCGAGGCGCTCGCGCGGCGGGTCTTCGCGGCGGAGGATCCCATTGGTCGCTCCCTCGCGATGGGTCCCACCGAAGCCGCGGCCACGGTGGTCGGCGTGGTGAGGGACGTTTCCCTGCGCCGCCTTGGCGAGGCGCCCCGGCCCCTGCTCTTCCGCCCGTTTCATCAAGCACCCTCGTCGAGAATCACGATCTTCGCGCGCAGCGCGAGTCCAGACGCCCTCTCGGTTTCCATACGTTCCGCGGTGTTTGGCGCCGCTCCCGACCTTCCCCTGCTCGAGTCGATGTCGCTGCGCGAGTCCGCGTCCTTCTCGCAGAGCGGCGCGCGCCTTGGGAGCCGAGTGGGTCTGGCCCTCGGCGGACTCGGCCTCATTCTTGCCGCGGTCGGTTTGTTCGGGTTGATTGCGCAGACCGTGTCGGCGCGGGTCCGGGAAATCGCGATCCGCATGGCGATGGGCGCCTCCGCGAGGCAGATCCTGAGGCTGGTCCTGGCCGAGGGTTCGCGCCTCGGCGCTTCCGGCATCGGCATCGGCCTCCTCTGCGCCCTAGGTGCGGCGCCCCTGATCGGAGTGGTGGCGCCCATGGTGAACGCCATGGATCCCGTGGCCTTCGGCGTGGCCGCTCTCGCGGTGATGGCGGTGGTATTAGGGGCGACGCTGGGCCCCGCTTGGCGGGCCTCCCGGGTCACACCGCAGTCGGCCCTTCGGTCGAACTAGATTCGGAAGTGAGGAGACCCAACGCCGGCCATCGCCGGGGAACCACGCCTTAGACTCGCGGCATTGCCCGAAGCCAGCTTCTACGATCTTCAGTCGCTCGCGTTCTCCACCGTAACGGTCAGTGCCGTCACGCTCCTGTGCCTCGGCCCGGCGGCCTGGGGTTTTCCGGCCGAGTACCAAAGCGCCTTGCGCTCCTGGATCCTTGGAACCGCGGCGGTGGTCTTGAGCGATGTCCTTTTCATCATCAGCCCGAACCATCCGTGGAACGGCTTCGCTCTTCCCGTGCTGGTCGCGCTGGGCGTGGCGGAATGGCGCCACGCCATTCGGAAGTTCGGCGGAGTCCGGTCAAGAGAGCGCTGGCCGTATATCTTCATCGCGGTGAGCACTGTGCTCACCCTCGTCGCGGGCGGAGGTTACTTCGCAAGCGTCGTGACCTCGTCGATTTCCATGGCGACCTTGTACCTGGCGGCCGCGATCGCCGCCGCGCAGCTGAGCCAACCGGCGCGGCCGGCCGCGAGGCGCGTTCTCATCGCCGCTCTCGGTGTCGTGGCTCTGGTCATGCTGGTCCGCCTCGGTTTGCTGCTCGCGGGAATCCGCTCGGGCGCGCCGCCTGGAACCACCACCCTGCTCCGGGCCCTGTTCTTCGTCCTGGCCTCGATCGGACCGATCGCGGGCTCACTCGCGTTCGTCCTTATGTGCAGCGAACGTTTGGGAGATGAACTCCGCCACCTGGCCGCGATCGATCCGCTAACCGGCCTGCGAAACCGGCGCACGTTGCTCGAGGCCTTGAAGCACGATCTGGCCGTGGCGCGGCGGCGGAATGAGCCGGTCTCGTTCCTCACCATCGACGTGGACCACTTCAAGCAGATCAGCGATCGCGTCGTGGTGGACGCGCAACAGGAAGTACTTGCCCCGTGAGTCCACTTCCCGTAGCTCCACGAAACGGTGCATACTCACCAGTGAGCATGAAGACCCTGCCCCTGGCCGTCGTGATGGCTCTGTTTGCGACCGCGTCGATGGCTCAGCCCGTGTCCCGCCACGTCGTGGTCATCACTATCGACGGTCTCCGCTTTCAGGAGATGTTCGGCGGCGCGGACGAGGCGTATTTCAAACGCGATGCGAACGGGATCATCGATCCGGCCTCGAAGCGGTTCTCCGGCAAAACCCCGGAGGCGCGGCGCGCCTCGCTCATGCCTTTCATGTGGAACGTCATCGCAAGACAGGGGCAGGTCTTTGGGGATCCTTCGCGGAAGAGCCGCTCGCATCTCACCAACGGTCTTTGGTTCTCGTATCCCGGCTACAACGAATTGCTCTCGGGCGTCGCCGACCCCCGGGTGGACAGCAATCGGAAGGTTCCCAATCCGAACGTGACGGTGCTCGAGTGGCTGAACCGACGTCCTGGCTTTGAGGGGAGGGTGTCGGCGTTTGGTTCGTGGGATGTGCTTCCGTTCATTCTCAACACGGAGCGCTCCGGGCTGAAGGTGGGCTTTGGCTTCTCACCCGTCCCCTCGCCCGCCACCCAGCGAGAGCGGGAGCTCAATGAACTCGCGGCCGACCTGCCGCCCTACTGGAACTACGGCACCTTCGACGTCCCATTCGTGCAGGCGGCGATCGAGGCGCTGAAGTCCGGAAAGCCGCGGGTTCTCTACCTCCTTCTAGGCGAGGGCGACGAGTGGGCCCACGATGGCCGGTACGATCTTTACCTCGACGCCACCAGCCGCGCCGACCGCTTCATCGAGCGCATCTGGACGACACTCCAGTCGTTGCCGGAGTATCGCGATCGCACCACGCTGCTCGTGACCACCGACCATGGCCGCGGGGCCACGCTCAAGGACTGGATGGACCATGGGAAGGACGTTCCAGCCGCTGAAGAGACGTGGATCGCCGCCCTTGGCCCGGGAGCACCCGCTCGGGGCGCGCGCGGGAACCTAACCGTCACATCCTCCCAGTTCGCGGCCACCATCGCGAGTGTGGTGGGTGAAGATTTTCGGCAGGCCGCACCTCGAGCGGCCCCTCCTTTGCCTTTGCGCGAGGAGTTGGCGGTCAAGCCCTGACAAGTGAACAATTCCGACACACAGCGTCAGCGGATTGCCCGCATGACTTTCGCCTCGGTCTACCCCATGTACGTAGTGAAGGTGGAGAAGAAGGGCAGAACCAAGGAAGAGCTGCACGAGGTCATTGAGTGGTTGACCGGCTTTGATGCCCGGAGGCTTCGAGAGTTGATCGACAGGAAGGTGAGCTTCGAGACGTTCTTCCAAGACGCCTCCCTCAATCCCCACGCTCATCTCATCACTGGAGTCATCTGCGGGTACCGGATCGAGGAGATCGACGATCCACTGACCCGGAGAGTCCGATACCTGGACAAGCTCGTCGATGAGCTGGCGAAGGGTCGGAAGATGGAGAAGATCTTGCGCGTGCCTCCGCCCGCGTCCCGGGGTGGGATCGGTGAGAAACTTCTGTCTTCCACCAAACGGAGGCTTGAGCATGGAGAGTGAATCGCACCGCTGGTATTCCGACCGCATCGGACGGGATGTCCATGTCCGGGTCTATGGGCATTACGGACAGCCCATCCTCGTTTTTCCCACGAGTGGGGGCGACGAGCGGGAATACGAAGGCCAGGGGATGTTCGACACCCTGGGGCATCACATGCAGGCCGGCCGCGTGAAGTTCTTCTGCGTGAACTCCGTTAACAACGACTCCTGGTACAACAAGGGCATCCATCCGGCCGACCGGGCGCGGTTTCAGGTGGCCTACGACTCCGCGATCGCGAACGAGGTGCTTCCCTTCATCGAGCACCACTGCAACTCCCGGGGCATAGCCATCACCACCACCGGCGCGTCCTTCGGCGCGTACCATGCCGCCAACACGCTCTTCAAGCATCCCACCAGGGTGCGCCGCTGCCTCGCCCTTTCCGGCGTCTACGACCTCCGCAGTTTCATGGACGGTCACTACGACGACAACTTCTATTTCAACAATCCCGTCGACTACCTGGCGAACCTGAACGACTGGAACGTGCTCCAGTATCTCCATCAGTGCGACATCCGCCTCGCCACCGGGAGCGGGTCCTTTGAAGACAGCGGGCCGACGCGTCGCCTCGCCTCGATCCTCGGCTCACGCGGCATTCCTCATCACCTCGACGACTGGCGCGAGCAAGGCGGCCATGACTGGCCGTACTGGAAGCACCAGATGGATGTGTACATTTCCCGCTTGTTCTAGACGCGCCGGGAGCGGACGCGCGCGCGTTCCCGTCCTGTTCGTTGTCCTTCTTGCTTCGTCTGCCTCGGCTGAGGCGAAGGAACCGCCGAAACCGGCCTGTGCGTTGATCAAGGCCTGCGGCCTCGTCGTGGCGCCCGGCCTTGGCTGCACAGAAGAACAGTCGCGACCGCTCCAAGGGGTCACTTACGACGCCTCGCGCTGCGCCGAACCACGAGATCTGCTGGTCCACGGGATCGGCCCCGACTCGGGCCTTGGGGCCTCGGTGTTTCCCTTCCTCGGCGGTCGGTACCGCGTGGTCTACGACGTGAGCGGTGAGGCGCCCATCAGCGCTACGAAGTTCGATTACCTCGCCGCGGACCTGCCTCTGGCGGCCAAGCTCGCCACGCGTTTCTCGAAAACGAAGTACGTGCTGCAATACCTCGATCCTGCTGCTCGCCGATTCCGGGCCGCGAGAGCCGATCGGCTCACCGGCGAGGCGGAGCTCCTGTTCCACGATGCACCCGTGAATTGGCGCACGTATTACGGCTGGGGCAGCTCGAAGCTCGGCCCATGGCGGCTTCACGGTTCCGCGTATGTGGACATCCGGATCCGCCCCGGTCTCAAGACGCCAGGGACCATCGCTTACGAAGTGAAGGTGAGGACGCGGCCGGTGAACGCCGTGGTGAACGCGATCATGGGCCTGGGGTTATTCCGCGGCTATGTCATCGGCCAGATCCGGGACACCATGAAAGACCTGGTGGGCGCATCAGCCGCCCTTTCCACCCAGGGAGTGGACGCAATCCTCAAGGACCCGGCCTTCACTCTCGACGAACGAGAGAAGGTTCGGGCCCTGGCGGCGTTACCGTGAAGGGCACCCACCCTTCGACGGATGTTCTTCGTCGGTACTCAGGGACCGCAAGGCGAGCCCCTACGGGCGGCGCTCCGCTTACGCGTCGCGCAAGGCCCGAGTGATGGGCATGCGAGCCGCGCGCAGCGCCGGGAGTAGACCACCCACCAGACCCATGAGGCCGGCGAAGACCATGCCGATCATCAGGATCTGAGGCGTCAACTGGAACGAGAAAGCCACTTCGCTGAAGCTCTGCGTCTGGGCGGTGCCGGTGGTGAAGCCGTTCATCGGCAAGGCGAGCAGCAGGCCGATCACCCCGGCGAGCAGGGCCAGAAACACCGACTCCATGACGAATGAGAAGAGGATCGCGAAGCGGGAGAAGCCCAGTGCGCGCAACGTGCCGATCTCCCGCGTGCGCGAGGCCACCACCGCGTACATCGTGTTCATCGCCCCGAAGACGGCGCCCACGCCCATGACGAAGGCCACGAATCCCGCGAGAGCCTTGAGGATGGTGGCCAGCGGGCCGGCCTGGTCTGCGTAGTACTTAGTCTCCGCCACCGCCTGGAGCTGCATGTTCGGCTGGGACCGGATCCACTTGTCGAGGGCTCCGATCTGAGAGGCGTCCTTCATCCGCACCACCAGCGAGTTCGACCCGGCCCCGCGCTGGAACAGGGCGCCCATGACGTCGTAGTCGCCCCAGATCTCGCTCTCGAAGGCCCCGCCCGACGACTCGAAGATGCCGACCACGTTGAAGAGCTTGTTCTGATACTTGAGCGGCTTGCCGATAGCTAGCCCTTCGATGCGGCCGGCGATCTTCCGGCCCACGATCACCTCGTCGAGCCCGGGCTGGAAGCTCCGGCCCTCGACCACGGTAATGCCGCCGCGCACATCGAAGGCCGCGGGGATGACCGCACGCAGCGTCACGTTGGTCGGGCCGCCCTGGTTGACTTTGGGCAGGCTCATCACCACCACCCAGTCCCAGGCGGCGAGAGGCGAACCGTCGGGCCGCCGCGCCACCCGATCGTCGGCGATGATCATGTTGCGCACGTCGATGCCCACGCCCGAAGTCAGTTCGGACGCGGACCCGCGCTGCACGATGAGCGCGTTGTCCGGACGGCCGGTGGAACGAAGCGCCGTCTGGAAGCCCGCGGACATGGAGAGCAGGATGGCGAACACCGCGACCACCAGCGAGATACCCGAGATGGCGAGCAACGTCACCTGCCAGCGGACCTTGACGTTGCGAATGTTGTACGAGAGCGGAAGCGCCATGATTTAGACCGTCCTCAGGATGTCGGTGATCTTCGCGCGATAGGCGGACAGGGCGGGGACGAGCCCGGCCACGAGGCCGAGCACCACCGCGGCGGCGAAGCCCATGGCCGCGACCGCAGGTTTGAGGTCGAGGCCGACGAGACCGATGCCGGCGAGAACGTCGGCCACTCCAGGCGCGTTCGACACAATGACGAGGAGTGTCTTGCTTCCGAGGACGCCAAGGGCGCCGCCCAGCACTCCGAGCAGCAGCGCCTCGCCCACCACGAAGCCCATGACGTGACGGCTCGAGAAGCCGAGGGTCTTCAGCACGCCGATCTCGGTGCGTCGTTCGCGCACCGCCATGCTCATGGTGTTCGCGGTGACGAGCAGGATGGTGAAGGCGACCGCGAGCCCGATCCCGTTGAGCAGGAGAGCGAGGTTGCCGGCCATGGCGATGAACCCGGCTTTGAAGGCCTGCTCGGTTTCGGTGAGAGTGGCGGCGGAACTGTTCTCGAACAACGCGTCGATCGCCTTGGTCATCTTCCCCGCGTCGTCGCCGTTCTCGATCTCCACCGCGAAGGTGCCGACGCCGACATCGCGCGGCGCCACTCCCTCTTTCAGGTACTCGTAGTGGAAGAACATCGAATTCACATCGGTGCCCGGATACTTGGTGAGATCGGCGTCGTAGATGCCGGTCACCACGAACTCGAAGGGACCGCTGCGACGGCGATAGGGCGGGATGAAGCTCTCCAGGAAGAACTTGTCGCCGACTTTCCAGTTGAACTTCTTCGCCAGCTTGCTGCCGATGACGCAGCCCGACCGGGTTTCGAGGAAGGCCTTCCACTGATCGGGCGGGATGACCATCTCGGGATACATGGCGAAGTAGGTCTCGACGTCGACCGCCATGTTGTTGAAGAAGTTGCTCCAGTCGGTGGTGGTGGAGCCCTCCGCGGCGTCGCTTCCGTCGGCCTGCCCTTCCTTCTTCGCCGGAAGCGATCCGCCGAACCACGCGGTTTTCGCCACCCGTTTCACGCCGGGAATGGACTGGAGCCGCGCTTCGTAGGCCATGGGCAGGGCGAAGGTGAGGCTGACAGCGTGCCGGGTGACGAGCCGGTTCGCCTGCGAGGCAGCCAGCATGCCGTCGACTTCGGCGAGCACGGAGCGCAAGGTGCAGAGCAGGAAGATGCACACCGCCATGGCCACCACGGTGCTGCCGGTGCGCACCCAGTTGCGGCGGAGATGTTTGAGGACAAAGGGGAGATATTTCATGGCGTTTGGCCTAGCGAAGCTCGAGGACGCCCTTTTCGAGGTGACGCTGCACATGGGCCCTGTCGGCGGCCCGCGGGTCGTGGGTGACCATCACGATGGTCTTCTTGAAGTCGCGATTGAGCGACTCCATCAGCTTCAGGATCTCCTCGGCGCTTTTCGCGTCGAGGTCGCCGGTGGGCTCGTCGGCTACCAGCACCTGGGGGTCGGTCACGATGGCGCGTGCGATGGCCACCCGCTGCTCCTGACCGCCCGAGAGCTGGCGCGGGTAGTGCGAGGAACGATCGGCAAGGCCCACCACCTTTAGCGCAGTGAGGGCTCGCTCGCGGCGCTCCTTCTTGCTCAGCCTGGTAAGGAGCAGAGGCAGCTCCACGTTTTCAACCGCGGAGAGCACGGGAATCAGGTTGTAGAACTGAAAGATGAAGCCGACGCTGTGGCTGCGCCATTTGGCAAGATCGCCCTCGGAGAGAACGGCGATGTTCTTGCCCCCCACCACCACGTCGCCCGAAGTGGGCTGATCGATGCCGGCGATGAGGTTCAGCAGCGTGGTTTTGCCCGACCCTGACGGGCCCATGAGGGCCACGAACTCGCCCTCAGGCACGTCGAGGCTGAGCGAGTCGAGGACCTTGATTTCCTCGGAGCCGCGGCGGTAGATCTTGGTGACGCTCTTGACCGAAACCATGGTTGTCATGACTTGTCTGATTTCCTTCTGTCTTTCTTTACGTCACCTTAGGCCGCGATATATGACACGCGGCGTCATAATTTGAGATCAGCGAGTGTTCCCGGGCTTCGCGCGAACCGCGTCGCCGTCCTTCAGTTCGGCAGCGGGCGCGTCGACCAGCGTCTCACCGCCGTACAGGCCGCTCTTGATGCGAGCGACTCCGGCGTTCTTCGCGCCGACCTCGACTTGCCGCAGCTTCACTCGACCCTCGACGATCTCGAAGGCCACGCTTTTGCCATCGCGGGTGACGATGGTCGACTCCGGGGCCGTGACCACGGAAGCCGCGGGAGAAGGCGCGCTGCCCGCACTCGCGCTGATGGGCGCCGCTTTCTCGGTGAACTGCACGCGGGCGCTCATTTCGGGCTTCAGATCCTTGTCCTTGTCGAGGATAGTGACCTTCACCTGGACGGTGGCCTTGGTGCGATCCGCAGTGGGGATCACCTGGCGAAGGCGGCCCTTGTACTTGCGGTCGGGGAAGGCCTCGGCCGAAACCTCGGCCGGCTGGTCCGCGCTCAGTTTGGCCACGTTCGACTCAGCGACGTCCACTTCGACTTCGAGGGTGTCGAGATCGGCCAGAGCCACGATGGCGCCGGACGCGGTGGAGATATTCACGCCAGGAGGAATGGGGGCGACGCTTTCGCCGACCTCCGCCATCTTCTTGACGACGGTGCCCGAGAACGGCGCCCGGATCTCGGTGTTCGAAAGCACGGCGCGGGCGTATTCGGTGTCGGCGCGGGCCTGACGCACCGCCGCTTCGGCCACCGCTACGCGGGAATTAGCGCCTTCGAGGGCGTCCCTGGTTCCGATCTGTTCGCGGGTCAGGCCCTCGGCCACCCGTGCCTGACGCTGCGCTTCCGACAGATCCGCAAGGGCGCGCTGGATCGCCGCTTCCGCGCGTTCCACCTGGGCCAGATAGTCCCGGTTTTCGAGACGGGCGATGATCTCCCCCTCACGCACCCGGCTCCCCTCCTCCACCCGTAAGCTGTAGAGGCGCCCCTGGATCTTGGCCGACACCACGGCCTTGCGACGGGCCACGATGTAACCCGAAGCGGTGAGCAGGGGGGCGCCCGCGTTTCCGGCGCTGATTGACTCGGCCGAGACCTCGGTCTTCGTGACCTTCGCGGTCGCGACTTCGACCGGCGGTTGGCCGAAGCGGAGGTAATACGCGCCGGCGAGGAAAAAAATCGCGGGGACGAGCAGGAACAGGGGCCACCGCCGGGGCGGGGTGTGGTGATGGCCGCGCTCGATCTTGAGGGCGGCGAGGTCGTTTCTTAACTCGGACAACGGGGGTCTCCAGACGGTTATTGAAAAGGGAGTCTACGGGAGCCACTCCTCCCTGCGCATGTGAAGATTGTCATACGCGCAGTCCGGCATTTGTCCCCCGGACCCCGAGGGCCCGGCCCACCGTGGTTTGCCGCCTTGGATCAGGGAAAGGCCGCGGGAGCCATCCCCTCAGGGGGGCGGGGGTCGCGCTTCGGAACCGGCCAGCGGATGACGAAATGCAGCCCGTTCCGGTTCTCCACAGTGATGGTGCCTCCCAGCAGCTGAGTGACCCGGTTGTAGACGATATGAAGCCCCAGGCCCGATCCTCCCTGGTTGCGGTTGGTGGTGAAAAAGGGATCAAAGATGCGTTTAAGCAGGGCGGGTTCCACCCCGGCCCCGTTGTCCTGGTACTCGAGCACGATCTCCTCGGTTGCCGAGGCTTCGTCCCGGCGCAATCGGGCGCTCAGTTCGATCAGGCCGGCCTGACCGCTCGGAAAGGCGTGGGCGAGAGCGTTGCTGATGAGGTTGACCACGATCTGATAGACCGCGCCCGGGTAGGTTTCGATGACGATCCCGGGCGCGCAGTCGATCCGGAGTTCATGAGGAGCGCGTTTGAGGGTGGGCCTCAGGGCGAACGCGATCTCCCTCAGGTAATCATCGAGCCGTATTGTCCGGCGTTCCTCGCTGCCCTGATCCACCGCCACCTGCTTGAAGCTGCGCACGAGTTGCCCCGCGCGTTCCAGATTCTTCAGGATGAGGCGGCTCGATTCCGTGGCCTCGCCTAGATACTGTGACAGTTCGCCGGCGCTCAGGCGATCGGCCTTGATCCTCTGTGCGAACTGCTGGGTCATGGCCTCGAGATGCGAGGCCGCGGTGATGCCCACACCCAGGGGTGTGTTGATCTCATGGGCCACCCCCGCCACCAGGCTGCCCAGCGAGGCCATCTTCTCCGACTCGATGAGCTGCTCCTGGGCCTTCTGAAGGGCCCCGAGGGTTTGCTGGAGATCGGTGTTGGCGGCGGTGAGTTCGGCCGTGCGCTCGACCACTCGCGACTCGAGCGCCTCTTTGCTTGCCCGCAGCGCTTCCTCGGCGGCCTTGAGTGTCGTGATGTCGCGATGGGTGCCGATCATCCGCAGAGGTCGGCCCGACGGATCCCGCTCGACCACCTGGCCTCGGGTCAGCACCCAGAACCAGTTGCCGTCGAGTCCGCGGCCGCGATAGGCCATCTCGCAATACTCGGTTTCGCCGCGCATGTGCGCGCGCATGGCGAAGTCCGCATCCGCCCGATCCTCCGGATGCATGAGGGCGATGAAGTGGCCCAGATCGACCGGCTGATCGTGAGGATTTCTCTCGACGTTGGGCAAGGGATTCTCACGCCGCACGAGATTGGTGCGCAGATCGAGATCCCATAGCTCGTCCCGGCTGCCCCAAAGCGCCAGCTGCAGGCGATGTTCGCGCTCGGCGATGGCCTGCACGGCCTGGGCGCGTTCGCGTGCCCGACGTCGGATCGATCGGGTGAGGAGGGCCACGATCAACGCCACGCCCGCGGCATAAAGAAACTTGGCTCCGAGCGACCACCAGGGCGGGGGAGCGATCGTGATGGGCAATCGCGTCTCCGGGCCATAGTCCAGGCCGTCCGCGTTCGCCGCCCGCACTCTGAACACGTAACTTCCAGGCGGCACGCTGGTGAAACTCGCCATGCGCTGGCCCTTGGTCAGGACCACCCACTGAGCGCTCAGCCCCTCGAGGCGATAGCTGAAGCGCACGGTCTCGACGTTCGCGTAGTTCATGGTCGAGAAGTTGAGCGCCCACACCGGCTCCTTGTGGTCGAGGCGCAACTCTTTCAGGTAGGCCACCGTCGCCTCCCGGGCGTCGTGGCGTGCGTGCTCGCTGTAGATGTCGACGCTCGTGAGCACGACCTCGGGCGGACTTCGGTCGAGCTGGAAATCGCGCGGATCGAATTTCACCACGCCCAGCAGCCCGCCGAAGTAGAGATTCCCTGTGTCATCCTTGGCATTCGACCCGATGAAGTAGCCGGAGCGATCGAAACCGTCGCTCGCGGTCAGGGCGCGCAGTCGGCCGGTGCCGCGATCGTACTGGTCGATGCCGCCGATCGAGCTCACCCACAACATGCCGTCGAGGTCCTCCACCACGCTGCCGATGGCGTTGGCGCTCAGCCCGTCGCGCTGGGTGACGTTGAAGAACTTCAGCGTCTCGCCCTGCCGCTCGACCCGGCTGATGCCTCCGCCCTGGGTGCCGATCCAGAGTTCGCCGTCCCGGGTTTCTAGGAAGGTGGTAAGCACATCACTTTGCAGCGCCTCCTTCTCGCCGCGGCGGGCGCGAACCACGGTAACTTTGCCGCTGCCCCGGTCGAGGCGCACCAGTCCCGTGCCGTTCATGCCGATCCAGAGTTGTCCGGATCGGTCTTCGAAGAGACCGTTGATGTTGCTGCCGGGCAAGGAGCGCTCGGGATGGCCTGGGTCAACCGTGTACTGGGCGAAGGGCGCGCCGTTTGGGGGAAGCGCGAGCAGACCCACGTCCATGGTGCCGATCCACAGCGTCTCGTCGCGTGTTTCGTAGAGCACGCGGGAGGCCCGGGTGGGCAGACGCAGGGGCGCGTTTTCAGCGCGCACAAATCCGTCCCCCGAGGGCTTCAAACGGGCGACGCCCGCGCTCGTGGCCACCCACAATTCGCCGTTCTTGCGGCGCAGGATTCCGTACACGCCATCGCCGGGCAGCGATTCGGGGTCCTTTGGATCATCGCGGTATCGGCGCAGGACTCCGCGCTCGAGATCGTAGTGAACGAGGCCGCCGCCCTCGAGCAGGCCGAACCAGAGCGTGCCGTCCGGATCCTGGATCAAAGCGCGCGTCGGATTGGTGGGAATGCTGCGCGGGTCGGAGGCGCGGTGCCTGATCAGGCGCAGGGCGCGGGTGGCCGGCTTGTGCAGCGAGACCCCGGCCGTCCAGGTGCCGAACCACAGGAGGCCGTCGCGATCCTCCATCATGGCGGGAATGCGGTTGGCGGCGATACTTCCGATGTCGGTCGCGTCCTGCACGAAATTGAGGAAGCGTCCCTCGCCCTGGTAACGGCTCAGGCCATCGAGTGTGCCGACCCACAGCTCACCCTGCGATGTGACCATGAGCGAGATGATCTGGTCGCTGATGAGGCGTTCCCCCGAACTGTTCGCGCCCGCCCGATGGTGAGCGAGCAAGCGGCCGTCGGCGCTCCATTCGAGGAGGCCGTGGGTGTTGTCTCCGGCGAAGATCCGGCCGTCCGGGGCCGCGACCAGCGCATTGATGCTCCAGCCGTTCGTGGCTTGCGGCAGTCGCCACTCCTGCAAGGTTTTCGTGGCCGGCGAATATCTCAAGAGACCGCTGTCGCCACCGATCAGCCAGTCGCCCTGCGGCAACTCCAGCAGCGAACGCACCCGGCGCAGTCGCGGCTCCTCGGGAAGCACGGTCTCGAAACGCCCGGCCCCCGGACGCAGTCGCTGCACCGCGCCGTCATGGGTGGCCGTCCACAAGGAGCCATCGCGCGCGATGGTCAAGGCGTTCACCTGGGTGCCGATCAGTCCCGTCGGACCTGCCTCCAGAAAGCGCTCGACATGTTCGCTCGAAAGATCCATCCGGTTCACGCCGCCGCCCTGCGTGCCGATCCACAACGTGCCTTTGCCATCCGCGGCCAGGGCCGAGATGTGGCTGTCGCTGAGGGAGTCCGCTCGCTCCGAATCAGCGCGATAGATGCGGAAGCTGTAGCCGTCGAAGCGGTTCAGGCCGTCCTGGGTGCCGAGCCAGACGAAGCCCTTCTCGTCCTGCGCCATCGCGCGAGCGGTGGTGCTGGACAGTCCTTCGCGGATTCCCACTCCCCGGAATCGGATCTGATCCCGGCTGATGGGCTCGGCGCTCTTGCCGTTGGTCGAAGCCGCGGCCGCGCTCTCGATGAAACCTCCCATCGCGAGCAGGACGCAGACCAGCCACCATCGACGCGGGCCGCGTGAACTCATGGTTCAAGCTATGCGAGAACAAGGCGGGGACGCAAGCGGGGCCAGGCCTTAAACTCCGCTGCGTCATGACCTCCACACGCGTCGAGAAAGACACCTTTGGGCCCATCGAAGTCCCCGCGGACAAATTGTGGGGGGCCCAGACCCAGCGTTCGCTGGAGAACTTTCGGATTTCCACCGAGAAGATGCCGCCCGAACTGGTTCGCGCGCTGGTTCTGGTCAAGAAGGCCGCGGCCCTTGTGAACATGGACCTGAATGCCCTCGATCCCACCAAGGCCGAGGCTATTGTGTGGGCCGCCGACGAGGTCATCGCCGGCAAACATCAGGGCGAGTTCCCCCTGGCCATCTGGCAGACCGGCTCCGGCACCCAGTCGAACATGAACGCCAATGAGGTGCTCGCGAACCGGGCCTCGGAACTCATGGGCGGCGAGCGCGGCGAGAAGCGCAAGGTTCATCCGAACGACGACGTGAACAAGGGCCAGTCCAGCAACGATGTGTTCCCGACCGCCATGAGCGTGGCCGCGGTGGAAGCCCTGACCCGCGAAGTGATGCCCAAGGTCCTGGCCCTCCGCATGGAACTCGATGCCAAGGCCAAGGCCTTCAAGGACATCGTCAAAATCGGCCGCACCCACCTCCAGGACGCGACTCCGCTCACTCTGGGCCAGGAGTTCTCCGGCTACGTGGCCCAGCTCGATCATGGCATTCGGCACGTCGAGGCCGCGATCCCGCATCTGGCCGAACTCGCGCTTGGCGGCACCGCGGTGGGCACGGGCCTGAACGCCCACCCCGAATACGCGGTGCGTGTGGCGAAGAAGCTCTCCGAACTGACCGACCTGCCTTTCGTGACCGCCCCCAACAAGTTCGAGGCCCTGGCCGGAAACGACGCCCTTGTCCACGCGCACGGCGCCTTGAAGACCCTGGCCGCTTCGCTGATGAAGATCGCCAATGACGTCCGCTGGCTGGCCTCCGGGCCGCGCTGCGGCATCGGCGAACTCAACATCCCCGAGAACGAGCCGGGCTCTTCGATCATGCCGGGCAAGGTGAATCCCACTCAGAGCGAAGCCATGACCATGTTGTGCGCCCAGGTCATGGGCAACGATGTGGCCATCAACATCGGTGGAGCCTCCGGCAATTTCGAGTTGAACGTGTTCAAGCCGCTCATCATTCACAACTTCCTTCAGAGCGCGCGGCTCATCGCCGATGGCTGCGAGAGTTTCCGCACCAACTGCGCCTACGGCATTCAGCCGAACACCGCGAAGATCGACTCCAATCTCCACAATTCGCTGATGCTCGTGACCGCGCTCAACCCCCACATCGGCTACGACAACGCTGCGAAGATCGCGAAGACCGCCCACAAGAAGGGGCAGACTCTCAAGGAAACCGCCATCGAACTCGGCCTCGTCACCGCCGAACAGTTCGACGCCTGGGTGAAGCCCGAAGACATGGTGGGCGCGAAGTAGCCGAAGCGGCGCAACCGGCGCGGCCATGGATAATCTGACTCACACCCTGACCGGGGTGGCCCTTGCCCGGATGGGCCTCGAGAAGCGCCGGCCGGGGGCGACCCTCACCCTGGCCCTGGCCTCGAATCTTCCCGATATCGATATCGTTTCAGGGCTTTTCGGGAGGGTCGCCTACCTCGACCATCACCGGGCCATCACCCACGCCTTCCCCGCGAGCCTGATCCTCGCCGCGCCCCTGGCCCTGATCCTCACACGGTGGCCGCGGTCGGAAAGACGTTTCCTTCCCACGCTTCTCCTGAGCTGGCTCGGGGTGTGTCTGCACATCGTGTGGGATCTGTGGACGAGCTACGGCACCCGCGTCTTCCTGCCTTTCGATGCCACCTGGTATTCGTGGGACTGGATGTTCATCATCGACCCGGTGTTCCTCGGGCTGCTCGCCCTCGCCTGTTTCGGCACGCGCCTGTTGGGTTCATCCTGGTGGCCGCGCCGCGCCGGTGCGGCGGCGCTCGCTTACATCGGTGTGCGGGCCGTCGTTTGGTGGTTGGCCCTCGGTCAGGCCCAGAGTTTCGCGGGCTCCGAGTTCACGAACGTTCGAGTCCTTCCGAGTCCCCTGGCCTTGAACCATTGGCGCATCCTCGCGAGCAACGAGTCGACCCTCTTGACCGGCGCGGTGCAGGCGTACGGGACGGCAAGGTCGCGCGTCGCATTCCCCAGGGTACCCCTTACCGATCTGGCGCGCCGGATCGCGGTCGAGAGTCGAGCCGCGAGGTCCTTCCTTGCCTTCTCCGAGTTTTCGCGCTTCGAGAGCAAACGCGAGGGCGACCTGACCGTGTTGATCTGGCGCGACCTGCGCTTCGCCACCCAGCGGATGGACGGGTTCTTCTGCGAAGTGAAGGTCGACGACTCCGGCCGGATCGCTGCCGAGCGAATCGTCTTCTAGCGCCCGCAGGAATAGGCGGGGTTATCGATCTACTCAGGACGCGAGCTCGACGCGGGTCCGGGCCGGGGCCGATATCATCGCCGTCGTGCCGAAAGTCTCCGCGGTCCTCATCGCCCAGAACGAGGAAGGTCGCATCGAAGCCGCCCTGCGCAGCGTGGGCTTTTGCGACGAGGTGCTGGTGGTGGACGGCGGTTCGACCGACGCCACCCGGGACCTCGTGACGGCCATGGAGGTACGGCTGATCGACCGACCCTTCGACGGCTTCGTGGCCCAGAAGAATTTCGCCGTAGGTCAGGCCCGCCACGACGTCGTCCTGTCCCTCGATGCCGATGAAGAGGTGAGCCATCTCCTGCGCCGCGAGATCCAGGAGGTGTGCGCGGGCGAAACACTGCCCCAATCCGGCTATCGCATCCCCCGGGTCACTCACTATCTTGGCCGCGAGATCCGCGGCACCGACTGGTATCCCGACTGGCAACTGCGCCTCTTCGATCGACGCGTTGGTCGGTTCAAGGGCGACCTTGTTCACGAATCGGTGAAGGTCGAGGGGGAAGTGGGCCGCCTGGCCGGCGAAATCATCCATCGCCCTTATCGGGATGAGGCCGATCACCTGCGGCGCATCGATCGCTACACCACGCTCTGGGCCGAGACCGCCCATCGGAACGGACGTCGGGCCTGGCCGGGTTTCGGGGAGGCCGCGGCGTTCTTCGCGTTTCTGCGCAACTACCTCTTCAAGGGCGGGATCTTTCTTGGTTCAGCGGGCTTGACCGTCTCGCGCATGAACGCCCTCTACGTGAGGCAGAAGTTCGTCAAGCTCAAAGCGCTCGAAGGTCGGCGGTGAGGATTCTTCACATCGATACCGCGACCGAGTGGCGCGGCGGGCAGAACCAGATCGTCGTCACCGCGGAAGGCCAGAAGGTGCTTGGGCACGAAGTGCTGGTTTTCGCGAATGCCTCGGGGCAACTGGCCGAGCGCTCTCTCGCCGCCGGACTCGCCGTCCATCGCGCCCGTGTGGGCCGAGGCGATCTCTCACCGCGGACCATCACCTCGATCTTTGACGCGGCCCACGCCTTCTCCCCGGATGTCATTCACGTCCACGAGTCGCATGGTCTCGTGGCCGCCATCCTCGCCGCCCGTCGCGCCGCCGTCCGTCCGCTTCTTGTGGCCAGCCGTCGCGTGGACTTTCCCCTCGGTTTCGTTTCGCGGCTGAAGTACGGCACGCTCGACCGCATCCTCGCGGTCAGCCGCGCGGTGCGCGAGGTTCTGATCGCGGGCGGCCTTTCGGCCGAGAAGGTTGTCCTGGTCCATGAGGGCGTCAACGATCGTCCGCCTCGTCCCGGCGGGCGCGAGGCTCTGGTCGCGCTCGGAGTGCCCCCGGGAGTGCCGGTGATCGGGAACGTCGCTCAGCTCGTCGATCACAAGGACCATGCGACACTCTTGCGCGCCGCGGCCATCGTCATCCAGTCCCGGCCAGAGGCGCGTTTCGTGATCTGCGGCGATGGTCCGCTGCGGGATGAACTTGGGAATCTGGCTCGGTCGCTCGGCATCGCGGAGCGCGTGATCTTCGCGGGATTCAGGGCCGACCTCGACGCGCTTATTCCCGTGTTCGACATCTTCTGCCTCTCGTCCCACCTCGAGGGTCTGGGCACCTCGGTTCTCGACGCCATGTGTTTCGGCGTCGCGGTGGTGGCGACTCGGGCGGGCGGCATCCCCGACTCGGTGGTGGACAACGAGACCGGGAGGCTCGCGCCGCCCCGGGATCATCAGGCCCTCGCGGCCGCGCTGGTCGAAGTCCTTACCTCTTCGGAACGTCGCGTGCGGTTTGGCGCAGCGGGGCGCGCACGGTTCGCGAAAGGGTTCACGAGCGCCGCCATGGTCGAGGCGACCCTGGCGGCGTACGGCCGCGGACCTGTGCTAGCCCAGCAGTCCTGACAGGAACAACGATCCGAAGTGGAGGGTGAGGACGGCCTTGCCCTCGAACTTTCCGTGTCCCGGGGTGATGTCGATCAACATGTGCTCGGCGGGGGCGATCTTCGGATCGAACAGCGATTCCAGCTTGATCACCTTGGCGGGGTCAGCAGCGGCCCCGCGGGCCAGCGCTCCGCTGTAGAGGGCCATGGTCCAGTCGGTTTCGCTGTTCTTGATCACGCCGATGACGTATTCGCCGGCCGAGGCGACGACCTTTTCGCCGGACTTGAGATCGGCGGAGAGCTTGAGCCTCGGCCCGCGCGGAGTGGTGAACACACCGATCGGCGCGCTGGTGGCGCGGGTCTCGTTCGCGGGCGTGGTGTTGTAGGTGATGACCGCCTGCACGCCGCCGGGCAGATCAGCGGTGATTGACTTGTTGAAGTGGGGATGGGCCGATGCGTAGGCCCCGAGTCCGGCGAGGGTGAGCACGGCGAGAGCGCGCCGGAGCGCGAGGGTACGGTTAGTCATCAGTTCTCCTTGGGGTTCTTGGGGGACATCAATAAGCGACGCGCAGCGCCTGCCAGCCGTTTTCGCGATGCGCTCCCACCGCGGGTCCGGGCCGGTCGAGTTCCAGCGCCATCCGCCCCTTGGCCGCGACCGGACAGGCGCCAGTGCCCACGTAGCCGAGCGCGGTGGCGAGCGAAGCCTCGCGCGGATCGCCCAGGGCGTAGGCGATGTCATCGGCGGCCCGGCAGTCGGGCGCGAAGCCGTCGAAGTAGTCGCCCTGGTTGCGGGCGTTCTGGACGTTGAAGCTCACCGGCCACAACATCTTCTCGCAGATGCGGAAGCCGTACTGGCCCACTGGTTTACCGTAGGAGTTATCGCCCACCACGATCACGGGCATGAAGGGCTTCAAGGCGTTGATGATCAGTTCACTGGCCGACGCAGAAGACCGAGTGGTGATCACGATGAGGCGGTTGAGAGGGAAGGCCGCAGCCGGGCGCGGGAAACGGATGGCGTTGTTCCGGTCGCTGCGCTTGTCGTTGTGAACGTACTGCGCAAAGACCTCGCCCGAGGTTCGGTCGCCGCCGATGAGACCGCCCAGATACTGGGCCACCGCGATCAGGCCGCCGCCGTTGTAGCGCAGGTCGAGCACGAGTTCCGTGGCCCCTGCGTCACGCAGTTGCGCGAAGGCGGCGTCGAGGGCCGCGTAGGAAGGCTCCACAAAGTTCTTGAAGACGAGGTAGCCGGTTTTCTTCCCGCCCGCGTCAAGCACGGTCACAAGCGGGACGGTGGGGATCGTCACCACCCGCTTGGCCATTCGCCCGGACTTCCCCTCGCCCGCGGCGTTCTTGAAGCCCACATCGACCGAGTAGCCGGCCTCTTCACCGCCCCAGATGGTGTTCCACTCGCCATCCTCGTAGGTCTTCTGCACCGACTTGCCGTTGATGGTGAGGATTTCGCTGCCTCGGTCGAAGCCCACTTCGGAGGCGGGCGAGGCAGGGAAGACGTCGATCACGCGCAACTCGTACCCCACCGTGAACTTCATGGAGAAGCCGAAGCCGAGGTATTGGGATTCTCCGTAGAAGGCCTGGCTCGCGGCGGCGGTGGAGATGTAGCTGAACGTGTTGTCGAGCGGGCGGTAGCGCACGGTGTCGAGCAGAGCCTCGGGGTCCGCGAACGTGGTGGGACTCGCCTCGGGAAGGAACCGGTACCAGTAGTACCAGTCCTGAAGGGTCTGATACACAGTGGTGTTCTGGCTGGTGATCGAGCAGTCCTGGGCCGGTGCGGAAGCGGCCAGCGACGCCAGCACGAGAGCGAGGAGTCTTCTCATGGGTGCCTTTCCCTGTGCGTCCTGGAATGGTAAGCGAACCGTGCGGGCCGCGGGAAAGGGGCGGTCACAGGTGTCGTGGGCCAAGGCGGGGTAGATTTGGATGTGCCCCGCTCCGTACTCCACGTCTGCGACAAGTTCGGCGTCTCCGGATCCAGCATCCACGGCGTCTCCCGACTGTTCGCCTGGTGGTTCCCCCGCTACGACAAGGAGCGGTACGTGCCCCACCTCGCCGGCCTCAAACACGAGGACGAGGCGACCCGGGCCCTGCGCGCCGAGGGAGTTTCCGCGCGGATGTTGGGTCGGAGCGCTTTCGACCCCCGCCTCATTCAGGACATCGGAGCGGAGATCGAGCGCACCCGCGCCCGCATCCTCCATGTGCACGGCTACGCGGCCTCGAACTTCGGCCGCATCGCGGCGCGGAGGGCCGGCATTCCACTCGTTCTGCACGAACACTTCGCCGATCCGAAGATGCCGCCCTACCAGAAGATCCCGGATCTCTTTCTCAGAAATCTCATCGACCACGCCATCGCGGTCAGCAAGTCCACCGCCGACTTCCTGATCCGCGATCGCTTCGTGCCTGAGGACCGCGTGAACGTTGTCTTCAATGGCGCGCCCCTCGATCAGTTTGCCCCGCGTTCGCGCGACGAGGGCTACGCCATCCGCGCCGAGCTAGGCCTGCCCATGGCCGCGCCTGTCGTCACCACCATCGGCCGCTTGAACGCCCAAAAGGGGCATGACACCTTGATCGCCGCGGCCGCCCAGGTGGTGGCCCGGGTTCCAGATGCGAAGTTCCTGGTCGCGGGCGACGGCGACCTGCTCGATGCCCTGAAAGCTCAGGCCGCGGGCCTCGGCATCGCTGACTCCATTGTTTTCGCGGGTCATCGCAAAGACATCCCGGAGATCCTCGCCGCCACCGACGTCTTGTGCATCTCTTCCAATTACGAGGGCACGCCCCTGGTGCTCTTCGAGGCCATGGCCGCGGGCAAGGCCGTGGTCTCAACCGCGGTCGACGGGTGCCGCGAAGTCCTGCAGGACCGGAAGACGGGGTTGCTCGTTCCGCCGAAGGATCCGAAGAAACTGGGTGACGCGCTCACCGCCGCGATCCAGGATGTCTCGTTGCGCGCGCGTCTCGAGAAAGCCGCCGCCATCGCCTCGAAGCGATACGACATCAGCGAGTGCATGCGTCAGATGCAGCAGATCTACGACGACCTGCTGCCCAAAGACAAGAAGCGTTAGCGCAGGCCGAATTCACTTCGGCCGGAGCGCGGGGGCTTGGGGGGCTGAGCACATTGCGGCCCCCCAACTCAGAGAGGAAGCTAGGAGTCTGCTTCGCGTCTGCCGAGGCAGACTTCTAGCGCTTTCCGCGTCGGGCCCGCGCCGGGGCCTTTTTCCCGCGTGCGGCGGAAGCGTAGAGCAGGGCAAGTCCGGTGGCGAGGCCCAGCCACATCCAGATCGACAACCACGAGCCCGTGACCTGTCCGCGCGCGAAGCCCAGGGCCCCCGCGGCCACGAGCAGGGCCAGGGGGATGAAGGTGAGGGCCAGGAATCGGCCCGGGACCGAGGGAGGCAGGAGGTTTGGAAGCAGGCCCGCGAAAAGGGCGATCTCCGGCTCGAAGTACAACACGATGGCGAAGAGCACAGAGTACGCGATGCGGAACGGCAGCCGCGCTTTGTCCGAGCGCAAGGCCACGAGGCCCGGGATGAGGGTGAGAAGTCCGATCACGAAGATCAGCCATCCCGACCACACCCCTCGTCCCGCCACCAGCCACGAATCGGACTGCGGCGCCGATGGGGTTGAGCCGTCGATGCCCTGGAGAGCCGCGAAGGCCACCTCGCCCAGGCGCGCGGCTTCGGTGTCGCGCGGTCCGGGTTCTTTCGGAGTGATCGCCTCGGGTTTGTTGATGAAGCTCCGCGAGTACGAAGTTTCGCTGGCCATGATCACGCCCAGGCCCGCGGCCAGGGCCTTCCCCGCGTTGGGCGAGCATCGGGTCACAAATGCGCGGATGAAGGGCTGGGTCAGCAGACTGATGCCGGGGTCGTCGAAGGAGAACTCCAAAGACGCGGGCACGCCACCGAGGGCCGCCGCCACCAGGTCGCGGCCGGCGATGGCGCGGCCGCCGCTGTCGTCGCTGCTTCGACAGGCCGGAGCGATCAGCGCGGGGGCCTGCTCCGAGGTCGGCTGCGAGGCGGCGTCGATCAGTAGCACGCCATCCACGAGGCTTCGACTCTTGCCCAGGGCTTCGAGGTAGGCAGACAGACCCTGTCCGTTCGATTCGCCGCCGTCGAACGAGGCCAGGATCCAGGTGCGGGCTGGACGCAGGCGCGCCGCCTGGCGGCCCATCTCGATCAGCAGCGAGAGCGAGCGGGATCGGGCGGAGACGTCCTGAGCATCTTTCGGGGAATCGTGATGAGTGGCGATGATGAGCAGCCGATCGGTGCGGCCCTGGAGCCGCGCCACCACGTTCGCTCCAGGCTCACCCTGAAACACGAACTCCTCGAGGGCCGTCTGGGCGAGACCCGCTTCCTTGAGCTTGGCCTCGACGAACTCGGCAGCCACGCGGTTCCGGGGCGACCCGAAGGGATGAGGGCCCAGGGCGTTGAGGGTGGCGCTCGTTTGCGCGATCGAGGCGGCATCGAGAACGACCGCGGCGAGAAGAGCCAGAGAGATCAAGGGAGGGCATTATAGGAGGAGCGAATAAATGTCGGTGCTAAGCTGATTTCCTTGGACTTCGGGGCTTTTCCCCCGGTCACTCCCTCCCGTAAGCCTTGGTGGGTCCCATGCTTCTGCGTCACCGATTTTTCAGCGTCTTTCTCCTTGTCTCCGCGTTGCCCTTTCTCGCCCTCGCCCCCAACGCTTCGGCCGGCGACATCGTGGGCCGGGTCGATCTGACCGAGAAGGGCGGCAAGAAGGCCGACGATCTCTCCGATGTGGTGGTTTATCTCGAGAGCGCCCGGGCCAAGGCCGCTCCGGGGAAGGAAGTGGTCCGCATGAAGAGCAAGGCCTTCCTGCCCCACGTGATCGCGGTGGCCGCGGGCACCACGGTCGAATTTCCCAACGAGGATCCCATCCTGCACAATGTGTTCTCGCTCTCCGGCGAAGGTTTCGACCTCGGTCTCTACAAGCGGCCGAAGACGGGGGCGCGGACTTTCACTCAGCCCGGCGTCTACACCCTCTACTGCAACATCCATCCCCAGATGAGCGCACTCGTGGTGGTGCGGGACAATCCTTTCTTCGCCCAGGCGGCGAAAGACGGCTCGTTCCGCATCTCCGGCGTGCCCGCAGGCGACTACAAGGTCCGCGCCTTTCACGAGCGCGCGGGCGAAGGCGCCCTGGTCAACGTGAAGGTGACGGCGAGCGGCGACGTCGCGGTCAATCTCTCCCTCGATGCCGCTTCCTACAAGCGCGTCCCCCACAAGAACAAATTCGGCAAGGCGTACGGCCGCGAGGCCTACTGACCCACGACTCACGACCAGAGAATCGGATAAAGAGACCCTGCTGAAACTTCGCTCTTACGAAATCCATCAAAGGCTCCAATGGGACTGACCAAGAAGATCCTTCTCTTCACCGCCCTCCTCACCGTGGGCATTGTGACCGCCACCCTGGCTTTCACCACCGTGCAGGCCAATGCCCTCGCTCAGGCCAACCTGGCCGAGCGGCTGACCAGTTCGGGCGGAATCTGGAACACCTTCCAGGCCGACCGCCTGGGCAAACTCAAGCTGGCGGTTGGAACCCTCGGCAACGAGCCCTCGTTCAAGGCCATGATCGAAGCAGGCGACGGAGCCACCATCGCCGACACTCTGGCCGAACGCGGCCTGGATCTCGGCGCGGACTTCTTCATGGCCACCGACGCTTCGGGCCTTCTTCTCGCGCGCTCCGATAAGCCAACCGAGCGCGGCACCGACCTCTCCAAGGACCCTGTGGTTTCCATGAGCGTCGAAGGTGAAGAAGCGGCCGGCCTCTGGCAGGAGGGTGATCGAGTGTTCCACGCGGTCTCGACGCCCATGTCCACGGGCGAAAACCTGCAGGGCGTCCTCCTGGCCGGGTACGCGCTCGATGTCAATGTCGCGAGGTCTCTTGCCCGCATCACCGGCGCGGACATCGCCTTTCTCACCGGAGCCGCCCAAACGGTTTCCGCGTCATCCCTAGGTCCGCTCGAGACGGGGTTCGCGTCCGCGCTTCGCTCCGCCGGAGCCATTAAGGCGAACGAGGTCTTCGATCTCGAGTTCGTGGGGGACCGTTACCGGGCGATCTCCTACCCACTTGAAAACGCGGCTCGCCGCCCGGTGGGTTCGCTCGTGGTCATCGCGAGCTACGCGAAGGAGATGGCGCCTTTCGTCCGTTTCCGGAACGCGTTGTTCATCGTCGGCGGCATCATGACCGTCCTCGGGCTCCTGGGCGCGTTGCTCATCGCCCGGCGCATCACCGACCCCATCTCGCTCCTCGTTGACCGTGTTCACAAGGCGCGTGACGGCAGCTTCGCCGGGTCCATCCCCGTGCACAGCACCGACGAAGTGGGAGCCCTGGCGAAAGCCTTCAACGGTCTGCTCACCGAACTCCGGGAGAAGGAGCAGTTCATCGAGTTCATGCGCACCGCGCAATCGAGTGGCGGCACCACCAACATGCCGCCCGTCGACTTCGATTCAGGCGCCACCATGGGGCTTTCCGGTGTGACCGGTTCCTCCTCCGTGCTCGGCGGCGATGAGACTCTCACCATAGGCTCGATGTTCGCGAACCGCTACAAGGTTCTTGAAACCCTGGGCCGCGGCGGCATGGGTGTGGTCTTCCGGGCCAAGGACAACCAGCTCGACGAAGTGGTGGCGCTCAAGACACTGCGCTCGGACGTTCTCAGCCAGGACTCCACCCTGCTCCAGCGCTTCAAGCTCGAAATCAAGCTGGCCCGCAAGATCACCCACAAGAACGTGCTTCGCACCCACGACTTCGGCGAGTGGATGGGAACGCCCTACATCTCTATGGAGTATCTCGAAGGCGTCACCCTCAAAGACCTCCAGAAGCGCAAAGGCGCGCTGCCCATCGCCGTGGGTCTGCAGATCGCCAAGCAGATGTGCCACGGTCTCGCCGCCGCCCATGCCCAGGGCGTGATCCATCGCGACATCAAGCCACAGAACATGCTGATCATTCCCGAGACCGGCGACCTCAAGATCATGGACTTCGGCATCGCCACGGTTTCGAACGTCAAGGACGAGAGTAAACCCTCGGATTCCTCAATCACCGGAGCCGGCGTGGTCCTCGGCACTCCGGACTACCTCGCCCCCGAGCTGGGCAAGGGTCAGGTGGCCGACTTCCGCTCAGACATCTACTGCATGGGTGTGGTGCTGTTCGAACTCTTCTGCGGACGCCTTCCCTTCCCCGGTGAGTCGCCCATGCAGATCGTGATCCACCACATGCAGACCCCGCCGCCCAAGCCCCGCTCCCTCAAGCCGAACATCCCCGAGGACCTTCAGGCCGTGATCCTGAAGTGCATGGAGAAGGAGCGCGACAAACGCTTCCAGACCGTCGACGACCTGACCGAGGCCCTGAACGCGATCTCCGAGCGACAGGCCGCCTGAGGTTCCGTCGCCCGGTCGTCTATCGCGCCCGGACCGTGGCCAGCGAGATGCGCACCGGCCCTTCGGCGGTGTCGACCAGCGCGGCATTGGCGTCGAGAGAAGCGATGACTCCATCGGCCAGCACGTCGCCCACCCGCAAGGCCACGATCTCGCCCAGCGGCGAATAGACGAACGCTACAAATTCATCGCCGGTGCGCCCGATGCCGGCGAGCGCCATCTCGTCCACCGCGAGGTCGCGGGCCCGGAAGAAAACCCGGCCGTTCGGGGAAGCGGTGATGGGCCCGGGTGCGCCCGGCCTGGTGGGGGAGCGGAGCACACTCACTCCGTCTTCACGCACCTCCTCGAGATGGAGGGCGGCGAGCACGGCGCGGCGCAACTCGCCGACGGGGGCCTCGCGGGCGAAGACGCTGAGCTTGGACAGGCCGGGCGGCCCGAGAGAGACGAAGCCAGGTTCGGCTTCGGCGATGACCGAGAGCACATCCTCCCCGCGCGTGCGTTTGGCGCGAAGGGAGAGGCGGCCCAGGGCCTCCGACTCAACTTCGGCCGAGGCGGGCGCGGCGGGCACGGCCGGTGCGCCCGGCGCACGCAACAAGCGCACCGCGCCCACAAGGTCGGCCTGGACCGGCAGGGCTTTGAGGGCGTCGTCGATGGAAGCTCCCGCGAAATCGACATGAACCCGGCCACGCACGTCCTCGCTGACCACGAAGGAGTCGCGCGACAGTGTCTCCATCATGCCGATGACATCGGCAAGGTCGGCATCGACGGCGCGCAGGCTGAGGCCGCCGGGCTCGCTGCCCGAAGCCCGCAACACCGCGCTGACCGCTCCTTGGAGCGGGCTATCGCGATCCTGACGGCAGAACGGTTCGGTGGGGCGGAAGGGCTCGTCCACGGGCAGCGGCAGGGCCGCGTCGGGGCCGGCGCGGAACGATTCGCCCACAACCTCGAACTGATAGCAGCCCTCGTGGGGGGCTCGCGAGAACTCGCGCAACCGGAAGAATCCTCCCTCGAGCCGCCGCTCCAGGGAGTCGGCGGCGCCCATCCCGGCTACGAAACCGCGCAGGGTGAACCGGCCAGTGTCGCCGTCGAGCGAGCCGAAGGTGAGAGCGGCCGCGGCGTCGCGAAAGGCGGCCCCGGTTTCGGCCATGAACATGCGCGGCGAGGTCTGCCGCCGTCGGAGGTCGTGCAGGGTGATGGTCTTGTCGAGAACGATCTGCTCGTCCTTGGCGAAACGCGCAGCCTCTTCCCGGTTGGCCCCTCGGGTGCGGTCCCGCATGCGGGCGGGGTCGAGACTCGCCGCTGGTACCGCCAACGCCGCGCGGTGATACAGACGCACACGTGCTTCCAGGGTCACCCCGAAGTCGGCGGCCCGCAGGGCCAGGCTCTCGACATCGATGAGACGCGGCGAACCCTGCACAGCGCGGAAGAAACGATCGGCGTCGGGGAAGGTCGACGCCGCGGTGATGGTCCGCCGTGACTGGCCGATCGAACCGGACTCGGTGATGGTGGGCGGGCCCACCACGATGTCGCGTAGTCCCGCGGCCGTGGCCAACTGGTTCAGGAGAATCGCGTCCTCGTCGGGCGTGGGCAGATCGGGGAGCGGCCGCGAGAGCTGGGCGAGATGCCGATCGAGGAGCTGCCGTTCCTCGCTGTACGGGCGTCCGGGCGGGCCTTGAAGCAGGACGGTGGCGAGGATCAGGAAGAGGGGAATCATGGGCGGGGGGAGAGCCGGAACGCAACCGTTGGGCCGAGACTATAGAAGCAACCGCCCTGTATTAGCCTCAGCGTCAAGACACCCACCAGCAACACCAAGGAGCCTCCATGCGCGCTTTCACCACCGTTGCCCTCGCCCTTTTGTTCGCCACCACCGCCCTCGCCCAGACCGCGCGGACCTTCGTCAATCCGCGCAGCGAGGCGCTCAATAAGAACGAGACACCGTTCTCGGGTGCGGTCCGGGTGGGAGATACGTTGTACCTCTCGGGCCAGATTGGCCTTGGGCCCGATCGCAAACCGCCGGCCCAGGTCTCCGCGGAAGCGAAGCTGGTGATGGACGCGGTGAAGCAGCAGCTCATCAATGCGGGCATGACCATGGACGACCTGGTCAGCGTGCAGATCTTCTGTTCGGACGTGCGCCACTACGACGCCTTCAACGCGGTCTACCGCACCTACTTCAGCAAAGAGTTTCCCGCGCGCGCCTTCATCGGCTCGGGCGCCCTTCTCTTCGGAGCGCGCTTCGAGGTGGTGGGCATTGCGGTGAAGCGCTGAGCGGGGAGTTCCTGCGCGCGGCTCCGCCCGCGGGTTTTCTCACGCGCTTCGCCCCCGCCCCCACGGGGTTTCTCCACCTCGGTCACGTGGCGAACGCGATCTCGGTCTGGGGCGTGGCCCGCGCCTTCGGTGGTCGGGTGGGCCTGCGGATCGAGGACCACGACCAGACGCGTTCCCGACCCGAGTTCGAAGCGGGGATCCTCGAGGATCTGGCCTGGCTTGGTTTCGTTCCGGATCACATCTTCCCTCCGCAACGGGAACGCGGGCCGAGATACGAAGAGGCTCTGCGGTCTCTGGAAGCACACGGCCTCGTTTACGCCTGCGCCTGCACGCGGAAGTCGCTGGAGCCCAGTCCTGGCTCGGTGGCCGGAGAACGGCGCTACCCGGGAACCTGCCGTGATCGATTGGTGAACGGCGGGCTTGAGTCGGCGCGCCGCGTCCGTCTCGAGCCCCGGACCGTGGCCTTCGAAGATCTCCGGCTCGGTGCACTCGAGCAGACCCCGGCCGACCAGTGCGGCGATGTTCTCGTGCGTGATCGTCTCGGCCAGTGGACCTACCAGTTCGCGGCGGTGGTGGATGACTTCGACCAGGGCGTCGATCTGGTGATCCGCGGAGAGGATCTCCTCGCTTCCACGGGCCGACAGATCCAGATGGGCCGACTGCTCGGGCGCGAAAGCGCGGGGCGCTTCCTTCACCATTCCCTGATCACGCGCGACGACGGCGCAAAGTTGTCGAAGTCGAACCGAGATACCGGGATCCGCGACTTGCGGGCCGCGGGAAAAAGCGTCGATCAGGTCCTCGGCCGTGCCGCCGCGGCGCTCGGCCTCGGGGATGGCCACCCGCTCGACCACGCGGAGATCGTCTTGCGAATCCGCGCTACGGTTTAGGAAGTCTTTCCTTCAGGAACGCGAGGCTCTTGGGGAAGACGCTGCGCACGTAGTCGTACCCGTGATCGCCCGGGTAGAGGCCGAATGTGTGCGGCACCTTCCGCGCTTCGAGCGTGTCGTGCAGCGTCTTGTTCCCAGTCGCGAGACCGTAGCGGTCCTCACTGCCGCAGTCGAGATAGAGAGCGGGAAGGTCCTTCACGTCCGCCGTCTTCGCGAGTTCCAGAGGATCGTTCGCCTTCCAGGCCGTGGCGTCGATGGGATCGCCGAACACGCCCGTGAAAGCCCGCATCTGGCCGCCGCGCGCCCCGGCCTCCGCGGTGGGGATTTGGGAAAGCAGCATGGCGGAATGCGTGGCCACCGCGCCAAACACCTTTGGCTGGGCGAAGGCGATGTTGAGGGCGCCATAACCGCCCATCGAGATGCCGAGCAGAGCCCGGCCGGCGCGAGTTCGCAGGGTGCGGTAGCTCGCGTCGATGTGCGCGACCAGGTCCTTCGCCACCATGTCCTGATACCCGCCGCGCTGGGAATTGAGGAAGAGGTTGTTGCCCCCGTCCACTGTCACCACGATCGCCTCGGGGGCGGCCCCGGCCTTGCGCAACTCCTCGAAGTGAGTGAGCACGCCGCGTCGTTCGAGAAAAGCCGAGTTCTCGAACATCCCGTGCAGCGCGTAGATCACAGGGTAGGACTTCTTGCTGGTCTCATAGTCCGCGGGGAGGTAGGCAACGTAGGTGACGGCCGCGCCCAGCGACTTCGACTCGAAGGTCTTCGCCTTGTCGGAGGCGGGCATCACTCTCGGTCCGCCCTGACCGCGCGGCGCGCCCGGGGGCGGCGCTTCCTGAGCGAGGGCGAACCCTTGCGCGCTGGCGAGGAACAGGGCGACGATCGCGGTCCGGATTTCGGCGGTCTTCATGTTTTCTGAGGTCTCTCGAGGAAGCGGTTGATGTCGCAGAGCACGGCATCGAGCATGGGCGCGGTCAGGGTCTTTGTCGCAGTGTTGCGTTGAGAGGGATGGTACGAGATGAAGATCCTCCTTGTCTCGCCGGTTTCGGGGGCGGGCGGCAGTTCGTGGCTGAGGCCATGCCCGAACTTGAAGGAACGCCTCGGCTCAAGCACACCTTCAGCCTTGAGCGCGGCCACAAGGGCGTCGAGAGCGAACTTGCCAAGGGCGAGGACGGCTCGCGGCTTTAACAATCGCCATTCCCGCAGCAGATACGGACGGCAGCGGAGAGTCTCGGGCGGTTCCGGCTTGTTGTCGGGTGGAGCGCAACGCACCGCGGCCACGATGTAGGCGTCGGACATGGCGAGGCCGTCATCACGCCAGACCGAAGTGGCCTGATTGGCGAAGCCCGCGCGGTGAAGTGTCGGGAAGAGGAAGTCGCCTGAAGGGTCGCCGGTGAAGACCCGGCCCGTGCGGTTTCCCCCGTTCGCCGCGGGGGCGAGGCCAACCACCAGCAGGCGTGCTTTGGGATCGCCGAAGCCGGGCACCGGGAGGCCCCAGTAGGTCTGATGGCGATAACGCGCCACCTTCACCATGGCCGCGTGTTCGCACCAACGACGAAGCCGCGGACACTTCGAGCAGCCGACGATGTCGTCCCGAACCTTCGAAAGCGAATCCCCTTCCACGGGCCAGAGGGTATCAAGCGGGCTTCCGGAGGGCCGAATCGGCACATCTGAGATAATCCGCCCTCACGCGCAGGCCCATGCGGCTCTCGCGACCAGGGCGGTTCAGCACCGAAACGGGAGAACAGACAACAGCACCATGGCCGATCACCGATCGCTTCCCCTCACCGACCTCTCCGAAGACGAGAAACTCTTTCAAGACACCGTCAAGAGCTTCGCCGACGAGAAGATCCGTCCTCTGGTTTCGAAGATGGACGCCGAGGCGAAGATGCCGCGCGACCTCATCGACGCCTGCTTCGAACTCGGCCTGATGGGCATCGAGATCCCCGAGAACTTCGGCGGGGCCGCCTCCACCTTCTTCATGTCCGTGCTGGTGGTCGAGGAACTGGCCAAGGTCGACGCCTCAGTGGCCGTGCTCGTCGATGTTCAGAACACACTCTTCAACAACGCCCTGCTCCGCTGGGGCACCGAGGCGCAGAAGGTTAAGTACTTCCCGAAGCTGGCCACGAAGTGGGTGGGGGCCTACGCGCTCTCCGAGGCCGGCTCCGGCTCCGACGCCTTCGCCCTCGCCTGCAAGGCGACCGACCAGGGCGATCACTACGATCTCACCGGCCAGAAGCTCTGGATCACCAACGCGATCGAGGCCGACCTCTTCATCGTCATCGCCAACGCCGACCTCAGCAAGGGCTACAAGGGCATCACCGCGTTCCTGGTTGAGAAGGGAACCCCTGGCTTCACCATCGGCAAGAAGGAAGACAAGCTCGGCATCCGCGCCTCGTCCACCTGCGAACTGATCTTCGAGGGCTGCAAGATTCCTAAGGAGAACGTCCTCGGTGAAGTGGGCAAGGGCTACAAGATCGCCATCGAGACACTGAACGAGGGCCGCATCGGCATCGCCGCGCAGATGGTGGGCGTTGCCCAAGGCGCTTACGAACATGCGCTGAAGTACGCCCAGGAGCGCAAGCAGTTCGGCCAGGCCATCGCCGAGTTCCAGGGCGTGCAGTTCGAGCTTTCCAACATGGCCATGCAGATCGAGGCCTCGCGTCTTCTCACCTACAACGCAGCGCGCCTCCGTGACACCGGCGCCGGCTTCATCAAGGAGGCGGCCATGGCCAAGCTGTTCGCCTCTCGCACCGCCGAATACGTGGCCAGCAAGGCCATCGAGATCTTCGGCGGCAACGGCTTCACCAAAGAGTTCCCGGTGGAGAAGTACTACCGCGACCAGAAGGTCGGCCAGATCTACGAAGGGACGTCGAACATGCAGCTCATGGTCATCGCCAAACAGATCCTGGGGAAAATGGCGTGAGTCTGCTCTCCCTTTCCGCCAACGACCTCCTCGATCGTTTCGGTTCCCAAGACCCCACCCCCGGCGGTGGTTCGGCGGCCGCTCTGGCCGGCGCCCTCGCCGCCTCTCTCGTCGAGATGGTCGCGGGCCTCCCCAAGACCCGCACCGGCGCCACCGATGAGCGCGAGAAACTCGACGCCGCGAAGGCCTCCGCCGCGAAGGCCGGCGCGCGCTTACGTGAACTGGTCGACCTCGACACCGATGCCTACAACGCGGTGACCGCGGCCTACCGTCTGCCCAAAGCCACCGACGAAGAGAAGGCCGCGCGCAGCGCCGCCATCAAGGCGGCCATGCGCCAAGCCACCGACGTCCCCCTCGAGACCTGCGAACGTGCGGCCGACGTCCTGCGCGCCGCCGCGCAGGCCTTGGCCCACGGCAACCCGAACGCGGCCAGCGACGCGCGCACCGCCATCGCTTTGTGTCGGGCCGCCCTGGACGCGGGCGCCGAGAACGTGCGCGTGAACGTGGGTTCACCGTCCCTCGCCGCCGAGTCACCGCTCCTCCTCGCTCGCCTCGAATCCATTCGTCAGCCCCTGGAATCGATGCTCGCCAATCCCAGCCGAAAGTAGACGCCCGAGCGCTGTTCGAAGGAGGCGGAGCAGGCCTATCCGGCGCTCCCCCAGGCGCGCCTTGATGCGCGGGGGACCGGCTTTCAGATCGTGAACGCCGGGCCCCGAGCCGCTTCGCTTTCGACATGAGCTATCGCTCGCCGACGGCACTGCTTGTGTTCGGCGGGGCCGCTGAGTATCCCGTGAGTACGCGAGGGTGACGCCCGCTACCGCTGTTTCCCGCCCTCGAACGTCGGGGGAGTCCGCATGCCGGAAAACCAGGTCGAGGGTGCCTGCAAGTCCGGGGCTAAGGTCTCCAGGGCTATCGAACCTGTTTATCGGCATCGACCAATTGGGCGAGGGGTACCACCACGACGTTCCTGGCCAGCGCGTACTGCCTTTGGCCCGGGTACACCACCCGAAGCTCGTCCAGCTTCAGGTCCTCCATTGCGATGTGCATCGAACGTGTCATCGCAGGCGCGTCGGCTCGTTTGCACTCGACTCCGATTCTGCGGCCGCGCTTGAAGAGCAGTAGATCGAGTTCGGCGCCCTGGTGGGTAGCCCAGAAATACGCTTCGTCGGGCCGCACCGACTTCAAGACCTCCTCGACCGCGTACCCTTCCCACGAGGCTCCCACTTTGGGGTGATGTTCGAGATCACGCGCGCTCGAGATGCCCAGCAGGGCATGCAGCAGCCCGCTGTCACGAACGTAGATCTTCGGTGCTTTAACCTGGCGCTTGGCCAGATTCTCAAGCCACGGCGGCAATTGCCGAAGCATGAAAACCCCACTCATCAGATCGAGGTATCGACGAACCGTGGATTCGTTGATGGCGAGGGCGCGGGCGAGCTCGGCCGCGTTCCAGATCTGACCGTGGTTGTGGGCGACCATGTTCCAGAAGCGCCGGAGTGCGATGGATGGAATCGTCACGCCCAACTGAGGGAGGTCGCGTTCCAGAAAGGTCTGCAGGAAGTCCCGGCGCCAGGCGAGCGAGTCGGCTTCGGTGCGGGCCGTGAAGGCCAAAGGAAAGCCGCCGCGCAGCCAGTGTCGCGATTGCGACCGGGCCCCGAGATCGGAAAGGCGCAGACCTTCGAGTGCCACCGTCTCGATTCGGCCCGCGAGGCTTTCGGACGACTGCCTCAGCAGATCGGGCGCGGCGCTCCCGAGGATCAGGAAACGTGCGGGCAAGGGCTTGCGGTCAGCCAGAACGCGCAGCAGGGGAAAGAGGTCGGGTCGGCGCTGAATTTCATCGATGACAACCAGGCCCCTGAGCGGGCCGAGTGCGGTGTCCGGCTCGGCAAGGCGGCTGAGACTTGCAGGATCTTCGAGGTCGAAGTAGTTGAGGGAGGAGGCGGGAACGAACCGTCGCGCGAGGGTTGTCTTGCCGCATTGCCTCGGGCCGAGCAGGGCCACGATCCGGCTCCGCTTCAGGGCGGTTCGAATCCATTCGGCATCGGTGACGCGGTCGATCATCGGGCGAAATTACCATGAATATCCCGTAGTCACAACGGGATATTCATGATACTCATGATTGTGGATAGTCGTGATCGCTGCCCGGAGCAGGATTCCGGGGCCAAGAAAGGGCGCCCACCAGGGTGGTCTCGGCGACCGTGAGTATCCCGCGACTGAGTCTTCCTTGAACGCGACCAGAGCCGCCCACGGAATCGCGGGCCGACGCGGCGCCCAGCGTGTCGAGGGCAAACCCGGGGTGCTTGGCGAACTGGAAACGGTTCTCGGGGTCCTTCTCGAGACATCGGCCACGGCTCGCCAGCACCGGATCAGCGGCGGGGGGGTGGTCGTCAAATCTGGCGAAATCCTAAATTTTCCCTGGGATGTGCCTGTTTTCATCAGGTTTTCCCGCCACTCTCGGCAAGAACCCATGAATGAATGGCCAGCCGAACGCGCCGCCTTCTCCGGCACTTCGCCGGAAGGGACCCCTCTACTGTCGCTGTGGAATGGTCGAATCCGCCGGGAGTGCGGAGCGCTCGCCAACATCCGCCCGATGGCATCCGGCCGTCCGCCGCGGCATCCGCGGCGTCGAGGGCCTGGGTCCTGCGCGTTGCTGTTCATCTCGCTCCTGTCGGTCGCCTGTGACTTCGTCGGCGATGGGTTACGTTTCCCTCCCTTGACGATACCCAGCGTGCCCTGCACGGAGGACACCGACCTCTTCGTGGTGGGCTTCCTGCCTGCGGATGCCGAGAACTTCGAGTTCAAACTCAGCGTGGGCGAAAGCAGACGCCTGTTGCTCACCGCCGGTCTCGGCGTCGACTGCCGGGCGTTCATCCGCTCCGTCGAGTGGATCACCGAGGACCCCAAGGTGGCCGTCTTCGAGGCGACGGGGATCCCCTACGCGTGGCTCACGGCGCGCGATGCCGGCTCAACGCGATTCGGTGCGAACGTTACGTTTCTCAGTGGCAAGGTGAGACGAGTTGTTCCTGACCGGTCGAGCCAAGGGTCGGACGTTCTGCGGGTTTCGCCCCGAACGCCTCGCGGCGGACGGCAGGTCTTGTTGTCGGGGGAACTGGACATTCCGCCCACGACGGTCACGAGTCCAGCGCATGCATACGTCCCGCTGGATCTCACTCTTCGCGGGACCGTCGACATGATCGTGGATTGGACCTCGGTTGCGAACGGCGTTTCCGCGAATCTCTGCCAGGGCTCGGTGGCGCCCGGCTTCGGCTGCTCGCCCACCGCCATTCCCGGAAGACCCCAGGCCGACCGAAAGCCCATCGAAAACTCCGCCATTCTTCCTGCCGGCACCTACACGCTGTGGATTGCGAGCAACGGCCCGGGCGCAGAGCGGGTGCGCTACGAGATCGGCATCATTCCCGAATGAGTTGCTCGACGGCTCTCCGCAACGATCCGAGGGTGCTGGCACTCCTGCTCGGTCTGTGCCTCATCGGATGCGGCGGATCCAACCTTGCGTCTCCTGATCCGAAACCGGCGCTCGTGGCGGAGGATTGGAACGTCGCGAGCATCGACTCGCACGTGCGAAGCCTTGAGGATGGCCACAGAACTCTCGTGGCCGATACCCGGGGAGACGGCGTTAGTCGCGTGTACAACTCCGATGGTGGAATCGTCGAGTACACGTATCGGAACGGCTGGCTCAAGAGCCGGGTGACCTCCGAGATCGTGGGCAACTTCGTCGCGGGCCCATTGCGTGACGATGGGAAGCCTCGGATCTATGCCGTGACGACGCGTCAGACCCTGGTCGAATTCGAGTGGGACGGGGGCCGGTGGACGAGCACGCCGATCCCTCTGGGCGTCAATATCCTGCCCTACATGACCGCGGTCACCGGCGATCCGCGGAATGAGGGCCGCCCTTCTCTCTATTTCATCGCCGAGAGGGCGCTGCACGAGCTGCGGTACGACTCAGGTCGCTGGACGAAAGCGGTGATCGATCCCGCGGCGTCACTGGTGGAGTTCGCTCCCTCGACCACGGGGCTGACCGCCGGCCCCGCGCGGCGCGACGGTCAGGAACACCTCTATCTGGTTTCCGTTTCTTCTCCCACCGACTCTCAGCTCGTCGAGTACATCCACTCAGGTGACGCCTGGATAAAGGAGACTGTGATGGCCTTTGGCCCCGGTGAGCCTCGACCCACGCCTTTCGGCTTCGCCAAAGATGCGAACGGACAGACCACACTCATTCTTCTCGGTGACGGCGGGAGCCTCTGGGAGGTGGCGTACGACGGCCGGGTCTGGCAGAAGCGGCTGGACAAGGATCTTCTCCGTTATGGCGGCTCCTGCACGGCCGGCTCGCCTCGAACGGACCGAGTGTTTCGAATCTATTGCGCGGGCGCTTTCGGAAGAATGGAAGAGCTCTCCCGCGCATCCACCGCCTGGACCCGTTCCGCCGAGTGGCAGGTTGGGGATGTGGCGCTCACGAGTATCGCCGTGGGGGATGGCCGCTCCGACGGTGTCCCGCGCCTCTACACTCAAGCCTTCTTTGTCTATTCCGCTGAACCGCTTCACGAGTGGACCGCTCTCCGATGAAAAGCCGCAGTGGGGAGACCAAGCGCGGATCGAGGGCCGGAACCGCACCAGCCGCTCAGAGCCGCGGATGCCCCGCTTGGCGCTTGATGTACTGGCCTCGTCCGATGGCGCCTTTGAAGACGCCGTGGTCGACGATGACCTCGCCTCGCGACAGCACCGCGTAAAACACCCGCGCCGGGCAGGGAGGCGTCGATTGAGGCAAGCCTCCGCGATCGCTCCGGCATTCAGGTGGGCGACACCATCCGTTTGGACGTGCTGGCGCGCGTGATCTCCGCGGCCGCTGAATGCCACGAGTCAGTCTTCCTGATCGCGGCCGTTGACGCAGTAGGATAGACGCGGGTAACGACCCAGCCATGAGCGCCACAGAACGCATTGAACCTGGACTCGATGCTCGCGAATCCCTCCCGAAAGTAGACGAGGTCCCATGATTCAATCCCCCATGATTCAGTCAAGGAGGCTCGCTTTGGCGGGCTTCTTTCTTTTCCCTTTGACCGCTCCCTCCCACGCCCAGGACATGGCCATCAAACCCAAGACCGCCGCCGAAGCCAAGGCCTTCACCGATAAGGTGGAGAAAGAACTCCTGCTCCTCGCGAACGCGTTCTCGCGCGCGGATTGGGTGAAGTCCACCCACATCACCGACGACACCGAGGCCATCGCGTCAGAAGCCAACCAGCGTTTCACCGACGCCGCGGTGGCCGCGGCCAAGAAGGCGGCCACGTTCGATGGGGTCAAGGTGGCCCCCGACGTGGCCCGGAAACTGAAGCTGCTGAAGGTGGCGCTGGTGACTCCCGCTCCGACCGGATCGGTGGAGAGCAAAGAGGTCACCTCGCTGCTTGCCCGCCTGGAGGGCGCCTACGGCAAGGGGAAATACACGAGGAAGAAGAAAGACGGCACGGAGGAGGCGCTGGATCTCGGCCAGCTTTCGAGCCTGCTCGTCACCTCGCGCGATCCGAAGGAGCTTGAAGAGGCGTGGGCGGGCTGGCACGCGGTAGCCCGGCCCATGAAGAAGGATTTCGTGCGCTTTGTCGAACTGCAGAACAAGGGGGCGCGCCAGCTCGGCTTCAAAGACACCGGTGCGCTGTGGCGCTCGAAGTACGACATGGCCCCCGACGCCTTCGCCCAGGAAGTCGACCGTCTCTGGCAGCAGGTGAGGCCTCTGTATGTATCGCTGCACGCCTATGTGCGCAAGCGCCTGGTCGAGACCTACGGCAAGGACGTGGTTCCCGAAAAGGGGCCGATCCCCGCCCATCTGCTTGGCAACATGTGGGCCCAGCAGTGGGGCAACATCGAACCCCTCGTGGCCCCGAAGACGGAAGGCCCCGCCTTCGATCTGACCGCCCGCCTCAAAGAGAAGAAGATCGACGAGCACGAGATGGTCCGTTACGGCGAGCGCTTCTTCACTTCGCTTGGCTTCGATCCGCTGCCGAAGACCTTCTGGGAACGCTCGCTCTTCGTGAAGCCGAAAGACCGCGAGGTGATCTGCCACGCCAGCGCCTGGGATGTGGACAACGACAACGACCTGCGCATCAAGATGTGCATCGAGGTGAACGCGGAGGACTTCTCCACTATCCACCACGAACTTGGTCACAACTTCTATCAGCGCGCCTACAACCAGAAGCCCTTCCTCTTCAGGGACAGCGCCAACGACGGCTTCCACGAGGCCATCGGCGACACCATCGCTCTCTCCATCACCCCCTCGTACCTGAAGAAGCTCGGTCTCATCGACGAAGAACCACCCCCAACGCAAGACATCGGCCTCCTCCTGCGCATGGCCCTCGACAAGATCGCCTTCCTGCCCTTCGGCCTGCTCGTCGATCAGTACCGCTGGAAGATCTTCTCGGGAGAGATCACGCCCGCGCAGTTCAACCAGGCGTGGTGGGACCTCCGCCTCAAGTACCAGGGCATCGCCCCTCCTCGGGTCCGCACCGAGGACGACTTCGACGCCGCGGCCAAGTACCACGTGGCCGCGAACGTGCCCTACACCCGCTACTTCCTCGCCCATATCCTCCAGTTCCAGTTCCACCGCTCGCTGTGCGAGGCCGCGGGCCAGAACGGACCGCTCAATCGTTGTTCGATCTACGGCTCGAAAGAGGCGGGTGCCAAACTCACCCACATGTTGTCGATGGGCGTGTCGAAGCCGTGGCCCCAGGCCATGGAGGCGCTCACCGGCTCACCACGGATGGACGCAACCGCCATCCTCGACTACTTCGCACCGCTGCAGAAGTGGCTCGACCAGCAAAACCAGGGCGCGCCCGTCGGCTGGTAACAGGACTCGTCAGCCTCATTCGAAGCCGCGACGCGAAGGCTCGGCGGACGCGTCTTCGTCCACAGCCCCTTGTCCTTGCGCCTCGACGGCGGCGCGGAGTCCGGAATTGAACGCGGCCTGGAGGGCCTCGCGCATCAGGAGCTCCTGCTCATCCCGCTTCGCGGGATCGGCGCGGTTCTCGCGAATCTCCTGCACCTCCACCAGCATTCGATAGCCGCGACGGGGCAGGGTTTGGAGGTAACGCGGGGCCTCGGGTGTGTCGCCCAGCGCCACCCGAACCTCTTTCACGCAGTGATTGAGGCCCTGCTCGACATCTACGTCGACGTCATCCGGCCAGAGCGCGTCGGTGATCTCGCTGCGCGTGACCAGTTCGCCCGATCGCTCGAGGAGCATCTTGAGCACCTGAACGGATTGGAGCCGCAGATGGATGAGCCGGCCCTCGCGCCGGAGTTCGAGAGTGCGGGTGTCGAGTTCAAAGATTCCAAAGCGCAAGACGTGATGTTCGGGCGCCGGCCGCGATGCGGACACGGACGCGGGCGGAGCCGCTCTCTCCGCTCCAAGCGATTGGAGTCGCGATACAGCGGCCGCGATTTCCGCGCGTTGATCCTGGAAATGGGTCAAGACGCTCTCCGCGAAGGGAGACGCGTTTCAGCGAGCTGAACCGTCGCCCCTATTGACGGCCTCGCGCGAACGCAGCCGAATTTCATCGACGAATTGGACGCCGCATCAGACCGCGTCGCCGCGAGCCTGAGGCGTTCAAGAGTCAGAACATTCAGCGTCATGGGTTGATTCGTTAGCAAGCGATATGCCGCGCGGCGTGTCGAATGTTTGAACGCGCGCGCGCAGAAAAGATTCAGATGCAATGAAGCGTGTCTCCATTGTGGCCGCGCCCACGTTGGCTGATCCTGATCGCATGCCGAACGGTCTCTCTCCTGAACGTTCCACCGCGCCACAAGATGGCGGGGCGGACGCGCAGGCGGATCGTCCCGTGCTCCGCGACCTTCTGATCAGTTTCGAGAAGAACCTGATCACCGCCGCCCTGTCGGCGGCCGGTGGGAATCAGAAGCGCGCCGCGGAAGTACTCGGCCTTCTGCCGACCACGCTTCAGGAAAAGCTGAAGCGGTTCGGTCTTGTCAACCCGCGTCCGGGGCGACGGGGGCGCGCGGGGGAGCGCGCTCCGGTCCCGGACGAGTCGTCCGCGCCTCATTCCGAGGCACATCAAACCCCATTGGAGGACGTTCACAAATGACAAAACGTTTACTCGCCTTCGCCTGGCTGGTTCTGGCCGGCGCCAGCGCCTTTGCCCAGACCGCGACCGGCAACGTGTTCGGCAACGTGACCGACGCGTCCGGCGCGGTTTTGCCCGGGGCTACCGTCACCATCGCTGGTGAAGCGGGGACCCGCAGCACCGTTACCGGATCGGACGGCGCCTTCCGTTTCCTCAACATGGACTACGGCGACTACAAGGTCAGTGTCGCCCTGGCCGGTTTCAACACCGTGTCGCGCAACATCACCATCGTCACCGGTTCGAGCTCCCAGGTTTCGGTCAGTCTCGCCATCGGGGGCCTGACCGATACCGTTGAAGTCTCGGCCGAGGCTCCGCTGGTGGACGTCAAGAAGCGCGGTACCAGCACCACGCTCTCGACCTCCGACCTGCGCGACACGCCCAACTCCCGCGATCCCTGGGGCATCATGAACCAGGTTCCGGGCGCGCTCATCGACCGCGTCAACATCGCGGGCAACGAGAACGGTCAGCAGGCCGCGGTAGCGGGCAAGGGTTCGGCCGCGGGCGACCGGGTGTGGTCCCTGGATGGTCTCGTCATCACCGACATGTCCGCGACCGGCGCCTCGCCCACCTACTTCGACTTCGACGCCTTCCAGGAGATCAACGTCTCCACCGGCGGCGGCGACCTGACCATGCAGACGGGCGGCTTCGGCATGAATCTCGTGACCAAGCGCGGCACCAATACCTTCCACGGCGGCGGCCGTTTCATGGCCACCGACAAGAAGTACCAGTCAAGCAACGTCGCGGGAGTGAAGAACCAGCTCCTGCTTGGCAACGCCGACCGCCTGCGTGGCGGAGTGGGCCACTGCGACCCGGGTGCGGGCGAGCGCGACAACGCGAACTACATCGACAGTATCAAGGACTACGGCTTCGATCTCGGCGGCCCCATCGTCAAGGACAAGCTGTGGTTCTACGGAACCTACGGCAAGCAGGACATCAAGCTCTGCGGCCTGAACGGCAGCCCCGACGACACGCTGCTTCCTTCCTACAACATGAAGCTCAACTGGCAGGCCACTCCGAACACCATGGTCTCGGCCTTCTACTTCCTCGGCAGCAAGCAGAAGTTGGGCCGCAGCCCCGGCACCGGTTACATCGAAGAGGACGGAGTGCTGTGGAATCAGGACAACGCCTATGAGGATGGCGGTCTGCCCGGTGGCCTCTCCAAGCTCGAGATCAACCATACCTTCTCCCCGAACTTCTTCATGTCGGCGAAGGCGGCCTACTACGACACCGGTTTCGGTCTGGTGGCTCGCGGAGACAAGACGAAGAGCTACACCTATGACGATGCGACCGGCAACACCATCGGCACCTACCTCGACTTCCTCTCGGTTCGGCCCCAGAAGACGATGAACGTCGACGGCAACTACTTCAAGGCGGGCTGGGGCGGCAACCACGAACTGAAGTTCGGATTCTCCTACCGCGATGTGGTGACGAACTCCTCCACAAGGTACAACGGCAACGGCCTTGTGGGCTTCTCCTACAACGGCCCCGGCACCGCGGGCGGCACCAACCAGGCGCGGATCTATCGCGACGGAATCGTCGAGTACGGCGGCAAGTACGCCTCCGCCTACATTGGCGACGTGTTCACCAAAGACCGCCTGACCGTGAACGTCGGCGCGCGCTTTGACAAGCAGACCGCGAAGAACCTCGCTTCCGAAGCTCCCGCGAACGCTTCCTTCCCCAACCTCCTCCCCGCACTCAAGTTCGAGGGCAGCAAGGAAGACAACATCACCTGGAACGACATCTCGCCTCGCGTGGGCCTGAGCTATGCGGTGAACGAGTCGCGGAAGACGGTTGTCCGTCTCTCCCTGGCCCGCTACGCCGGCCAGCTCTCCTACGGCAACGTCACCAGCCAGAATCCGGTGGCTGCGAGCTACCTGGCCTACGGCTGGAACGACCTCAACGGCGATCGTTTCGTGCAGCCGAACGAAGTGCTCTTCAACAGCTTCGTGGGTGCGTCCAACGTGGACCCCAATAATCCGTCCGCGGTCGGCGCCACCCCGAATCAGATCGACAAAGATCTGAAGTCGAAGAAGGACAACGAAATCGTCCTCGGAATCGATCACGAACTGGCCAGCAACTTCGCGGTGGGCGGCGCTTTCACCTACCGGAAGACCACCGACTGGCAGTACACCCCGCGTCTCGCCGCTCCCTGCCCTACCGCGGTCAACTGCGCGATCATCGGACCGTCGAGCTACTCCGCGAACACTCCCGTCACTGCGAACATCGGGGGCGAGACCTTCACCGCTCAGACCTATTCCCCGAACGCGGCCCTGGTCGCGGCCGGCGGTTTCGGTCGTTACCGCACCAATCAGGATGGCTATTCGACCCAGTTCAAGGGCCTCGAGCTGACCCTGAACAAGCGGATGGCGAACAAGTGGCGCGCGCGTGTGGCCTTCTCGCTCAACGACTGGACCGAGCACTTCGACGGCACCGCGGTGAGCGGCAACCCCGGCACCGCCGGTTCGGGCAGCCCGTCTCGTCAGGACATCGCCGGTCTCGAAGACGGCGGCCAGTACTCCGTGCTGGGCGGCGGATCGGGCAAGGCGGCGTTCTACTCGTCGTTCAAGTGGCAGGTGTTCGCCTCCGCCGGAGTCGAACTCCCGGCGGGCGTCGACCTCTCAGCCTCGTTCTTCGGACGTCAGGGCGGCCTGCTCCCGGTGATCCTTCGCGTGGGCGCTGGTTCGGATGGCACCTTGAACGCGCTGGCCACCGGTTCCGTCGATCGCGAGCGTTATGACACCCTCACCAACCTGGACCTCCGGCTCGCCCGGAATACCAAGGTGGGCCGGATGACCATCACCCCGTCGATCGAGTTGTTCAACGTCTTCAACAACGACGTGATCCTCGGGGTCTTCCGTCAGGCGACGTCGGCGAACTTCCGTCGCGCTGACGACATCGTCTCGCCCCGCATCGTGCGCGTGGGCGCTCGCGTGAGCTTCTAAGCCTCACTCGACGTGCCTCTGGGCCGGTCCATCGTCATGGGCCGGCCCTTTTGTCGTTCTGTGGCGGCCTCACGACGGGTTTCGTTCGACCCCCCCCGGCCGCTCCGTGGCTGCTCGTGGCGGGCGAGAACCGCGCTAACCCTGGCCGCTGCGCGCAGAACCCCCTTGGACCTTCGCCCGCGCCTTCGGGCGCTTTGGAGTATTGTCGATAGTCAGGGCATCTTGTCGATAGTCATGGTATATTGTCGATTATCGAGGTATCGACATGCCCAAATCATCCGACCTGCTTCAGGGGACTCTGGATCTCCTGATTCTGAAGACCATCGCTCGCGACGCTCTGCACGGCTGGGCGATCGCCAAGCGCATTCAGGTCCTTTCCGGCGAGGCGCTGGCCGTGGGGCAGGGGTCCTTGTATCCAGCTCTTCACCGGCTCGAGAACCAGGGATGGATCGAGGCCGAGTGGCGGGACTCGGAGTTCGGGCGATCCGCGAAGTTCTATGCGCTTACCCGCGAGGGGAAGAAGCAACTGGCCGTGGAACTGAAGAGCTGGGAGCGACTTTCTTCCGGCGTTCAGCTTCTCCTCCAAAAGGCGTAGGAGATAGCCATGCGAATGTTGAGAGTCGTGAAGCAGAGACTGCGGTCGCTCTTCGTGCGGGGGCGGCGGGAGAGGGAGCTTGACCGCGAGATCACGCTTCATCTAGACGCGCTGACGCGGGAGTTGATGAACGAGGGAATGCCGAAGGTCGAAGCGGCGCGCGAGGCGAGGCGGCGATTCGGGCCCCTGGACAAGACCATCGAAGAGTGCCGCGATGAGCGACGCGTCAACGTCGTGGAGGATCTGGTCCGCGACGCGCGTTTTGCCTTGCGGATGTTCCGTAAGTCGCCGGGTTTCACGGTGACGGCACTCGTCTCCCTGGCTCTCGGCATCGGTGCGAACACATCAATGTTCCAACTCTTCGAGGCCGTGCGCCTGAGGGCGCTGCCGGTCGAGCGTCCCGAAGAGCTGCGCATCGTTCGCATGCACGGCGGCGACATCGGCGGGAACTACCGAGGACGCAACGCCCAGTTCACCAACTCACTCTGGGAGGAGATCCGCCGCCAACAGACGAGCTTCTCGTCACTCCTCGCCTACGGCGACATGCCCTTGAACCTCTCGCCTAACGGTGAGATCCGGAATGCCGAGGGCCTGCGCGTCTCCGGCGATTTCTTCAACGCGCTGGGCCTCAAGGCCCAGATGGGCCGGCTTTTCACGCCGGAGGACGATCGTCCCGGTTGCGGCTTTGAAGGGGCCGTGGTCTCGCACCGTTTCTGGCGCGGCGAACTAGGCGGCGATCCTGCGGTGCTTTCTCGCGAACTGACCCTTGAAGGTCATCGCGTCCCCGTTCTCGGGGTGACCCCACCGGGCTTTCTCGGCGTTGAGGTGGGTCGTTCGTTCGACGTCGCCCTACCCATCTGTTCCGCATCCGCGCAGGATCTGGCCAGCCGAACCTACTTCTTCCTCTCGATCATGGGCCGCCTCCGACCCGAGGTCACGGAGGCGGCTGCGCGCACCGAACTCGCGCACCTGGCCCCAACGGCCTTCGCGGCTACCGTGCCGCTCACGTACCAGCCCGCGGACCAGGACACCTATCGGGCGATGAAGCTCGACATCGCGCCCGGAGCCTCCGGCCAGTCCGAGTTTCGCGAGTCGCTCTCGCAGCCGCTTGTCTACCTGCTTGCGATGGTGGCGCTGGTGCTGCTTCTAGCCTGCGCCAATCTCGCCAACATGATGCTCGCGCGAGCCACGGCGCGCGAGCATGAGTTCGCGGTGAGGCGTTCGATGGGTGCCACCAGCTTCCGCCTCATTCAGCAGGTGATGATCGAGAGCCTGCTGCTTGCGATCGCGGGGGCCGCCATCGGTTCTGTGATCGCTCCCACGGTGGGCCGAACCATGGTCGCGATGCTGAGCACCGCCCGCGATCCCATTGTGGTGCCTCTCGACCCAAGCCCTCAGGTGTTCCTGTTCGCCGCCGCCGCGGCCACGCTGGCGACGCTGCTTTTCGGTCTCGCCCCCGCGGTTCGAGCGGGACGCGCGGCCACCCGCGGAGCATCCGAAGGGCGGGGAACACTCGCCTTCCGTCGCGCCCTTCTCGGCGGTCAGGTGGCCCTGTGCATGGTCCTTCTCACCGCCGCGCGCCTGTTCACCCAGAGCTTCGAGAATCTCCACCTGGTGAGTCCGGGCTTCGACGCCGAAGGCGTGCTGGTCGCGAGCGTCTTCCTCGACGGTGCGAACTACCCGGAAGTAGGACGGGCAGCCGCGGTCGAAACCCTGTTCGAGCGAGTCAAGGCGCTGCCTGGAGTTTCCTCGGTCGCGCGGAGCTCGATCATTCCGATCGGCGGGGCACAGTGGGGCCGCAGCGCCCGCGCCGGCGCCTCGGAGGCGCCGCGCGATGTCTACCTGAGCGCGATCAGCGAGGGCTACTTCGGCACGATGCGCATGCCTCTCCTCGGCGGCCGCGATTTCGCGGCAACCGACCTTCGGCAGACTCCGCTCGTTGCCATAGTCAACGAAACCTTCGCCCGCACATTCTTCGACGGGAGAAATCCGGTCGGCGAGACGGTGAGGCTCACGGGCTCTGAATCGCAGGACCCGCCCGCGATGATCGTTGGCCTCACCGCGGACTCCAAGTACGCGAGTCTCACCGAGCCCTTCGAACCGATCGTCTACGTCCCCGACCGCCAGAGGCCGGTGACCGCCACCAATGTGCGGTTGCTCATCCGCAGTTCCACAGATGCTGCGGCCCTCGTCAATACGGTTCGAAGGGCCGTGCTCGAACTCGATCCACAGTCGAACCTCCGTTTCACCGTCCTGCGCACCCAGCTCGAGGAATCGATCCTGCGGGAGCGGTTGCTGGCCACCCTCACCGGAGGTTTCGGCGTGCTCGGAATGGTTCTCGCTTTAACCGGAGTCTTCGGAGTCACCGCCTATGTTGTCTCGCGCCGCTACCGTGAGTTCGGCGTCCGTATGGCGATGGGCGCCACACCCGGCGACATATTGCGCATGGTTCTTCGCGAAATCGCGGTCGTCGTCGTGGCCGGGATCACGGCGGGCACGATCCTCGCAGCCATTGCCGGCGGGTCGATGTCGGCGTTCCTCTTCGGAATCAGCGGCCGCGATCTCACGACCTTGGCCGTGGTTGCCGTCGCTCTCGGCCTCGGTGGAGTGCTCTCAGCCGTCATCCCCGCCGTCCGCGCCTCCCGCGTTTCGCCTGTGGAAGTGCTTCGCGTCTGAGAGCGGACCGGACCAAGGAAGCCTCTTCGCAACGGGGGCCTGTCGAAGCTGCTGCGCAAGAAGAGCGTCGCGTAATCACGCGTCGCCGGAGGTCATCGACGCCGAGTCTCGCGCGAACGCCTTCGACGGAGTCAAGGATGTGGTCGCGGCTGAGGTCGTAGCCGTCTCTGCCCCTCGCGTCGCGCCATATACTGCCCGGCGAGGAGAGTTCATCGATGAGCCTGGCGCGGAGAGTTGTCCAGCGGGTCGTTTCACGGGACCTGTTGGCCTGCGCGGGGATAGCGATGGGCGGCGTCGCCTTCGCGCAGACGCCCCCGCCGGCCGTCACGGCCGCGGCCCCCGCAGCGCCGCGTCAGACGCAGTCCGACGACTACACGCGTTACGAACTTCTCGACCCGTCGACCGCGAGCTTCCGCATCGTCTACGAGGTCACCGCAACGACGCCGGGTGCGCGGCACTTCTGGAATCCGATCCGCAAGGGCAGCATCGCGAGCAACGAGAGCGTCACCGATCCCGCGAGCGGCAAGCCCCTGACGTTCATCGAGGTCTCGGGCGCCGAAGCAAAGGCGAACGGCCTCGGCAACGCCGATCTCGACACGCGCTACATCCAGATCGCGCTACCGGGTCCCGTTCCCCGGGACGGCGAGATCCGGCTGTTGATCGACAAGACTTACAAGGATGACAAGAGCTACTTCACCGAGGAGAAGACGGGCTTCATCGTGTTTTCGCGCTCGCTCGGCATCAAGCGCAACGCGGTGGTGCTGCCCCCGGGCTACGAGGTCGTGGCCTGCAACTATCCGTCGCAGGTTGTCTCTGAGCCGGGGGCCGCCGGCCCGCGGCTGCGGATGAGCTTCATGAATCTCGGACCCGACGCCGTCTCCTACGTGGTCAAGGGAAGGAGGACGAAGTGAGGCGCATGGCATCGACGATTGCGATCATCGCCGGGGTCGCGATTGTGTTGTTTACGCCCCCCGCGTCGCTCGCGCAGACCTCCGCTGCTGCCCCTCGTCCCGCGGCCCAGGACTCCGACTTCTCCGAGCGCGCGCGCCAGGACCGGGAGATCGTGTACTTCCTCCACGCGCCCGAGACCCACTCGTTCAGCCTCTACCACGATGTCACCCTCAAGGACGTCGGGCGTTCGACCTACGTCAACGTGGTACGCGCCGGGAGCAACGTTGCGAACCCGAGCGCCGTGTGCCTCGACACGGGCGAGGCCCTGAAGGTCGAAACGCTCAAAGGCGACGAGATCACGAAGGCGAAGATCGACATCGGCGAGCCCGTGAAGCCCGAGAGCGAGGCCGTGGTGGTGCGCTTCACACCTGTGGCGGCCGGGACCACGACCCGCATTCGCATTCGCGAGACCTACACCGACCCCGCCCGCTACCGCCTCGAAGGCGACCAGCTCGTGTGGGACCGCTCGTTCGGTCGACCGCGAAACGCCGTGATCCTGCCTGAAGGCTGGGCCCTCGATGGCTCGGCCTTCCCCGCCCGCATCACCCTCACCGACGACCACCGCATCCGCCTCGACTTCACCAATCCGCGCAACGACGAAGTCCGGGCTTTGATCCTGGCGAGGAAGCGTTGATGGAGTACTGACCGCCGTGCCGAGCCCGCCGCGAATGCCGACCCTGTTGCTGTCATCGATTGTGCCAGCGCTGATCTTCGTGGCCCGGTGCGACCGCGCCGGGGCCCAGACCCAGGCGAACTCGACCCCGCGGGCGGCGGACGGTGGCGGTGGAACAGCGCCCGGCTCAGCTTCATCGAGGCGCCGTCAAGCGCGGGGACCGCCCTGACCCGCTCGTTCGAAGGGCCCGACGGCGGCCCGCTTTTCGACCTCACGATTCGCGCCGCCGTGCTCGACAAGTCACTCAGCGAATTCCTCACGGACAAGGAGTCGATGCTTTTCGCCGATGACGGCTCCGGTTACAGCGTCCGTCTCTCGGCGGGCCGTGCTCCGGCCCTGACCTATCTGCTTTTGCACGAGGCGACCCATGTGGTTGACCGGACCTTTGGCGTTTTGACGGAGATGCGCCCGTTCAGGGCCCTCTGGGTGGATTACCGCGACCTCGCCGCGCCCTATGCGACCGGGCCCATGGGCGTCACGACCTATCGGCGGGGCCAACCCATCCCGCTCGCCGAGAGCCCAGAGCTGTACACGGCGCTCGGCGCCTCGCCGTTCGTATCCTTGTATGCCACCGCGTCCGCCGGCGAAGACCTGGCCGAGTTGGCCGCCTGGAGTCACCTGAGCCGGTTGAACGTCCCGCTGACCGTTGAGGTCCGCGATGCGACGGGACGCGCGGCCGTCACGCTAGAACCGTTGAAGTCGCCCGCCGTCCAGGCGCGTTTCGCCGTTGCCGACGCGGTGCTCGCCCGTGCGTCGATCAAGCCGTCACGGACACCTTAGCGGCCGCTCGGAGTCACGCCTCTCCTGACTTGGGCCTCACCATCCGGCGACGAAGTTGTCGACCCAATCTCACCTGACGCCCTGCTTCCAGATCACCACTCGATGGTGATGCCGGCCGCGGGCAAGAGGGGAAACGTGCTCGCCCGATCGAAGAAGACCTGACCCGAGGGGATGAGGATGCTCGTTCCCTCATCGCGCTGGTTCGCGTGATTGAGGATGTTCAGGATCTCGGTATACAGGGTCAGCCGGGCCCTGCGGATGCTGAAGGTCCGGTTGGCGCGGACATCGAGGCGGCTGTAGGCGGGCAAGCGAAGCAGGTTTCGGCGGTCGCTCACCCGATGGCCGGTGGCCGTTTCCTCGAAATAGCCGGCCGCCGGCGGACCACTGCCGAAGCGGAACTTCACGCTGAAGTTGGTTCGATGAGAGAGACGGTAGCTCAGGTACGCGCTCACGGTATGCCGCTGGTCGTGATCGCTGTCAAACCTCTGGTTCGTCTGGGCGTCGGTGACCCGGGTGCGGCCGAGTCCGTAGGAAAGCCATCCGGTGACGCCGTTCGGCCCCCGCCGCTGAACCGTGATCTCGATTCCATTTGCGCGGCCCGACAGGGAATTCGCCAACGCACTCTCTCCGGGCAGAACGAGCAGACCATTCACGCGTCGGATCTCCGGGCCCGCCATCAGTCGGTCCCGCTCTTCCTGGTCGTAGAGATCGACGCGCACGCGTGTGGCCGGCGAGAATCGGTGCTCCAGCGACACTTGATAGTGGTCGCTCCGCTCCGGGAGGAGGGCCGTGCGTACGCCGCGCCCGAAGAGCTGATCGAGGGTGGGGAACTGGGCGTAGCCGCCACTGGCGAACGAGAGGGTGGTGTCTTTGCCCAATCGCAAAGCGCCGCTGAGCCGGGGGAATACCACGGTGCGAGCCACGGCGGTCGACTGATCGGTCCGAACCCCGGCGGTGAGCGTGAGTTTCCCGCCCGGCGTGCGCCAGGTGTCCTGCAGGTACGCGCCGTGCTGCCACTGGGACTCGTCGAAGGCGCGTTGCTGCGGTGCTCCCGATCTCGGGTACGTGGTGTCCGCGCTCTTCCCATCGAGACGCCGGGAGATCAGCCCCGCCTGAAGCGTATGAGAGTCGCCCACTCCGCTCATGAAATCGAAACGCCCTCCCGCCTGATTCGACGCCGAGTCGAGGAGTCCCTCGCCCTGCGCGTTCCGGTTCCGGCCGGTCTCGCGGGTGAAGAAGGCGGCGGCGGTGAACGATAAATGCGGCGACGGCGTGTGCCGCCACCGCAGGCTCGCGAGCCGTGTGTCGGCGGAGGCTCGCCCGACATCGTTCCTCTGCTGGCCCTGTTCTTCATCCCTGAAGGTCGAGTCTCCGGCGGCCAGAAACAGACTCAGTGACCCACGGCCCGAGCGATGCGTGAACTTCGCCTGGATGTCGTGGTACCCGACCACGAATGAAGGTTCGTCATCGAGAGCCTGAACGACGTAGTCGAGAAAGCTCTTTCGCGCTCCCAGGAGCCACGAGGTGTTGGCCCCCCCCATGGGTCCCTCGGCGACGAACGACGCCCCCGCCGCGCCGAAGCTCGTCCGCACTGTGGTCTTCTCACGGCTGCCATCACGCGTTTCGATTCGCAGTGTTCCCCCGACGCGATCTCCGTAAGCCACAGGCGCTCCTCCGTTGAGCAGCGTGACGTCCTCGATCAAGTCGTTGTTCAGCATGGTGAGGGAATAGCCGCCGTCGTTGATTCCACGAATCGTGTGGAAGGGAGACGAGATCAAGACGCCGTCAATGTAGAGACCTGTGTTCTCGAAGCCCCAGCCCCGAAGGGCGAAGCTCGCGTAGAGATCATCGCTCGCCGTGACGCCAGGAAGAGCCTGCACCGACCGCAGGGCGTCGTCGGTCACGACGTTCGAGAGATTTCGCAGCTCGACGCCCTGGATCGTCTGCGCGAGCGGCTCGTCTTGCCTGGTGTCGAAGACCGACACGGATACGTCAACCGCCTCCGCGTGTTGGACCGCATCCTGGCCCAGCCGGATCTCGAGGTCTTCCGCGAGCGGCGCGACCGTTCTCCGGACCACGCCGTAACCCACAGCGCTCACGGTGAGTTCGGCAGTGGGGTCGACGCCAGGGCGCGAAAGCTCGAATCTGCCCAGCTCATCCGTGATCGTCGATGCGTCTCCGATCGATACCCGGGCCTTTTGAATCCCCTGACCCGAACGCATGTCGAGCACCCGGCCTCGGATTGTGTCCGCGGCCCTGACCGTCAGGGGCACGGTCACGATGGCGAGAGTCATAACCAGATTGCGGAGGAGCCTCCGTGGGGAGGCGTCAGTCCTTGCTTCTGTGGAAATCATTGGGGAGCATGATCGACCACCCGCCGCGGCCTCGGCCCGACTTTGGGGCGGAAGACCGGCTTCCTGTGACCGGCCCGGACGCGATTCCTTCGCGGGGGCGGGCCCACAGGGATGCTCAGGGACAAGACCCCGGCTCGATGGGACGAACGCCTCACCCGCGAGCCGGGATCGCGGTAGCGTCTCGGGGTGACCGCTCGCGCTCCTCTCTCCTGGCCCCAGGCATTCGGCGCTAGCGCTGCGGCATGGACCACGGTGGTCCTCCTTCACTCGATCGCCGCATACTCGGACCATTGGCGTCGCGGCGGCCCGGCATCGCTGGCCAGCCAGATTTCCCAGTTCCTGCCGGCATACGTTCCCTGGGTTCTCCTCTCCACCTTTCTGCTGGTTCTCTTTTCAAGACGAGCCGAAAACCTGAATCAGCCGGGGCTCGTGGGTGGAGCCTTCCTTGCCGTGTCCGTCGGGTATGTCGTTCCGCAAAGCGCCTACCAGGTCGCATTGGCCATGCCAGCGACGGGCCGGCCATGGTCCGAATTCCCGGCTCAATTCCGCAACTGGCCGGCGATCTACTGGCTGATCGACGCGGGTCTTTACGTCCTGACCTTCGTGCTGGCCTACGCCGTGGTCAGCACCATGGTGAGCCGCGCCGCGCGCGCGCACCGGCGCAAGACGGACGCCGAGAACATGGCGCTCCGCCTCGAACTGGAACAGCAGCGACTCCAGATTCTGCGCGGTCAGCTCGAGCCGCACTTCATGTTCAACGCCCTCAACGCCATCAGCGGCCTGGTCCGCGGCGACGACAAGAGTCTCGCCCTCTCCGCCCTCCAGCAGCTCTCTTCGCTCCTCCGCTACGCTCTCTTCGCGAGCGGCAAGGACTTTGTGACCCTCGGCGAAGAAGTCGCTTTCGTTCACGACTATGTCCGGCTGCAGACGCTCCGTTTCGGCGAGCGGCTCCGTGTTCACATCGACGACGGGCCGCTCGAGCTTCGCGCGGTGGAGTGCCCGCCGCTCCTCCTGCAGCCGCTGGTGGAGAATGCAATCAGGCACGACCTTGAAACCCACGAGGAAACAAGCCGAATCGACGTGTCCGTGGGGCAGGAGGGAAACCGGGTGGTGCTCAGCGTGCGCAACGCGCGACGGAAGGGGCGGTGGCGAATCCCGGCTCCGGCCTTGGACTCGTCAGCACCCGCGAGCGTCTGCGCCTTCTCTATGGGGGTGAAGCCGAATTCGTGACGACGGCGAGAGACGACCATTTCCTGGCCCGGATTTCGTTGCCAAGGAGCCGGATGCGCGCGGAGGGGCGGAGGGATGACTGAGACCCCCATTCGAGCCCTCATCGTCGACGACGAGCCGCTGGCCCGCGCGAACCTTCGCCATGCCCTCGCCGCGTTCCCCAGGTGGCGGATCGAAGCGGAGTGCGCGACCGCCTCAAGCGCGCGGAGCGTTCTCGAGAAGTCGGGAGCCGACGTGGTATTCCTCGATATCAGGATGCCCCGCGAGAGCGGAATCGAGTTTGCGCGAGGGCTCGCCGAGGAGGCGAAGCCGCCGATCGTCGTCTTCGTCACGGCTTACGATTCATTCGCGCTCCAGGCTTTTGAACTCCACGCGCTCGATTACCTGCTCAAACCCTTCGACGATGAGCGCCTGACTAGCGCCCTTCGCCGGGCCGAATCCCTCCTCGAACTGCGTTCGGCGGCCATCTACGCGGCCGCTCTGCGCGACTACGTCCGTGACTCGAACCCGGCGACGCCCCCCGCGGATCGAGCGCCCCTGTCACGGCTGACCGTGCGGTCGGTGGGACGCATCGAGTCGGTTCAGGTGAGCGAGATCCTGTGGATCGCCTCGGCCGGCAACTACGTGGAGCTTCATCTCGGTGATCGGACTCTTCTGCATCGGGTCACCCTCGCCGTCCTCGAACAACGGCTCGATCCAGCCGCCTTCATCCGCGCCCATCGCAGCGCCATAGTGCGCCTCGATCAATGCGCGTCCCTGACCGTCGAAGGCGATGGCCAATACCTGTTGACGCTGAAGTGCGGCGCGCAGGCGCCGGTCAGTGAACGCTACGTGGCCGGTGTGCGGCGAGTGCTCGGCGGCCACGAGGGACGCTGACGCCCTCAAGAGCGTCGACAGTAGCCGCCGCGCTGATCTAGGAATCCGCGCGTCGAAAGGGCCGCCGCGCTACACTCCTGGCGGGCCTTCGCTCAGCCGGGAGGATCCATCAACGAGGGAAGAGCACTCATGAAGGCAACCTGGAAGGGCGAAATCATCGCGGAGTCGACGGACACCGTTGTGGTGGAAGGCAATCACTATTTCCCGGCCGACTCGCTCCGGAAGGACTTCTTCTCGCCCAACGACCAGAAGACCACCTGCCACTGGAAGGGTGAAGCGTCCTACTACGACGTCAACGTCAAAGGCGAGCGAAACAAGGGAGCGGCCTGGTACTATCCCAACCCATTCCCCGCGGCCGCCGAGATCAAGGACCGGGTCGCCTTTTGGCGTGGCGTCGAGGTCACAGGGTAATTTGATCCCGCGAGTGCGGTGAGTTCGGCGAGGGCGCTTCGGCGGTAATCCCATGAAGGCAGCCTGAGACGAGAAGCAGGGTGCGGCGGAAGAGGTTCTCGGCGCCTTCCTGATCGGGACACTGAAGGGGTCTGCAAGCTTCCCCCGTTGATTCCTAATTGTAGTATAGTCATACTGCAATCGACGGAGCCGCAGCGTCGCAACACGCTAGGAGGAAGAAGTGGTGAATGGAAAAATCGCGCTGGTTACCGGCGCCTCAACGGGCATTGGCGCGGCCACGGCCGAGAGACTGGCCGCGGTTGGCTACAGGGTCTTTGGAACCAGTCGACGGGCAGGCCTTGCGGGCCCGCGATCGTTCGAGATGCTTGCGCTTGACGTCACCCATGATCTATCGGTCGACGCGGCCGTCAAGGAAGTGATTCGGAGCGCCGGGAGGATCGATGTGCTCGTGAATAACGCCGGCTTCGGCGTCGCTCCGGCTGGAGCGGAAGAGAGCTCGACCGAACAGGCCCAATCGATTTTCGACACGAACTTCTTCGGGATCGTCCGGATGACGCGCGCCGTCGTGCCCGTGATGCGGCAGCAGGGCAGTGGTCGCATCATCAACATCGGCTCGGTGCTGGGCTTCCTGCCGATGCCCTATGCGGCGCTCTACGTCGCGACCAAACACGCGGTCGAGGGCTATTCGGAGTCCCTCGACCAGGAGCTGCGAACGAGAGGCATCCGCGTGTCGGTCATTGAGCCCGCCTATACGAAGACGCCCTTCGACACGCACTTCGTCGAACCCGACTCCATGCTCGACGAATATCGTGAAGTTCGTGCGGCGGTGAAGAAACGGGTGCAGGAAGTGATGGCAACCGCCGACGAGCCGGGCGTCGTGGCCGACGTCGTGCTGAAGGCGGCCCAAGACCCGCGGCCAAAGGTGCGATACACGGCCGGGAAAGCCGCCGGTCACCTGCGCTTCCTTCGCGCGATCCTGCCCGCGGGCCTGATGCAGGAGGGGGTTCGAAGGGACCTGAGGCTTGACACCCGTCCCTTGGCATCGAGCGGAGCGAACCAATGAAAGCGTTCATCCTCGATCGCTATGGGAGCCAATCGACCCTCCGCGCCGGCGAGATGGTGGACCCGTCAGTGCGGGCAGATGATGTTCTCGTCCAGGTCCACGCCGCCTCCGTGAACCTCCTGGATTCGAAGATCCGCAACGGCGAATTCAAGCTCATCCTGCCTTACCGCGTGCCGATTGCTCTGGGTCACGACGTTGCCGGTGTGGTGGTTGGTGTGGGCGCACAGGTAAAGCACTTCAAGCCGGGCGACGAGGTCTTTGCCCGGCCGGCGGACCATCGCATCGGGGCGTTTGCCGAACTCATCGCCATCCAGGAGAAGGACGTGGCGCCAAAGCCGAAGAAACTGACGATGGAGGAAGCGGCGTCGATTCCCCTCGTGGGCTTGACAGCGTGGCAGGCGCTCGTCGAACGAGGGAAGCTCAAGCAGGGCGAAAAGGCATTCATTCAGGCGGGCTCGGGCGGTGTCGGCACGTTTGCGATTCAGCTGGCGAAGCACCTGGGCGCCACCGTCGCGACCTCAACCAGCGCGGCGAATACCGACCTGGTTCGCAGTCTGGGCGCGGACGTCATCGTGGACTACCACAAGGACGATTTTGAAACCCGGCTGAGCGGTTACGACCTGGTGCTGCATAGCCAGGATGGCAAGGCGCTCGACAAGTCGATGACCGTGTTACGAACCGGTGGCCGTCTCATCTCGATTTCCGGGCCCCCTGATCCAGACTTCGCCGAGGAGATCAGGGCGCCCTGGCTCGTCAAGCTCGCCACGCGACTGCTGAGTTCCGGTCCGAGACGAAAGGCAAGGAGGCACGGCGTCACACTTTCGTTCCTCTTCATGAAACCAAGCGGCGGCCAGTTGCGGCAAATCGCAGCTCTCATCGATGCTGGGCGCATCCGCCCGGTGGTGGACAGAATTTTCCCATTCCAGTCCACCAATGAAGCGCTCGCCTACGTCGAAACCGGGCGAGCGAAAGGCAAAGTCGTGATCAAGGTGAAATAAGGAAGCGGCCGGGATGAAGCACCGATGAGATATGCGCCGGACCACAACGAAACCACACGAGACCGGATCCTGGAGGTCGCGTCGCGCCTCTTTCGCGAGCACGGCATCGCCGCCGTGGGACTTGCGAAGATCATGACCGAGGCGGGCCTGACGGTGGGCACGTTCTACACTCACTTCAAGTCGAAAGAGGCGCTGCTTCAAGAGGCTCTCCTTCGATCGCTTGATGCCCGACACGAGGAACTCAAGCCCGCGATCCACGAAGCTGGCATCGAGACCCTGGCGCGCGCCTATCTGAGTCCGGAGCATCGCGCCGCGGCGGGCACAGGATGCCTGGTCGCCGCTCTGGCGTCTGAAGTGGCACGCCACCCCCGCGCGACCCGCCACACCTTCGCGTCCCACAACGCCCCGACCCTTGATGCCATCGCGGCCTGGTTGTCAGCGCGCCAGGGAAAGGAGGCGGGCCGCGCAGACGCGGCGGCCCTTTTGGGGCTCCTTTCCGGGACGCTCCAGATCGCACGCGCGACCCCGGACCGCGCCGAGTCCGATGCCATCCTCGAGGCCGGTGTTCGCGCGGCAATCCGCCTGGCGATGTAGAGCGGCCCGGGGGTTCTCCAAGACGTTCGCCTTCCGTCCGCAGGCCGGGTTTCAAGCTGGTTCCTCAGGCCATCAAGAGATCGCGCGCTGGCCTCGGGCCCGCGGAGCGTCCGGCGGGTTGCTCCCTCTTCACGGGTCCCACGGGCGTCGGCAAAACCGAGCTCGCCAAGCAGACCGCGAAGCAGCTTGGCAATGAGTTCATCCGCTTCGACATGAGCGAATACATGGGCGCCCTTGCCCATCGCTTCGTGGAGCGCCCGCCTCGACCGGGGCGCGCCGTGCTGAGCGTTCACTCTATCGCCCGCTGAAGACCGCGCTCGCCCTTCGAAGCCACCTTCGCTCCCTTGGCTCTCAGTCGAGCGGCTTCAGGTTCTGCAGCATGGTGGGGATGAGCTCCGAGATGGTCGGGTGGATGTGCACCGCTCTTGCGATCACGGTGTACGGCACCTTGGCGTAGGCGATGTCGATCAGGGAATGAACGATCTCGTCTCCGCCCGATCCGAAGATGGCTGCCCCCAGGATCAGTTTCGTGTCGGCATCGACCAGCACACGCATGAAGCCGTTCGTCTCGCTCATCTCCCGCGCGCGACTCACCGCGGTCATGGCCCGGTAGCCGACCAGAACCCGCTTGCCCGACGCCCGGGCCTCCTGGGTGGTCATCCCCACCCGGCCCACCGGCGGATCCGTGTAGAGCGCGTAGCAGGGAATCCGGTCGGTGAGCCTGCGGGGGTCGCTATCCAGGAGATTGGCGGACACGATCTCGAAGTCGTTGTAGGCGGTGTGGGTGAAAGCCCCCCGCCCGTTGCACTCCCCGACCGCCCACACACCGGGCACGTTGGTGCGGCACTGGTCGTCCACGGTGATGAACCCTCGCTCGTCCGTGGCGATGGAGGCGGCGTCGAGTCCGAGGTCGTCGGTGTTGGGCCGCCGCCCTACCGCGACAAGAACGTGGGAGCCTTCCACCTCCGGCGCGCCGTTCGTGCAATCCACGCCCACTCCCACTCCCGAGGCGGTGCGGCTCAGGCTGATGCAGGAGGCGTTCAGCCGAAAGGCGATACCTTCGGCTTCCAGCAACTTCTGGAGGGTTGTCGAGATGTCGTCGTCCTCGCGAGCAATCAGGCGGTCGCCCTTCTCGATGACGGTGACCCGGCTTCCGAAGCGCCGGTACATCTGCGCGAACTCGAGCCCGATGTAGCTGCCCCCGACCACCACCAGATGCTCGGGCACGGTGTCGAGATCCATCATGCCCACGTTGGTGAGGTAGGGCACGTCCGCAATTCCGGGGAGTTCCGGTATGGATGCGCGCGCGCCCACGTTGATGAAGATCTGATCCGCCTCCAGAACATCGTCGTTCACCCGCACCTTTTTTGGGGACTCGAACCGGCCGTGACCGTCGTGGACCGTCAGGTTGGGGGCGTTGCGGAGCCATCCTTCGACCCCTTCATTCGACTGCCGAACCACCGCGTCCTTGCGGGCCTTGACCCGCTTCATGTCCACATTGACCGGGCCGCCGGTGGTGAAGCCGAACTCCTCGCCCCGCCTCGCCATGTGGATGGCGCGCGCGCTCGCCACCAGCGTCTTCGTGGGGATGCAGCCGACATTCACGCAGGTGCCGCCGAAGCGCTTTCGTTCGAGTACCGCAGTTTTGCGGCCAGAGGCGGCCAGACGCACCGCGAGGGAAGGCCCGGCCTGGCCCGTGCCGATGACAATGGCGTCGTATTTGATGGTCATGATTCCTAATCTCCCGCGGCCAGGGTGAGGGCGAAGCGGGCATCGTTGTCGACCCACTGGGATCGCACGCGGAAGCCGCATCGTTCGAGAAGGCGGGTGATCTGGATCGGCTCGTACTTGCACGAACTCTCGGTCCAGATGCGTTCGCCGTCGCGCAAAGTCAGATCCACTCCGGCCCGGGGGATGCGGATGCGCTGGCTCTTCCTGCTCACCAGGTGCATTTCCACCCGCGAGGCCTCCTCGTTCCACAAGGCCTCGTGCCGAAAGCCCTCGAGGCTGATGTCGGCATCGAGTTCGCGGTTGAGTCGCACCAGCAGGTTGAGGTTGAAGGCCGCGGTCAGGCCCAGTGGGTCGTCGTAGGCAAGCTTCAGCGTCTCCTCCGGCTTGCGCAGGTCGGCGCCCAGCAGCAGGCTGTCGCCGCTCCGTAGGGCGCTCCGCACGTGGCGCAGAAACGCGACCCCCGCGTCGGGATCGAAGTTGCCGATATTGGAGCCGAGGAAAAGCACCATCGTCCGGCGCTCTCCGCCCGCTTCCCGAGACACCTGAAGCAGGCCCGTCTCGTAGGTGGCCTCATGGGTCACGATCCGCAGCGATTCGAATCCGGTCAGACCACGGGCCGCGGTGGCGAGTGCCGCGTCGGAAACGTCCACCAGATGAACTTCGATCGGGAGCTTCGGGGGAAGTCCCCCGGCCACGAGAGTTGCGAGCTTTGCTCCGTTGCCGGGGCCGAGTTCCACCAGCCGATCGCCCGGCGCGAAGGCGCCAAGGATGTCCGGGGCATGCCTGGCCAGAAGAGCCAGTTCGGACCGGGTCACCCGGTACCAGGGCAGTTGGCAGATAGCGTCGAAGAGCGCCGACCCAAGCGCGTCGTAAAGGTACTTCGATGGAAGCTGCCGGGGGTTTTGATTGAGGTAGAACCTCACGTCGTTCGCGAGCGCCTCGGTCGCGGCGTCCGGATCGGTCGCGCGCTGGGACACGCGGGCGTGAGCGGTTCTCATCAGGCTCTCCTTTCGAAAGCCCCGCCGTCCACGCAGCGGAAGGTCGCGTAGACGTAAGGGTACCGGGCTCGAAACCAGTTGCGGAAGGAGGGTCGCAGCAGCTCCCGCCCGGTGGCGGGCGAGGCGCCCTTCATCACGAAGTGCTCTCCGTCGAAGAAGTCAGCGGAATACTCGGGGTAGGACGGCAGCGCCGCGAAGCCGGGGAATGGTTCGAAGACGGTACTCGTCCACTCCCATCCGTTTCCCATCAGATCTTCGATGCCCCACGCACTCGCCCCTTCCGGGTGGGACCCGGCGGGCTCCGGGTCAAAGCCCGCCAGATCGAAGACGCCATGACGCGGCGCCGGTGGTTCATCGCCCCAGGGGAAGCGGCGCGTCCTGTTGTCGGGAGAGCCGAAAGCAGCACGCTGGTACTCGGCTTCCGTCGGCAGGCGAAGCCCTCGCCAGTGCGCGTACGCTGAGGCCTCGGCCTGGCTGACGTAGACCGGCCAGGAGGGCGGCAGCTCGACCAGCTCGAACAGACCGCGCCATAACCAGCGCCCATTCTCACTGGTCCAGAACGGCGGATGCGAGATGCCCTCGGCTTGCAGCCAGGCCCAATCGGCCGGCCTCCACCAACGCGCCTCACGGTAGCCGCCCGCGTCGACGAATTCCAGGAAGCGCTCGTTGGTGACGTTGTGCTGTTCCATCCGAAACGCCTTCACGTCGACCGCATGGGCGGGGCGCTCGTTGTCCCACGTGAACGCTTGGGTTGCCGGGTCGACGCCCAGCACGGCCTTTCCCGCGCCCACTTCTCTCCACTCGGGATCGGGGGAGACGCCTTGGGTCCGGGGCCGGTAGGCATCGGGCTTGCGTTTGACCGCGTACGGTAACTGGTGCCACATGTAGAGCAGGGTCTCCTGGTGCATGGCCTCGTGCTCGAGGATGCACCATGCGGCTTCCGCCCGGTTGAGCAGCGGGTGGCCGGGCTGCTCGATGTCCCCGTGCTCGAGAGCCTCGAGGACCTGACGGTCGGCCTCCGCTGCGATGTGTCGAACCTGCTCGCGCGTCGGCCATTTCGGCTGTGCCTCCACGCTGCCCGCCGGGGACGTCGCCTGGGATTCGTGAGGATCGATGCCGCGTGCGAAGAGCCCCTCGAGACGCTCGTCGATACTCGGCCGGCCGAGGCCGCGCTTCACCAGGGTGTTGAAACTGAAGACGGGGAGATGACCCTCATAGAAGACGCAGGGCAGTCGAAGGGCAATCGGTCGGGCGTAGTAGGCCTCATCTTCGATCAAGTCGAAGATCGCGGCCGAACGCGCCCGAGCCGCTCGGTACCGGTCTATGAGATCCCGGCGGTTCACTGAGGATGGCGGGGTGTTGATTGGACTGCGCTCCATCTCAGGCTCCCTCCCTCAATTTCAGATCTTGTCGACCACAGGGGCCAATCGGGCCCTCAGCGCAGCGCGGGCGGACGATCACCCTGGCTATCGCTGTCGTCGACCTGGGCCGCACCCTATCGCATAGCCGGTCCGAGCCGGAACGGGTCGGGGCCCTGACGATCCACTCTCCGCCGGGGCCCGAGTTTGAAACCGAGCCAGTGGGCTAGGGCGATGGTCGCGAACGGGTCATCCTGGCCCGATACCCGCCCGGCTGCCAACTCTTGCCCCCATCACTTGAGACCTCTGTCCGAATCGAGAAGTGGTCCGGCCCGATGTCGTGGTAGATCTCCCGGGAAAAGGTCTCGCGACCGTCAGGTCCTTTGCGCCGTGTCGTCACGATCATCTCGCCAGCCACCAACTCAGCCGTATTGTCGTACCACTCGCCCGGGTCCGGCACGTAGATGTTCCTGCCGTGCCATCTCTTGTCCTGTTTGGAATAGCTCCGCAGTTCAAAGCCCTTCGACCCCGGCTCTGTCCACTCCTGCATGAGGACCTGCCGTTCAGCCAGCCAGTAGTTGTGCCACTTCGCCCGGTACTCGAGGTCGGCTCCCTGCTGACGCCGCACTGTGACCGCGACATCCCAATCGCCGATCAGGAAGTCATACTGCGACTCCGCTTTCGACGCCTGGTCCACCGGCCCGCGTGTCGGCGCAGTCGGAGCCGCGGCCTTCGGAGTTTGCTGTCCCGCCGCCGGAATCGCCACGGCGACGAACGCCGACAGGCATCCGACAGGCAGAGCGCTTGTGAGTTTCTTCACTCGGATTCTCCCCGTGGTTAGTCAGCGAACTCGCGTGTACCGGAAGTAGTAGTCACCCTGCTTCCAGGTCTTCCCCTCATCGTCGGACTGATAGATCCGCTTGACGAAAGACGTCGCGGTGATTTCGGAGTCCGTCTCCTTGTAGAGGAATTCGCCGCGGCCGTCGTAACCGCCCCTTCGGGTGATCTCGTACTCGCCGCCGCGAAAGACACCTGCGAACTCGATTCGCTGGTTTCTCCGGGCATCGAAGTACCGGTGAACAAGCCCGCGCTCGGGATCATGGGTCACGACGTGAAATCCGTAAAAGCCGTTGGTTCGTTCCTCGAAGAACTCCGCCATGAGGCTGAGGCCGTCGCGCAGGTAGCGGGCACGGAAGAAGGACACCGCGGGGCTTTGGGCGAACGTGCCGTTGCTCGTCCGTTCGAAGCTCGTCACCGTCCAGTCGCCAAGGAGGTAGGTAAGCCTCGCGAGCGCGGGGGCGGCCTTCGGGCTCGGCGCACCGAATGGAGCGTCCGGCGTCTTCGGGTCTTCGGGGATCGCTATGGTTTGCCCTCCGAACACCGCAACCGCGAGAAGGAAGAAGAGCCTCATTCGCTGCGCAGGGCCAGAATCGGGTCGACGCCTGCGGCGCGCCGCGCCGGATTCCAGATAGCGAGCGCAGAGACGGTCATGAGCAGGATCGGAACGCTCAGGAAGACAAAAACGCGGCCATCCGCGCCGTAGAGAACGCTGCGCAAGAGGACCGACGCGCCAAACGCGCCGACGAGTCCGATGATCGTTCCCGCGCCGACAAGACCGAGACCCTCGCGCATCACCAGGCGCGCGACCTCGCCGGGCCGGGCGCCCAGAGCCACCCGAACGCCGATCTCGCGAGTTCGCTGTGAAACGGAGTAGGCCATCACCCCGTAGATGCCGATCGACGCGAGGCCGAGCCCCAGGAGGCCCATGATCCCGAGCACCCATCCACTGAGCCGCGCCGGAAGGAGAGCGACGCCGAGAGACTCTTCCAGGGTGCTGACCGCCATCAGCGGGATGTCCGGGTTCAAGGCGCGGACCTCCGCGCGCAAGACCGAGGCGATAGCGCGCGATGGGCCCTTGGTGTGAATCACCACCGTCATCGCGGGAGTCCACTGCTGGGCCTGCGGAAAGTACATGAAGGGCAGCGGCGCTTCGCCAAGCGATCGGTATTTGCCGGTTGGGGTGACGCCCACCACCGTGAAGTCGCGCGGGTTCTGCCGCCCCATCCGCACCGTCCGACCCACCGCGTCCTGGCCCGGCCAGAATCGATCGGCGAAGCGCTGGTTCACGATGATCGCCGGCATCGAATCGGCGGTGTCGCTCTCGTTGAAGCCTCGCCCACGGATCAACGGGATGCCCATGGTTTCGAAGTACCCCGGGCTCACGCGGCTTTGGTGGATCGACATCCTCTCGCCTTCCCGGGGCGTGTATCCGGGGATGGTGACGGCCGAGTCCGAACTGTTCAGACTGAGGGGGGCGACGCTCATGAGGGCGGCGGAACGCACCTCGGGGTTTGCGCGCAGCCGCTCGAGAAGTTGTTTATAGAACGCTTCGACCTCCGCGCGTCCGTAGCCTTGAAGGGACGGGTCGACCGAGGCCACCAGGCGGTCTTCCGTCGTGAAGCCCTTGTCCAGAACTTCCGCCGACCGAAGGTTGAGGGCGAAGAGCCCGGCGGATACCAGCAGGATGATGGAAAGCGCCATCTGGGCGACGACGAGCACCTTGGTGGCGCGAGACTTCGATCCCCCACTGGCCGACTCGCCTTTGAGAGCGGGAACAAGAGACGGCCGTGTTGATTGCCAGGCGGGCAGAAGGCCGAAAAGCAAGGCCGTGACCACGGTGACGGCAAGGGAGAAAGCCAGAACCAGCGGGCTCAAGCGCAGGTCGGGAGCGAAATGGATTCCCGGAATGCTGATCTGTTCGGTGAGGCGGATCGCGAAGAGCGCTACCCCCAGGCCGAGAAGTCCGGAGACTCCCGACAACAGAAAGCTCTCGGTCAGCAATTGCCGGATCAGCCGTGCCCGAGAGGCCCCAATCGCGATGCGCACGGCGATCTCCTGGGTTCGCTCGCGGGCGCGGGCCAGGAAGAGATTCGCCACGTTGACGCAGGCGATGAGAAGGAGGATGGCGACGAGGGCCATCACCACCGCCGAGATCGCCACCTGCGCGCCGCGGAAACTCGGGTGGATGCCTGCCTTGGCCTGCGGAACCAGGTTGATTCCCACGTCCTTGAAGGCCTCGGGATACGTTTGCCGCAGTTCGGCGACCGCGGCAGTCAGACGAAGCGTCGCCTGTTCCGGCGTCACCCCCGGCTTCAGTCGGGCGATTCCGCTCATGAACCGGTGACCGCGGTCGGTGAGTGAACCCGCGAACCCCGGCCGAATCTGATCAAGCTGCATCAGGGGAACAAAGAGACCCGGTCGGATCATGGGAAGCGCGCCATGAAACTCTGATGGCGCCACGCCCACGATCTCCATGCTCCGGCCGTTCATGATCACGCTCCGCCCGACCACGCCCGGATCGGCGCCGAACCATTGTTTCCAGACACCATCGCTGAGCACCACCACGGGGTGAGCGAGCGGGCCGCTGTCCTCTTCGGGCAGGAAGAAGCGGCCAAGGGTCGGGCGCACACCGAGGACGTCGAAGTAGTTCGCGGAGACCATCTGACCCGATATCACTCGGGGCTCGCCGCCTGAAGTCACGTTGACGGTCGCGAACGTCCACGCTGCGAGGCCCTCGAATACCTCGCCGGTGCGCTCGCGAAAGTCGAAGACGTCGGGGACCGACAACGATCCGAACTTCTCTCCCGGGAAGGTCCGATACAACTGAACGAGATCGTCGGATCGTTCGACACCCGGGAGCGGACGCAACAACGTCGCATCCACCGCCGAGAACACCGCTGCGTTAAGTCCAATTCCGAGAGCCAGCGTGGCGATCACCATGGAGCTGAAGAGCCTCCGTGTCGAAAGCTGACGGAACGCGTAGATCAAATCCTGCTTCAATCGATTCATGGCTCTTTGGCTCTTGAAGCGAGAGTACGAAACCGCGGCGCACGATGATCCGTCTTTCGTCCCGGCCATCCGGACTTTGGTCCCATCAGGTGGTGGAGCAGGAGCTGATACAAGACCACCACATGGAGCGCCCGCCATACTGACGGAACGGAAGACGCTGCGGGCGATCGTGTAGGCCTGGCCTTCCGATGCCGCCGCTAAAATCAGGGCAGCCCATGTCGAACCTCCTCGTCGCCGCCGCGTATGACCAACTGGCCGACCGCTGGCTGGACGAGCACTTTGATCAAAGCAATGGCGTTGCCCAACACCTCCGAGCCCTCGCGTTCCTTGCCGGCGCGGAGGGCGGAAAGGCGCTCAATGTCGGCTGTGGCTGCAACACACGCTTCAATGCGCTTGTGCGCAGTCACGGTCTTCAAATGGAGGGCATCGATGTTTCCGCGCGAATGGTCACGTTGGCGCGACAGCGGGATCCCGCCATGGAGGTTGTTCACGCCGACGTATGCGATTGGCCACTTCCATGCAGCTATCACTTCATCACCGCGTGGGACAGCATCTGGCATGTCGGGCTGTCCCGGCACCGCGCATTGATGCTGAAACTGCTGCATGCGCTGGCGCCGGGTGGCGTCCTGATTTTCAGCGCCGGCGGCCTGAGCGCGCCGGATGAACATCGTAGCGCGGCCATGGGACCTGAGCTTCCCTACAGCACGCTCGGGATTCCCGAACTTTTGCGGGTTGTTCTTGAATCCGGATGCGTGGTCAGGCATCTTGAGTTTGAACAGGCGCAGGACAAACACGTGTTCTTGATTGTTCAACGCGAGCGCAAATAAAACACCGCGTGTCACGCGGAGGGTCAATCCTCTCGGAGCGCCTGACTTGGATCCACGCCGGCAGCTCGCAGGGCCGGCCCCAGAGCAGCGCCCGTAGCTACAAGCATGACTCCCAAGGCGACCACTGCGAAGGTGAAGGGATCGTCGGCCGTTACTTCATAGAGTTCTCCGGCGATGAGCCCTCCGCCAAACGCGGCCAGGATGAGCCCGAGGACGAGGCCCAGCGCCACCGGGCGCAGGCCGGCGCGGATCACTTCGCCGAGTACGGTGTTTCTCCGCGCTCCAAGCGCCATCCTTACCGCGATCTCTCGCCGTCGTTGGGAGACGCCATACGAGATGACCCCGTAGATGCCGAGCGCGCCGAGCACCAGGGCCAGCGAGGCGAGAGCCGCGAGAAGGCCGCTGAAGACTCGGCTGCGGGCCGAGGCGCCGCTCACCACCTCGCTCATAGGGACGATCCGATTGACCGGCACTCCGGGGTCAACCATCTTGACCGCAGCCCGAACCGGGCCCGCGAGCACGAGGGGATCACCGTCCGTTCTCACCACGACCTCAAGCCGACTCTCTGACTCGAGCCCCAGAGGCGCGTAGATCTGAGGCCTCGGAGCCGCGTCGAGCTGGTGCTGTCGAGAATTACCTACAACGCCGGCGATCCGCATCCACTCGTCCTCCTCCCAGGTCAGGCGATGTCCCACCGCGTCCTGTCCGGGAAAGAACGCATCCGCGAAGGCCTTGTTGACCAGAACCGGGAATGGCCGAGCTGCGCCCATGGCTCCGTCAGCTTCGGTGAGCCAGCGCCCTCCAACCAGGGGAACGCCCAGGGACTCGAGGAACTCACCGTCGATCGAGTTGTAGTCAGCCGAAGGCGGCCTCTCTCCTCCCGTTGGGCTGCGGCCATCGACCATGAATCCGACCCTCATCGACTTGCTGCCGAGGGGCAGGATCGTCGCGCTGCCGGTGGCCTTGACTCCGGGGATCTGCTTGAGGCGACTGAGCAGGTCGGAACTGTATCTCCGGATCTGGTCGCCGGACGAGTAGCGCGCCGGAGGCGGACTCAACTGGACGGTGAGAACCGATTCGTAACGGAAGCCAGGATCCACCCGCTGCAGCCGCCACGAACTTCTGAGCAGCAAGCCCGCGCCAACCACAAGCGTCACCGCGATCGCCACCTCCGCGACAACGAGGATGTTGTGAAGTCGGGACCGCGACTCTGAAGGTCCGGAGCGTCCCTCCGCCAAGGATTCCCGCACGGAGGCGCGAGCGGCCCGCCATGCCGGAAGGAGGCCCGCGACCACGCTGCTGGCCAGTCCCAGGAGGAGCGCGTAGGCCATCACCGAGAGGTCGATCCGCACGGATTCAACCCGAGGCAACGGAACAGGCATCGTGTCGATCAGGCTCACGAGCGGCACGGCCAGAGTGAGTCCAAGGAGTCCGCCCGCGAGTCCGAGCAGCAGGCTTTCGGTGAGCAGTTGGCGGATGAGGCGGCGGTTGGACGCACCAAGAGCGGCCCGAATCGCAAGCTCGCGTTGTCTCGCCACTCCACGGGTGAGCAGGAGGTTGGCGACGTTGGCGCAGGCGACGAGGAGCACCAGTGCCACGGCGCCGGTCAGAAGAAGAAGTTGCGTCCGGACACCCCCGACGACGACGTCGAGCAGGCTGGATACGGCGGCACTCTCGTGATCGCGGAGGAACATGCCCGGATGTTCTTTGGCCAGACCGCCGGCCACAGTACGTAGTTCCGCGGTGGCTGATTCGATGGTGACGCCAGGACGAAGCCGCGCATGAAGGCCCAGGCGATAGTTGTCGGACCAGGAGTCGCGGTCTGCCGGATTGAGGGCCACGGGGATCCAGGCCTGCCAGGTCGAGCGAAGGGCCTGGTGAGTCTTGGGCATCACGCCGATCACGGTTCGGACGGGACTCGCGGCGTCGCCCAGTTGGACGCTTCGCCCGATGATCTGAGGATCACCGCCGAACCGGCTCTCCCACAGGCCGTGGCTGAGAATGACCACCGCCTCGCCGCCCGGCGCTTCATCCGCGGGGGTGAACGTTCGACCCTGGGCCGGCCGCGCGCCGAGGAGATCGAAGTGGTGGTGGCTCACCTGACCCGCGAGGATCTCCCACGCATCGCCCCCGGCCTCCATTGACAGCGCAACGCTGTCTGACGCGTCGAGGTCCTCGACCTGGGTCAGCCGCTCCTTTAGCAGGGAGAACAACTCAGGGCTCGAGCGGTGCCTGGTCCAGACCTGAACGATGCGATCGGGCTCGGCATACGGCAAAGGAGAAAGCAGGATTCCCCGAACCGCGCTGAAGATCACTGAATTCGCCCCAACACCCAGGGCGAGTGCCGCGATGGCGAGCGAAGTGGGGAGTGGGGCGTTTGCCAGAGAACGAACGGCAACTCTCAGGTTCGACAACAGGTTGGACATGGATTTACCTCCGGGGCGCGCCTCGCGCTAATGTACCTTGGACGGCGCGCGCAGACCGCGGTTCTCCGCTCCGGGACGAAAACCCGTTACATAGGGATGAGCCGAGGGGGCGTGGAACGGTTCTCGAATCCTTCGCGCGCCAAAGAGCATCCCAGGGACCAATTGATCCCACACCATCGGCGTCCAGTCCCACGCCTCGAACGGTCGCCTTCTGTGTTCCGTCATGCTGACACACGGCCCGGCATGGAGTCGGAGTCGAAGCACCGAGATAGATCGCCACATGAGAATGACGCTTCTGGGTCTGGCCATGCTCACCGCAACCGCGGCGGCAAGCCAGGCTCCCACCCCTGCTCCCACCCCCGCTCCCCCGAAAGCCCGGGTTCACACCTACACCGCCGCGTCGCGTTCCTACGACGCCAATGCCTTCTGGCTCGAATCCGACAAGGGTCTCGTCCTGATCGATGCGTTGCTCCTCCGCTCCGACGCCAGGCTGCTGGCGGCCGCTATGAAGGCGACGGGGAAGCCGCTGGCGGGAATCATGTTGACCCACCCTCACCTCGATCACTTCGGGGGCCTTCGAACCGTGGTCAACGCGTTCGGCGCGGTTCCGGTCTACGCGACGCGCGCCACCGCTGAAGGCATCAAGCCCACTCACGACAAAGCGATGGCCGACGGCTGGCCACAGGCCTACGGCGCCGACTACGACGCGGTTCCTTATGGTCCCGACCACATCATCGAGTCGGGGACCACGCTTGAACTGGCGGGGATGAAGTTCGAAGTCCGCGACTACGGACCCATGGAGGCCGCCAACAACAGCGTGATTCACAACCTCGACCTCAACATTCTGTTTACCGGAGATGCCACGGTCTCCCACGCGGGGGTCTATGTCGGCGAGGGTCGCTCGCGGCAGGTCCTCGATGTCCTCGACCGGCTGGGTCGTGACTTCGCCTCGGTGCGCCGGGTCTATTCAGGGCACTACGCCCCCGCGGCCCTCGCTCCCCTCATCGCCCAGAACACCGAGGATGTCCGGTATTACCGCAGCGCAGTGGCGGCGCAAGTTGTTGACGCTACATCGGTCACCGAGAAGGGCCAGCTGACCGAAGCCGCTCGAACCCGCGCGGCCCGAGCGATCGCGATGAGGATTCGCGAAGGGGCGACCTACGGCATGGACGCCATCACCCTGGCCCGCCTGAACCTCGGGGGACTCGAACCGGAGATGCTCGACGAGTTCAAAAAGCGGCCCCCGCAAGAAGCGCGGAAGACTCTGCACGACGGCTTGCGCAAGCTCGACTTCGTGGTGGGCCGGTGGACCGGCTTGTTATCCCTTCCGTCGGCGCCTGGTGGGACAGACCCCGCGGCGGCCAAGCCCGCCCAGCCTGCACGCTCCGCCGTTCAATTCGCTCCCGGCCCGGGAGCGCGTTATCTCGAGGGCGCAACGCGCGTCGGAGGCTTCGGCTATCGGATGGTTCTGTCGTACGACGCAGTTCAGAAGCGGTATCGGTTTTCTTCGGTCGACGATGTCTCCGGCTTGCTCGACATCTATGAGGGGGACTTCGATTCCGCCGGGGCGCTGGTGGTGAGCAACGTCGGCTCGGGGACCTACTACCTGACCGGGGCGACCAGGGTTCACAATCGGCTGACTTTCCAGCCGCTCCCAGGTGATGTGTGGGAATGGCGGGTCGATGGCTCGACGGACGGCGGCAAGACGTGGGTGCGATGGCAGGCCTTCAAGGCGGAGCGTCGGTTGCCATGAGTCTGAATCTCGATGGTGTCGTGATGCGGGTGAGCGCCACGGCGAAAGGCGGCGTCATCGACTCCGCGACCCGGCTTCGCTTTGTGCAGAGGGGCGCGCGTGTGCTGGGGCGCTACGGAGGTGGCAGCGTCTTGCGCGGGTACCTGGTTGGCACGATCGAGGGCGCGCGGCTCCGTTTCCGATACACGCAGCGCGAGGCCTCGGGCGAAATTCACGGCGGCGCATCGACGTGCGATGTGATTCGGCCGCCCGGTGGCGGTTTGCGCATCCTCGAGCACTTTCGCTGGCGGACGCGCGAGGGCTCGGGGACGAACGTCTTCGAGACCGATGCGGCGCCGAATGCGTGTGGCGATTCCAGTGGCGCCTGACCGAAGGAAGGTGAGGCCGCAGTCTGGCGCGGTCTGTGCCGTGCTCCTCGTGTCATGGCTTTCGGGCTGCGGGGGTGCTTCTGCCTCGCCCTCGACGGCAAGTCCGTCCGGCGCGCTCGCGACCCTCGTCGAAGATGTGAGGCAAGGCCGTTTCGGAACGGTCGGCGCGCTGCTGGTGGTAAGAGGAGACAACCTCCTCGGTGAGCACTACTTTCGTGGGCAAACACGTGACAGCCTCGTACCCATCTACTCGGTGACGAAAAGCGTCACTTCGCTGCTCGCTGGGCTCGCGATCGCGGACGGTCGGATCCCATCGGTGAGTGTGCCGCTCTCCGTCCTGCTCCCGGACTACGGGCCTCTGTTAAGGGCCGATTCGCGACGCGAGCGCATCACCCTGCGCGATCTGCTCACCATGCAGGCGGGCATTGCCTGGGACGAGTTCGCCGCACCCTACGACGATCCGCGCAACCCCGTGGGGCGCATGCTGGCGAGTCCGGATTGGCTGGCGTACGTCCTGGGCCAACCCATGGCCCGGGCACCGGGTGAGGCGTTCGTGTACAACAGCGGCGTCAGCGTCGTCCTTGGTGAAGCGGTGGCGCGGGCGCTCGGGCGACCGCTGCGCGAGTTCGCGGAGGAACGGCTCTTTTCGCCGCTCGGAATTCCAACCCCGATCTGGCATTACGGACCCGGCGGCGTCGCGAACTCGGGCGGAGGACTCTCGATGCGGGCGGTCGATCTGCTCGCTCTTGGCCGGTTGGTCCGAGATCGCGGGCGCCACGGACCGGCGCGGATCGTCGCGGAAGACTGGATCGACGAATCCACCTCGCCCGTTACGTCGTCCTCCTTCGGTACGCGCTACGGGTATCAGTGGTGGCGTCTTGGGCCCGATGGCGGGTTCGACCCGACAAGGCCCGTGATCGCGGCGATCGGATGGGGTGGTCAGTCGATAGTGATCTTGCCCGACGACGGCATGGTCGCGGTGACCACGGCCTCGAACTTCAGCGCGGACGCCCTTGTCTTCACCCAGGAGCTGGCCCGTCGCCTGGTGCGGGTCGCGGATGAAGGGCGATAAGGGCTCGATGTCGATATGGGGTTGAACCCGAGAAGTGCCTTGCGTGAGGCCCGAAATGAGAAAGCGCTTGCGCACGCCGCGGGCCTGGCATTCCTGGATCGACTGGTAGCGCTTGAGGCGCCACGTTCAGCTCTTGTCGGCCTCCGCGTCCATCAGGCCGCCCGCATCAATAGGACGGTTCGCAGCGCGGTGGCCGGTGGATGCTTGAAGCATCCTTCAGTGCGTCAGAGGGTAGGCTCGTGGGATGAAATCTGTCCTCATCGCGATCGCGATCTTCGCCGCAGGGGCCGTCACCTCCACGGTCGACCTGCGCGGCTACTCCAGGAGTCTCCTGCTCGAGACGACTTCCGAGACCTCCGCCAACGTCAGCATGGGCGACCTGGACGGCGATGGTGATCTCGACCTCGTCCTGGCCAAGGGACGCCATTGGCCGCTGGTCAATCGCGTGTTGCTCAACGACGGGCATAGTGGCTTTGTCTCGTCCGACCTCGCACCGGGGGCCGACCGCAGCTATTCCACGGTGCTCGCCGATCTCGACGGCAATCACACGCTCGACCTCGTCGTCAGCAACGATCGGCCGGACGGCAAGGCCATCTACTTCAACAACGGCAAGGGACGTTTCACGCAGGGCGGCAGTTGGGGAGCGCCGGAGTGGACGACGCGCAATGCGACGGTGGCCGACCTGAATGGCGACGGTGCGCCGGACATCATTGCGGCCAATCGCGGGGGCCAGAGTGGCTACTGCCTGAACAATGGCCGCGGCGTCTTTGACGCCAGGGCCTGCGTCATGCTCGATGTCGATTCCGCGACCAGTATCATCGCCGCCGACTTTAACAACGACAAGGCCATCGACCTCGCGGTGCCGCATCGCGACGGAGGCCAGAGTCTCCTGTTCCTGAATCGTGGGGCGAACGGTTTTGACGCCCAGCCGTTCGGTCCCGCCGTGAGCAACGCCCGCACGGGTGCGGCTGGTGATCTGAATGGGGACGGATGGGTGGATCTGGTAGTGGGCGACGAGAAGGCGGGTGTTCAGGTCTATCTGAACGACAAGGCCGGCCACCTGCGCGCGGGTGTGTTGTTAGGGGATCCCTCGTTCCCGGCGGGAGCGGTCCGTGTCACCGACCTGAACCGCGACGGGCATGGCGATGTCATCATCGGGTACTACAAACCCGGTCCGAAGCCGGCTGTGTTCTTTGGTGATGGCTCGGGCATGACATTCACGCGCGTGGACTTCGGCGATGGCAAAGGCGCCGTGTACGGCATCGACACGGGCGACATCGATCGCGACGGCTTTCCGGACATTGCCACCGCCCGAAGCGGCGCCCCGAACATCCTGTATTTCAGCGGCCGGCGCTGACCGGCACAACGCTATGGGCGGCTTCCCTCTTTAAGAAGGGTTCGCGGGAGTGGCGTTTCCCTGGAGGCCGATTTCCTCCGCGACCGGCTTTAGCGCCTCGCCTCGATGACGAAGCCGGCATGTTCCTCAATAGTCCGGCCGATTGCCGCGGCGCCCCCATAGACGTTGCGTCTCGTGACAACGGATACCTGAAGAATGTGAGGGTTACACCGCACGAGGGCGAGGCCAATGCGGCCCGTCCCTGAATGAAGTAGCGGGACCGCTGATGTTCGCCCCACAGCGCGGGTGGCCCGTCCCAGGAAGCGACTGCATTCTCCAAACTCTTGTCAACATACAGGAACACGGAGCGCGCCGAGCGTCGCGCCCAACAGGAGATGAATGGAGTCATGGGTAGTCTATGTGCAGGCATGGTCCTGCCTTCCGCGACGATAGTGACGGGGCAGGCGTCTTCAAGAGGACATGTCTCTGTCCGCCCTAACAGTGCGGCTTCACACGCTTGCGAGATTCCCAATACTCCAGATTCCACCGTGGAAACCAACCCGCGTTCGGGACGACGGGGACGCGCGGGGGAGCGCGCTCCGGTCCCGGACGAGTCGTCCGCGCCTCATTCCGAGGCACATCAAACCCCATTGGAGGACGTTCACAAATGACAAAACGTTTACTCGCCTTCGCCTGGCTGGTTCTGGCTGGCGCCAGCGCCTTCGCCCAGACCGCGACCGGCAACGTGTTCGGCAGCGTGACCGACACGTCCGGCGCGGTCTTGCCCGGCGCCACCGTCACCATCGCTGGTGAAGCGGGGACCCGCAGCACCGTCACCGGATCGGACGGCGCCTTCCGTTTCCTCAATATGGACTACGGCGACTACAAGGTCAGCATCGCCCTGTCCGGCTTCAATACGGTCTCGCGCAACATCACCATCGTCACCGGTTCGAGCTCCCAGGTCTCGGTCAGTCTCGCCATCGGCGGCCTGACCGACACTGTGGAAGTCTCGGCCGAGGCTCCGCTGGTGGACGTCAAGAAGCGCGGCACCAGCACCACGCTCTCAACTTCCGACCTGCGTGATACGCCCAACTCTCGCGATCCCTGGGGCATCATGAACCAGGTTCCCGGCGCGCTCATCGATCGCGTCAACATCGCGGGCAACGAGAACGGTCAGCAGGCCGCGGTGGCGGGCAAGGGTTCGGCCGCCGGTGACCGGGTGTGGTCCCTTGACGGTCTTGTCATCACCGACATGTCCGCGACCGGCGCCTCGCCCACGTACTTCGACTTCGACGCCTTCCAGGAGATCAACGTCTCCACCGGCGGTGGCGACCTCACCATGCAGACCGGCGGCTTCGGCATGAATCTCGTGACCAAGCGCGGCACCAATACCTTCCACGGCGGCGGCCGCTTCATGGCCACCGACAAGAAATACCAGTCGAGCAACATCGCGGATGTGAAGACCAAGCTCCTCATCGGTAACGCCAACCGCCTCAGCGGCGGAGTGGGCCACTGCAATCCCGGCGCGGGCGAACGCGACAATGCGAACTACATCGACAGCATCAAGGACTACGGCTTCGATCTCGGCGGTCCCGTCGTCAAGGACAAGCTGTGGTTCTACGGAACCTACGGCAAGCAGGACATCAAGCTCTGCGGTCTCAACGGCAGCCCCGACGATACGTTGCTTCCTTCCTACAACATGAAGCTCAACTGGCAGGCCACTCCGAACACCATGGTCTCCGCCTTCTACTTCCTAGGCAGCAAGCAGAAGTTGGGTCGCAGCCCCGGCACCGGCTACATCGAAGAGGATGGCGTGCTCTGGAACCAGGACAACGCCTCTGAGGAGGGCGGTCTGCCCGTCGGCCTGTCGAAGATCGAGATCAATCACACCTTCTCCCCGAACTTCTTCATGTCGGCGAAGGCGGCCTACTACGACACCGGCTTCGGTCTGGTGGCTCGCGGAGACAAGACGAAGAGCTTCACCTATGACGATGCTACCGGCAACGCCATCGGCACCTTCGTCGATTTCCTTTCAGTCCGGCCGCAAACGACCATGAACGTCGACGGCAACTACTTCAAGGCGGGCTGGGGCGGCAACCACGAACTGAAGTTCGGCTTCTCGTACCGTGACGTGGTGACGAACTCCTCCACAAGGTACAACGGTAACGGCCTTGTGGGCTTCTCCTACAACGGACCCGGCACCGGGGGCGGCGCCAACCAGGCGCGGGTCTATCGCGACGGAATCGTCGAATACGGCGGCAAGTACTCCTCTGCCTACATCGGCGACGTGTTCACCAAGGATCGCCTGACCGTGAACGTGGGCGCGCGCTTCGACAAGCAGACCGCGAGGAACCTCGCTTCCGAGGCTTCCGCGAACGGCTCCTTCCCGAACCTCCTTCCCGCTCTCAAGTTCGAAGGCAGCAAGGAAGACAACATCACCTGGAACGACATCTCGCCTCGCGTAGGCCTCAGCTATGCGCTCTCCGAGTCACGGAAGACGGTTGTCCGCCTCTCCCTGGCCCGCTATGCCGGCCAGCTCTCCTACGGCAATGTCACCAGCCTGAATCCGGTGGCCGTGAGCTACCTGGCCTACGGCTGGAACGACCTCAACGGCGATCGTTTTGTGCAGCCGAACGAAGTGCTCCTCAACAACCTCATCGGTGCGTCGAATGTGGATCCCAACAATCCGGGCGCCGTTGGCTCCACCCCAAACCAAATCGACAAGGATCTGAAGTCGAAGAAGGATAACGAAATCGTCCTCGGAATCGACCACGAACTGGCCAGCAACTTCGCGGTGGGCGGCGCTATCACCTACCGGAAGTCGACCGACTGGCAGTACACCCCGCGTCTTGCCGCTCCCTGCCCCACCGCGGTCAACTGCGCGATCATCGAACCGTCCAGCTACTCCGCGAACACTCCCGTGACCGCGAACATCGGGGGCGAGACCTTCACTGCCCAGACCTATTCCCCGAACGCGGCCCTGGTCGCGGCCGGCGGTTTCGGTCGGTACCGCACGAATCAGGATGGTTACTCGACCCAGTTCAAGGGCCTTGAACTCACCCTCAACAAGCGGATGGCGAACAAGTGGCGCGCGCGCGTGGCCTTCTCGCTAAACGACTGGACCGAGCACTTCGACGGCACTCCGGTGAGCGGCAATCCCGGCAACGCAGGTTCGGGCAGCCCGACTCGTCAGGACATCGCCGGTCTCGAAGACGGCGGCCAGTATTCCGTGCTGGGCGGCGGATCGGGCAAGGCCTCGTTCTACTCGTCGTTCAAGTGGCAGGTGTTCGCTTCCGCCGGAATCGAACTGCCGGCGAGCATTGACCTCTCGGCCTCGTTCTTCGGCCGTCAGGGCGGCCTGCTGCCGGTGATCCTCCGCGTGGGCGCCGGTTCGGATGGCACCTTGAATGCGCTGGCCACCGGCTCCGTCGACCGCGAGCGTTATGCCACACTCACCAACCTGGATCTCCGGCTCGCCCGGAACACCAAGCTGGGCCGGATGACCATCACCCCGTCGATCGAGTTGTTCAACGTCTTCAACAACGACGTGATTCTCGGTGTCTTCCGTCAGGCCACGTCGGCGAACTTCCGTCGCGCTGACGACATCGTCTCGCCCCGCATCCTGCGCGTGGGCGCCCGCGTGAGCTTCTAAGCCTCACACGACGTTCCCTGGGGCCGGTCCATCGTCATGGGCCGGCCCTTTTTCGTTCCGTCTCGGTCTCGCGACCGCCCTGCGGAGGTGCAGAATTCGTAATCGTACGGTCAGCGGCCGAGACTGTTTCTTCTCTCGCGGGGATGAAACCCCCGTCCTGAGGGACGGTGGTTGGAACTCTCAGCGCCCGGAGGGAGTTACGAAGGCTATGGTGAGCAGTTTCCTTGCGGACGTCGGGCTAGCGCTCCGGACAATGAACAGACAGCGGGCCATGAGCGCCCTCCTGATCGCGACTTTGGGATTGGGCCTTGGAGCGAACGTGGCGATGTTCAGCATTGTTGACGCCATGGTCCTGCGGCCCCTCGATTTCCCGAAGCTCGACCGGTTGGTGAGGCTCTGGGAGACCCACCCGAAGGCCGAGGCGTTCGAGCAGTCAAACGTCTCCCCCGCCAACTTCCTTGACTGGAAGAATCAGACGGGGGACCTGTTCGAATCTCTTGTGGCCGTCGACTCCTGGCAAGCCAGCATCCGCGGCGCTGAGGCTCCCGAGCGGGCCCAGGGGGTCAAGGTATCGGCCGGTTTCTTCGACGCCCTTGGGGTCCAACCCGCTCTCGGCCGTGCGTTCTCGCCGGGGGGACGGCCGGGCCGGAGAGACGCCGCGCGTCATTCTCGGCTACGGCCTGTGGCAGCGGGCCTTTGCTGGAGCTCCAGAGATCGTGGGGCGAAACGTCAGCATTGACGGACACGCCTATTCGGTGGTCGGGGTGGCTCCAGGAGATTTCCATTTCCCCGAGGGAGCCGAGATGTGGGCCCCGCTCACGGACCCGACGCCTGGCGGGGCACCGCGTGACCGGCACTATCTGAGCGCAATCGGTCTCCTCAAGCCCGGCGCTTCGATCGACAGCGCCCGCGCTCAGCTCGCGACGGTTGCCCAAAGACTCGAGACCGCGAATCCGATCACGAACAAAGCGCGGGGGATCCGGGTTGAGACGCTCTCCGCCGGGTTCGAAGATACAGGCCTCCGTCCGGTCCTCGGGTTCTTCGAACTGGGAGCGGGACTGGTTCTGTTGATCGCCTGCGTCAACGTAGCGAACTTCCTTCTGGCCCGGGGCGCCGAACGGCGGCGGGAGATCGCGGTCCGACAGGCTCTGGGTGCGGGCGGCTCGCGAATCATGCGACAACTCCTGACCGAAGGTCTCGTAACCGCGGTGATGTCACTGGCAGTCGCCTTTCCCGTGGCCGCATTCGCGAGCCGGACGGTCCGGGGAATCATGCCCGCGGAGATCGCCCGCTTTCTCAACGGCTGGAGCAACATCGGTCTGGATGGACGCGCGGTCGCTTTCGGAATCGTCCTCGCCGCCCTCTCCGCCTTGGTCTTCAGCCTGGCTCCGGCCCGGCGGATCGCGAGCCCGCAGCTCACCGACGCGCTCAAGGAGGGGGGGCGGGCGAACACTGAGGGAGGGGCACGCCAACGAGGCCGGGATGTCCTGGTTGTGGTTCAGATCGCATCCGCGCTGGCCCTGGTTCTGGTGGCGAGCCTGGCCACGCGCAGCGCCTGGACGCTGATCGAGGGTCCCCAAGGCTACGAGCCCGCTCACGTTCTCGGACTCCTCGCCACTCTCCCCGAAGTCAAGTATCCGGATGCGGACTCCCGGCGCACCTTCGCCAGGGAGTCGGCAGCCCGCCTCGGTGAGGTCACAGGAGCGGTTTCGGTGGCTTACGCGAACCTCCTCCCCGCACACAACTCGAATTCGAGCCGGGCCATCCGCGTCGAGGGTGGCCCAGCACTCGCTCAGTCCGAGCTTCCCTCGGCAGACGCGCGGAGCGTCTCATCCGGGTATTTCGATACCTTGCGCATCCCCATACTTTCCGGGCGGGCCATCGATCAACGCGACGATGCCGCGGACGCCCCTCAAGTGGCGGTGGTGAGTAAGTCCTTCGCCGACAAGTACTGGCCGGAACGGGATCCTCTGGGACAACGCTTCCAGGCGGGTGATGAAAAGGCGCCGACCGTGACCGTCGTGGGCGTTTCGGGCGACGTCATTCATCAGTGGTTCGCGCGACGGAACTATCCGACCTACTACAGGCCCTATGCCCAGGAGCCGGACGCCGAGATCGCCTTCGCGGTGCGGACTGCCGGCGAGCCTGAGGTTTCGGCGAAGGAGGCGAGGCAGGCGGTGGCCCGCGTCGGTGGACGTCGACGCGGCAACCGTCGCGGGCTTCAGCCTGCTCCTGGCCCTGGCTGCGGTGATCGCCGCGTATGTTCCGGCACGGCGTTCGCTCTCGGTCGATCCCGCTCACGCTCTCCGCTCAGAGTAGGCGGTCGGGCGCGGCCGGATGCAGCGGCCGGGTGTTGACGTCCCTGGGACGAAGACCCGATTCTGCGCGACGGCCTGCCGGACCGAACCGACCCGGGTCGCGATAGGGTGAGCGCGATGAGCGCAAGGCTTCGCGTTTCCCGGGTTCAAGCCTACGGCGCCAGTCTGCTTGTGTGGACGGCCCAGGTGCTCGTGCATTCCCTGGCAAGCTACACCGATCAGGTCCGGCGAGGTCGCGACGCGAGTCTGTCGGGAACCATTGCCGAGGTGATGCCCGCGTATGTGCCATGGGTGTTCTTCTCCGCGATCCTGCTTCGCGTCCTCGTGAGCCACGCGGACGCGCTCACCCGGATTCCCGTCGTGGCGAGGCTCCTCGGATCCGCCTTCGTTCTGTTCATGATTCCTCAGTCCGCCTACCAGGTGGCGCTCACGATGGGGGTGAGCGGAAAACCGTGGTCCGAGTTCGGTCATCGGTTTCTCACCTGGCCCGCTCTCTTCTGGCTTACCGACACCGGCCTCTTCGTCCTGGTTTTCGTGAGCGTCTACGCATTCGTGGTCCTGAGGGAGAACACGCTGGCCCTCGAGAGTCGGCAGCGGGCAGAGGCCGAGAACATGGCATTGAAGCTCGAGATCGAGCAGCACCGGCTGCGCGCGCTGCGAGGCCAGCTCGAGCCGCATTTCATGTTCAACGCACTCAACGCGATCAGCGGACTGGTACGGGGAGATGACAAGGCGGTGGCTCTCTCCGCCCTGAGCCAGTTGAGCGCCCTGCTCCGGTACGCCCTCACCGCGAGCAGCCGCGACTGGGTCACCCTCGGGGATGAACTCGCGTTCGTCCTTGACTATGTGACCCTGCAGCGCCTGCGTTTCGGAAACCGGCTCCATTTCGCCGCGCCGGAGCCTGACGATCGAACCCGCTCGGCCGACTGCCCGCCCCTGCTCCTGCAGCCCCTCATCGAAAACGCCATCCGCCACGACCTCGAGTGCCATGAGGAGCCGAGCGACATCCGGCTCTCAATCGAGACGCGGGGGGAACGACTGATTGTCGAGGTGACGAATTCAACGCGTCCCGAAGCGGCGCCGAATCCGGGAGTCGGCCTCGGCCTCATGGGCACACGGGATCGCCTTTCAATCCTCTACGGGAAGGACGCTGAATGCGTGACGTCATCAGGCAACGGCCGTTTCACGGTTCGACTTTCTCTACCCGCGGCGAGACCCGATAGCGTGCCGTCATGAGCGATCCCATCCGAGTCTTGATCGTCGATGACGAGTCCCTGGCAAGAACCAATCTTCGCCTGGCGCTCGGCGCCTATCCTCACTGGCTGGTGCAGGCCGAATGCGCCAGCGCCGCTCAGGCGCACCAGGCCCTGCTGAGCGCGTCGGTGGATGTGGTCTTCCTGGACATTCAGATGCCGCGGGAGAACGGCCTCGAGTTCGCGCGGACCCTCGCCGGTTCCGAGGATCCGCCGATCGTCGTCTTCGTAACGGCGTTCGAGGCCTTCGCCATCGAGGCCTTTGAACTTCATGCCCTCGACTACCTGCTCAAGCCCTTCGACGATGAACGCCTTCGGCAGACGCTTACCCGGGCCGAAGGGCTTCTTGGCCTCAAGGCGCGCGCCGCGTATGCCGAAGCACTGCGCGATTACATGGCCGACACCCCCGATCGGAACTCGAGGACTACAGGCGCGTTCCTCGCTCGCCTGAGCGTCCGATCGGTGGGGCGGATCGAGGCGGTCCCGGTGGCCGACATCCTCTGGGTGAAAGCGGCCGGCAACTATGTCGACCTGCGGCTTCCCGGCCGCAGCGTTCTGCATCGGGTGACCCTCACCCATCTCGAACGTCGCCTGGACCCGGCGATGTTTATCCGTGTTCATCGGAGCGCGCTGGTCCGACGCGACGAGTGCGTCTCCTTGACGGTGGAGGGCGACGGCATTTACGCGCTGCAGCTTAGGTGTGGAGAATCCGCTCCGGTGAGTGAGCGCTACGTCGACGAAGTTCGAGCCCTTCTCGGCTCCCGCTGATCGTCCGGGGAAGGACACTTACACCACTCGCAGAGCGCAGAGTTTTCAGATCCCGAGGACGTGCTGAGGGACGTCGACCCACTGCGATGCTCATTCGCCCGCTCGCAGGGGGTAACCCGCAGGCTCCGGGTCCGAGGTCCGGATCAGGGAATGCGCTTCTCCGCCTCGAAGGTCTGTGCCGCCTTCCAGGTGACTCCTGCATCCTTGGAGGATTCAACGACCCAGCGCCATAGCCCCTGTTCCAAAGGCTTGAACGTCAGGCGTGTGTGGACCTTGTCAGCGTCCTGCGTGTAGTACGTGCCGGCGCGCACGTTGGTCTGCACCAGCGAGCCCGACGCATCGAGCACTCCCTCGAACACGTCAACCAATCCGCTCGCATCGTCGATCACAGACGTCCGGTAGGTCTTCTGGAAGATGTCATTGGACATCACCATTCGATATCCGAAGCCTCGGAAGCGCGCCTCGCCCTCGATGTAGCTTCCGCCGGCTCCAGGTCTGAACGCCGTCTCGATGCGGGCCGGGGCGTCCGGTGTGGGGGCCGGCGACGCCCCCGCGACCGTCGGGGCGGGATCTACCGAAACGAGGCCCGTCCATCGGCCGGTGAGGAACTTCAGTCGACCCAGGCCGGCCGCGAGCGCCACCCCCGTCTCCGACATCGGCTTTCGCTTCTGCGCTTCGATCAACTCGGGCTCCAGGCCCGCGAGATTCATCTGACCCATAATCATCGGGCTTAGACCGTAAGTACTCTCCTCCCGAGCGTGCGAGGCGATGGCGCGAACCCCTTGAAGACGGGCGCCAGGAGTCAGTTCGCCCTTCCCTGTCCGATTAGCCGGGTCCGCGAGCAGCATTCGCGTCACTCCGCGGTAGTAGCGAATCTCCTCGNNGCGAATCTCCTCGATGTTTTGAGCCACGAGCGGCTGGATCTGCATCGGTCCGTAGGGACCGGAATAAACCCGCGCCACGGTCGCGAAATCGGCGGCGAGGCGCGGCAGAATCTCGAGGGCCTTCCCGAAGTGCCCCTCACCCACGTACACCGTGCCATGAACCACCGTCGCGTCGCCCGTAAAGAGAACGTTGAGGTCGAGGTTGTGAATGACGCTGATGTTCCGCGCCTCGATGGGGCCGTAGTCCCGCACCAGGAAGCGCATCCCCGCCAATTCCAGCGTTGCGCCGGATGCTACGATGGTGTCGGGGAGGTAGGGGTTCTGGTCGTAGTCATCCCCGAGTGCCATCTCGATGGTGTCGTGATGCGGGTGAGCGCCACGGCGAAAGGCGGCGTCATCGACTCCGCGACCCGGCTTCGCTTTGTGCAGAGGGGCGCGCGTGTGCTGGGGCGCTACGGAGGTGGCAGCGTCTTGCGCGGGTACCCTAGCCCGTCGCCTGGCGCGTGTTGCCGACGAAGCGAAATAGGTAGCTCCGAAATCGCGCGCGTTGCGCCTGGCCGGCCCCCTCTTCGTCCCCGTCTTTCGGTGTTTCATCCCCGACCCGGAGAATCTTGATCGCACTCAACTCGGCGCTCTGGCAGTATGTCCGTGGGCAGGCGGGTCACACCGTGGCGCTGGTCGATTCCGTGACCAAGGGCTTCAAAACGCTTCAGGGGGCAATTGAATTTTGTGATTCGGAGGTACCAACCGGCGGACTGCGAGGACGTGCTGAGTGTTTGGTCCTCGGCTTCGGCCCTGGCGCACCCGTTCCTCAGTTCGGAATTCCTGGCGATGGAGCGCCACAACATCCCCAACCTGTATCTACCGATTGCGGAAACGTGGGTTTGGCAAACGGACGGACACGTCGTGGGATTCGTTTCTCTGCTCGGTAGCGAGATCGGCGCCATCTTCGTCGATCCGAGGCTCCATCGATCCGGGATCGGGCGAGCACTCATCAATCTGGCTCAAGACCTGCGAGGAGAGCTCGAAGTCGAGGTGTTCGAGAGAAACCTGCTGGGCAGAGCGTTCTACGCAAGTTCGGGCTTTCATCTCGTGAGCCAGAAGGTCCATGATCAGACAGGTTTCAGCGTCTTGCGGCTCCGGCTGAGGCCGGGTTCAACGTGAACCCGGATCAGCCGCGGGCGCTCCGCGGCCCGAGCGTCTCCATGTCGCACCGTGCACGGTACGGCCCGGCGGCCGGAAATGGTGACGCTGAGCGTTCAGCGAATCGCTCCCGCCATTTTCGGGCCGCGCCCCTCGTTGGACGATCTGCGGAGGCTCGAGAGCTATGCCCGCCACGAAAAAAATAAACCCAATGCGCTGTCGAACGGTCCAGAACGACCCGAGGTTCCGAAGCGGCAGACTCTGGAGAGTCGGCGCCGCATTCGCCGCGCTGGCCCTCCTGCCGGCGTCCCCGTTCGGCGCGCAGCACTCCGTCGCCACGCCATTCGCATTGACCAGCGATCCCAGGATCGTGCTGCCGCTGGGCGCCGAAAACGCATGGGACGCGCACACCATCTACGGGCCTTCAATCGTGCGGCAGGGTGACACATGGCATCTGCTCTACTCCGGCAATCGCGTGGTCGAGTCGGCAGACCCCACCCGCAACATGGGCTTGGGTTACGCCATTTCAAAAGACGCGGGGCTTACCTGGGCGAAGCAGGGCGACGCGCCGCTCCTGCAACACCCTCGACTGCGTCGCGCCACGGTGGGCAGTTGGAGTCTCATTGATGGCAAGTGGATCCTGCTCTACACGGTGCCCCGACCCGATTTCTATTCCACTGGTTCGGTGTACCTGGCCATCTCGGAGCATGGGCCTGAGGGGCCCTGGAACGGACCCGACGAGCCGGTCCTTCGCGTTCCCGGGGGCGCCTGGTTTGAAGCGATCATGCCACTGGACCTGTTTCGAGTAGAGCAACAGTACAGGCTCTATTTCTATGGAAGACAGGGGAAGAACGGCCTCGCGGGTTACGGCCTGGCCACGTCAATAGACTTGATGCACTGGGAACTCTACAACGATCCATCCACGAACCAACCCAGCCTGGCGATCTCCGACCCCATCGTGAGGGTTGGTGACAAACAGGCCTGGGATGGCGTCGCGATCAGCAGTGCCTCGGTTTTGCGCGATGGCGAGGGCTGGGAATTGTTCTACGTCGGTTACGACCGACCCATCTCCCAACGCGGCGCCGAACTGAAGCCGCTGGCCCTGGGGCGGGCCACGAGCCCGGATGGAATCCGCTGGGCCAAGGACCCCGGCAACCCCGTGCTGCCCACGAACCAGACCATCTGGCCCCTTTTTGAAGTCCTTCGCGAGGGATCCACCTACGTATTCCTGCACGACACAAGCGGCGGGCGGGCCGGATTCTCCAGATTCACTGCGAAGCGCACCAACTAGCGAGTTCCCGCCCGTGGATGGAGGCTGCGGTCGAGCGGGTCGGACGCAGGCTTCAATCCTGGGGCGCTCGCTTCGTGACCGCAGCGGAGATGGCGGCGCTGACTCGAGGGTCATCGCCCGGAATCGGAGGGGCAACGACCTCGTCCTGAGGCGCGAGCTTCTTCAAGACCCCGTACCACCACACCATTTAGTCGGCTCGCAGGGCCACCAGGGGATCGACGCCTGCCGCTCGCTTTGCCGGTGTCCAGATCGCGAGTGCGGACACGGTCAGGAGCAAGGTCGGAACCACTGCGAAGACGAGGCCGTTCCCGGGAGCCCCGTAAAGAACGCTGCGAAGCAGCACGGACGCTCCGAACGCGCCGAGGAGTCCAAGCACAGCGCCGATTCCAACGAGACCAAGGCCCTCGCGCATGACCAGGCCCGCGACCGCCGAAGGCTCCGCGCCTAAAGCGATGCGAACCCCGATCTCTCGCGTCCTTTGCGAAACCGAGTAAGCCATGACTCCGTAGATGCCAATTGACGCCAGGGCCAGACCCAGAACCCCGAGGGTGCCGAGTACCCAACCGCTCAGCCGCGCGGGCAGGAGAGCCATGCCGAGCGCCTCGTCCATCGTCGCCACCGCCATCAGAGGGATGTCGGGGTTGAGAGCCCGAACCTCGGCCCGAAGGGTCGACGCCATACCGTCTGAGGACCCATTCGTGTGAATCACCACGGTCATTGAGGGCCACCACTCCTGCGTCTGGGCGAAGAACATGAAGGGACGCGGGTCTTCGCCGAGGCTCTGGTATTTGCCCGTGGGAACGACACCCACCACCGTGAAATCGCGCGGGTCCGTTCGACCGAGGCGTACCGTGCGTCCCAGGGCTTCCTGGTCCGGCCAGAAACGATCGGCAAACTTCTTGTTCACCACAATCGCGAGGGCGGAGTCAGGTGTGTCGCTCAGGGCGATGCCGCGTCCCTTCATCAGGGGAATGCCCATGGTCTCGAAGTACCCCGGACTGATGATGCTGTAGTGGATCGACATGCGCTCGCCCTTCTCGGGCTCGTAGCCGGGGATCGATATGCGGCGATCGGAACTGCCGAGGCTCAGGGGAACCATGCTCATGAGGGCGGCCGACCGCACCCGTGGATTTCCGCGGAGGCGCTCGAGGAGTCGATTGAAGAAGGCCTCCGTTTCCACACGCCCGTAACCCTGCAGCGCTGGATTGACCGCCGCCACCAGGCGGTTCTCGGCGACGAAGCCTTTGTCGAGAGTCTCGGCCGCGCGCAGGTTGACGAGGAAGAGCCCTGCCGATACGAGGAGCACGATTGACAGCGCCATCTGCGCCACGACCAGGACCCGAGTCGATCGGGACTTCGAAGCACCGGAGGCTGCCTCTCCCTTGAGAGCCGGCACCAGCGATGGCCGGGTCGACTGCCAGGCCGGGAGGAGGCCGAAGAGAAGGCCGGTCACGATCGTGATCCCGAGCGAGAAAAGCAGGACGACCGGACTGATGCGCAGGTCGGGCGCGAAGTCGATTCCGGGTATGGTGATCTGATCGGTCAGCCGGATAGCGAAGAAGGCCACTCCGAGGCCGACCGCCCCGGCTATGAAGGAGAAGAGCAGGCTCTCGGTGAGCAACTGGCGGATAAGACGCGGCCGTGATGCTCCTACCGCCAGGCGAATGGCGATCTCCCGCGAGCGTTCCCGGGCTCGGGCCAGGAAGAGATTCGCCACGTTCACGCAAGCGATGAGCAGGAGAATGAGGACCACCGCCATCACCACCCCGGAAAGCGCCATCTGGGCTCCGCGGAAGCTGGGATGGATCCCCGCCTCCCTCTGGCGGATCACATTGATTTCCGTGCCTTCGTAAGCCTCGGGATAGATCTGCCGAAGATCATTCATCACAACTTTGAGTCGGTCAGAGGCCTTCTCCTTTGTGATGCCTTTGGAGAGGCGGGCGATGCCGTTCATGAATCGATTGCCTCTCGCCTCAAGCGCCCCCGCCTGGGCCGGTCGAAACTGATCGAGCTGCATCAACGGGACATAGAGTGCTGGCCGAAGCAACGGCATGGCCCCGCGGAACTCCGGAGGCGCCACCCCGATGATCTCCATGCTCCTCCCGTTCATGACCACCTGGCGTTCGATGATGTTCGGGTCGGCTCCGAACAGCTGCTTCCAGGTTCCATCGCTCAGGATCGCCACCGGATGAGCGAGCGGTCCATGCTCTTCGTCGGGGCGAAACGTCCGACCCAGGGCGGCCTTCACCCCGAGAACATCGAAGTAGTTCGCCGACACCATGTGCCCGAGAACCACCGTCGGCTCGCCCTTCGACACGAGGCTGACCGAGGAGAAGGTCCACGCGGCCACGCCCTCGAAGATGTCCGTCGTCCGCTCCTGCAAGTCGAACGTGTCCGGAACCGACAGCGACCCGAACATCTCACCCGGGAAAATCCGGTAGAGCTGGACGAGGTTGCTCGACTTCGCGACCCCGGGCAGAGGCCTCAGCAGCGTGGCCTCGACGGCCGAGAACACGGCCGCGTTGAGGCCGATGCCCAGGGCCAGCGTAGCAATGACCATGGCGCTCCAGAGCTTCTTCCGCCGCAGTTGTCGAAGCGCGTAAACGAGGTCTTTGTTGAGCCGATTCATGACATCTCCTGATGGGCGAGACGAGGTTTGAAGGACCAATGTTCCGACCATCGGTCCAGGGTCACCGCTCGTCGCTTGAAAGGAGAGTACGTGGCTCGTGCGGGTTCGCCCCGGAGTTGGGACGAATTCCCGATTCCGCGCGATGAGTCAGGAGACCCATGGAATCCACAGGGGCTCTCGCTGCGTTCGCTGCCTGACCCTCGCCGCATCGCAGGGATCGACGTCTGACCGGCTCGCCGTCGAGAAGACTGCATCCGGCCACGCCAATGCCCTGCGCAATCGCCCCTCGGAGAATGACTGCAGTGTGGCCATCCGTCTGCGCTTCGGCGCCTTCAGCTTCTACACCGGCGGCGATCTCACCGGGATTCCCGATCCCGGCATGCCGGCATGGCGCGATCTCGAAACACCCATCGGCGATCCATCGGACCCACCGAGCCGCTCGGCCGCTGGTCAGCGCCGCGGCGACGGCGGGGGCTTCACGTCCGCAGGCGGTGAGAACAGCGCGTCGGCGAGAGCCGCGTTCGCGTCCATCGAGTCGAAGTGATATTGGCGCGAGAACAGAGCCTCATCGATCTGGATCGAGAAGGGAAGGCGAACGCCGCCCACCACGCGGTAGTCGTCGTAGTGAACGATCTGCGGTCGCTGAACATCTCCTCGTCCGGCCGCTGCCCTCTTTGCGGTCAGGTCCCGGCGCCTGATCAGGAAGTCCTCAGAGCCGACGTAGACGTCCTCGACCGCTCCCGAGGTCCGGGTCACCCGGAGCTGCAGAAGGTCCTCTCCCTCGTCGGTCACCGCGGCCAGCACTTCGATGCGGTCGCCACCCCCGGCCGAATCCAGCAAGGGGCCATCGAAGTCGGCGATGAGGACCGCGTCGCTCGTTTCCTCCTCCGAAAGGAGAATCGGCTCGATGCCATCTTCATGGCCGGCCATCCACGCTCTGCGGCCATCGACCGCGCGGACCACGGTGACGCCGGAACGCGGTTTGGTGGCCCATTGACTGAGGCCCACGATCTCCTCGCGGCTCTTCGCGTCGCGGGCGTGATACGAAACCATCGCGGACTCGAGGCCGTTGTAGACGTACGTCCCTTTCTTGGTGAGCGTCTTCAGCGCAGCGATGTTCCCGCGACCGCCGAGCGCCTGGATATGCCGGGCGATGACGTCGTCCGCGGTGGGGATTTGAGCGAACCCATCAGTAGAGAGCAAAAGCCCGGCGAGCGTGCCGATGAGGATGTCGGTCTTCTTCACGCCTCGTTAACCTCGCAGGTCCAGGGCCACGAGTTCGGTGTGGTTGCGCAGGTACAGCCGGCCCTGCCACAACGCGGGCTGGGTCCAGCTCCGGCCCTCGAGAACGCTGGCGCGCGCGAGTTCACGATACGCCTCGTGGGTGGCTTCGGCGAGGACCAGATCCCCAGTTTCGCCCATGATAATCAGCATTCGGTTCGCCACGATCAGGGAGCCTTTGCCGAGGCCACGCTTGGCCCAAAGCGTCTTGCCGGTGGTCGACTCGATGCACTTGAGGGTTGCGGCATCGAAGCCGTACAGGTGATTTCCGATCGAAACCGAGCCGTTGAAGTGGTTCTTCATCTGAACCCCCTCCCACACGGGTTGCGCCGTGATCGACTCTCCTTCAGCCACGAGCCTCGCCACCTTGGCCCCGATGCCGTAGCTGGCCGAGACAAAAATCAGGTCGGGGGCCACGAACACGGGCGGCGCCGGCTTGATGGTCCCGTCGGGCGTAAAGGGGAAGCCCCATAGCCGCTGGCCCTTGAGGTCAAGCCCGATCACCTCACGCCGGGTCATCACCACAATCTGCTGGCGACCGTTGAACTCGATCGCGATGGGCGACGAGTAGACAATCTGATCTGCGTGGGAGGTCCACCGGAGCTTTCCCGTCTTCTTGTCGAAGGCGGCGACAGCCCGGGCACCCTTTCCGCCCGATTCGACGATCACCATGTCGCCGACCAGAAGGGGAGCCGACGTGAAGGCCCAGCGGGGCAGTTCGCCCTCGAAAGCCTGGCGCAGTTCGACCTGCCAGGTCACGCTGCCGTCAGCGAGCGACAGCGCCGCGAGCCGGCCCTGCGAGCCGTGGACGTAGGCGATATCGCCCTCTATGGTGGGGGTCGAGCGCGGACCATCGCCGTATTCATTCTTGAAGATCTCGCCGATTGAGGTCGACCAGATCTTGCGGCCGGTAGCCGCGTCGAGGCACGTCGCGAACTCCTGGCTCCCTTCCGCGAACATCGTGTACAGGCGATCGCCCACCACGGACACCGCAGAGAAGCCCGGACCGATCGGGATCCGCCACAGGGTCTTGGGTCCGGCCGGACCGAAGGTGTTTGTGAGGCCGGTCTCTTTCGAAATCCCGTCACGAGTCGGGCCGCGATACTGGAACCAGCCCTTCGGGTCCGAGACGTTCGCGTCGCTCGCGGGGGCCGGGGCCTGAGCAGGAGGGCTCATCAAAAAAACCAGAATCAAGGGTGAGAGATTCATTCGCTCCTCAACTTCAATGGGTCGTGGGGCTTTCCACGAGCCGACAATAGCCCCGGCCCCAGAAGGCGGAGTTCAACTTGGGGATCGAAGGACGGGCCGCTGGGACGAAAGCCTCCGGCGTCACGAGCGCTGCACCGGCTGACTTTCCAGCCGCTCCCAGCTGGCCCCTCGGCAGCTACTCCGTTCGAAGGGCTTCGATGGGTTCGATGCCGGCGGCGCGTCGGGCCGGCGCCCAGCAGGCCAGAACCGCCACCAGCAGGAGGGCAAGGCTCATCCCGATGAATGTGGCAGGATCCGTGGCCGTGATTTCGTAGAGCTGGCTTGTCAGCAGCCGCGTCAGGCCAAGGGCTCCGACGACCCCGGCCAGCAGCCCCAGCGCCGCCAGCCGACCCCCATCGCCGAGCACCTCGCGCAGAACCTGAGATCGAGTGGCGCCGAGAGCCATGCGGATTCCGATGTCGCGAGTATCGAGCGCCACCCGGTACGAGACCACGCCGTAAATTCCGAGGGCGGAAAGAACGAGCGCCAGAGTGGCGAACAATCCGAAAAGGAGTGTGGCGAAGCGGGCGCGCGTCACCGTTCCGGCGACCAGCTGCTCCATGGTCCGTGGCTCCGGAACCGGGAGGTTGGGATCGAGGGCCCAGACCTCACGCTGAAGGGAGGGGGCCAGAAGGAGGGGATCCGATTGGGTTCGGACGAGCACCGTCATCATCGGGATCGTGAGTTCGGCGTGCGGCCAGTAGACCATCTCCCTGGGGGCTTCATCGAGACTCTTGTGCCGGATGTCGCCGACGACGCCGATCACTTCGCTCGGGGTGGGGGAATCCATCATGTTGATCACCAGCTTCTGACCAAGAGGGTTCTGGCCGGGGAACTGCTTGCGCGCGAGGGCCTCGCTGATGATCACCACCCCGCGCTTGCTGGCGATCTCCTCGGGTTGGAAGGTCCGACCCTGAAGGAGTGGGATACGCAGGGTGGTGAAGTAGTCGGCGGCCACCACGCGCACGTCCGTCACGGGTTCCTGCCCAGCGGGTACCGGTCGGCCGACGATCTCGAACGACGTGGCGGCACCGGGGCCTGAGAATGGGGCGAAGACATTTCCCGTTGCGGACTTCACACCAGGAAGGGCCTTGATACGGCCGATCAGCCCCTCGAAGAATGCCTGAACCTGGGCCGGCTCCTTGTAGGTGGAACCAGGGAGAGTCAGCCGGGCCGTCAAGAGCTTGGAGGTGTCGAATCCCGTGTCGCTCGCGACGAGGCGATCGAAACTGCGGGCCAGCAGGCCGGCGCCGATGAGAACGACGAGGGCTACGGCTACCTGGGCGGTCACGAAGACCTGACGCAGTCGTCTCCCCGCGGCAGATGTGGTTCCGCGGCTGCCCTCCTTGAGCGCTTCGGCAAGCTGAGGCCGCGAGGCGATGAGCGCGGGAATCAGTCCAAAGAGCACGCCGGTGAGAAGTGAGAGTCCAAGGGCGAAACTGAAGACACGGGCATCGAGGCCGATGTAGGCGCTCGGGAGAAGATCTTTCGGCATCAGGGACTGAAGGGCCGACAGGCCCCAGGTGCCGAGTACGAGTCCTCCCGCGCCGCCGATGAAGGCGAGGACGACGCTTTCCGTCAAGAGGAAGCGAATCAGCCGGCTCCTCGATGCGCCGAGCGCCGCCCGGACCGTGAACTCCCGTGAGCGTGTGGAAGCGCGAACGAGCTGCAGGTTGGCGACGTTGGCGCAGGCGATGAAGAGGGTGAGGCAGACCGCCCCGAAAACCATCAGCAGAGCCGGCCGTATCTCGCCCGTGAACTGCTGTCGCAGAGGGACGAGGTTGACGGTCCAATCCTTGTTGAAGCTCTGATACTGCGCCTCCAGGCTTGAGGCGATGGTTTTCATCTCGGCGGTGGCCTGGTCGAGCGTCACTCCCGGCTTGAGCTGGCCCAGCACGGACATGTACCGGCCTCTCCGGATGCGGTCCGAGTCGTCGAAACGGGCCTGCACCCACAAGTCCGCCGGAGCGCTGTTGAAGGAGGCCTCCTTCACGTAGAACCCGAACTCTTCCGGCAATACTCCGACGATGTTCGAAGGGGTTCCGGTCAGTGTGATGGCGCGGCCGACGACCGACGGATCGCCGTTGAAGCGTTTCTTCCAGTACTTGTGGCTCAGCACGACGGAGCGGGGACTCGTGAGCTTCTCGTCCTCCGCGTTGAGGAGCCTGCCGACTTGCGCGTGCGCGCCCAGCATGTCGAAGAGATTTGGAGTGACCGCGGTCGCCATCACGGCATCGGGCTCGCCCTCGCCGGTGAGCGTGAACGACCGGTCGTAGAAACCGGCCATTGCGGCGAAGCTCGTGCTGCGATCACGCCAGTCGAGAAAGTTCGCGGGCGAGACCACGTTCATTGCCCAGTCGCGCGCGCTGTTGTGCTCCCACACCATGACCAAGCGCTCGGGCCCGGCGTAGGGGAGATCCCTTACAAGGACGTCGTTGATGACGCTGAAGATCGCGGTGTTGGCCCCGATGCCGAGGGCCAGGGTCAGCGCCGCGGCGAACGTGAAGCCGGGCGACTTGGCCAGGGACCTGAGGGCGTTCCGGATATCGTGAATCAGCATGGACATGTTCCTCACCTTGAAATTTGTGCGGGTCGGGAATCGGCTCGTTGCGACCGTCCATGTACACAAGAGGCGTGCCAGACTCCAAGGGCCTGATTCAGTCAGCTTTGGCCGATCCGACCGTTCAGGTTTGGGATCCCATTTCCCGCAATCGGACGGGGGGCGAGCCTGCAGGACGGCGGGGGAAATATCACACGCTCTGACATGACGGACGAGCTACTGTCGCCAGGAACGCCCCGAAGCGGGGCGGCTTCGAACTTCAACCCCAAAAGCAAGGAGACCGAATGACCACGAAGGAAATCTCAGACGAGGGCGGGCAGATCGTCCGTGAGGATTTCCTCTACGACATGACGGGGACGAACAATCCCCCCGTGACCGGAGCCGCCGCGAAGAAAAAGAAGGCGGCGGCGAGATCCCTGCGGGTAGCGCTGATCGCCGCGAGTCTCGTCTGGACCGGCTTCAGTGCGACTTCCGCGGCACTTGCAACAAGCGCCTCTGACGAGCCGGGCGCCTCGTTGTCGCCGTGGCGCCCGGGCTCCCTCGACATCCATCAGATCACCACCGGCCGAGGCAATGCGGCGTTCGCGCAGCTGCCGGACGGATCAACCCTCCTGATCGACGCCGGCGACGCGGGTGACGGCATTCCGTACACCGAACCCCGGCCCGACGCCACCAAGCGCGCCGGCCAATGGATTGCCGCTTACATTGACCGGGTTCTTCCGAGAGATGCGCCGCGTCGGATCGACACTGGCCTGGTGACGCACTTCCATGTCGATCACATGGGTGGTTTAGTCGACGTCCAGGCCGCCCTGCCGATCGCTCGTTTGATCGACCGTGGGTTCCCAGAGTATGACTATCCGGAGGCCGTTCCCGCCCGTCTGATGGAGATCTACCGGCCGGCCATCGATGCGATTCGAGCCGCGGGTGGGTCAATTGAGCAGGCACTGCCGGGATCGAATCGCCAGATCAGGCTGCGGGCCGGCCATGGGATCAAGACTCCGTTCGAAGTGCGCGTGATCTCGGTCAATGGGAACGTCTGGACCGGAGAGGGAGAGGCGGTGCGGTCACGATTTCCACCTCAGTCAGTCGCAACCACCGCCGCGGATCGCCCATCGGAGAATGACTGCAGTGTGGCCATCCGCCTGCGCTTCGGCGCTTTCAGCTTCTACACCGGCGGCGATCTCTCCGGGATTCCCGATCCCGGCATGCCGGCATGGCGCGATCTCGAAACCCCCATCGGCGATGCCATCGGACCCACCGACGTCAGGGTCATGAACCATCATGGCTCGATCAGCCCGGACAACGCTTCGTTTCTGGCCGCCCTGCGCTCGCGCGTTGTCATCATTCCAGCCTGGTCGCCTACCCATCCAGCACCCGATGCGCTCAAGCGCGCTCTGGCCCCAACCGCCTATTCCGGCCCGCGCGATGTCTTTGTCACCCTCCTCCGCGAGCCAACCGCCATCACCATCGGCAACCGGGTGAACCAGCTCAAGTCCCGGCGCGGGCATGTGGTCGTGCGGGTCGAGCCGGACGGCAAGGCCTACCGCCTGGTGGTTCTCGATGACGAAGCGGCTGCTCCCACCGTGCTCTCGGTCCACGGGCCCTATCAGGCGATGGGGCGGTAGCTCGATTACCGAATGATCATGCCCGGACGCAGACGTGCCGCGTCGCCGAAGTAGGAGGCCTCGAAGGCCTTGAGCACCAGCTGGGCGCGGCCGTCGTGATTCGAGAGGATGACCAGGCTCAAACCGATGTCCGGATAGAGGGCGAACTCGGCCGACACTCCCCCTGGGCCTTGTCGGCCATTCCTCGAGTCTCCGCGAGGGACGGCTCGCGGGCGGCGCGCAGGGCAACGGTCAACTGCACTTCAGACGACGCTGACAGGCCATCAGTTTGGATGGATGGCCCGCGTTCAAGCAGCAACACACCGGATTCGAGGGAGCGACGTCGCCCGACGGATCGACCACCCACTTCCTCGCCATGGAGGGGCGAAGCAGGCGTTCATGTCCGCGGAGTCCAGGACTCCTCAAGAATCGTTGCGCGAAGCATTCCGTCAAGGTAAGGTATTGAGGAAGAAGTAAGGAGGATGCCATGCCCGATGCCACCCTGACCACCAAGGGTCAGGTCACCATTCCCAAGCCCGTGCGCGACCATTTGAAACTGGACACCGGGGTGCGCGTCAGCTTCATCATCCAGGACGATGGCGTCGTCGTCGTCAAGCCCGTGACGAGGGACGTGAGGGACCTGGCGGGCCTCTTGTCTCGGCCTGGTCAGCGCCCCGTGTCGGTCAAGGCCATGGATTCCGCGATCGCACGCCACGTCCGCAGGAAGTTCGGACGCCCCTGATGATCGGACTCGATACGAATCTCCTGGTCCGCTACCTCGTGCGAGACGACCAGGCGCAGTTTGATCGGGTCCGGGTCGAGATCGAGGCGGCGGTCAATCGCGAGGAGCCGTTGATGATCAACGCGATCGTATTGTGTGAAGTGGTCTGGGTTCTGGGATCCGCCTACGATTATTCGCGAGCCGAAATCGCCGACGCCCTCGAACGCATCCTGGGCACGGCGCAATTCATCATCGAGTGGAGCGACCAGGCCCGTCAGGCGTTGAGTGATTTCAAGGCCACGGAGGCCGGGTTTACCGACGCCTTCATAGGCCGCATCAACCACTCGCTCGGTGCGGCGCCCACCATGACCTTCAACCGTGATCTCGCGTCACTCACCACCTTCCGGGTGCTTCAGATCCCTAAAGCCAGACGAGCCCGTTAAGCCTCGGGTTTCGCACCAGGCGGCCCAAGCGGCGTTGCTGCCTTACGTCGACATTTCGTGGTGGTTTGTGGAAAGGTTTTCTTGGGCCATGCGGACTACCTTGGCATGTCACTCAAATTCGCTCTCCTGGTCGCGCTTCTTGGCGTCGACCCACCCTTAGTGTCCGCCGGCGCGCCGACCCTGGCCCCTTGTCATCTGCACGGCATCGCGGAAGCGGTTCAGTGCGGATCCGTGCAGGTCCCCGCGAAACGGAAGCCGGTGGCCTCCGCCGAGAGACTCACGATCCACTTCGCGCGCGTCCCCGCCCGCACGCGCGAGGCCGAGCCAGATCCACTCTTCATTCTGGCCGGCGGACCGGGTCAGTCCGCCCAGGACTTTGCGTCTCTGGTCCCGCGCTTCTTCAAGCAGATCCAGCGGCGACGGGATGTCGTTCTCGTGGATGTGCGCGGGACGGGTAGTTCTCAGGCTCTTCGCTGCGGTCTCGATTCCGATTTCGGCGCGGCCTTTGGCGCGGCTCTCCATTCCTGTCGCCAGTCGCTGCCCGAGGATCTGTCGGGCTTTACCACCGAGGAACAGATGGCGGACGTGGATGCGGTGCGCGAACACCTCGGTTACCCGCGCGTCAATCTCTGGGGGGGCTCGTTCGGCACACGCGCCGCGCTCGTCTACGCCCGCCTCTTCGAAGACCGCGTGCGCACCTTGATCCTCGACGGCGCGGTTCCCCTGGATCATCCGTTTCCAGTTCACACCGCCCGCGACAGCCAGAGCGCGTTCGATGCCCTGGTCGAAGCCTGCGCGAGGAACTCCGCTTGTGACGCCGCGTTCCCGTCGCTTGCCGCCGATCTTCGATCTCTGATCGAGAGACTCTCGACCCGGCCAGCCTCCTTTGAAATGGACGATCCGGTGACCGCGCGGCCGCGCAAGGTGACCATGAACAAGGATGTCTTCGTGTCATCCGTCAAGCTCATGCTCTACACGCCCCAGCACTCGCGGCTCGTGCCCTTCGCGATCCGCCGAGCCGTCTCGGGCGACTTCCGGCCGCTGGTCGCCGCCGCCGAGGCCGGCCTGGCCTGGACGCGCGATGCGATGGCGCTTGGAACCACCGCTCAACTCGGTTGCGCCGAGGACTATGCCCGGGCCATCAGGACGGGAGTCCTCTCGCCCGAGGTCACCGCGAACACGTTCCTCGGACGCACGGACATCACCACATGGGCGAACATCTGCGCCGCCTTCGCGCCGGTCGAGTCGGATGTGACCCCTCGGGTTCTGGCCGTCCCGGCGCTGGTTCTTTCGGGAGGGTTCGACCCGGTGACGCCGCCGGTGTGGGGGGAGAGAATGCGCGCCAACTTCTCCTCGTCCCATCACGTGGTCATGCCGGCCGGCTTTCACAACGTGTCCTTCACCGGCTGCCTGCCCGACCTCATCGCACGTTTCGTAGAAACCGCGGACCCCCGGGCGATCAACCCATCCTGCGCCACTGGACCCAAACGGCCCTCCTTCTTCTCGGCCGCCCCTGCCCCTGCTTCGATGGAGACAAACAAGTGATCACGGTTCAGAGCCTCGACAAGAGCTACGACTCGCACAAAGCCGCCCAAGGGATCTCATTCAGCGCACCTGATGGGCGCGTCACCGGTCTGTTGGGTCCGAACGGAGCGGGCAAGACCACGACGCTGCGTTGCATCACGGGCCTGCTGCGTCCGGATCGAGGCACGGTCCGCCTCGGCCACCTCGACCCCGCGAGTGATCCCGGGGCGCGGCGCGCGCTTGGCTATCTCCCCGAGCGCGCCGGTCTCTATCCTCGCTTCTCGGTGTGGGAGAACCTCCTGTACGCCGCAGAGTTGAGCGGCCTATCCAAGGATGCGGGCCGACAACGCGCACGCGCGCTCATCGTCCGCCTCCAGATCGAAGCCCTCACCAACCGGCCGGGTGAGAGTCTGTCGCAAGGGGAGAGACGGCGAGTCGCGCTGGCGCGGGCGCTCCTTCACTCGCCTCAGAACGTGGTGCTTGACGAGCCGGGGAACGGACTCGACATCCAGAGCCTTCAGAACCTGCGGGCCATCGTCCTCGAACTCGCCCACGAAGGCCGCGCCGTGCTGTTGTCGACTCACGTCATGCAGGACGTCGAACGGCTTTGCGACAACGTCGTGATCCTCTCCCGCGGCGCCGTCGTCGCTGAGGGTTCGCCGCAGGAACTCAAGGAGCGGACGGGCGCCGACAATCTGGAGAGCGCCGTGCTGGGACTCGTTGGGAATGGAGAAGGACTGCGATGAACCCCAAAGAAATCCTGACCATCTTCCGCCGTGAATGTCTTTCCGCGATCCGCGATCGCCGCGCCCTCAACTCCTCGCTCGCCTACGCCGTGATGGGGCCCGCGATCCTCGCCCTTGCCCTGTCGGCGTCCATGAAGCGCCAGGCCGAACCGCAGGCCTTCATGGTGGCCCTTCAAGGTATCGAAGCAGCCGACACGAAGGCGGTTCAAGACGACCTTGACGACCTCCGCGAGAGGCTCGTGGTTTCCCAACTTGCGGTTGTTCACTCGAACGACGCGACGCAGGCCGTCCAGCACCGCGAAGCGCTCGTCGGCCTGGTCGTCGAGTCAGACGCGCAGGCCCAACTCAACGCCGGAGCAGCGGCGAAAGTTGCGGTGGTGTACGACGTGACTCACGCCGGAGCGCAGGCGGCGGCCGACCGGGTGAAGGGGATCGTGCTCGGGTGGGGATCCGATCTCGCGGGAGCGCGTCTCATCTCCCGGGGAGTGGCGCCGTCGGTCACCGCTCCGGTGCGTCTTTCCGAACGAGACCTGGCCACGCGCGAGGCCCGCGCGGGGCTCGCTCTCGCGGCGTTGCCGCTGTTTCTGCTCATGGCGGTGTTCGTTTGCGGCCTTCCCGCGGCTCTCGATGGCACCGCGGGTGAGCGGGAACGAGGGTCGCTCGAGCCTCTGCTCCTCTCGCCGGTCAGTCGCTTCAGCATCGCCGTGGGGAAGTGGCTCGCGGCTTCGCTGATGGCCGCGCTTGGCGTCGTGGTGACGCTCGGCGTCGCGGTCGCGGTGTTCCGGATGAAGTCTCTGGCCGAACTGCCTTTCGCGCTGGATCGATTCGATGTCGCGGCCATTCTCATCGGCCTTCTCCCGGTGGCCTTGTTGGCTTCGGCGATTCAAGCGTTCATCGGACTCCAATCGAAGACGTTCAAGGAAGCCCAGGCTCAGGGGAATCTCCTGATCCTGGTCCCTATGGTTCCGGGCTTTCTCGTTTCATTCGGGGCTTCTCTGCCCGAGGCCGCGGCTTTCACTCCAATCATCGGGCATCAGCTTCTGGTGGAGGGGATCCTCAAAGGGCAGAATCCCGGGATGCTCGACGCACTGATTCTCTCCGCGCTGACCCTCTCCATCGCGGCGGGAGTCGTCGTGACCATGTCGCGCCAGCTCAACCGGGAAGCGACGCGGCTTACCTGAAGTGGAGTCTCCGACAGATTTCGAGGCGGTCATGGCTCGGGATGGGGCGAGCCTCGCCCGTCTCGCCGCCTCCTACGAACTCGACCCAGCGCTTCGCGAGGACCTGTTTCAGGAAATCTGCCTCGCGATCTGGCGGGCGCTCAAGACCTGGCGCGGGGAGTCGAGCGTGCGCACCTTCGTCTTCCGCATCGCCCACAACCGCGCGGTGACGCACGTGATCAAGCGGGCGGGCGGGCGCACCCGGAGCCTCGACGATCTCGAGGTCGAGCCGGCAGCGATCGGGCGCTCTCTCGAAGAGAGGATCGACCTCAAGCTCCGTGCCGAGAGGTTGCAGGAAGCCATCGCGCGCCTCCCCCTCGGACACCGGCAGGTGGTCTTGATGGCGCTTGAAGGATTCAAGATGAAGGAAGTCGCGGAGATTCTGGGCATCACCGAGAACGCGGTGGCGGTGAGGCTCACGAAAGCGAAGAAGCTGCTCAGGGATCAATTGACGAGCCTGGAGAAGAAACCGTGAACGACCACGACCTCCTGCCCCCGGAATGGGGCGAACTCTGGCGATCCGCGGAAGGTCCGCGGTCTCAGGACATCGTGAGGGCGGTTCAGCGACGGACACGTTGGCACACTCTGCGGACGGCCGCCGACACCCTGATTGCCTTCGCCGGCGGTGTGGTTCTCGCTTTCGTCGCCCTGAGAAACGCCCATCCCGCCGATCGCCCTTTTGCCTTGCTCTATGGAGCCGTGATTCTCTTCATCGCGGTTTACGGAATCGTCAACGCCCGTGGCACCTGGCGACCCCGCGGCGAAAGCCCCGTGGACCATGCCCGCCTCGAGGCCTTACGGGCCGAGCGGCGCATCCGCGCCACCCGCGCCGAGTCCTGGTTCCTTGGGTTGTCCGTCCTTCTCTACGCTCCCTGGATCTGGAGTCGAACCGTGGACGGCGGTCCAAGCCATGTCGCGATACTCCTTCTGTATCTGGCGGTGTTCGCCGCGGTGTATGTGTTCGTCCTCCGCCGCAGAGTGAGGCGCGCGCGAGCTGATCGGGATCTGTGGCGAAAGGCCGCGGAGGAGTTGAGCGACCCGGAGTGACCCGGACCATGCAGGCCAAGACAATGGCGTCGAGAGTCTTGCCACCGCGCTACCTCCGCGTGGCGGGAAACTCAGGCATGGGAAGGCGGGTGATGCTATCCAGACGCGATGGAAGTTGCGCCACGAAGCCTCGTCGTAGTTCGTCGAGTCAACCCCGCGGGGCGGCGATCGAGATCAAGCAGGGAACTCCACGGCGAGCGGCAGCATTCCTTTTCCTGGTCTCCCCAGCGCGAATCGCCCGAGCCTACTTTCCGGTGATCTTCACGTCGAAGCGGCCCTTCGTTACTTTGACTTTCTTTTCCGTTGCAAGATCGATGGCCTCGCATTCGAAAGTGCCGGTGGCGCGCGAAGCGCTGAGCGATTCAATGACGACCGAGCCCGCCGAAGCCTTCATGTAAGTCTTCCCGACTTTGAGTCCGAGAACGACCCCCTTCTGACGGCCCTTCTCGTCCAGTGCGATATCGAACCTGGCGACCTTCGCGTCTGGGATCTGAAGCTGAACCGAGTTCGCGAACGAGGTCAGCACGAGCTTTCCCTTGCTGAACGTGGCGATACTGACGGAGGCTGAGAAGGGGGCGCCATCGACCTGCGCTGAGACCGTACCCGCCTTCAAACCGAACTGGGCCGTGGAGGTAGAGACCCCGACGAGGCCAAGGAGCAGACCGGCGACGATTCGGCCCCTGAGGCGTCGACGCGACCTCGAATCGGAGTCATTGCCAGGCGTCGCGAGTGCATCGACTGTCGTGTGGCGGTGATCAAACTCGACGGCTCGAAGGCTCATGAACCCCCTCCTCTCCTTCGGAGCGTAGCAAGGAGTCAATGGGGAGGCAATCGGTCGGGGTCTGTTGTGCGCGCCTCACAACGCCTGCGCCCTGCGTCATAGATCATGAGCCTGCGGGCGCGGGCGAGATCCAGCCCGTGTTACGACGCCACCCCCACGTGCTCGATTCGCCGCAGGTATTCGCGAACCAACCCGGGCGGCCATCCGAAGACGTCCGAGAACTCGCGATTCATGTGCGCCTGATCGGAGAATCCCGCGTCAGCCGACACCGTTGCCCATGTGGTCTCACCTTGATCCAACGCCACCAGGCATGCGTGGCGAAGGCGCGCCAGTCGGGCAAACTCCTTGGGCGACAACCCAACGGCATTGTTGAAGCGGCGGAGCCCCTGCCGGTATCCCACGCCGAAGCCTTCCGCGAGGCGACCCACGGCCATCTGTCCGTGAGCGCTCACCAACCGCTCGATCATCCGGCCAACCAGCGAATCGAGGGGCGGTGCTTCTGCGAGCCATCCTGCGACCGTCTTCGTAAGGCCGTCGAGAACGCCGTCGGCCGAGCGCGCCTTTGCGAGGTGGGCGCGAATCGTGCCGGCACGCGTTTCGTCGAGCAGGTCGACGGGCGTGACACGTTCTCGTAACCGGGCCGGAGGACCCCCAGCCACAACCCAGCCTGCTTCCGGGCGCGCCCGAAGGCCAAAGTACTCCACGCCGCGACGAACAGGAACTCGCAGCGCCGAGAGGCGTGGCCCCACCACAGCGATCCGCTCAATCGATCCCGCGGAGCGAACGACCGCCAGGTTGACACAGCCGTCCGGGGGAATCGTGTGGTCGAAAGTTGGAGGATCGTGCCGATCGACGTTGAATCGCCAGAGAGAGGCGATCGCGGCTCTCAGCTGGTCGGGGGGAGGAGTCTCTTCGTATCGCATCGCGCAAGGAAGTCCGCGGACGAGGCGGTGTCACTTTTGTTCAAGACATCCCCGCCCAATGCGCGTTAGCGTAGCAGACATGAAATTGCCCGCTTTCTTTCTACTCCTGACCGCTCTGGCCCTGCCCGTGGAACCTCAACAGAGAGCGAATCCCGAGCGGCAGCGAGAAGCCATGAAGCGCCTCGAGTTTCTCGTCGGACAGTGGCGCGGCGAGGCGACGACCGTCGTCGCCGGCGTGCGCAAGCGTCTGAACCAGACGGAGGCCGTGCGCTTCCGATTGGACGGCCTGGTCCTGCTGGTGGAAGGCACGGGGCGCGACCCCGAGACGGGCGCCAGCGCCTTCAGCGCGCTTGCTACCATCGCCTTCGACGAGACCTCTGGGACCTATCGCTTCCGCGCACACAGCGATGGTAACTACCTCGACACCGAGATGATCGTGCGCGAGAACGGCGTCGAGTGGGGCTATTCGCGAGGGCCCGCAGTCATCACCAACGTCATGAAGCTGGATGGGGAGGGGCGGTGGATCGAGTTCACGGACGTCTCCGTGAACGGCGGCCCCCCGCGCCGGGTCACCGAAATCCAAGTCAGTCGCGAGGCGTCGCCGCTCCTCTCGCCGGGAGTTGAAGCCGACGCCGCGACACGCGAGGCGCTCGCTCGCGTCAAGACCGCGATCGTCGAAGGTCACAGAACACGAAACCGGGCCGCGCTCGACGCGTTGTACGCGCCCGACTACGTGGCCTACGACTCGCGTGGCCTACGCACCAAGGGAGAGCTTCTGGAGGCGCTTGCAACCGATCCCGAGATCGTCGAGGGCCGCTACGAACTGACGCGAGTGCGCCGATGGGGCTCCATCGCGGTGGCCTCCGGCCGTGGCCGAATGACGTCCCGGCAGGCCGATGGCTCCGTCCGGCGGGCGGAATACGACTCGGTGAACGTCTTCGAGCTTCGAGACGGCCGGTGGTGGTACTCCGCGGCCTACCTTCCATGACGAGGCCGCCACGGGCACACCATCTCTGGCCGGCCTGATACTCCTCGCAGCCGCAGTCGCTTTCGCGCAGACTCCGAAAGACGTGGCGGGACGATACGAGGGCTCCATACAGATCCCGGGCGCACCGCTGAAGGTGATCGTCGAGCTCAAGGACGGAGCCGCCGGCCTTGCCGGCACAATCGACATTCCACAGCAGGGGGCTCGCGGGGTTGCCCTCGAGAAGGCCGCGGCGGGCAATGGGGAAGTCACATTCGCGATCGCGGGCATTCCCGGCGCGCCGACGTTCCGGGCGAAGGTCGGGCCGGATTTCGCCAAGGACGGGACGCTCAGCGGTCAGTTCACGCAAGGCCCGGGGACGTTCCCTTTCACGCTCAAGCGAGCCTCCATCGAAGGGAAGGCGAAAGCGGCGCTCGACGGCTTCGCGGCCGCGGTCGAGGCGATTCTCAAGGCGCACAAAGCGCCCGGGGCCGGCATCGCCATCGTCAAGGACGACACCGTGGTCTTCTCCGATGGCATCGGACTTCGCAATCTCGAAACGAAGGCGAAGGTCACCCGCGACACACTCTTCGCCATCGGCTCGTCCACGAAAGCCTTCACCGCGTTGTCGCTGGCCCTACAGGTCGACGATGGAAAACTCGCCTGGGACGAGCCCGTCTCGAAGGTCCTTCCCGAGTTCCGCCTTTACGATCGAAGCGCGTCGGAGCGACTCACGCCCCGGGACCTGCTGACTCACCGTTCCGGGCTGCCTCGCCACGACCTCCTCTGGTACGGCGCGGACTTCACGCGCGAGGACATGGTGCGGCGCGTCGCCTACCTCGAACCCTCGGCCGATCTGCGCGCGAAGTGGCAGTACCAGAACCTGATGTTCATGACGGCGGGATACCTCGCGGGGAAACTTTCCGGAACCTCGTGGGAGTCGCTCGTGAAGGCACGGATCTTCGAGCCCCTCGGAATGAAGACCGCCGGCTTCAGCGTGGCGGATATGGAGAAGGCGCCCGATGCGGCGCTTGGTTACAACGTTTCGGGCGACCAGCCGAAGCGCTTGCCCTACAGGAACATCTCCGCGGTCGGGCCCGCCGGTTCCATCAACGCCTCGGCTTTGGAGATGGCGCAGTGGGTGAGGCTGCACCTTGCTTATGGCCGGATCGGCGACACGCGGATCGCGTCGGAAGCCACGATCCGGGAGATGCATCAGCCCTTCGCGACCATCGACTCCCGCTCCCCCGATCCGGAGATTCAGAACCCCGGCTACGGCCTCGGCTGGTTCGTCGACAACTATCGCGGCCGCGTACGCGTCCATCACGGCGGGAACATCGACGGATTCTCCGCGATGGTCGCGATGATTCCGTCGGAGAACGTCGGCGTCGTGGTTCTCACCAACGCGAACGGGACGCCCGCCGCCTCGAACATCGCGAACCTCGCCCTCGACCGGATGCTCGGCCTCGAGCCCATCGACTGGAGCGGGAGAGCGGTGGCCCGGCGCGACGCGGCGAAAGCCGCCTCCGAGAAAGCGAAGAAGGCCACGGGCGGAGCACGGAAAGCGGGCACCCGTCCCGCGCATGCGCCCGCCGAGTATGCGGGCGAGTACGAACATCCGGGGTACGGCGTGGTCACAGTGACCGAAAAAGCGGGAGCCCTTCGCGCTCGTCTGCACGCCATCGAACTCGCGCTCGAGCACTGGCACTTCGAGACCTGGAATGCGATCCCCGAAGACCCCGCGGTGGGCGAAACGCCGTTCAAGGCGCGCTTCGAAACCAGTGTGCGCGGCGACGTCGTCTCTTTGGAACTGCCTCTCGATTCCCTGGTCCCGCCAATCCGCTTCAAGAAGAAGCCCCGGGCGCGGCTCCTCGATCCCGCCTTTCTCTCCACCCTCGCGGGCGACTATGGCTCGCCGGACAATCCCGGCCTGGTCGTGAAGGTCGCGGTTTCGGGGCCTAACCTCACCGCCACCGTGCCCGGCCAGCCCGCCTACGTTCTGGTTCCGTATTCCGGAGTCGAGTTCGATCTCAAGGGACTCACGGGCTACTCCATGCGCTTCAATCTGGATCCCGCCGGGAAACCGCTGACCGCCGATCTCCTCCAGCCCGACGGTGTTTACAATCTGAGGCGGCCCTGAGTCCGTCGCCGGTCGAGCCGCCCTTCCAAGCGATAATCGGCCCCTCATGTCAAGACAAAGGGTCGAATCGGTCGTCGCGGAGAGCCTCGAGACCAAACGTCGTTTCTTCGCCGAACGCGCCGCTGATCTCGTCGCCCTGGCTGACGCCATCGCGGAACGGGTGCGCGCCGGAGGGAAGGTGCTGGTGTTCGGCAACGGCGGTTCGGCGGCCGACGCCCAACATTTCGCGGGTGAACTCGTTGGTCGATTCACCAAGGAAGGCCCGCCCATTCCCGCCCTGGCTCTCACCACCGACTCTTCGATAATGACCGCGGTGGGGAACGACTACGGCTACGAGCACATCTTCAAGCGTCAGCTAGAGGCTCACGCACGGCCCGCGGACGTCGCGGTGGGCATCAGCACGTCGGGAAACTCGAATAACGTGCTCGAGGCCATGATGGTGGCGAAGTCGCGAGGGCTGCTCACCGTGGGCATGACCGGTGAAGGCGGAGGCAAACTCGCGGCTCTGGTCGATCACCTTTTCGCCGCTCCCTCGAAAGAGACGCCGCGGATCCAGGAGGTGCACCACCTCATGAATCACATCCTTTGCGAGCTGCTTGAAGAGCGACTGCGGTGAAGGCGAGGCCCAAGGCTCGCGCACTGAAGCCCCTCGACCTCGAAGGCGTGGGGACCTACCCGCTCTCCTCTCGAGTCAGCAAGGTGAGTGTCTCGGACTTCGCCCGGCCGCATCGCCGCGGAGCGCCGCTTCAGGCTTTCGCCGCCGGGCTTCCTCGTATCCTCGCCGCCGATCAGTTGCGCGCGGTGGCCGCCCAGTTGGTCCGTGGTCGCGATCGCAAACGTCCCCTGATCTGGGGAATGGGCGCGCACGTGCTCAAGGTGGGCCTCGCTCCCGTCATCATCGACTTGATGGAGCGCGGCTTCATCACCGCCATCGCCCTGAATGGCGCGGGGATCGTGCACGACTTCGAAACCGCGATCGCCGGGCAGACGTCCGAGGAGGTTGACGCGGCCCTGGGCATCGGACAGTTCGGCATGGCCCGCGAGACCGGGGAAGAGGTCAATCGGGCCATCGTGCGCGGCGACCTCGATGGCCTGGGGTTGGGCGCATCGGTTGGCCGTTACCTCGCCTCACGCCGGGGCACCAAGTTCCGCAAATTCTCGATCCTGGCCGCGGCTTGGCGGCTCCAGATACCGGCCACCGTGCACGTGGCCATGGGCACCGACATCGTTCACATGCATCCCTCGTGCGATCCAGGCGCCATCGGCCGCACCTCGCATCTGGATTTCCGGATCCTCGCCGCGCATGTCGCCCGGCTGGGCGGGGGCGGCGCGTACCTCAACATCGGGTCGGCCGTGCTGCTGCCCGAGGTCTTCTTGAAGGCGGTCACCCTGGCCCGCAACCTCGGCCACAAGATCGAAGACTTCACCACGGCAAACTTCGATTTCATACAGGGTTACCGGCCGAATACCAACGTGGTGCGGCGCCCCACGCAGGGGGTCGGTCGCGGCTACTCTTTGACCGGCCACCACGAGATCATGATTCCGCTTTTGGCCGCGCTTCTCGTGGAAGCGGACGCCCCTCGCCGCCCGTAGCCACCCTCGACAAAGACCGTCCGGGCTCCGCCCGCGTCTTACGCGATTTAAGGCCAGCAGGCCGAGGTCTATAGGATTTCCACTCAATCATTCAGACATTCTTCAAGGATCAACACTCCCATGGTCATGCGCATCTTCCTCTTCATGCTGACGAACGTCGCGGTCGTCGCGACGATCTCGATCATCCTGAGCCTGTTCGGCGTCCGTCCAGGCGACGGGATGGTTCCCATGGCCATCTTCTGCTTCGTCTGGGGCATGGGTGGAGCTTTCATTTCGCTGCTCATCTCCCGCTGGATGGCCAAGCGGGCCATGGGCGTGAAACTCGTGGACGGGAACACCGGCAACCCAGACGCCGACTGGTTGTACCGGACGGTCGAGCGCCTGACCCAGCAGGCCCAGTTGCCTATGCCGGAAGTGGGGATCTACGAGTCGCCGGAGGTGAACGCCTTCGCTACCGGCCCCTCAAAGAAGCGGAGCCTGGTGGCGGTGTCCACGGGCATCCTGCGCTCGATGAAGCGGAACGAACTGGAAGCGGTCCTGGCTCACGAGGTGTCGCACATCGGAAACGGCGACATGGTCACCATGACCCTGCTTCAAGGAGTGGTGAACGCCTTCGTGATGTTCATCGCTCGCATCGTGGCCTCAGTGGTGGCGAGCAACTCGCGGGATGAGCGGGGTTCGTCGATGTTGTATTTCGTGGTGCGCATGGTGGCCGAGATCGTGCTCGGATTCGCGGGCATGCTGGTCACCTCGTGGTTCTCGCGACACCGTGAATTTCGAGCGGACGAGGGCGGAGCGTCGCTTGCCGGGACGGGGAACATGGTGGCGGCCCTTGAGCGGCTCGGAGCCGTGCCCCAGACCCTGGATCCCCGCGCCCCTGCTCTCGCGAGTTTCAAGATCGCGGGCGGCGCTCGTGGTCTCATGGCGCTCTTCTCCACCCATCCACCCCTGCAAGATCGCATCCAGGCGTTGCGCAATCGCTGACATCCAAGCAAAATCAGGATTCGCGCCCTTCGCGCGCCAAGGAGATTCGCCATGGTCGATCTGAAGAAGTTCGTCACGAGCCAACTGCTGGACATCATCCAGTGGCAGGACGACTCCCGCGACACCGTCTCCTGGCTCTTCCCCGATGAAGACAAGGAAATCAAGAACGGCGCTCAGCTCATCGTGCGCGAATCGCAGCTCGCCCAGTTTGTATATCTCGGCCAGTACGGCGACACCTTCTTCCCCGGCAAGCACACCCTGGTCACCGACAACATCCCCGTGTTGTCGACGCTCAAGGGCTGGAAGTACGGCTTCGAGTCGCCCTTCAAGGCCGACGTCTATTTCGTCACCACTCGCCTTTTCACCGGCAACAAGTGGGGGACCGCCAATCCCATCATGATGCGCGACGCCGACTTCGGCATTGTGCGCGTTCGCGCCTTCGGCACCTACGACTTCCGCGTGGTGGAGCCGAAGACCTTCCTCAAGGAAGTGGCGGGCACCGACCACAACTTCCGCCTGGACGAGTTCGCCGACACCATGCGGTCGCGTCTGGTCTCGATGTTCTCGGATGCCCTCGGCGCGGCCAAGATCCCGGTGGTCGGCTTGGTCGGGCGCTATGGTGAGCTGGGCGACGCCCTTCTCAACGTCATCAATCCGAAGATCCGCGAGAAGTACGGCCTCGAACTCGGATCCTTCATCATCGAGAACGTGTCGGTGCCGCCCGAAGTGGAGCAGGCCATCGATAAGCGCGCGGCCATGTCCACCCTCGGCAACCTGAACGACTACGTCAAGTATCAGATGGGCCAGTCGGTAGTTCAGCCCGGCGGTACGGGCGGTGGCGCCGGGGGTCCGATGGAGATGGCCATGGGCTTCGCCATGGCTCAGCAGATGATGCAGGGCATGGCCGCTCCGGGCTCCGGGCCCGCGGCCGGCGCCTTCCCGGTGGCGGGCGCAGGAGCAGCTTCTCCGGCGGCCGCCGGACCGGCCGCACCCGCTTTTCCCGAACTCATGGGCCCTGCGGATGCCGCCAAGCTCATGGGCGTCGCCGAGGCCGACGTGATCGCCACCATCGAAGCCGGCGACCTCAAGGCCAAGAAGATCGGCTCCCAGTACCGCATCACCCGCGCCGCGTTGGACAGCTTCCTCGCCAGCTGAATAGAGATCGGCTAGCCGCCTGAGAAGTCGACCGGGCCCGCATGGCTGAGGTAACTGCCAGTTCGAAGTTCGCTTGTCCTGCTTGCGGGGCGGAAGCAACATGGAATCCGGGCAAGAAGGCGCTCGTCTGCGGCTTCTGTGGCACGGTCTCCCCGGTCGAGCTGAAGACCGAAGGCGAGATTGTCGAGCACGATCTGCATGAAGCCCTCAGCACGCTCAAGGGCCGTGAAACCGGTCTCGATCGTCCCAGTATCGAGGTCAAGTGCCAAAGTTGTCAGGCCATTTCTCAGTTCGAGCCAAACCGGGTGGCCCAGAATTGCGAGTTCTGCGGATCGGCCGCCCTCGTTCCCTACGAGGATGTGAAGGAGGCCATCCGGCCGGAGAGCCTGCTGCCCATGAAAGTGTCGGAGACGCGCGTCCGCGAGGACATGCGGCGTTGGTACGGATCGCGATGGTTCGCCCCGAACGCGCTGGGCCAGAAGGCCATGACCGACACACTGCGCGGTCTCTATATCCCCTACTGGACGTTCGACGCCCAGGTGCACGCGGCCTGGACTGCGGAATCGGGCACTTACTACTACACCACCGAGAGCTACACCGAAAACGGTCAGCGCAAGACCCGCCAGGTCCGCCACACGCGCTGGTCCTATGCCTCCGGCGACCTGGATCACTTCTTCGACGACCATCTGATCTGCGGCTCAAAGGGAGTGCATCAGAAGCTCCTACGCGAAGTCGAGCCGTTTCCCACGAAGGAGGCGGTGCCCTACGACTCGGGATACCTTGCCGGTTTCGTGGTCGAGCGTTATCAGGTGGATCTCGGCACGGCGGCCCAGGTCTCTCGCGCGGCGATGGAAGAGGCGACCCGCGCCCTCTGCTCTGAACAGGTGCCGGGCGACACCCAGCGCAATCTGCAGACCCAGCAGCACTTCACCGCTCAGACCTTCAAACACGTTCTCGCGCCGCTCTGGCTGCTGACCTACCAGTACGGCGGCAAGCCGTTTCAGGTGGTGGTGAACGGCAACACCGGGAAGATCGCCGGCGAGCACCCGCTCTCGTGGGTGAAGATCTTCTTCGCCTCGATGGCCGCCCTCATCGCGGTGATCGTGGTGATCGTGTTGTTCGGCTCGGAATAACCGATAAATGTAGGGGTGCCCCTACAACGCCGAGCTTGAAGTCTTGACGCGGTCGGCCATCGAGGGGCGGGTTTTCGCGGCCACGAAGGCGGCAGAGGCGGCCTGCACAGTGACGCGCTGGGCGGCGAGCACCGGTCCCCGGTCGATGAGCAGGCGCGCCACTCTCACATCAGGCCGCACGTAAAGCTTGTCCTGTTCGGTGAAGCCGACAAGCGCCACCGAGCCTTGGCCGAATGAGATCTTCGCGTCGAAGAGCTTCTGCTTCAAAAGCATGGTGTTGAGTTTCGCGGCCGAAGCGCGGGTGTGGAAGGCGAACAGTGCAGCCCACGCGATCTCGCGGGCCTCGTTTTCGGGAAAGGTCACGCTCACGAACCGCGGACGGGCGTCGAGGCCCACTCGATCGGGCGTCCAGTTCCAGGTGTGAGAATGGAAGGCGCCCGACAGCGCGGTGAAGGCCTGATCTCCGGCCTCGGTGGTCAGCAGGCGCCAGGCGGGGACGTAGACGTAGGGACCGTGAGGCGCGAAGCCCTTCACCGGACCCTGGGCGAAGAGGGCGGCGACGTAGGCCTCGAGGGTTTTGATGGGCGGGGCGCCCGCAAGCCTGATCTCGAAGGGGAAACGCCAGAAGGGAAGAAGGGCGGTTTCGCGCGAAGGAGTGGTCCCCTCCTCGCGCTCGTAGTTCATGAGCACCAGGCCCTTGCCGGTGGGCGAGACGCCGGCGTGGCAGTTGCCGCAGACCGACATCACGGCGTCCTCGGCGAGTTTGGGATCCATGCCGCAGTTCGGGCACCGGGCGGGGGCCACCGAAATATGACGAAACGAAGCGCCGCCGGTTCCGAGGGGGTCGGTGTCCTTGCCGCGGGTGAACGCGTCTCGCTCCGCCTCGCTGAGGTAGCCGGCAATGGTTCCAAAGCCCCCATCGAAGAGCAGCGTCTCGTCACCGCGATCGAGGAGGGCGCGGACGAGATAGTAGGGACGGTAGACCGTGGCCTCGAACGTCACCACCACCTGACCGTGTTTCGCCACCGACTCGAAACCGGCATCGAGATGTTGTCCGCGCCACTTCTCGAGTTCGCGCCGCGAAGCATCGGCGGCCACCCGGGGCAGGAAGCGGCCGAGTTTCGGCACGTCGGCGCTCACCAGCGGTTTGAAGATGGCGCGGCCGAGACGGAGCCCCGCGTCGCGCAGGTTGAAACGCGCCGGATCGTACGCGGGCGTAGTCTGCTCCGCCACATAGGCGCGCACCCGCGCGATCTTCGGTCCGTCGCCGTGTCGGCCCAGCACGGTTTGCACCACCTTGGCCGCGGTGTGACGATAGGGAACCTGGATCAGGCGGCAGTCGATCATTTTGGCGCCCGCCCGCAACCGCGTCTCGAACCGGCTGAGAAGGGTGTTCACCAGGATGTCGGGGGGCGGATTTCCCTCGGGGTCGGAGTGCTTGGCCACGAGGGCGGCGCGGTGCGCATCGACCCGATATCGGATCAGAGTCTCGAGGATCGCCGCGTGATCGGAGACCTGGGGCGGCTCAACGAAGATCTCCTCGCGATCGGGCGCGTCGACGATCAGCAGGGAACGGCAGTGCTCGCACTGGTGAGAGACGGTGACGTCGGTGGCCACGAACGGTCCCCCGCAGTGCGGGCACGAGAGTTGAACCTCGAACTCCCGCACCGGCACGGGCTGGGATGGACGCTTCAACGCCGATCCTCGCCGAATTAAGGCCGCGCCTTGTAGCGGTCGTAGAGACGCTGGTGCTTGTTTTCGAGGGATGTCTCCCGCCCGTCGATGATGACGTGGGTGATGTTGGTGCGGTGGTCGAGGATGTCGCCGTTCGTCACGATCAGGGTCGCCGCCTTGCCCACCTCGATGGAGCCGTGACTTGCCGCCACGCCGTAGATCTCAGCCGGAGCGAGTGTGATGGCGCGGATGGCGATCTCCCGAGGCAGGCCGAAGGCGTGAGCCATGGCCGCCTCGAAAGGCAGATTCCGGGTGTTGGAGGCGTCGTCGGTGACGATGGCGAAGCGCACGCCCGCCCGGTGCAGGGTGGCCGCGTTCGCGAACGCGGCGTCGTAGGGATCGGCCTCGCGGGTGGGCACCTGATCGACCGAGATGAGCACAGCCACATCGTTCTTTTTGAGGTCGTCGATGCAGCGCCAGGCCTCGGCCGCGCCCGCGATGATGAGCTTCAGCTTGTTCTCGTTCGCGAACTTGATCGCTCCCTTGATGTCGGCCTCGGCGCTTGCGCGCATGACGACGGGAATCTTCCCCGAGGCGGCGAGGGCCAGAGCTTCCATGGGCAGGTCGACCCTCAGGCCCGCGCCCGCGGCGAGACCTTCGCCATAAGCCCGCGCTTCCTCGAGCAGGTTCTTGAGCTTCAGAAGATCCTTCTCCTGGTTCTTCTTCCGCTCCTGCAGGCGCTGCTCGAACGTCTTGGGCTCGATGTTCGGAAATCCCTGGGAGAAGTCGACGACGGGCGCGCCACTGGGGTAGCGCATGTGCATGGCGATGGCGGGCTTGACCGTGAGAGCGGCTGGCGTGTCGCCGTCGGTGCGAATGATGGCGCTCTGGCCCGAGACCAACCCCCCGCCCGGAGCGGAGAGGGCGGTGGTGATGCCGAAGGCCCGGGCCACCGGAATCAGCTCGCTGTCGGGATGGAGGGCCACCCACGACTTCGCATGGGGATTCACGTCGCCCGTCTCGTTGGTGTCCACCGTGCCCGGCGCGCCCTGCGTGACTTCAGCGAGGCCGAGTGTGGTGAGGCCGTCGAAGAGGCCGGGGTAAACCGTCTTCCCGCGCCCGTCGATGACCTTTGCCCCCGGAGGCGCCGTGAGGCTGGTGCCCACCGACGAGATCTTCCCATTCTGAATGACGATCGAGGCGTTCTCGAGGATGGCGCCCGAGACCGTGACCACGCGAGCCCCGGTGATGACCAGAGGGCCGTCGGCGGCGGCGGCCGAGCCCGTGAGGGCGGTGAAGATGGCGAGGCCGACGACGCCCGCGCGACCCATGACCGAAGTGCGGTTGATTTTCACTTTCCACCTCCAAGCGACGCCGAAACCCCGGTGCGCGCGGCTACGTCCTTGCTGCGATCGAACATCACTTTGCCGTCCACCAGCGTCATCTCCACTCGCGTGTCGGGCGCGAAAGGATGGGCCCGGAAGATCGCGAGATCCGCGTCCTTGCCCACCTCGATCGATCCCACCCATTTGTCGATCCCCAGCTGTTTCGCGGGATTAATGGTGATCATCTTGAAGGCCTCGTCCTCGGACACGCCGCCGTAGCGCACGGCCTTGGCCGCCTCCCAGTAAAGACGCCGCGCCAGCTCGTCGGAGTCGGAGTTAAGCGAGACGGAAACGCCGTGGCTCGCCATGATGGCCGCGTTGTAGGGAATGGCGTCGTAGGCCTCCATCTTGTAGGCCCACCAGTCGGAGAAGGTGGAAGCGCCCGCGCCGTGTTTCGCGATTTCGGTCGCCACCTTGTAGCCCTCGAGGACGTGCTGGAAGGTGGTGATCTTGAAGCCCATCTCATTGGCCACGTCGATGAGCATCAGGATCTCATCGGCCCGGTACGAGTGAGCGTGCACGAGCCGCTTGCCTTCGAGAATCTCGTTGAGCGCCTCCATCTGCAAATTTCTGCGGGGAGCGCGAGGCGAAACCGGTGCGGGTGCGCCCTTGGCCGGCTTGCGCGTGCTCACCGCTTTCATGGCCGCGTCGTACGCGTCCCACTCCTTCTTGTAGGCCTTCGCTTCGAGGAAAGCGTCGCGGATGGAAACCTCCACGCCCATGCGAGTGGCGGGGTACCGGCGCGTGCCGCCCCCAAAGCTCGCGCGCTTCGGGTTTTCGCCGAGGGCAAACTTGATGCCGGGAGGCGCGCCCTTGAAGATCAGCGCGTCGCCGGAGTCAGCGCCCCAACGCAACTTGATGGTGGCGTTCTGGCCGCCGATCGAGTTGCACGAGCCGTGCAGCACATTCGCCGCGGTCACGCCGCCCGCGAGCTGACGGTAGATGCTGATGTCCTTCGGGTCGAGGGCATCGATCACCCGCACTTCCGCGGTGATGATGTTCGTGCACTCGTTGACCCCGCCTTCCACCGCGGTATGGGAATGCGCGTCGATGATCCCCGGCGTCACTACCCGGCCCGAAGCGTCAATCACCGTGGCCCCTGCGGGCACGCTGATGTCCTTGCCCACCGCGGCGATCCTCCCGTCCTTGATGAGGATGGTGCCCTGCTCGATGATGCCGGCGGAGCCGACGGTCATGATCCTCGCGTTGGTGATGGCGGTGACCGTGCCCGGCGCGACCGCGGCCGGAGCGGCCATGGGCTTCACCTCAGCGACGGTTTCGCCTTTTGCAGTCTCGGGGCGGGGCGGGGCGGAGGCGCCCGGGGGCCCTGCGGGTTTCTCCTCGGGCTGGTACAACTCGCCGTCGACGAAGACCATCTTGACCTTCGCGTCCTTGGTCAGAGGATCACCCGACCAGGCCACCACGTTCGCGATCTTGCCCTTGTCGAGACTGCCCATCCGGTCGGACACGCCGAGGATCTCGGCCGGGGTGAGGGTGACCGCGCGCAGAGCGGTCTCCCTGGGCAGACCCTTCTCGATGGCCTTACGAATTCCGGCCAGGAAGTCGGTGGCGAAACCGGAGACGAGGGCGAACTTCAGCCCCTCCTTGTGCAGGAGTCCGGGGTTCTTCTCCGCCTTGTCGATGTCGGCGCGATCCTTGTCGTCGTCGCTGCCGCCGAAAAAACCGCCCAGGCGCGGCGGATCGAAATTGACGCTCACCAGCAGCGAAGGCTTGCGCTCCTTGAGCAGCGCCGCCTCTTCGAAGGCCTGAGTGTTGCCGGCGAGGATCAGCTTGATCTTGAATTCGTCGGCCAGAGCGAAAGCGCGGCGCAGGTCTCCCACGCGCGACGTCTGAAGCAGCAGGGGAGTCGTGCCCGCGGCAACGTCGGCCCAGACGTCGAGGCCGAGATCGTAGGCCGGCCGCTTGCGTCCGTTCGGAGCTTTCTCGTAGGCCGCGACGTCGGCGCGGTGATGCGCGCCGTCCATCAGGGCCTGGCGGAAGAAGGTCATGGCGCCCATCAGTGAACCGGGATACCGCTGGCCGAGGGTGGTGAGGTTCGCGGCCAGGCCGAGGTTCGCTTTCACCACCATGGTCGCCGGCTTGTCGCCGATCAGGTTCAAGACCGGTGCCGCGCCAAACACGAGACCCTCGCGCGGGATGGGCACGATGGTGGTGATGCCGGAGTCTCGCGCCTTCAGGGCATCGCTCGCCCGCAGGCGTTCATGAATGGCGGAAGCCGGGTCGATGGGATTGACGGGAGGGGTGGCAGGGCCCGCACCCGCACCTGCGCCGCCGCCTCCCGGGCCGCCCGCCGGCCGGGCCGCCGGCATGCCCGCGCCGGAGTAGCCGTCGATGAGGCCGGGAGTGAGGGTGAGTCCGGTCCCGTCGAAGATCCGGGCGTCCTTCGGAATGGTCACGTTCGTGCCCACGTCGACCACCAGGCCATCGCGCAGGACCACGGTGGCGTTCTCGAGCACCGCCCCCGACACCGTGACCACGCGGGCCTTGGTGATCGCGTACGTGGGGGTTTTGGCGGCGTCGGCCACCGCCGCCAGGGAAAGAAGGGTGAGGGTCGCCCAGAGGGCCCCATGCAATTTCATCGTCCGGATCTCCAATGACAAGGCGCCCACGGCACAGGACGGGCCGAGAACGCAACGGTCGGGAAGTGTCTGTTGCCCGCGAGTATAGGCGGCGAAGCGCGGGCGCGGCCACCCAGAAGCGGCCCGGCCCGCCGAGGCTTTTCGCTAGACTGAAAAGATGTTCCCGAGAAGGGCTGTGGCTGTGGCCTCGGCTTGTTTTGTTCTTTCCGGCGCGGCCGCGCTTGTGTACCAGGTCGCCTGGCAGCGCCTTCTGGCACTCACCACCGGAGTGTCGATCCCTTCCGTGGCCGCGATCACTGCCGCCTTCATGGCCGGCCTTGGCATCGGCTCGCACATCGGCGGCCTCTGGTCCGAGCGCCTTTCTCCGCGCCGCGCGGTCAAGGCGTTCGCCATGGTCGAGTTGGGGGTGGCGGCGTTCGCCAGCGTCAGCGTTTGGATTTACTACCACGGCCTTTACCGCCAGATGCCCTGGCTTTACGAGCATGGCCCCGCGGTCACCTTCCTTGTCCATCTCCTTTCCCTGATCCTGCCCACCACGCTCATGGGCATGTCGCTGCCGCTCCTGGTGCGCGGGCTGGTGCTGGGCTCGGAAGAAGCGCCCCGGACCATCGGCTTCCTCTATGCAGCGAACGCGTTGGGCGCGGCGATGGGAGCCTTCGCCACACCCTGGCTGCTGCTCCGATTCCTCGGGGTTGATGGCGCGGTGATGGCGGGGGCCTCGTTGAGCGCGGTCGCGGGCCTCGGGGCCCTTGTGCTTGCACGGCAGGCCGACCCTTTGCCTTCGCGACGTCCGCGGGTGCCTCCGCTCGCGGCCAACCTCGAGGAGGCCCAACCACTGAGCCTGTGGATCGCGCTCTACGCTCTCTCCGGCTTTGTTTCGCTCTCCCTCGAGATCGTGTGGTTCAGGGTTCTCGATGTGATGGCGAAAGGCGGCGCCTTCACCTTCGGGACGTTGCTCGGTATGTACCTCGTGGGTCTCGCCGCCGGATCGTTTGCGGCGACCGTCGCTACCACGCGTATCCGCCGACCGTTGCGTATCTTCCTTCTCTGCCAGGGTCTGATGCTCTTCTCCACGCTCCTGGCTCACGCCCTGCTGGTGCGGCTGCCCTTCGAGGGAAACCCGCTCGAGTGGATGGTGCGTTACGGCGGCCGCCTTGACGCCTTCCTCAATATGGAGACCATCACCGCGGGCGAGTTCGTCTACCTGTATGTCGCGATGCCCCTCGTCCTTTTCGGGCCGGCCACGTTTTGCATGGGCTTCGGCTTTCCCATCCTCCAGAGAGCGATTCAGGGCGATCCGGTTTCCGCGGGCCGCAAGGTGGGTCTGCTTCAAGCCGCCAACATCGCAGGCTGCACGCTGGGGAGCCTCGTCACCGGCCTGTTCCTGCTAGATGCTTTGGGCTCGTCGGGGATCTTCCGGTTCCTGGGCCTTCTCGGGCTTGGGGTCGCGACAGCGGGCGCGTTTCGGCTGAGGGCGCGATCGCTGGGGTTGATCGCGGCCGGCCTCGTGCTGTTGATCGCCTTGTTCCCGGACAACAAGACACTGTGGCTGCGTCTTCACGGCGCCCCCGATCCCGCGGATTCCTTCTTCGAGGAGGACGCGGCGAGCGTCACCGGCTTCACCCCCCGTGTTCGCGGGGGTTACACGCAGTGGGTCAACGGCCGCTCCATCAGCTGGATCCCCTTCGGTTCGATCCACACCAGCCTGGGCGCCGTCCCCGCTCTCATCCATCCGAGTCCGAAGGAAGTGGCCATCATCGGCCTCGGCTCGGGTGATACGGCATGGGCGGCCGGCCTGCGCGCGGAAACCGAGAGGATCACCGTGTTCGAGATCGCGACCTCGCAGCCGCGACTCCTCGAACGCGCCCGGGGATTCAAGGGCATGGAGCGGCTCGACCAATTCCTGAGCGATCCCAGGGTCCTTTTGGTAAAGGACGACGGCCGGCGTCGACTCGGCACCGATGGCATGAAGTACGACCTCATCGAGAGCGACGCCCTCTTTCCAGACAGCGGCCTCTCCGGAAACCTTTACTCCGTCGAGTTCTTCGAACTCGCCTCCCGCGCGCTCAAACCCGGCGGGATCATGTGCACGTGGGCGCCGAGAGCCAGGGTGGGGGCCGCGGCTCAGCGCGCCTTTCGTCACGCCATCAAGGTGGACAAGTTCCTGGTTCTGAGCAACGACCCCTTGCCCCTCGACATCGAGAGCTGGCTGGCCCGCCTGCGCTCAGAGCGCGTTCGAAACTACCTCGGCGAGGCGCCGGTTCGTTTCATCGAACCGCTGCTTGCTTCCGCTACTCTCGCCGAACCCGTGGACCTCTCCCACGAATTCAACGAGGATTTACAGCCGAGGGACGAGTTCGTTCGGCCGCGAAAGCGTCGGCCCTGAACGGGAGCTTGATCCGTGCCGCGGGCTAGAATCCGTTCATCCCATGGATCTTTTCGGCGACGGTTCTCATCCTCTGCACGTTCTGTTCGTTTGTACCGCGAACGTCGATCGTTCGAAGACGGCAGAGGATCTCTACAAGAACGATCCTCGGCTCGTGGTCAAGTCGTGCGGCGTCGCGCCCTTTGCCCAAGTGGTGGTGACCCGTGACCTTCTGGACTGGGCGGACCGCATCTTCGTGATGAACGAAGGGGAAGACCACCACGTCACCGCCATCCGCAGGCGTTTCCCGAGTCTGTCGAAGGAAGTGGTGGACCTCGACATCGAAGACCGCTGGAAACGCGGCCACCCCGAACTCGCGCGCCTGATCATCTCAAGGCTCGAACCCCACATCGGAAAACCGCAGCCGGCACCCGCGACGAAGTCGTAGCCCGTCCATCCGCCCGAGAAACTGGGCTGAGTTGATTCGTGCGAAGGGACTCGATGACGAGCGAAGCGAGGCACCGACACTTCGACAGGCTCAGTGCAAGAGCTTGACCATCCGCCAAAACTCGGCCTGCGGCCGATCTTCGCGAAGGGGACTCGACGCTGAGCGAAGCGATGCGCCGAAGCTCTGGCCATCCGCCAAAGCTCGGCCTGCGGCCGATCTTCGCGAAGGGGACTCGACGCTGAGCGAAGCGATGCGCCGAAGCTCTGGCCATCCGCCAAAGCTCGGCCTGCGGCCGAGCGTGGCGGAGGGCCGGGGACTCGAACCCCGAAGGGCCGTGAAGCCCGGGAGCTTTCAAGGCTCCTGCCTTACCAGTTAGGTCTAGCCCTCCACGCTTCGAAAACGGCCACGAGGATACTCCGGTCTCAGCGCAGGCCTTTCGACAACGGCAACGCCGATACTTCGGTGCTCAGTGCAAGGCCTTGGGGGGCGAGGGCGTGCGCCCGACGAGGGTTTAGTCCTCGCGGCGGTACTTCTTGCGGCTGCGCTTGCGCGCGAGAGCCTGCTTGACGCGCTTCTTCTCACCCGGCTTCAAATAGAAACTATGCTTCTTGACATCCTTGATGATGTCTTCCTGCTGGACTTTTCTCTTAAAGCGGCGGAGGGCGCTTTCGATTGTCTCGCCTTCTTGCAACCTGATCTCGGCCAAGAGACTCTCTCCTCAAATGACGTCTTTTTATGACGAAGTGCCAGCAATCCAAACAATGAGACTCCTGGAAATTCAGCTCTCCAGTCGAAACCCCAAGGGACGCACGGGAATTAGAAGGGAATGCTAGGCGATGGCCTTTGAACCTGTCAAGGAAACGGGGGGAACCCTCTTCGTGGTCGCCACCCCCCTCGGGAACCTGGACGACATCACCTTCCGTGCGGTTAAGTGCTTGAAAGAAGTGAACTTGATCGCCTGCGAAGATACGCGGCGAACCGCCAAACTCCTCAACCATCTCGGAATCAAAAAGCCGCTGATTTCCTGCTTTGAGCACAACGAACTTGCTCGAATCGATGAACTTCTGGGAAAAATCGAGGCGGGTGAGGACGTGGCTCTGGTGAGTGACGCCGGCACACCAACCATCTCGGACCCCGGTTTCGCGCTCGTGCGGGCGGCCCACGAGCGCGGTCTTAAGGTGAGTCCGATCCCCGGTGCCTCGGCTCTTGTGGCCGCACTCTCGTCGAGCGGTCTGCCAACCGACGTCTTTCTCTTCCTCGGTTTCCTGCCTCGCACCGCGTCGGCGCGGCGTTCACGCCTTCAGGACCTGAAGTCCCAAACCGGCACGCTTGTCTTCTACGAGTCGCCTCATCGCGTCGCCGATTCGCTGGCGGACATGATCGCGGTGCTCGGCGATCGCGAGGCCTTCTTGTGCCGCGAGGTCACGAAGCTGCACGAGGAGCTGAAACGCGCCTCTCTCTCCGCGATCGCCGCGGATCTGGGCAGCCGGCCCGAGGTGTTGGGCGAGATTGTGCTGGTGGTGGCCGGGGCCACGGCATTTGCCGAAAAGTCCGGCTCCATGGATGAGGCGCTTGCCCGATTCGATACCGAAGTGTCGATGGGGGCCACGCCCCGGCAGGCGGCGAAGGAGGCGGCACTCGCCACCGGCCTGCCGGCCCGGGACGTTTATGCCCGGGCCGCCCAGCGAAAATGACCAGCCTCCGGTCCGCCCGAGTTGACAACCCCTATGTTTTGAACGGACCATAAGGGACAGCGAATGAAAATTCTGGTGGTTGGAAATGGTGCGCGTGAGCACGCGATTGTGGCAAAGCTCCGGGCCAGCACAATAGGTGCGGTCGACGACATCTACTGCGCGCCTGGCAATGCCGGCATCGCCAAACATGCGCGGTTGGTGCCGATCGAGGCCTCGAACACTGTCGAACTCGCGGACTTCGCCCAGACCATCAAGGCCGATCTCACCATCGTGGGACCCGAGCTTCCTTTGGTCCTCGGCATCGTTGATGAGTTCAAGAAGCGTGGCCTTCGCATCTTCGGCCCCACTCGTTCGGCCGCGGAAATCGAGGGCTCCAAAGCCTTCGCGCGCGAGTTTCTGACCCGTCATAACGTTCCTTCCCCCCGCTATTTCGTATGTGGCTCCTACGACGAGGCGGAGCGCATTCTCAAGGAAGGCACGCTTGGGCTGCCCTGTGTGGTGAAGGCCGACGGCCTCACCTCGGGGAAGGGCGCCCTGGTGTGCGAGACCCTCGATGAGTCCTTGGCCGCCGCCTCGTCGATGCTCAAGGACAAGCGCTTCGGGAAAGCCTCCGAACGTGTGGTGCTCGAAGAGTTCATCGCCGGCGAGGAGGTTTCCTTCCTGGTGTTGTGTGATGGAACGCGCGCGGTGCCGCTCGCCAGCGTGCAGGACCACAAGCGTCTCAAGGATGGGGACAAGGGCCCCAACACCGGGGGCATGGGCGCCATTTCGCCGGCGCTGAATCTCAAGCTCGAACTCCACAAAGAGATCATGAGCACCATCATCATCCCGACCATCGCGGGTCTGGCCAAGGAAGGCCGGTCGTTCTCCGGCGTGCTCTACGCCGGGCTGATGATCGGGACCGACGGCAAGCCGAAGGTTCTCGAGTTCAACGCGCGTTTTGGCGATCCCGAGTGCCAGGTGATTCTGGCCCGGCTGAAGAGCGACCTTGCGTCGCTCATCGTGGCGGTGGCCGACGGCGCCCTGGCCGACGTCAAGGTCGAATGGGCCAAGGAGCCCGCGGTCTGCGTGGTAGTGGCGAGCGAGGGTTATCCGGACAACGTGGCCAAAGGCACTGAAATCCGTCGCGTCCCCGACTCGGAAGAGGGTCTGCAGATTCTGCACGGCTCCACGTCACTCGAGGGGACGAAGCTTGTCACCTCGGGCGGCCGGGTTTTCGCCATCACCGCGGTGGGCGCTTCCCTGCCCCAGGCGCTGAATAAGGCCTACGAGGCGGTTTCGCAGGTCGAGTTTGACGGCGCCCAGTTCCGTCACGACATCGGGGCCGCCGCGCTCAAGAAGTTGGGCGTGGCGTAGCCTACCGAAACCGTAGCATTTCCGCGATATCGCCCCGTGGGGGTTTCCCGTCGCGGCGCTGCAGGGGCTGACCGTCGAGGTCGATGATGCCGGTGAGGAGGACGAGGTCGAGCACCCGCCCGCGCAGAATGGGCGCTCCCGGATCGACGACGAGGGCCTTCATTCCCGGGTTGTAGGAAACCCGCATCGACTCGAACCCCGGATCTCCGGGGCGCGGTGGCCCGGCGTAGCGCAGGCCGACCCGGCCCTTGAAGCTCTCTTCATCCATGTCGTTGTTGAACTGGACGATGATCCGCCCGGAGAAATCGAAATCACTCTCGCCGTCTATGGGCAGGGAGAACACGATGACCGGGGGTTCCTTGGGCCGCTCAGGCGGAGGCGGCGCCGGCGCGGCGTCGGCCTTCAGGGTGGGTGGCTGAGTGAGCGTCACTTCGAGGGCGTCGATCACCACCACTCCATTGCGCGTCCTGGGCCGGCCGATCACCTCGACCCAGCGGCTGGTGTCGCGACGGATCGCGGGGTCGAGGTCGAAGCCGTTGCCCTTGGGCTTCTTGTTCGTGACCCACACCGCGAACAGCGAGTCCTTGATCACCCAGTCGTCCGCGGTGCGCATCGACCGCGCGGGCAGATCGGCGAAGAGGTTGCGACCTCGGAACTTGCCCACCACTCTCACCAGCTGGCCGTCCATCTGGCCCGTGCGCCCCACCAGCTGCTCGAGCGAGATGATGGCGCCCTTGTCCTTGCCCATTTTTTCCGGTGGGCCGGCCCAGCTCCAGAAGCGGATGACGCCGATGCTGTTGAGTGCCTGTCCCTCCTGTTGGCCTTGTCCGCCGGTGGACGAAAACACCCCGGTGACTTCCACGTTCTGCCCGCTCAGGCTGGTCAGCTGATCCTCGTTCATGCCCTGCCGAATGGGCACGATGGTGATGCGGACACCGCCGTCATTCAATTCGAAGCTCGCGCCGGTGAGATCCAGAATCCCGATGCGGCCCTTCACGCGCACGCCCTTGCCGTTGTAGATCTGGGGGTTGAAGGAGAGGTCCTGGAGAGAGACGTCGCGGATCGGTCCGTAGATGTTCTCGAGGTATTCCGGGTCGTATTGTTGCGATTGGGCGAAGCCCGACGCGCCGAGGGCCACGAGAACGAGCATCAGCAGGAGTCTATTTTTCATGGCCCTTTCCGAAAGTATAGGAACGCCCGAGCTTCTTGCGCAAAATCACCCGCGCCAAGACTTTTCGGCGTAGGCTCCGGCATACATTTTTCAGGGAGATTTCATGGCGGAAAACGCGACCGAAGCAAAGGCTTTCAAACCCTACATCCCCGATGAGGCCGTCGTTCCGGAGTTGACGTGGCGAGCCCTCCTCATAGGGATGGCCTTTGGCGTCATCTTCGGGGCGGTCACCGTCTACGTCGGATTGCGCGCCGGTCTCACCGTCGGCGCCTCGATCCCCATCGCGGTGTTGTCGATCTCCGTGCTCCGCGCTCTCGGGCGTCCCACCATCCTCGAGAACAACATCGTCCAGACCACGGGGTCGGCGGGCGAGTCGGTGGCGGGCGGCGTCATCTTCACGTTGCCGGCGCTGATCTTCCTCGGCTTCGGTCTCGAGTACTCCCGCATCCTGGTCCTCTCCCTGATCGGCGGTTTCATCGGCGTGTTGTTCATGATTCCCCTGCGCCGGCAGCTCATCGTCAAGGAACACGGCAACCTGCTCTATCCCGAGGGCGCCGCGTGCGCCGACGTCCTGATCGCTGGTGAGAAGGGCGGATCGTTCGCGAGCCGAGTGTTCTACGGCCTTGGCCTCGGCGGTCTCTACACCTTGCTGCAGAATTCCAACGCCCTGGCGCTGTTCCCGGAGTCGCCGTCGTATTCGCCCCGGTGGCTGCCGGGCGCCACCATCAGCGCCGCCACCACCGCCGAGTACCTCGGCGTTGGCTACATCATCGGGCCGAAGATCGCGGGCGTCATCTTCGCGGGCGGCCTGTTCTCCTGGTTCGTCATGATGCCGACTATCAAGTTCTTCGGAACCCTGGTGGCGACTCCCATCTACCCGGCGGTGATCCCGATCGCGGACATGACCTCGTCGCAGCTCTGGAACTTCTATATCCGCTACATCGGCGCGGGCGCTGTCGCCGCCGCCGGTTTGCTCACCCTGATGCGCACGGTCCCGACCATCGTCTCCGCTCTCAAGTCGAGCGTCGCCGAGCTGAAGAAATCCCGCAGCCAGTCCACCGCCGACGAGGTCGCGGTGGGACGCACCTCGCAAGACCTTCCGATCACCGTGGTGATGGGCGGTTCGCTCATGATCATCGTGGCCATGTGGGCCATGCTCACCTTCATGCCCATCCCCGGCGCGCCCACGAGCTGGGGAGCGAATCTCATCGCCGCGATTCTTGTTCTGGTGTTCGGATTCCTCTTCGTCACCGTTTCATCGCGCATCTGCGGCCTGATCGGAACGTCATCGAACCCGATCTCCGGCATGACCATCGCCACACTGATGGCCACCTGCGCCCTCTTCCTCGTGGTTGGCTGGACCGCGGCCCCCTATGGCGCCCTTGCCCTGATGATTGGCGGCAGCGTCTGCATCGCCGCCGCGAACGGCGGCAACACCTCGCAGGATCTCAAGACCGGCTACATCATTGGCGCCACGCCGCGGGCCCAGCAGCTCGCCCTGATGGCCGGTGTGCTCGCATCGTGTTTCGCGATCGGCGCGACCCTCATCCTCATGAACAAGGGTCTCGAGAGCTACGTCGATGTGAAGATCCCGGTCGATCTCGCCTCACGCCCGGACGGCGTCACTATCGAGACCGATGCCTACGAACACGCGGGGAAGACCTACACCCTGATCAACGTCATCGGATCGTCCACCATTCCCGAGGGCAAGTACCTCTTTGATCGAGGCACCGGGCAGGTCGAGAAGCAGTGGATTCAGGGCATCGGCTCCGAGCAGGCCACGGCACCCCAGGCGCGATTGATGTCGGTGGTCATCAACGGAATTCTCAATCGCAAGCTGCCCTGGGGTCTGGTTCTTATTGGCGTGTTCCTGGTTCTCACCGTGGAACTGCTCGGCGTGCGTTCCTTGTCGTTCGCGGTCGGCGCTTACCTGCCGGTCGGAACTTCCGCCGCCATCTTCGTGGGTGGTGTGGTGAAGTGGCTGGCCGAACGAGGAGCCGAGAAGTCCGCCGAGGAAGAAACATCGCCGGGCTCGCTTTATGCCTCGGGTCTCATCGCCGCGGGCGGCATCGTCGGTCTGCTGGCCGTCGGCGTGAAGGCGCTCGAGAGCACGGGCAGCGTGCCCGCGAATGCGCTTCACGTGGGTGGTCCGTTTGAAACCAACAACTTCGTGGGCGTGGCCGCCTTCCTCCTCCTCGCCTACTCGTTGTACTACTTCGCGAAGAAACCGCTCGACGCGCCCAAGAAGTAAGCGCGGCATGAAACGACATCTCGTTCTCGCCGCGGCGGTGTTCGCCGCGGCGGGGGGTGTTTGGGCTCAGGCGCCGAACGAGGCCACGCGCATTCTCGAGAAGGCCCAGGTCACCATCCTGGGCGAGACCGCGGCCTACACGCTGCGGATGACCGTCCACCGCACGGGGAAGCCCACGCGGGTGGTGAGCATGGACGGTTTCAAGTCCGGCGATGATCGAGGCCTGGTGCGCTACACAGATCCGCCCAAGGAGAAGGGCACCGTCTATCTGCGGCGCGATGACAACACCTACATCTACCTGCCCGCAGCGGAAAAGGTGGCCCGGGTGGGTCCGAAGCAGACGTTCGGCGGCGGGGACTTCAACAACGGCGACATCTTCCGCCTCTCGCTCACGCGCGACTACGAGGCCACGCTCGCCGGCGAAGAGACCGTGAATGGCGTCGTTTGCCATGTCCTCGAGTTGAAGGCGCGCAACCGCGGTGTGGCCTACGACCGCGTGCGTTATCTGGTGCGCAAGGACGGCACCTACTTCCCGTGCCTCGCCGAGTACTTCACCATCTCCGGCAAAAAGCTCAAAACCCTGCGCTCCGACGAGATCGAAAGCCTCGGGGGGCGGAAGCGGCCCACGCGCATGATCATGGAGAACGCCCTCGAGACCGGAGCTTCGACCGAACTCAAGTTCCTGAAGGTTGACGATCGGCCGAAGCTGGACGAGCGGATGTTCTCGCCCGCCTCGCTCGAACGCGAGCGCTGATTGCGCGCGTGACCGTCGTTCAATGAGGCAATGAGGCGCCCCCGCAATCGCAGCGCGGCCGGGGTGCTTCTGGTCGCCTTCCTCATGTTCAACGCGGTGGAAGCCCAGGCCGACGACTACGAAATCGGCCTCGAGGACTTCCTCTACCGGTCCCGAAGCACGCTCCTCAATCGCGACAACATCTTCGGCCTCGAGCCCACCGAGAACCTCTTCCGGGTGACGGCCAGCGGACGCCGCGCGTTCGGGCGTTTCGCGGTGAAGGCCGCGGCCTTCGTCGAGCGGCAGACCGGGAAGACGGACAAGACGAACGTGACTTTCCGTCAGGCGTACGTCGAGTACAAGACGGACGAGGGTTTCCTGGTGCGGGTGGGGAAGCAGAAGACGGCCTGGGGTTCGGGTTTCGCCTGGAATCCCACCGCTCGTCTGGAACCGCCCAAGTCGCCCGCCAACCCGGGCGCCGAACAACCGGGGATTGATGCGCTGCGGATTGACGTGTCGCCTACCGACTGGGGCTCGCTCACCCTGGTGGCGGGCCGGGCTCAGGCTGAGCTCACCGACCTGCCTGGAGGGCTGGCGCGGGAGGCAGATCCGCTATGGACGGGAGCCGTGCGAGCGCGTCTGCTGGTCATGGACACCGATATCGCCCTCAGCTACCTCGCGGGAACGGGCCGTCAGGGGCTCTTCGGTCTCGACCTCGGTCGCACCTGGGGTCCGGTGGCGCTGCATGCCGAAAGCGCGCTCTACCGCGGCTCTGAAATCGATCGCGCTCGCTCCGGGGATTCATTCTTCCGGATGGCCGCGGGGGCGTTGTGGACACCAGGCGACTCGTCGATTTCCGTCGAGTACTTCTGGAACAGCGAGGGAATGAACGACGCGCAGTTCCTCGCGTACACCAACCGTCTCGACGCAAATCTAACCACGGCACGCAATCCGACCGTCCCGGAGCCGCTCCGGAACGCGGCCTTCGCGGCGTGGAGCGTCGATGCCGCCATCCCGTTTTCCGCGAACCTCGGTCTGCGCCGGCACTACGCCTCGGTGGTTCTCACCAGGCGCGAAGTGGCGACGAATCTCGACCTCAGCCTGCGCGCGATCGGAGGACTGTCCGACCGGGGACTGATCCTGACTCCCGGAGTCGCCTATGCTCCTACCGGCAACGTGCAGATGAGCCTCGATATCGTCCTTCTTTTCGGGCCCGAGGCCGCCGAGTACAAACTCGCTCCCATCAAGCGCGCCTTCCAGGCGCGGCTCAAGTACCGCTTCTAGTCGAGCCGCGACCATGGGTTCCGTTAGCGTTCGACAGGTGAGCAAGGACTACGTCCTCGGGCGGACGATCGTGCGCGCGTTGCATGACGTGTCGCTCGAGGTCGAGCGCTCCGAGTTCCTCTCCATCGCCGGCCCCTCCGGGTCGGGCAAGTCGACACTTCTGAATCTGGTGAGCGCTATCGATTCGCCCACCACGGGCGAGGTCCTTATCGACGGAGTGAACCTCAAGGATCTGAACGACAATGATCTGTCCGACCTGCGCGCCAACAAGATCGGCTTCATCTTCCAGACCTTCAACCTGATTCCGGTGTTGTCGGCCTACGAGAACGTTGAGTTCCCGCTGTTGTTCAAGCGCCAGGGCAGCGTCTCCCGAGGCCGGGTCAAGGAAGTGCTCGACCGCGTGGGCCTCGCCGATTTCATGCACCATCGCCCCGACGAACTCTCGGGCGGTCAGAGGCAACGAGTGGCGGTGGCGCGTGCTCTTGTGACCGATCCGCTGATCGTACTGGCCGACGAGCCCACCGCGAACCTCGACTCCGAAACCGGGCAGGCGGTGATCGATCTGATGCTCGAGATCAACCGCTCCGCCGGCACCACCTTCATCTTCTCCACCCACGACCCGAGCGTCATGAGCCATGCGCGCCGGGTGGTGCGGCTGGTGGACGGCCGGATCGTGGCCTCGTAACCTCAGGACCGAATGCCCAAAGTGAATCTGCCCGTGCTCCAGGAGGCCCCGGTCCCTGGCCGTGTCTCCTGCCTTCAGTGCGCCCGATGCTGCACCTACGTTGCGGTGGGGATCAACGCACCCACCACGCCGAAACTCGCCACGGAGATCCTGTGGCACCTCTATCACCAGGGGGTCACGGTGTGCCGGGACGAGGCAGGGGAGTGGTACGTGCAGTTCGAGGCCCGCTGCAAGAACCTGGGCCCGGGGAATATGTGCGAGGTCTATCTGAACCGCCCGCATATCTGCCGGGCCTACGACGACCAGACCTGCGAAGTGAACGCGCCCCAGATCGATCTCATCGAGTTCAAGGAGCCGAGCCAGTTCCTCGAGTACCTGCGCGGGAAACGTCCCAAAGTGTTCAAGGCCATCGAGCACAAATTCGTGCCGCCGGCCCATCGGCCGGGCGAGGCCCCCGCGCCCGCTCGCGCTTCCGCGCGTAAGAAGTCGGCCCGGCCGAAGTCTCCCTCGGCGAAGACGAAGAAGCGCCAACCCTCGGTTCGCTGAGAGAATCACGTTGATGACCGAAACCCTGATGAGCCAGCCCTTCACCATTCGCGGGCGCACCTTCGCCTCCCGTCTGCTCGTGGGCACCGGGAAGTACCCGAGCTTCGAGATCATGCGCAGGGCCCACGCGGCCTCGGGCGCCGACATGGTGACGGTGGCGGTCAGGCGCGTCGACCTCTCCGCGGCCAAGGGGTCCGGCTCGCTTCTGGACTTCATCGATACCCAGAAGATCTTCATTCTCCCGAACACCGCGGCCTGCTACACCGTCGACGAAGCGGTCCGCACCGCAAGGCTTGGACGCGAGGCCGGACTGTCCGAATGGGTGAAGCTCGAAGTGATCGGCGATCCCAAGACGCTTTACCCCGACGTGGTGGGCCTGCTCGAAGCCACTCGCATCCTCGTGGCCGAGGGCTTCATCGTGCTGCCTTACACCAGCGATGACGTGGTGATCGCGAAGAAACTCGAAGACGCGGGTGCGGCGGCGGTGATGCCCCTGGGCGCCCCCATCGGCAGCGGTCTGGGCATCCAGAACCCCATCAACATCGAACTCATTCGCGAAGCGATCTCCGTTCCTCTGATCGTCGACGCCGGTGTCGGCACCGCTTCCGATGCCGCCATCGCCATGGAACTTGGGGCCGACGGAGTGCTGATGAACACCGCCATCGCCGAAGCCCAGGATCCCGCCCTTATGGCGAGCGCCATGCGCCACGCGGTGCTTGCCGGACGGGAGGCCTTCCTCGCCGGTCGCATGCCGCGCCGCAAGTACGCCTCCGCGAGTTCGCCACTTCAGGGAGTGGTCGGGAAGTAACAAGCGCATGTCTCTTCTCGATCGGAACCCCCCCGAGGATGGCCCGCTTGCGAAGCTGAAGGCGCGACAGGCCGAAGAGGACGCGGCCTACGAGAAGGCGCTCGAAGCTCTCGACCGCCTGGCCTCGTTCCCGCTACCGAGCGAAACCCTTAAAGACCTGCCGGCCCAGCTCGAGGCCATCAATCGCCTCTGGACCGCTCCCGCGGCCGAGGGTGCGTCTCGGGGCTTCCTCGACCGCCGAGCCACCGAGGCCCTGCAGCCGGTGATCGCGCGTCAGCAGGAGTGGAACGCGAACGTCGTGCGTCTGTTGAACGGGTTCATCGCCGAGGAGACGAAGACGCTCGCCCACCTGCGCGAAACCTCCGCGGCCATGATCGGCTACGCGCAGCGCCTTCTTCCCACCACGGATGCCCGCGACCGCGTGGCTTCGGCGAATGCGACCCTACGCTCCGAGATGATCCTCGAAGCCTTCGACCGCCGCCTCGAATCCCTTCACCGCCGAATCGATGGACTTCGGGGCGTGCTCGACCGCGTCGAAGTCCTCGGGGCCGAGGTGCGGTCGGTGCACGAGACACTCTTGAGCCACGCGCCCGCTCCGCAAATGGCCCGCGCCGCGGCCGATGCGGCTGAGAGCAGCGCCTACGTCGCCTTCGAGAATCGCTTCCGACGCAGTGACGACGCGCTCGCCGCCCGTTTCGCGAAGTACGCGGCCGACCTCGACTCACGCCCGGTCGATTCTCCGGTGCTCGACCTCGGCTGCGGCCGCGGTGAGTTCCTGCAGGCCCTGTCCCGTGCGGGTATTCCCGGTCGGGGCGTCGAGAGCAACGCTTCCGCGGTTGCGGTCTGCGAGGCCCAGGGCCTCGACGTGAGGCGTGGGGATCTGGTTCAGTTCCTCAAGTCGACGGAAACCGGATCGGTGGGTGGCGTCTTCGCCGCCCAGGTGGTCGAACATCTGCCGCCACCGGTGTTGCAGGCGTTGCTGGTCGAGGCCCATCGCGTCTTGAAGCCGGGGGGCATGCTGATCCTCGAGACCGTGAATCCCCGCAGCGTCACCGGTCTGCTCGAGGTCTTCAATCGCGACCTCACCCATGAGAAGCCCCTTCACCCCGAGACCCTCTCCTTCCTGGCCGCGGCCGCCGGCTTCCTCGACGTGCGCGTAGAGATGTTGTCGCCCATGGATCCGCTCTCCCAACTCCGCAAGCTCGATGGCGGCTCCGCGGTTCCGGGTGCGGTGGTCGATACGTTCAACGAGAACGTGGACCGCCTCAACGCGCTTCTCTATGGGTCGCTCGAGTACGCGATGTTCGCCAGAAGATGACCGCGCCCGCGACCACAAGAAGGGAACTCCGTTGAGACTCGCCCTGGTTTCGCCTCTTCCACCTGCCCAAACCGGGATCGCCGACTACACCGTCGATGTGGTCAAGGCGCTCAGCGTCGCGCACACCATCGAGCTGTTTCACGATCAGGCGAACCTCGCGGCTTCGTTGCCCGCTCCTGCGTTCCCTATCGCCGAACTTCCCGCGCGAGCCGCCGCCGCTCCCTACGACGCGGTGATCTACCAGATGGGCAACGCTCCCGCCCACGACTTCATGTACGGATGGATGGACCGCGTTCCCGGCGTGGTGGTCCTCCACGATCTGGTCCTGCATCATTCGTTCGCCCGTCGCTACCTCGAGTCGCCCGAGTCGCTGGCTTATGCCGCGGACCCCGGCAACCGCGCGAAGCAGATGGAGGCCGACAAGGCCCATCAGTCGTTCCTGTCCGCCATCGAAGCGGTCTATCCGGGTCAGGGCGAGAGGCTCAAGGACGCGCACTTCAACACGACAGGCGATCTGCTTCCTTACGTCTTCCCCCTGTTCGAGCCGGCACTCGCGCGTGCTCGCGGCGTGGGCGCCCACAATTCATTCATGGTCGAAGCGATCCAGGCCGCGCGTCCTGATCTGCCTTGCGCTCGTCTGGCCATGCCCGTGGAGCCCGTGCCTGTTCTCGACGGCGCAGCCATCGCCCTGCGCGCGCGGCTCGGTCTCCCCGCAGGAGCGCCGGTGGTTGGCTGCTTCGGCCTCGTCACCCGCGAGAAGCGGATTGAAACCGTGGCCCGTGCGGTGGCGCGCCTTTCCGAACACCACCCGGATGTCCGCCTGCTTCTGGCCGGGCCGGTGAGCGACGCGGCCTGGCTTGGCGCACTGCTCGAGCGACTCGGAGTCACGGCCCGGACCATCGTGGCCGGGCGTCTGGGCGATGACGAATTCGCCGCGGCGATGTCGATCACCGACGCGGTCGTCCACCTGCGTTATCCCACCGCGCGTGAGACCTCGGCCGCGTTGCTGCGGGTGATGGCGCAGGGGCGGCCGGTGGTGATTTCCGACATCGCCAATCAGTCGGAGATCCCGGCCGACGTGGTGCGTCGGATCGATCCCATCGACGAGGAGGGCGATCTCACCCGGGCCATCGACTGGATTCTCCGCAATCCGGAGCCCGCGCGGGCCATGGGCGAGCGGGCGCGGCGCTTCGTGCAGGTCGAACACGCGCCTGACCGCACCCGGGAAACCTACGAGTGGCTTCTAAAGTCTCTTAGCGACTAGAACGCGGCGCGGGTGGCGTCCATGAGACGCTTGATCTCGACCACCTCGGCTTCCGTGGCGGTAGCGAGAGGCGGCCTTGGAACCCCACCCTGACGGCCGGAGAGGGTCACCGCCGCCTTCAGGCCGGCCACGCCATACGTTGCCGTGACCGCGAGGGCCAGGGGGGTGAGAGCCAGCTGCAGCCTTCGGGCGCGATCGTGGTCGCCATCCTTGAACGCGCGGTAGACCGCGACGGTGGCTTCAGGCGCGCAACCGGCCACGGCCAGAACGCCGCCGGAAGCGCCCAGGCTCAAGGCCGAGTACAAGATGGGGGCGGAGCCCGCGGCCAGAGGAAAGTCTTTGGGGACTCCCGCGAGAATCTTCTGCAGGTTCGCGATGTCCCCGCTCGAGTCCTTCATGCCGCGGATGTTCGGATGTTTCGCGAGCTGATGCACCACTCCCGGCGGCATGGGCAGGCCGGTGGCGCCGGGCATCGAGTAGATGAGAACGGGAATGCGGGAGACGTCGGCGACCGCTTCGTAATGCCGTCGGAGCGCCTCGCCGTTGAGATGGCTCTTGAAGAAGAAGGGGTTCAGGACGAGGGCCGCGGCTGCACCCGCGTCGGCCGCCTTCTTCGTCAGTTCGACCGTGGTGCGGGTGGAATCGGTGCCGGTGCCCGCGTAGATGGGGCGACCGCCCGCCTTCGCCACCGCGGCCTTGATGATGGCCACCTTCTCGGCTTCAGAGAGGCAAGCGGCTTCACCGTTGCTGCCGAGAACGAGCAGGCCGGAGAACTCACAAGCCGCGTACGACTCGACGTTCGCTTCGTAACCCGCAAGATCAAGACGACCGTCCGCCTCGAAGGGCGTGACGACGGGGGGAATGATGCCTTCGAGGAAACCGGCCATGTTGCCCATTCCCCTGAAAGCGGACGACTTAGGCGGCGGGCGTCTTCTTGCCGAGGGCGGTGGCGACCCGCTCGAGCAGACGCTGATCCTGGGGCGTGAACGAATCGCGGAAATCGCTCCAGACCTCGAGGATCGCCCAAAGCCCCGCTTCGGTGCGGACGGGAGCGATCAGAAGCGAACCCACGGTCAGGCCCACGGCCTTCCATGCGCTCTCTTCGGTGATATTCGAAATCATGGTCGACCGGGGATTCCGGGCGGCGTCGGCCAGCGGACCACCCGAACCCACGCGCTCCGGGCCGGTGGGACGATTGGCCGCGGTCAGCATCGCGAGGTCCTCGCCATCGGCCACGTAGGCCGACACCGCGGTGTAGCGGGCGAACTTCTTTTTCAGACTGTCCACTGCGAGTCGGAGGGCTTCCTCGAACGAGGGCGCCGCCTGAATATCCGTCTCCAGCTGTGTCGCGACCTGTTCACGACGGTTCGCGGCCGTGCGTACAAGGTCGCGCTTCCAAGGCTTCTCATCTTCCGACATCAACGACACGTGGTGAAAGTCCTCCGTTGGGGGTTCTTTAAGTTCCAGGGGGTGTGGTCGTCGGCCCGGTTCGAAAGGGCGGGACCTCCCTCTTGGGGGATGAGAATCCTACCACCGTTGAGGCTGTGGGGTCGCGAGGGCCACGCGGACGGTTTCAGGACGAGAGCGCTCCCACGAAGGCCGAGGGTTTTATCTCGTGGTTCGGGAACACTGAGCGGAGACTGGGAAGACCCATGTGGCGGGTCAGAATCTCCGCGGTCAAGTCGCGGAAGTCGGTGGTGACCGGGAGGTCGCGCCCTTCGAAGAGATTTTCTTCCGACAGTTTCGGGAAGCGCCCATGCACCCGACCGCCTTTCACCGGGCCGCCCAACACAAACGAAACCCCGCCGTGCCCGTGGTCGGTGCCGCGGTTTCCATTCTCCCGCACCGTGCGTCCGAACTCGGTCATGGTCATCACCACCACGTCGTTCATGCGCTCGCCGAGGTCGCGGTGGAAGGCGGCCATCGAACCGCCGAGCTGACGGAGAAGGTTCGCGAGCTGACCGGTTGCGGCGCCCTGGCCCGCGTGATGATCCCAGCCGCCCACGTCGACGAACGCGAGTTCGACTCCGAGATCGGCCTTGATGAGCTGGGCCATCTGCTTCAGGCTGTCGCCGAGACGTCCACGCGGATACGCGGCGCCGGCGCGCGGCTGATACTTCGCGGGATCGGCCACCTTCAGGGCCTCGATGGCTTCGAAGGTCTCTCGTCCGGCCTTGCCCAGCATGTCCTGCGCCGCCTCGGCATAGAGCTTCTCGAAAGCCGCCGCCGACTCGGCGCTCCTCGCCCCGCCCCCGGGCCGTGGCCGATTTCGCCCCGCCCTGCGATCGCCGGCCGCGGGCTCTCGCCGCCCGCGCCCGCCCGGGGCCATGGAGGCGCCCTCGCTCATGGCGATGTCGTCGTGGATCTGGAAATCGTCGAGCCGGGCCAGAGCCACCGCAGGTGATCCGCCACGGAGAATCCGAGGCAGGGTCTGGGTGAGGGCTACCGCGCGGAACTTCGATTCGGTTACATTCATCGATCCCGCGCAGCGGTTCATCCAGCCATCGGGCGTCGACTTGCGGCCCGGTGTGCCGCTCTCCATGAAGTCCTGCGCGTCGAAGTGCGAGCGGGTGAGATCGGGAGAGCCGATGGCGTGCACAATCCCGAGACTGCCTTCCTTGTAAAGCGGCAGCAGGTCCTCGAGTGCCGGGTGCAGGCCGAAGTGACCGTCGAGGTCCAGGGCTGCGCCCTCGCGCCCCCCGCCGGGAGCGGGGACGGCGATGCTGGGGCGTCCTTTGGCATAACCCGGGTCCGCATAGGGGATCACGGTGTTGAGGCCGTCGCACGCGCCGCGCTGGAAGATCACCACCATGGTCTTGCCCTTCGTCCCACTCCCCGCGGCATAAACCGAACGCATGAGCGAGCGAGGTGCGGCGCCGAAGACCACGCCCGCGAGCGCGGACGACTTCAGGAAAACGCGACGGGAGGCGTTTCGGGTCATGGTCCTATCTCCTCTGGAATTCGGGCGAACCAAGGACAAGGCCCACCACCCGCATGGGTTCGCTGCCTTCCTTGCGGGCTTCCGCTTCGAGCGTTTTCTTTGAGTTCTCCGAAAGGCCTCCGGGAACGAGACGCGCCGCCACCCCTTCGATGGTGCGGGTGTCGGCTCCCGCGGCTCCCTGCGCGAGCCTCACTCCGCGGACTCGTCCGCCGGATAGATCGAGGGCGAAGTTCATCCGCTCGAGCAGGGCCGAGGTGGAGATCCACTCCTCCGCGGTGTCCTTGTAGCCGGTGGGCGGCTGATGCAGGTAGAGCGGCATTCCCATGTTGGAAATGCGCTGGGTGAGGTCCCGAGCATTGCGGACGTCGGCGCCGGTGGCGCGGATCGAGCTCACCACGAATTCGAGCGGAGTCTTCACCTTGGCCGCGCGGAACGAGGGGCCCAGGAACTCGTCGGAGGTGACGATGGCGCGGATCACCTCGCGGATGTCGCCATTGGTCTTTTCGAAGGTGGCGGCGGCGCGCTGGACCATGGCGGGGGGAGGGTTGTCGGCGACCAGGCGGCGCGTCAACTTGGTGGCGATGAAGGTGGCGGTCTTCGGATGAGTGGCGAGGCGATGCAGGATTTCGAGCCCTTCTTTCTCTCCACCCTCCCGGATCGTGACGCCCATGAACTTCTTGTCGCCCTTGACGTGGCGGTCCGCCTCGAAACCGAATCGTGAATCCTTACTGCGGCGCGGACCCACGGGCCCTTCGCCAAGGATCGTCCAGCCGGTGAAGGCCTTAGCCACCTCGACCACATCGGCCTGGGTGTAGCCCGCGTCGACGCCAAGGGTGTGAAGTTCCATCAGCTCGCGCGCGTAGTTCTCATTGAGGCCGAAGGTGCGGCGCGGCGGCCCCTGGTTCGGCCGGCTCGCCTGACCACCGGGCCGGTTCATCGGGCGGTCCATTCCCGACATGTCACCCCCGCGTCCACCCGGCCGGCGCGCGCCGCCCCGGCCCATGCCGCCCTGGCCTTGCTGAGGCCTTTGGTTCTGGCCGCGCCGGTTCGCTCGCGGATCGAAGTTCGGGTCGGTCGACTGCCAGTTGTCGAGATAGAAGAGCATGGCCGGACTCTGGGCCGTGGCCACCAGCAGGTCTTCGAACTTTCCGAGGGCGTGACGCCTCAAGGTGCGCTCGTACTCACCGACCATGAACTCGATCGGACCCTTGCGGGCGAACACGTTGAAGTGGTTGAACCAGAAGTCGACCATCACTTCCTCGAGCTGACGTTCGGCGTAGGCCGCGCGCAGAACCTTGGCCGCCTGGAGATCGGCGATCACCTGCTGCGGCCTGCCCTGGATCCTTGCCATCTCGGGGAAGCGCTTCATCATCTCCTGGCGCTCGGCTTCCCGGTCGGCGGGTGAAGTGGCTTCGGCGCTGCCGCCGGCTCCCGCCGCTTTCGCTTTCTCGGCGGCCTCTTCGCGTTCGGCCCGGACCTTCTGAATCTCCTGGCGGACGTTCGGGGGGATTTCGTATTTCTCGCGAAGCTCTTCGGTGCTCATGGCGAGGGTTTCGATGGACGCGAGCCGCGCGGTGAGGGCCTTGTCCTCGCCCGAGGCTGGGGCGAGCTGCGCTTCGATCCAGGCTTTGACGCCCGCCTGCTTCACCCGCTCGATTTCCGCGGGACTTGCCCCGAAGGTCAGTCGATTCAGGACGTGGACGACCGCGGCCTCATCAGCCGGAGCGCCAGGGGCAGCGCTCACGGCGGCGGTTGGTCCGGAAAGCGCCAGCTGGATGCTGAGTGCGGCGACCACGCCCGTTCGAAAACGACTCGTACCGTTCGTCATGATGACTCCTTGCCTCAATGACTCTTGGACCCCGTCGGGCCCTCGAGGGTTGAGGGGAGCCGTCGGCTACTTCAGAACGGGCACGTCCTTGGCCGACCATACGCCTTCGCTCTTGGCCACGAAGGCGGTGGCGGTGAGGTCGGAGAAGACGTTGACCGTGGTGCGCGACATGTCGAGGATCCGGTCGACCCCGAGGACGATGGCGATGCCTTCACCGGGCACTCCGAACATAGTCAGGATGCCGACGAGGAGGGGAATGGACCCTCCGGGGACGCCGGCCGCGCCGATGGCGGTGATGACCGACATGACCATGACGATGGCCATCTGGGTGAGGCTCAGGTCGACGTTGAAGATCTCGGCCAGGAAGATCACGGTGATGCCCTCGAAGATCGCGGTGCCGTTCATGCACATTGTCGACCCGATCGGGAGCACGAAGCCCGCGATCTGGCGAGGAATGCCGAGCCGGGTCTCCGAGACGTCCAGGCCCGTGGGCAGGGTGGCGCTGCTCGAACTCGTCGAAAAAGCGGTGATGAGAGCGGCCTCGACCCGGGAGATGAACAGCATCGGTGAGATGCCGATGTTGAACCTCAGAATCGCGAAGAGGGTGATCCCCACATGCGCGGCCAACGCGATCAGGACCGTGAACACAAACGCGGCCACCGCGATCATCAGGTCGAACCCGAACCTCGAGGCCACGGTGAAGATGAGACATGCGACACCATAGGGCGCGAGCATCATCGCGAAATGGATGATCTGGATCACCACTTCATTGAGCGCCTCCAGCCACACGATCATGGGTTTGGCCTTCTCCGCCGCGATCAGGGTCAAAGCCGCGCCGAACATCAGCCCGAAGAAGATGATCGCCAGCATGTCGGTTTTCGCGGCGGCGTCGATGGGATTTCGTGGGACGATGGCAACGAAGGTTTCGGGACCGAACTGGCCGGTGGTGCCCGCGGCTTCCACCTTCGTGGAAGCATCTCCGGCGAACCGTTCCATGAGGGCGACGCGGGTCTCAGGAAGGACCCGCTCCCACGGCCGCATCACATTCACCACGATCAGGCCCAGGGTGGCGGCGAGGCAGGTGGTGAGGAAGAAGTAGCCGATGGCTTTTCCGCCCACCCTACCGACCCGGCGGATGTCGCCCAAGCCGGCCACACCCAGCGTGATCGACGCGAAGACGAGGGGCATGACCACCATGAACAACATGCGCAGAAAGACCTGCCCGACCGGTCCCGCGATGTACTTGTTGATCCATTCGACGGTCGGGTTGTCGGTTCCGACCGTGAGGTTCGTGGCGATGCCCGCGACCAGACCCACGGTCAGGCCCAGCAGGATCTTGGTGTGGAGTTTCATGCCCGGGCCGGAAGAACCGATCGATTCGCTCATTCGGTCAGTCTATTGGGGCGGCGGGATCGCAGCAATGAGCCCAACAGCGGATATCCGGCGGTGAAGTGGGAAGGGGAGGTTCAGCCGCCCACGCGTCGTTCGAAGCGCCATGTGGGCGCTCCCGTGCCCTCGGCGGTGCGCGCCTCGGCGATGGAAACGCCGAAGGCCCGGCCCAGAGGTTCCCCTTTCATAACCACGTCCGGCGGCCCGTCATCCACGATCCGCCCCTCGTCCATCACCAACATCCTCGTGGCCCAGCGGCCCGCGGCCACGAGGTCGTGGATGACGGCCACGATGGCCACACCGCGCGAGGCGATGGTGGTGAGCAGCGTGAACAGATCGAGGCCGTGGCCGATGTCGAGATGGGCGGAGGGCTCGTCGAGGAGCAGCAGGTCGGGTTCCTGGGCGAGAGCGCGGGCCACCAGGGCGCGTTGGCGTTCTCCCGCGGAGAGCGAGCCGAGGCTTCGGTCGATCAGTTCCAGAAGGCACGTCTCCGCGATGGCCCGCGAGACCGCGATGTCGTCGGTTGCGGAGAGATCCTGGAACGGCCCGGTGTGGGGGTAGCGGCCGAGTTCGGTGCTCTCCCGGACCGACAGCCGCGGCGCGCCTTCCTGCAAAGCCACCACGAAGGCGACCTTTCGCGCGATCTGCCGGCTGGAGAAACTGGAAAGCGGCGCCCCGGCCAGGCGGATGCCGCCCTTTTCCACGGGAAGCAGGCCGGCGATCGCGGAGAGCAGTGTCGACTTGCCCGCGGCGTTGGGGCCGACGAGCGCCACGCGCTCCGAGGCGTTGATGTTGAGCGAGACCGCGCGCACCACGTCACGCGGCCCGCGGCGGACGGTGATGTCGTCGAGTTCGAGTACGTGTGGACCGCTCATGCCCGCTCCGTCCTTCGCAGGATGTGGATCAGATAAGGAGCGCCGGAGAGCGAGGTGATGGCGCCGAGAGGCAGATCGTAGCGATCGGAGATTCCGCGGGCGAAAAGATCCGACAACACGACCAGAATCGCGCCGGCCAGAAAGGCCGCGGGCAGGAGACGGGACGCACGAGGCCCGACGAGGCTGCGCATGGCGTGGGGGGCCATGAGGCCGACGAAGGGGACTGAACCGGCGATCGAAGTGGTGGCTCCCGAAAGCAGCGCGGCGATGGCGAGCAGAAGCAGGCGCATCCGCGGCACGTTCAATCCCAGCGCCCGGGCCTCGGTGTCTCCGAGCAGCAGCAGATCGAGAGGGCGGTGAAGGAAGGCCGCGGCGATACAGGTGGGGATGATGAGCGCGGCGGCGATGCCGAGATGCACGAAGCCCCGTCCCTCGAGCCCGCCCGCGAGCCAGAAGAAGACGGTGCGCACCCGGAACTCTTCGGAAGCGATGAGCACGATGGAGGTGAGGCCGGACAGGAACGCGCTCACCGCGAGCCCGGTGAGAATCAGCGAGGTGAGCGACGACGAGCGTGTGCCCTGGGCCACCAGGTACACGATCAGGGCCGCGCCCAGAGCGCCCACGAAGGCGGCCGCGGGCAGGGCGAGGAAGATGTCGAACGACCACCCGAGCTTCACCGCCACCACCGCGCCGAGGGCTGCTCCCGATCCCACCCCCAGGAGCGAGGCGTCGGCCATGGGATTCTGGAACACCACCTGCAGCAGGGCTCCCGTAAGGGCCAGGGCGCCGCCGATCAACGCGGCGAGGAGAACCCGGGGCAGCCGGATCTCGCCCAGGATCACGGTGTGCGCCTCATCGAGTGAAGAGGAGGACGGCAGTCCGGCCGCGCGCAAGGCTTCGGAGACCACTTCCATCGGGGTGTACTGAACCGCGCCGAGACACAACGCGGCCATGATCGACACAAGCAGTCCAAGGGCGAGGAGTGCGCTCACTCGCCCCGCGTTCATCACGGAAACCTCTCGCGGTGGAGGGAGCGCGCCATGAACTCGCAGGACTTCACCGCGTGATGGTTGAGGGCCACCAGAAGTTCGGTGGGCATCTCGACCACGTGTCCCGCCTTCACCGCGCGCATCCTCGAGAGCAGAGGGTGTTCGCGGATCTCCCGCGACGTGGTGGTCCCACTGCCGATGAAGAGCCAGTCGGGATCGACGCCATAAGCCCTCTCCGCGCCGAGCGGCGTGATCCCAGAAATGCCCTTGAGCGCGGCCGCATTCTCGCCACCTCCGCAGGCGATCAACGCGTCGAAGGCGGTGCGGGATCCCGCGGTGAATCCGCTCGCCCAATAGAGCACTTTGGGTCGGGGCGCTCCCGCCAGGCGAACGGCGATCGCGGCGAGACGAGCATCGAAGTCGCGGGCCAGCGTTTCGGCCTTCGCCTTGTCACCCACCGCGTCTCCGAGGTCGAGGAGCGCGCGTCGGAAACCGGCGAGCGAGTCGAGGCCGGTCATGCGATGAACCCGCAGGCCCGAACGTTGAAGCGCGCGCAGCACATCGGCGTCGGTGTACTCGGAGACCACCACCAGGTCCGGTCGAAGGGCGATGAGACGCTCGATGTCCACCTTGGGGAAACGGGCGATGGTTCGCGGGATGCGTCCCACCGCGTTCGAGGTGCCGGGTTCGTCCACGAGGGCGGTGACCGCCACCAGTCGGCTCGGATCAAGGATGTCCGCGAGGATCTCGTCGGAAGCCAGGTTCAGAGAAGCCACTCGCTGAGGCGGCGGCGGGGTCGCCGGGGCGGCGAGGGGCGCCGTCGAGGCCAGGATCAAGACCAGCGCCACCCGGAGCATCGGGTTCACTTCGAGCTGTCGAGCGAGAGGCTGACCCGGAAACGACGGGGCTGCGAGTAGAAGCCGAGAACCTCCTGGTACTTCGCATTGCCGACATTCTCGACCGCGGCCAGCAGGCGAATAGTGGCATTCAGCCGATACGCACCGCGAACATCGACCCGCGTGAAGCCGGGGTTCGCGGTCAGACCGATGCCGAGAAAATCCGAGTCGACACGTTTGCCCAGGGTCACCAGCGTGGCGGCGAAGGTCGCTCGGGCGAACGACGCTTCGGCGGTGACCGAAGCCTGATGGCGGGGACGTCGGCGCAGTTCCCGGCCCGGCGCCAAGAGAGGGTCGGTGCTTTGGCTCTTGAGGATTTCGGTGTCCTGAAAGGTGTAGTTCGAGAGCAGGCGGAAACTCATCGCCGGCCGCCACTCGCCCGAGAACTCGAAACCGTGGGCCCGGCTCTCGCCGAGGTTCTCGTAAGTGCCGACAAAGGGCGAGAAGGACACGATCCGGTATTCGATCTGGTCGAGATACTGGTGGCGGAAGTACGTGGTCTGGACCTTCACGCTTTCGCCCAAGCGCAGGTCGAATCCCACGTCGTAGGTGCGCGCGCGTTCCGGCTTCAAGTCAGGATTGCCGAGCGCGAACGAGGACGTCCCGTAGCTTTCGAAGAAGCTCGGTGCCTTGATGCCCGCCCCGGCGCTTGCGCGCAGGGTGAGGTTCGCCTTCGTACCGGGTGCGGCCACCCAGGCCGCCGAGGCGTGGGGCACCAGGGTCGTCCCGGTGGAGCCGTTCCGTTCGGCGCGCAGGCTGAACGTGCCGAAAGTGCGCGAGGTCAGGGCGATCTGATCCTGGACGAACGCGCCGACACTCAAACGACGCGGGGCGAGGGGGACCTGTCCCACGCTGCCCAACTGGCCGGTTTCGCGCTCGATGTCGCCTCCCGCGGTGAGCGAGTGCGAGCGGACCTGCCCGCGAACCTCGTAGGTCCCGAAGAGGCGGTCGGTCTGGTTCTGGTAGCCCGCGGGATCAGCGAAGTCGAACGAGTCGAACGCGGCGCGGCGGTCGCCCCAGGTGGGGCGATAGGGACCGGAGTCGAGAGCGTCCTTCGAGAGTTGATCGTCACGTTTGAATCCAAGGCGAGCGGCATGGGACAAGCCTCCGGTGCGGAATTGCGAGGCGATGGTGGCGATCATCAGATCGCGCTCATACCGCCCTTCGCGGTCGGGTCGACCGAAGACCGTGGGCCCGGGCGTTCCTCCGTCCGATGTGTTGAGCCGGAACGAGCCCGTGACGGATCCACCCCCGGCCAGGGAGCGAGCGGCCGAGGCTGCGAACAGGTTCGACCGGAAATCCGCGTTGGGTCCTTCGTTGTCGGTCTCCGATCGGCTGACCGAAATCGTTCCGGAAAGCGCACCGCGTTTCTCGCTTCCGACCGCCGAGAGGAAGCGCGAGCCGAAATCGCCTCCACCCGCCTCGCCCCGCAGCCGACGCTCGGCGCGGAGCGGCGACGTCTCCAGCGAGACCACTCCCGCGAGGGCATCTGATCCGTACAGCGTGCCGAAGGAGCCGCGGATCACCTCCACCCGCTCGACGTCCGGCGTGAGGAGTGTGCCGAAGTTGAAGAAACCGCCCGGTTCATTGATGGGCACTCCGTCGATCAGCACTCGGGTGAAGCGCGATTCGCCCCCGCGCATGAACAGGGACGACTGCGCCCCCACGCCGCCGGTGGTGGCGACCGAAATCCCGGGCAGTTCGCTCAACATGTCGGTGAGGCGCAGGGTCTGGCGGCTCTTGAGGTCGTCCGCGTTGAGCACGCTGGCCGAGACGCCGATTGCGGACGCCGCGGTGCGTGACCGGGTGGCGCTCACCACGACCTCTTCGCGGATGCGCGCCGGCTGAAGCACGATGTCGACGTTCAGCTTGTTTCCGGTCACGGTGATCGGAGCGGAGTCGACCTCGAAGCCGCGCACGGTGGCGACGTACGAGCCGTCGGGTGCTTCGATGCTGAACTCACCCCGTGAGCCGGTCACCACTTCACCCGTGAAGACGGCGCTCTTAAGACGGACCACGGCTTGTGAAACCGCGAGGCCATCGCGGGTGCGAACCACGCCGCTGATTTCGGCGGCGGTGAGGGTGTTTGGGCCCGCCAAGAAGGCGAGAGCGACCGCGGAACGGAGATAGGTCTGGGTGGACCGGAAGAGCGACATGACGTTTGAATCCTTCCTCGAGGATGAGGGCCTGGTTGGAGGAAGGAATGCGGGCTCACCCTGGGAAACCGCGTCGGGCGATGCCGACGCGAGCTGCTTCGATGAGCGACCGTGGCCTTCTTCCGCGAGAAGCCTCGTTGTTGATGTGGACCGGCTTTTCGCTCGAGGCAGGTTTCCTGGCTCCCGGGTCAACGCGGCTTCTCTTTGGCCTTCCCCGAGCCTTGTGGGCTCGAGTGACCTTCTGACGTCTTGAGAAACCGCTCTCCGGCTACAGTGGCGGGACCGCGCAGGTATTCGACCTGCTTCCCTTTTACCCTCCTTTTATGGAGGCACCCTGAGCGACGTCGAGAGGATAGCTCACGCTCGGGATCACGCGTGGGGAGACCCTCTAAAAAAGTAACGCGCCCGATTTCTCGGGCGCGTCTTCAGGAGAGTTCGGAACTAGAGCGTCTTGAGAAACAGTATGACCTGAAGCTGCTGACGCGGCGTGAGCTTCCGCCACTTTTGCATGGACAGCCGGGCCTCACTGCGGAACCCGCCCGTCTCGCCGATGGCCGGGCACGTGTCGTTCGGCACCACTCCCGCCTGTGGACAGCCAGCGGCAGGGTCTGGGAGGTCATGGAGTTCGATGGCCGCGGTGAGGGCCGTATCCACGTCTGTCACGATGAGCGGGTAGTTGGTCCGCTCGGAATCGGAGGCCACGGTGCGAGCTGGCTGTCCCGGATTCAAGAACACGCGGACGTCGTGAAGGAACGGGGGGCCCACGCGGCCAAGGCCCATGAGCGGCGGAGTCCGCCACTCTTTGCCAGAGGCGACGCCTTGTCCGGGCAACGCGAAGTCAGCCAGGTTTCGGCTGATCTCCTGGGACGGACGTAGAGGCACCGAGTCATTGCGCCCCTGGCGAATTTGGCCCATGTCATGGAGGAGCAAGTCGGAGAAGATCGGGAAGTACTTGTTGCTCAGGTGACGGGCGCCCACCTGCGAGGGTGATGTGCCTGTGGTGGCGATCGGGAAGTGGCAGCCGACGCAATTGAGCTTCCGGTCCGTCGCGATTCCCCGCTCTGCGTCGGCGCTGTTGCCCACAGGCGTGGCCCCTGCGATCATGCGGCTGCGGAACGCCGCAAGATCAACGCCGAACAGTTCGGCCCCGGCCTGGATGTCTGCCGCGCCCGGCGACGTCGCCGGGGTTTCAAGGAGCCGCGAATCGACGTCTGGAAGGCTGATCATCCGGATCAGGTTGCGCAACCCCACGATGTCCTCGGCCTTCAATTCGGGATCGGGCGCCTTGTCGCAGTCACGACCGACGTTTTGGTTGTTGTTCTGCTCGATCGGGGAGAACGGGCTGGTCATACCGATCTCGCCCTGCGTTCCGCCGATCATGAACTGAAAGAGCGTGGGGCCCGCCGCGCGCAAGCCGAAGCGCGCGACGCGGATAACGGGGTCCCCGCCGAGGAAGGCCGCGGCAGCATTGTTTTCGTTGTGACGGCCGGAGATGCAGTCCGCCAGGCACTCGGGCCCCGGGGGGGGCAGCAGTGATGAGACGCTGTTGATCGCGTCATTCGGGTCGTCTCCAAGGACGATGTCGCCCGCGTAGATGGCCTCCATGAGCCCGCGCCCGATATAGGGAGGTGCGCCACGCTCGCCCTGCGCTCGGCGGAAGCCGAGCTGGGATGTGCCCGTGACGGGATCGATACCTCCCTGGAGGTTAGGATCGACGGACTCGGGCGGGACGATGTCCGCTAGACAGTCTCCGGTCGCGCGCACGTGTTGGATGGGGCCGCCGAAGATCGCCAGGGGATCGAAGCCGCCGCTTGCCGGTGAATAGTCGCCGAAGAGAGTGAAGGCTGCGGTTGGCGGCGGGTTGTCCTTCGTTATGGCGCTGAGGTCAGTCGGGCCGAGGCGCCCGGCCCGCGAGGCGGGCGTGGCCACCGTCAACATACCGGTGCTGGCGCTCAGGTCCTGCGCGTTCAGGTGGCAGCCGAGGCAGCGGTTCTGGTTGAAGATGGGTCCGACACCCTCCTCGGGCGTGTGTTCGGTGATGAAGAACGTGAACGCTGGCTCGATCGCCTGCCGCTCCTCTTCATTGAGGCCGGGAAACGCGAGCACGTCGAGGGATCGTCCCGTGGCGTAGACGCTGCGGGGGACCCTGGCGGCCGGTGTGGCCGGACCACTTCGTGGACCCGCGATGCCCGACAAATCCCGGTCTTCGACCGACGAGACTCGCTCCGTGAGGGCGCCCTCTTTGCCGCAGCCGGTCAGGGCCAGAAGAAGGCAGGCGGTGAGAGCGCCACCGAGGCGGCGCATCAAGAAGTTCATCGTCATGATTTCGTGCATTTAGAAGTCCCAGATCAGGTCGAGGAACAAGCGATGGACGCGCTCGTCCTTCCGCGGGAATCCCTTGAAGTTGAAGTATTGGAAGAGCCCCAGGAGATTCTTCGATACGCGGTAGTTGCCCCCAACCTCGAAGCCTTTGTAAGCCGAGCCCGCGCCGAGATCTGAATCGGCAAAAGTCGCGAGCACGGAGTCAGCGTCCACGTCGCGCCAGGTGCCGTGGAAGGTATAGGGATGAAGGCCGCCAGCCCAACCGCCGCCCGTCAGCCCGACGCTGACGGCGTAGGCACGCTCATCGAACGCCACCGAGGAATTGTTGGAATAGTCCCCAGCCAGGAACATCTCGAGGTTCCCCAGCCGCTTCCCGAGCGGGCGAAAGCGGAGCGTGGCGGCCGCGTTCCAGATTTCGAAGTCGTCCGCCACGAAGCCATCGGCGCCCGGGCCGTAGTTGACAACGTTGTTCGTATGCTGGAGGCCTGAGCCGAGGAGGAGCGGGTTCGTGCCCGGAAGGACAAAGGCGCCCTGGCCCGGCGTGAAGTTGGGCGCCCTCAGGCCGACGTTGAGATTCGTATAGTAGAAATATCCACCGGCCACATCGAAGTGGGGGACTGTGAGCTTGAGTTGGTCGCCTGCCATGTAGGCGGTGCCCGTGATGCCGCTGAAACGACTGTTCGTGATGTCCTCGAAGATGAAGTAGACGAGGTTGTTGTCGAGCCGCACGGGCTTCTCAGCGCTGCCCTTCTTGAAGATGCGAGCCTGCAGCGCGGCGCCCGAGGGACTCACGTCATCGTCCCACAAGAGTTCACTGCGCCAACTCCCGCCGCCGGGCCGGTAGAGGGGGAGAGGCATCTTGCCTGCCGTGAACACCAGCTTGTCCCGGTCTTTGAATGGGCTCACCGTCAGGAAGAAGCGGTCGATATTGAAGATGGACGGCCGAAGGGCGTTGCCGAAGCGAACGAAGGGAGATGCCGGATTTGGCGCCTCCCCAGTGCTGAACCGCAACCCGCCCCCCACGATCGAGTCCGCCTTGGCGGACTCGATACCGAATCGGATCCGGGCGCGCATGCCGTCGATGCGGTCGTCGCCGAGCAAGAGATCGTTCTCGTCGCCGATATCGGTGAAGTCCTGACGGACCGTCAGCGAGGCGGTGAACTTGAGCGGGAAGGCCGAGGTGACCGCGGGCTCGCCTTTCTTGGACTCATTGGCTTTGGGCTCGCTCGCGTCGTCAGTCTTCCCTGCTGGGGACTTCTGGCCTGCCGGGGACTTCGTGTCTTGCGCGTGGAGAGTTGCCACGCCGCCCAGCAACAATGAGGCAACGCCTGCACGAAGCCACTTTCGGGCTCGATTTTCTTTCACCAGGAATCTCCCCCGAATCCAACAACCTGTGGAGTCGTTGGAGCAGGTCAAAAATTGAGGAAGAGGAACCACTCTCGATACGCTGAGCGTGGCGAGATACCGCCGAGTGAGGCTACGCTAGCGATTCATTGACGTGTCGTCAAGGAGATTTCAGCGAGTAGCGCCCGCTGCTTCAGGAAGATTTGATGAGTGCGAGGGGGCTTACTTCGCGTCGGGCCCGGTCTTCATCGGATTCTTCTCCTGGAACCACTGATTGAGGCCGCCAACGATGGCCTGGGCCGGAACGTTCATCTTCTGCAGTGTCTGCGCCGCACGGGCGCTAGTGTGTTCGTCCTGTCAGGAACAGTAGGTGGCGATGGGCTTGCCCATCTTCTTGAGCGTCTCGGCCACCTCTGGATTGATGGTTGGTTCCGGAATGGACAACGCTCCGGGGATGTGACCCCCGAGGTACGCGTCGTGGCTGCGAACGTCGACCACTACCACCGTCCCAGCCTCATACATCTTCTTGAAGTCGGCCATGCTCATGCGATCGGTCTTGGGCATCGGGGCCGCCGCGGCCGCGGTGGCCGTCTGCTCCGCGGCTTTGTCCGCTTTCGCCTCGGCACAACCGAGACCGGCCAGGGTCAGGGCCATCAGGGAGGCGAGGGCCGCCCGTTTCTTGTCTGTTCTCGTTCTCATTCAGGTCCTCAAACTTTCGGTGACGATTGTACGCTTTGGCCTCAGAACACACGGAAATCCAAAGAGCCATGACGCCCCCTCTGTCCCGCACCATCCTGCATGTCGATATGGACGCGTTCTACGCCGCGGTGGAAGAACGCGATCGGCCCGAGCTGCGCGGAAAGCCGGTGATCATCGGCGCCGACCCCAAAGGCGGCACCGGGCGGGGCGTGGTTTCCACCGCCAGTTACGCGGCCCGGAAGTTCGGGGTATCAAGCGCCATGCCGATCTCCACGGCGTGGCGCCTGTGTCCCCAGGGCATTTTCATCTCGCCCGATATGGCGAAGTACGGCGCGGTGTCCCATGAGATCCGGACCATCTTCGAGATGTTCACTGACCTCGTCGAACCCATCTCCGTGGACGAGGCCTTCCTCGACGTCACGGCTAGCGTGCGGTTGTTCGGCGACGGGGAGACCATCGCCCACAGAATCAAGTCCCGGATCCGCGAGCAGACCCGACTCACCGCTTCGGTGGGCGTGGCCACGGCCAAGCTCATCGCCAAGATCGCCTCCGATCTCAAGAAACCCGACGGACTCGTGGTGGTCCCGCCGGGGTCGGAGCGGGAGTTCCTGGCACCCCTTCCGGTCCGAAGGCTCTGGGGCATCGGGCCGAAGATGGAGGAACGTCTGGCTCGTCTCGGCATCCACACCATCGGTCAGCTCGCCGACGCGAAGGCCACACGACTTCTCGGCACCCACGGGCTCGACTTGCAGCGTCTCGCCCGGGGCGAAGACGATCGGCCGGTGGTTTCGGACACGGGTCCGGCGAAGAGCGTCTCCGTCGAGCACACGTTCAACGTCGACGAGGGGAATCCGCGGGAGCTCCGCAAGCAGCTCCTGCAACTCGCCGATGAACTGTCGCGACGCCTCCGGGCCGAGTCGCTCAAAGGCCGCACCATCACTCTCAAGTACCGCGACGAGACGTTCAAGACCACCACCCACGCGCGTTCGGGGAAGACATCCACCAACATTGCCTCCGAGCTGTACGACGCGGCGACCGCACTCTTCGATGAGGTCCACGGATCCCTTCGGGTTCGGCTGCTTGGTCTCGGCGTCTCCGGATTCGAGGAACCCTCACAGAAGTCGCTCTTCGAGGCCGACGAACCGAGACGCGGGGCTCAGATCGACGACCTTCGGGACAAGGTGCGCGAGAAGTTTGGTAAGAAAGCTCTGGTGCGGGCAAGCGATCTTGAGAAGTAGCTGATGAGCCGTGGCGCGGCCCGGCGCGGTAGAAGGGCCAGGTTCAGTACACTTCGCGCATGTCCTCGATCCGGCTCTTTCCCCTCCTTCTCGCCTTCGCTGTTCCTGCTCAAGCGGCGACCCCTCAGGCCAAGGCAGCACTCAGGCCCGATCGCCCCGCCCTCGCCGTCATCCTCGCCATCGACGGCCTGTCCACCGAGCAGCTCCTCAAGTACCAGCGTTGGTATGGCGCGGGTCTCAAGCGCCTGCTCGACGAGGGCCATATCGAAACCAAGAACCGCTACCGGCACATCAACACCGAAACCGGTCCGGGCCACGCCTCCCTGGGCACGGGGGCCTCGCCGCGAGTCAGCGGCATCGTGGCGAATACGTGGTTTGAGGTCGACGCGAAGAGCGGCAAGCTGAAATCGGTCTACTGCACGGATTCGCCGCAGCCCGATCCCGCTACCGGTCGCGCCATGCCTGGGCCATATCGCCTCGAGGTGGACTCGCTTGGCGATCGGCTGATCGCTTCCTCTCCCGGGTCGCGTGTGTTTTCGGTTTCGGCCAAGGACCGATCGGCGATCTTCATGGCCGGCCGGGCCAAGCCCCACGCCGCCTACTGGTTTGATCGACAGACACTGCGCTTCGTGACCTCGCCCGCTTACGCGCCCGCGAGTGACGCCCTCGCCATCGTGGACGCCTACAACCGCGGGCGCATGGGGAATCATCTCGAAATGCGCTTCGGCCGGCAGTGGGACATGCTGAGCCGTCCTGAGGGAGCCCACCTCCTTCCCCAGCCCGTGCCCCCCGCGGAACTGGGCGAGTTCCAGCTTCCCGTGAACGGTCTCTATTTTCCCCATCCGTTTCAGGCGAATCCCCGCGGCCTGGGCGAGCCCTATTACTCCAGTCCGGTGGCCGATGAAATCGTGGCGGATCTCGCCCTCAGTTTTCTCGAGGACTCCCGCATCCGCCTCGGCCGGCGCGGCGTGACCGATCTGCTCGCGGTGTCGTTCTCCGCCCACGACGTGGTGTCCCACAACTACGGAATGGAGTCCGAAGAGACTCTCGACGTGTTGCGACGCCTGGACGCGCAGATCGCGCGCTTGCTCGACGCTTTCGACCGTCTGCTTCCAGGCCAGGTGGTGCTGGGCTTCTCCGCGGACCACGGCTTCTCCGCGATTCCCGAAGCTGCGCGTCGGCGCGATCGCAACGCCACCGGCGGACGCCTGATCACCTCGGCGCGCACCTTCAACAACTTCCCCGACAAGGCGAACCGTTTTCTGCGCGATGAACTGTGCCTCGCCCCCGATGTGCCCGCGGTGCAGCTTGGCGATGGCTGGACCGTCACCTACGCCCCCGGCGTCAACCGTCTTGCGGGTCGATGCGGGCCCGCGCGCCCCATCACCAAAGCCGACATTGACGCCGTGCTTCCGAAGGCGATGGACGTCCTCTTCCAGGAAGAGGTCCAGGAGGTGCGCCTCAATTCGAAGATGGCCTCGTGGCCCGCGGATGAACTCACCACGCTCCTGCTGAATGACTTCTACGCCGGGCGCTCAGGCGATGCGTTCATCATTCCCAAGCGCCGCGTGTTGCAGCACTGGGATCCGGGCCGCGGGTCCGGCCACGGGACCACTCACGACTACGACACCACGGTCCCCCTGATCTTCTGGGGCATGGGCTTCAAGGCCGCGGAGTCGACCGCTGATGACGCCGCGCCATACGACCTCGCGGTTACGCTGGGCGACGCGATTGGCGTCACGTTGCCCCAGGCGGTGGGGAAGAGCCGGTTGGCGAAGTCCTCCGCCAGGAAGTAGGGAGTAGTTTTTCAAACCCTTCGGTATCGTGGCACGACTCTGGAACCTCCGCACCGGGCAAGCGAAAAACAGAGTCTTGCTAGAGGATCGCCCGTGGGAATGAACGACGAACAGGCAGTCGCGCTCGCTCGTGCACATACGCCCGCAATCCATGCGGTCGTTGTGCAGGGCATGTTGCGCCACGAGGTTGCTGGAGGCCTCGTTGGTCAGGAGAATGTCGGCCTTGAACTCGGTGTGGCGCGCGGAATTTTTTCAAAGCGCATGCTCGACAGCGGGAAATTCCGGCTGTTCTTCGGCGTCGATCTCTATGGCGACGCCCACGACACCAACGAATACAAGAGCGCGCTGACCTACCTCGGCCTTGCATCATCCTACCGGCTCCTGAGGATGACGTTCGCGGACGCCCTAGACTTGTTTGGGGACGGCTATTTCGATTTCATCTACATTGATGGGTACGCCCACACGGGGGAGGAGGGGGGCACAACCCTCGTGGATTGGTACAGGAAACTAAAGGTGGGCGGCATCTTGGCCGGTGACGACTACCACCACGACTGGCCCCTCGTTCAGTGGGCCGTGAATGACTTCGTCTCCAAGACCGGGGAAACCCTCCACGTTACTGGAGGCAGCGAGAACACGGCCTATTGCACTTACCCGTCGTGGTTCCTCAAGAAGACACGCGATTGCGAGGTGGTCCCCGATCCCATCCTGGTTGCAACGGGCCGCGACGAAGGCCACCGCATCCATGAAGCAAGGATGCTCACAGCCTCGTCCGCGAGGCCATCGTGGACATGGCTTCGTGGATGCCTTGACGCATGGGGCCTGCTGAAACCCATCAAGATCCTGATCCGCAGGGGACAAGGAAAGACCGCGTCAGGTCCCGGCGCCCCTTGAAGGTTCGGCTGTGGCTTCCCTATTTTGCCGGGGGATTCGCCTGATTGTTTCCGTTAAACGTGGGACCCATGTCCATGGCGACTAGGCGCGAGTTGTGCTACCGGCTCATCCTCCTAACCGCGGGCTCCCTGGTCGGATTATTGGGTGTCGAGGCCGGAACTTGGACCCTTTTTCGAATGTCCAATGTCTGGGTTGGGCGTATCCCGGAACCACTCGAGTACCGACTGCTTCGCTATCACTTGTTCGTCAGGGGAGCTTCTATCCAGCTTCGCCCCGAGTGTTCCGAGCCCGATCCCGAACTCGAATACCGGCTGCGCGCTGGACAGTGCCGTTTCTCAACCGACGAGTTCGACACCGCCGTGCGGGTCAGTGCTCGGCACCTCCGGGAAGAGACTGAGGAGCACGAGCCAGATCTGGTCGTCCTCGGCGACTCGTTTTCAATGGGCTGGGGAGTTGAGCGGAACCTCGCCTACCCGGCCCTGCTTTCGCAGAAGCTCAGCGTTCGGGTGGTTGCTGCTGCGGTGTCATCGTATGGCACGGTTCGCGAGCTGCTACTTCTCCGGCGTCTCGACCTTGGCTCGTTCCGCGGGGTCGTGGTTCAGTACTGTCTGAATGACCTCCAAGAAAACCGTGCCTTCATCCGCGCGGGTCGCTATGAGCCTGCGCCAGCTGCCGAGTATCTGGCGCAGCTAAGTCTCCAGGCTCGACTGGATGGGCGAGTGGTTTTCAAACGATCGCGGGCATGGCTTTCCGTTGCCCGCGCCGATGGGTTCCGGCGTACTGCACCGCCTGGGAGCGAAGCTGCCCCGGAGGAGCACGCGCGAGTACTGCTTAGGGTTCTCGGGGCGTTCGCGCCCGACCTTCGAGGCCGCCCCGTCCTGATTTTTGCCGACGGATTTGGAACGCTCGATTCAGCGTTCGTGTCATCCTTGAACGCGCAGGAGAAGCCAGCCGGTTTGGGCCCCGTTAGCGCCATCGAGGTCTCTAGACACCTATCGCGCTCGGATCGTTTCCTGCTCGACGTCCACTGGCGGGCCAGTGGCCATGCCATCGTCGCGGCCACCGTTGGAAGAGCCCTTGAGCTTGGTCCTACTTTCGGCCTCGACGGTCCGCGGTAACGCTCGCTGTTCTACCTCCCCTGTGCCTCGATGGCTCAGACCCGGAATCGAGGGAAGTGACAGACCAATAGCGGCGCTGGCAGTGGGCGGCGGATAGCCGAGACCCGAATATCAAGAACGTTCAATGTCTCGCCGGTAAGAGTCGCTTCGTAGGTGCCCCCCCGGCGGATCAGTTCGCGGCCGTTGGCAAGAACCGTCGCGGGGGGGTAGGCGGCGTCATCGAGGTCCACGGTCAAGCCCGACACCTCGGCAAAGACCGGATAGTGCAAGCGGGCCGGATCGTCGACGATCATTGACGGGCTGGCGACACCATCAACCACCGTCGACCGGTCTCCCTTGGTCAACCCTCGCCACCAGCCGAGCACCGAGGGGGCGCCGGCCAGATTCAGCACCCGGTTTGCTCTATGGGCGAGGTACAGAAAGGGGACCAGCGGAAGTTTCGTGGTGCGGTGTCGGCGGTTGATCCTCCCGATTTCGAGCACCCGTCCGACTCCGCCGCGGCTCGTCTTGGCCTGAGGGTGAACCCGCGCTCCGGCCCAGACCTCGGGCGCGTAGTGAAAACGGGCGCCGCATTTCGCGAACCGGCACCAGAGGTCCCAGTCCATCGCGTAGTGGAGACTCTCGTCCAGTGTCCCGGCCCGCTCCAGAAGGGCCCGGCGAAAGAACGTCGCAGGTTGAGGAAGGAAGTTATTCCAATTCCGAAGCTCGTCCTCCTCGTAGGATCGGGTGAAGGGGAAATAGCTCGTGAACTGCCCCGCGGCGTCCAGGTGGGCGCACCGTCCATAGACGACATCGGCCCCGGTCTGATCCATGGCCGCCACCGCCTGCTCGACCGCGGAGGGCATCAGCATGTCGTCCGCATTCAGCCAGACCAGAATGTCCCCCCGGGCCGCGGCGAAGCCCTGATTCAGGGCGGCCGACTGCCCGCGGTCTTTGGCGACGGTGATGTTGGTGACCCGGCCGGCGAAACGTTTCAGCACCGATGGGGTCTCGTCATCGGAGCAGTTATCGAAGACAAGGCTCTCGACCGAGTTGGTCGTCTGACTCGTGATGCTGCGGAGCGCGGAGTCGAGAAATCGGCCCTGCCGGAAGGACGGCACGACCACGGTCACGCGCGGGGCGTTGGGAGGAGCGCTCGTAGCGCCTGTTGAGTCGGGGCCGGGCATGCGAGACCCTACCGGCCGATGGGGATCCCGGCAAGCTCGTCCGGCCGACGCAAGGGCAGATCCCCGCCCGACGCGGAAGCCAGAAAATCATCGAGCAACTCAGCCATGCCATTCGTCAGCAAGTGCGCCACATGTTCGATGCCGGGAAGAGGGACCAGCAGGGTTCGACAGCCCAGGTCGATGCCCTCGTAAAGGGCGGAAGAGTACACGCCCACCTGAAAGGTGGCTCGTGACAAGAGTTCGGGAAGGTCGTCGGTGGTCGCGATGCGCACGTTTTCGAGCCCGCGCAGCGAGGCGAACGCTTGGCGAAGGCGAGGGTCGGAAAGCTCGGCCGGATGCAGTTTGACGACGACCTCAAAAGATCGCAGGGCTTCGCTCCGTTCAAGCAGAGCGGCGATCAGTCGCGGGGCGATCACTGGCTGGGACAAGACAACCATGAGTCGGGGTTGCTTGATCACGCTTGCGAAGGTGCGGCTTCGCGACTCCCATGGGGCCGAGGTGGCTTCGACGGAGCAGGGAATTGTCTCACTCCGATTCCAGGCCCCCCTCCAGGCCAGAAAGCGATCGGGGAGATATTCGGCGCGGCCCGATTCGGGCGTGACGGGGTAGCTGTAACCGAGGTGGTAGCGAGATACGACCGAATGCTGGACTTCGGTTACCTTGATTCCGAGGTGTCTCGCGGCCGCGACCAGCGGGGGCAGCACCGAATACGCTCCCACGCAGAAGATCTCGCTCGGTTGTCTCATCTGAAGCAGCCGTCGATAGGGGGCATAGGAGGCCAGGAATCTTGGAATGCCTGGCGCAAGAAGCCAGCCGAGTTCAACTGGTATGGCGAGGGTCCGCGTCAGGTGCTCTTCGGCGCCGCGCAGGAAAGCAAGATCGGAAGGCGGAGCGGCCCAACGCGAGAGCCGAAACCGGAGACCGCTCTCGATGCCCACGGCGTCGAGAAATCGCCGCCGTGGATCAGTCGATTTTCCGTGGACAGCACCGAGGTGGGTGTCGAGGAGTAGAACCCGCTTGCCTTGGCGACTCAGTTCCGTCGTGATGGCGTGCGTGTACAGACACACGCGCTCGGTACCAATCTTCGCGGACCGTGGTCCCTCGAATGCCAGGACGTCATATGTTTCCCGGCCCCGAAACGGGCTCTGGGTCAACGAGCCCCAGGCCAGCCGCGCGTGGTACCCCATACGATCGTTCCAGGGCCTTTGCGGTTCGTCAGGGTCTTCGTTGATGAGATCCATTTGTGTGGCCAGGGACTGGAAGATGGCGAAGCGGCGCGCCTGCCAGGGCTTGACGCCGTTCACCTCCCAGTCGAGAAGCCCGAAGCGCGCCTCTGCTTCCCAAATCGATTCACACAACGCGGCTACCGTCCGCCCAGGCGGCAGGTCGGTGGTGATGTATGGGATGGGTGCGCTCGCGGGGTCCTTGCTTGCCTTCAGATCCCGCGAGTCCGTCATCGGTTAGTTCGACGTCTCCCGCTTCACCGGCGCCGCTACTCCGCGGGGCCGGGAAATCAGGTTGGCGAGGATCCGGTAGGCGCCAGGGGTGCCTGCGGGGAGCTGGCGGAAGAGGCCGAGACCCACGTACGTCCAAGTGCCCTTGCCCACGTCCGCCGTGACCAGCATGCCCGTCTTATCCCCCGGGTTCTTCGGCCACGGGTCCTTCGACTTGAGCAGGTCGAAGTAACGCGCATCGCGCGCGCCGAAGAAGTAGAGGCCGCGTTCCTGGACCCAGCCATCGAAATCGGCGCTGGTGATCCGGTTCGGCGTGGAGAGCAGCGCGGCTCCCGGAACCGTCACCTCGATGGGGGCCTCCTCCACAGTCACGCGATTTGACGTGACCGAGGCGGGATAGGGCGCGAAGGGCGAGGTCTGCACCGGCCGTGGCGCGCCACCGCCGCCCGGACCGCCGGAGAAGCCGCCCGCGAACACCGGCTGAGCGAGTACGTTGAACTCGAACTTGTTGTACTGCACGACCAGGTGGCCGCCGTCCTCGACGTACTTCATCACCCGGGCGTAGTTCGCTTTCAGATCATTACGGCCCTGGAAGACGCGGGTGCCGGTCACGATGGTGGTGTACTTCGAGAGATCGCCGTAGGCGAGGTCATCCGCGCCAAGCATGGTGACGGGCACGCCAAGTTGCGCGATGGCATCGGCGGTTTCATCGCCCGCGCCCATGATGTAACCCACGCGCACGCCTTGGGCCACCTTGACGTCCTGCACACGCAGCAGGGTTGCCGCCTCCTGATAGAGGTGGCGCTCCTGGGTGTGGTTGTAGGCGATCACCTGATAGCCCCCGGTGAAGGTCTCACCGTTTGCCAGCGCCGAGGCCTTGAGCGTGAACTCCGACTCCTTTGTGCCCGGGGGAATGGTGACGAAGAAGCGGACGGTCAGCTCCTCGCCCTCGTAGCGGAAGTTCACGGGGGCCGAGGCGGGCTCAACTTTGAACGTACCCGCGTCCAGCTTGACCACCGCGTCTGTGCCGCTCTTGCCCCCGTTCTTCACCACCACGCGAAGCTCGCGACGCACCGCCATCGCAGACTTCGGGGCCACCATGAGTTCAGGGGTGAGCTTCACCGACAGGGTGGGGATGACGTTCACTTCCTTCTGCTTCTCCCCGCCGACCCATGGGCCTTCGTAGCGGTACTGTGCAGCCTGGGTGCGGCCGAACGTGGTGCCCGCGCTGCTGAAAGAGAAGCGGGCCTGCACATCAGACGGACTCCAGGGGAGAGTGTGATGTTCCGGGATCTCGATGTCGTACCGATCGACCTTGAAGTTGCGCTTCCAGTAGGGCTGGGTGTAACGGGCTGAAACACCCACAGTGACGGAGAACGTGCCCTGGGCCTTCTGGCCCGGGGCCAGGTCGCCCGTCTTGTCGAGTTTGCCGGTGACCGTCCAGCCGGTGGGCGCCAGCAGCGAGACGTCTTCGAGCCGCACCGGAGCGTCGCCTTGATTCACCACCAGGGCCCGCACGTCAAAGGCCTGTCCGCGCACCACATTGCCGTCGTTGGCCACGGCCTGGAAGACGACGCCGTGAGCGAGGATCAGCGCCTGCTCGAATTCCGCGACCTTGCGCTCGAGCCGGTGGAGCAGGTTCTGCTTCGCCTGGCTCGAAAGATCGCCGGCCTTCACCTGGGCGATGAGGCTGTGCACGGCGCCCAGGCCCTTGCGCAGTGCCGGCGCCACCTTGCTGATGGAACGCGGATTGTAGGCGGCCAGCGCTTCGGCGGCGGCGTCCTGGATGGCGGCGAGTCCCGCGGCAAGGGCGGGTGCTTTTGGCTCCTCACCCTTCACGAAACGGATGAGCGCCTTCACCGAGATGTCCTCGGGAAGGATGGAGGTTAGGCCGCTCGGGACCTTCGGCTCCGAGTCGACGATGTAGTAGGTGGCGCGGCCGTCGCCTGGATCGGCTTTCAACTGGCCCATGCCCTGACACTGGTGGAAGGCGCGACCGATGGAACCGAACTCCATGTAGCTCATGCCGAGAAGGGGATCGAACCCGTTGGTGGCCACGGTGGTCACCTCACCCTCGATCTGCTGGAGACCGCCGCCCACGCCGCCTTGATAGGTTCGGAGACCCTGCCAGGGCAGAAGTCCCTCTTTGGCTTGATACGCGAACCGATTCGGATAGGCGGCGGCGCGGAACGCTTCCTTCGCGAGATGAGCGGTCGCCTGATGATGCTGGCCGCCCCCGGGCGCTTCAAGCGAGAGGCTCAGCACCACATCGGGTCGGAAGGCGCGATACACCCGCACCACGTCATCGAGGACCTCTTCCTTGCCCCACTTCTGGAACGTTTCCTCGATACTGAATGAGTAGCCGAATTCGTAGGCTCGGGTGAAGTACTGCTCCGCCGCGTCGTAACGATGGACGCCCGCGAGTTCCTCGGTGCGCAGGATGCCGATGGCCTGGAACAGTTCGGGGCCGATCTCGTTCTGGCCGCCGTCGCCACGGGTGACCGTGAGCAGACCGGTACGCACACCCAGGCCGCGTGAGAGCAGGGTGAGCACGCCGTTGTTCTCGTCGTCTGGATGCGCCGTGACGTAGAGGACGTTGAAGGCCACAGGGAGTCGGCGCAAGGCAAGGCCCAGGCCGGTGGCCCCCTGGTCCTGGGGCAGGGGGGCGAGCTGCGCCGTCGCGGGTCCGGCCTGGAGGAAGACGAGGCAGAGGACGAAGACGACGAGGATCGGAACCGCGAAGAATCGGGAGGCGGGGCGGCGTGACATTTCTGGGCTAGCTCCTGGAGATATCAAGAAGGATGACCACCGCCGCCACGGTACTTGGAACCCCTGACTCGGCCGGGGCCAGGGACTAACGGATGCGGATTTTCAACTGCAGGCGGATGGGAATGAGGACATCCTGGGCGCCGCCGGACATGGTGAGATCGACCGGTACGGTCACTTCCACGAGATCCGCCTTGAGCGAGCCCGCGGGAATGTTCACCGAAGCCTCGACGCTGACCGGGTCTGACGTGAAGCTCGAGGACCCGCCGGGCGCGCCCAGACCGCTCAACGAGTCGGCCGACGCGTCACGCCGTCCTGCTCCTCGAGCGGGGGGAGGTGGCATTTCCATATCGATGCCCCCTTCGAACGGCGATCCGGGCTCGAGCGCGGAACCGAAGGGATCCTCGAGGGGAGAAGCCGGCGCGGGCGACGGTGAGCCGAATTCCATGTCGAGGGTGGGTCCGAACGGATCGCCGGGACCCGCGGGTGCGGGCGCCAGGCCGAGGTCCAGCTCCAGTTCTCCGGTGGCGCCTGAGGGGCTCGGCCCAAGGGAGTCGAGGGAGAGTTCCGGGCCGAACGGATCCACGGTGGGCGGGGGCGCCGCCGAGCCGCCGAGCCCCGACAAGGCGTCGAGGGGATCGTCCATTCCGGCCGACGAATTTGCGGGCGGCGGTCCCAGATCGAAGTCGGAGTCGAGGGAAAGAGAAGGCGAGGGCGCTTTGGTCGAAGGCGGTCCGCCGAGAGAATCGAGCAGGTCGTCGGTGGAGGTGAAACTCTGAGGGGGATTCATGGAGGGGGCGGGCCGCGCCGGCGAGGGCGGTAGCGGGGCGGACACTCGCGCGGGCCTCGGGATGGCCTGGGAGTTTCGCGGCGCGGCATCGTTGCCGTATTTGCCGGCCAGAACCTTGAAGACCAGCTGAGTGGCCACCTTGAGGGTTTCTTCAACCCCCTTGCCGCTCTTGGCCGAGGCCTCGACGAAGGGCACGCCCCGCGTGTTCAGCGCCTTGTTGAGTGTGTCCAGGGATGCCGCGTTCGGCAGGTCGCGCTTGTTGTATTGGATAACGAGCGGAATGGTGTCTGGGTCCAGTTCATTCGCGACGAGGTTCTCGCGAAGGTTCTTCATGGCGTCCGCGTTGGCTTCGATCATCGCGTCCTGGGAATCGGCGACGAAGACCACGCAGTCGGCGCCTTTGAGCACCATGCGCCTGGTGGCGTTGTAGAACACCTGTCCGGGAACGGTGTAGAGCTGTACCCGCGTTTTCATGCCCCGGATCGTGCCGAGTTCGATGGGCAGGAAGTCGAAGAACAGGGTCCGGTCGGCCTCGGTGGCGAGCGAGAGCATCTTGCCCTTGTTCTTGATGGGTAGCTGCTCGTGAATCCACTGCAGGTTGGTGGTTTTTCCGCACAACCCCGCACCGTAGTACACGACCTTGGCCGTGAGTTCCTTGGTGGAGTAGTTGAAGAGAACCATTAGCGCAGACCAGTCCTGGATTGTAAGCCCACGCCCCGAAGCGGGGAGTCCCGATAGACTTTAGCCCCGACGCGTCCGATCCCTTCAGGAGAATCCGAAAGATCCATGTTCACCCCCGCCATCGCCGCCCTCCTGCTCCTCGCAAGCTCCCCGAGCCACGCCCAGACCCCAGCCGTCCCGGGCGCGCCGCTCCCCGCCCCGCAGATGAAGCCTACCCCCGACGGGCCGGTGATCGCGATCGACACCACCATGGGCACCATCCAGGTCGGCCTCCACGCCACGCGCGCGCCCCTGTCCACCCGCAACATCATGAACTACGTACACAGCGGGTTCTATGACGGCACGGTGTTCCATCGGGTGATTCCGGGATTCATGGTCCAGGGCGGGGGCCTCGATGCCAGCATGAACGAGAAGCCGGTCGGCCCGCCGGTGCGCAACGAGGCGCGGAATGGCCTTCTCAACTCCCGCGGATCCTTATCCCTGGCCCGTACCGGCGATCCTCATAGCGCTACATCGCAGTTCTTCATCAGCGTGAAGGACAATCCTGCTCTTGACTTCGGCATCTCCCGCGACGGCTGGGGATACGCGGTGTTCGGCGAGGTTCTCTCGGGCATGGAGGTGGTGGATCAGATCGTGGGCGTGCCCACCAGCACCCGCGGCCGCCACCAGTATGTTCCCATCAAGCCGGTGACGATCACGAGGGTCCGGATTATTTCCGAGCCGCCTCCTCTCACCCCGCCCGCTGTCACGAAGGCGGGCGCCCCTGCGGCCGCGAAGCCGTCCGTCCGCCCGGCTGCCGTCCCGAAGTCGTCCCCCGCGGCCCGGCCGAAGCCGACACCCTCGCCGTCCGGCCGCTGAGCCCGGGCTCAGCCCGGCATGATGCCTTTATTTCATTGACGCTGCCGTTCCGGGGCGGCTACGTTGTTGGGGTCGCACCCGAAACAACCGTGTCCCTGCAAACCTCGGAGATCAAGCTCATGGCCAACATCCTGCACGAGTTCACTGTCAAGGCAGAGGCGTCCCGCATCTTCGAGTGCGTCAGCACCCCGGCTGGTCTCGACCAGTGGTGGACCCACAGCTCATCGGGCCGGCCCCTGCCGGGCGAGATCTACACCCTGGGCTTTGGGCCCGAATACGACTGGGAGGCCCGCGTCAGCCGGTGCGCCAAGGATGCCGAGTTCGAACTCGAGATGACGGAGGCCGCCGACGACTGGCAGGGCACCCGGATCGGCTTCCGGCTGCTCCCCCTGGGCGACCACACCCAGGTCTCGTTCTGGCACAAGGGCTGGAAGGAAGAGACGCATCATTTCGGCACCACGGCCTTCTGCTGGGCCATGTACCTGCGCCTTCTCAAGCGCTACCTGGAACTTGGTGACGTGGTTCCCTACGAAGAGCGACTCGAGGTCTGAGCCGGCTCTCTACGAACCGAGGGTAGTGAAGCTCTTGATGAGAGCTTCAGTCTTCGTCTTGTCCAGCTTGAGGACAGCGCTGTCGTCGCGCCGCCTTGCGAAGGCCGTATCGTCTTTCAATCCGACCTCGAACCAGTCTTCCTTTTGGTCGCCATCGAAGCGGATGGTGACGCGCAAGGCGGTCGCGTCCAGCCCGTAGAGGGACGGCGCGCCGGGCCGGTCGATGAACTCCGCCGCGTCCAGACCGCCGATGGCGAAAAGCGCATCTGAGGCTTTGTCGGGCGCCGCATCCTTCGAAGGCGCGGTCGCCCTCCAGATCACGACATCCAGACCGTCCGGTGACTTGGTGGTGACCTTGGTGAAGGTCTTCGTCACCCCGGCCGAAGTCACGTCGATGCCCGCCACTTCGTAGGCAGCCACGTCGAGCAGACGGGAGGCGCGCAGGTTCTTGAGGCCCTTGTCCAAATCGTCCACCAGGGCAGCGTTGATAGTGGCCACTAGCTTCGCCGATCCTTCCCGTGCGTAGTACCGGTTCTCGTCGGTCTTCTTCCCGATCTCGATGACCGCGGTCTTGTCCTCACCGAGGCCGAGGATCACTTTCCGCGCCGCGGGACCAAGACCGTACTGAGCCAGGTCTTTGGCGGCCGCCGACTCGGTGACGATGCTCTCCATCTTGAGGTTCTCGATGAGCCCGAGGAAGCTGTCGACCGTCCAGCGTGCGGCGCGGGTGGCGAGAGGGGCGGAGATCCGCCACTCGTCGCTGACCGCGGCCCGGTCGAGCCGGAAAGCGACCTTGCCCTTATCCGTGGCCTCGAACCACCGCAGGTCGTCTTTCGAGAACCGGACGAGGATCCGATCGCGCAGATCGAAGGCTGTCTTCACCAGTGTGTTCTCGAGCGTGCTTGCCACCGTGAAGACCCGGGGCCGTCCGGGCACGCGCGCGAACAGACCCGAAGCCGCGGGCACGGTGTCGCCCAACTCGAACTCGAATGGCGCGGCCGCGCCTTCGATGGTCACCGAGACCCAGATCTTGGGCTCGGCCAGGCCGTAGGAGGCGGGATCGAAAGCGCCCTCGACCACCACTTCCTCGGTTTCGAGCGTCTGCAAGGCGTCGAGGATCATTCCGATCTCACCCGCATCAGCAGTCGCCTGGAACGGCGAGAGAAGGTTCCACGTCTCGCCGTTTTTCTCTGCGTGCACCATCTCCCCGTCGGGCCGGCGCAGGGTCAGCGACTTCGCTTTCAGCTTGTCGAAGCCGGCGAAGACCTTCTCGCGCGGGGCCCTGGGAGCCTCGGCTTCGGGTGCTTTCGGGGCCTTCTTCGATTCGACGAAATAGATGTAGCCGAAGAGGCCCGCGGCCACCACCACCGCGCCCAGGGTGCGTCCGAACGAGTTCATGAACGCCGACGCCACCAGCTCACGATGCCCCAGACGATGAAGAAGCCGGGGAGGATGAGCAGGGAGAAGATCAGGAAGTTGCGCTGCTCGTTCATGGTGAGATTGAGTCGATGGACCTCAGGGTCCTTCGGCCGGATCGAGATGAGATCCGAGTCCTGGGCCAGCCACGAGATCATGTTCATGAACAGGTCCTGATTGGCCTGGAAGGTGAGCAGGGAGTTGCTGCCGAAGCCGGAGTCGCCCACGGCGATGATCCGGCCTTCCTTGCCCGCGTCCGGCGCCGCCGGCGCGGGGGTTCCGTCCGCGGCGGGGGGAGCAGCGGCCGGAGCCTTCACCGTGATTGCCACCGCAAGATTGATGGGTCCGCGCGTGTCACGGTCGGAGAACTCGATCGGCTCCTTGAGAGTGATGTCCGACTCGCCCCACGAACGCGCGGACGTCTTCGCGAGTTCCTGCACTACCACGCCTGCGGGCATGGGGATGATCGGGGTCATGCTGCGCGCCATCTCGAAGGCGCTCATGGTGCCCTTCAAATCTTTGTTCACCTCGTGGAGGGGATACTCGGTGACGATGGGCATGAAGGGACCGGTGCCGAAGAGCTGGCCCACGCCCGAGGCGTCGACCACCACGTCGGCCCCCGGGGTGACTCCGAACTCGGTGAAGACGCTCTCGTAGTTCGGCGCGGGAGCCTTCTCGATGGGGTCGGCCATGAGCATGGCCTTGCCGCCCGCGCGCACGAAGCTCTTGATGTAGCCCGCGGCTTCGGGCACCAGGTCGCGCGCGGGACCGGCGACCACCAGCACGGTGCAGTCGTCCGGAACCTTCTGCTCCTGGAGCAGGACCACGGTTTTGATGTTGTACTGGCTCTTGGTGATGGCGGTGCGCGCGCCGGAGTACCCGTGCTCAGAAGGGTCCTCGATGTCGCGCTGGCCTTCCCCGGTGGCGAAGCAAACCGTCTTCTTCACCGCGCGGGTGAGTTTCAGGATGGCGTTCGTGATGTCCTCTTCGCTGTCCGTGAGAACCTTCTCCTGCCGCTCGCCCAGCGCGACCACGATGGTGGGGAGTTGAGCGACATCGAGAGCCCGCGTTTTCGCCGGCTCCTTGAGCGGGTCGACGAACTCGAGCTTCACCTTGGGCGAGGCCGCCTGATACTCACGCAGAACGTCTCTGGCGGTGGCGGAACCCGAGGCATTGCGCTGCACGTAGCTCAGGGTGAGGTCGGTCTGCAGGCCGGCCAGGATCTTCGCGGTCTGCTCCGAAAGGGAGAAGCGCTGGTCTTTGGAGACGTCGTAGCGTCGGGGATTGCGGTTGGCCAGCCAGTTGACTCCGCCGAGGATGGCGGCCACCAGCACAACGTAGGCCACGGTGTTCGAGCCGTACTTCACCCGCCGCGCCCCTGCGCTGGTCACGAGGTCGGGGATGCGGGCGAGCAGGCTCAGCAGGACCAGGCCCAGGCCGCCCCAGACCAGCCATTCCGCCTTGATCGTGGGCGGCAGGGACTGGCCCGCGCGCTCGAGGCCGAAGTTAGCGAGCAGGACGACGAAGCCGAGGACGGCGAGCGAATCGGTGGCTTTCATCGCCTACTCCCTCCACCGCCGGCTCTCAACCGATTGCTGGGTGAGAAACAGGCCGAAACCGATGAACGACAGATAGAACACGATGTCCTTGGTGTCGAGAACGCCTTTGACCATGTCGTCCATGTGATTGGTGACGCCGAGATAGGCGAGCACCTTGACCGGGTCGGAGGCCATGGGATTGTCGAGCCACGAGAGCGTCCAGATGGCGAGGAAAAGGCAGAAGGAGAGGATGCCGGCCACGATCTGGTTTCGGGTCAGGGTGGAAAGAAAACCGCCCAAGGCGATGAAACACGAACCCATCAGCAGCAGGGCGAGGGCGCCGGTGAGGATGGGCTTCCACTCCGGTCGCGGATCGGCGTACACGAAGAGCACGGCGAAGTTGAGCAAAGAGGTGGCGATCATGAGGGCGTACACGCTGACCGCGCCGAAGAACTTGCCCAAAACGATCTGCCAGTCGGTGATGGGCGAGGTGGCGAGCAGTTCCCACGTGCCCTGCCGCTGCTCCTCGGCGAAGAGGCGCATGGTCAACATGGGAGTGACGAAGAGGGCCACCACCGCCATGTTCATCAGCGTGGGCCGGAAGATCCACTCATTGATGTTTGGTTTTGGCGGTCCGCCCATCCCGCCTGGAGGGGCGAGCGACGCCTCGAGGAAGTAGTTCAGGGCGAAGATAAAGAACACGGAGAAGAGGAGATTCCAGGTGAAGAGGGCAGCGTAGGCGATGGGCGAGCCGAAGTAGTGCTGCCACTCCTTCCTCACGATGGCCCCGATGTTGGTGAACGTCGACATCAGTTCGTCTCCTTGGCGTCGTTGGCTTGTGGCGCAGGGGCTTGTGGCGCAGGGGCTTGTGGCGCAGGGGCTTCGGGCGCAGGCGACTCGGCGACCGCCGGTTCCGGTTCCGGTGAGGGTAACGGTGCACGGGGACGCTCCGCCGCGATGGGGGTGAAGATCTCCGAGCGGGAGGGTGTTGCCTCGGTCACGCCGGCCGCATCCTTGGTGGTGAGTTCGAGGAACACGTCCTCGAGGCTCAGCGACACCTGCGACATCGAGAGCAGATCGATGTTCGCAGCCACGATGGCTCGCGCTGCCGCGGCCCTGATGTCTTTGCCCTCTTCGGCCTGAAGCTCGAGCACGGCGTTGCCGGATCCGCCCTTGCGCGGATTGACGGTGAGGATGCCAACGACCCCGCGGAGGGCTTCGAACGCGGTGCGAGTCTCCGCCCGGACCTCGAGACGCACGGCGCCCTTGCTGGAGAGCCGCGCAGTGAGGTTTTCCGGTGTGTCCTCCGCCACCACCCGGCCCTTGCTGATGATGACCACACGTCCGCAGGTCATCGAGACTTCGGGGAGGATGTGGGTGGACAGGATGATGGTGTGATCCCCGCCAAGGCTCTTGATCAGGTCGCGGGTCTCGATGATCTGCTGGGGATCGAGTCCGGCGGTGGGTTCGTCGAGGATCAGCACGGGGGGATCGGCCAGGATGGCCTGGGCGATGCCCACGCGTTGCCGATACCCCTTCGACAGGCGGCCGATGAGTTTCCCCCGCACGTCGCCCAGCCGGGCTTTTTCGATGGCGCGGTCGATACGCGCTTTGCGGTCGGCCGAACGCACGCCCTTGATGCGCGCGCAGAAGTCGAGATAGGAGGTGACGTCGAGATCGGGATAGACGGGCGGTGTTTCCGGCAGATAACCCACGCTGCGCTTGGCTTCGAGGGGCGACTTGAAAACGTCGAAGCCCGCAACGCTGGCCCGGCCGGAGGTGGCGGGCATGAACCCGGTGAGGATGCGCATGGTGGTGGTTTTGCCCGCGCCGTTGGGGCCCAGGAAGCCCAGGATTTCGCCCTTGCCGACGGTGAACGAAACCCCGGAGACGGCGTCGAAACGGCCGTAGCTCTTGCGGAGGTCCGCGACTTCAATCATGCGTGAGAATCCCTTTCTCGAAATGACTACACACGGCCTACGGAGTGCCGGTATGGTAACAAACAACTTCATGAGACAACTGACGCTCCTTCGACGAGGTCCGACGTCTCGGGGTCGGTCCATGCGCGCGGTCCGCTTCGCTCTCGCGGGCCTCGTGGCCGTGGTCACCGCCTCCTGCGCGGACCCCGAACCGAAGGCCCTTCTCAAGGTCACCGACCTCGAGACCTACTGGGTTCTCGACTACTCGCGAACGGACACGCGTTTCCTTGCTCCCGCCGTGCGTTTCCGCGTCGAGAACATCTCGAACGAGACGCTCCTCGCCGTCGACGCTACGGCGTCGTTCTTTCGCGAAGGCATGGCCGACTCGTGGGGCTCCGGTTTCTTCAGGCTGACTGAGGGACGCAAAACCCTGGCCCCGGGCGAGAAGGTACTCGTCACCATGAGTTCGGACGCACGCTACTCCATCGTCGGAGCGCCCGAGACGGCCTTCACGCATGAAACCTTCAAGCCGGTGCGGACGAAGTTCTTCCTTCGCGTGGGCTCGTCGGTGTGGGTCGAGTTCGGCCAGGCGCCCATCGAGAACCTGCTCGGATCCAAGGACGCGCGCCAGGTCTTGGCCCAGCCACCGGGCTGAATCTAAAAGAACGATCGTGCTAATATCCTGACCCATGTCGAAGGGCCAGGCCACCCGGAACACCATTCTCGAGGTGGCGCTCGCCCGCGCCAGCAAGGTGGGACTCAGCGCGTTGAGCATCGGCGAGCTGGCCAAGGAAGTGGGCCTTTCGAAAAGCGGCCTCTTCTCCCACTTCGCGTCCAAGGAAGATCTCCAGATCGAAGTCGTGCGCAAGGCCATGGCCACCTTCGTGGAACTCGTGATCAGCCCGGCCCTGAAGAAACCGCGGGGCGAACCCCGGGTGCGCGCACTCTTCGAGAACTGGTTCAACTGGTCGCGGGCCAGTGAGCTTCCCGGCGGATGCTTCTTCATCGCCGCGTCCAGCGAGTTCGACGATCAACCGGGCTCCTTGCGCGATCTCCTTCTCGCTTCCCAAAAGGACTGGCTCGGAGTGTTGGCCCAGGCCGCCCGGGTCGCGGTGGAGGAAGGTCACTTCCGCAAGGGCCTCGACACCGAACAGTTCGCCTGGCAACTCGATGCCTTCGTTCTCGGCTACCACCACTCGGCCCGTCTCCTGCAGTCGAAAGACGCGGAGAAACGCGCTCAGAACGCTTTCGAATCCCTGATCCGCGCCGCCCGCGCCTGAAAGGTCCCCCCTATGAATGCCCGCGTCCCCACCGAATCGAAAAAAAGCACGACCGGTCGGTCACAGACCGATTCCGTGTCGCGAAAGACGCGGTCGATGGCCATGCTCGGCGCGATGATCCGCGGCGTCGACCGTCTCTCGCCGCGGCTCGGAGCCCACGTGGCCGCGCGTGTGTTCCTCACTCCGCGTCGGGCCCGCCTGCCCGAACGAGAGACCGAGTGGTTGAAGCACGCGCGCCCCGAGACCTTCGCGGCCGGGCGCTTCCGCCTGGCTGGTCATCGCTGGAGTCGCGGAGGTGATCCCGTGTTGCTCATCCACGGTTGGGAGGGTCGCGGATCACAGCTCGGAGGACTCGCCCTCGCGGTGGCCGAACAGGGCTTTCAGCCCATCACCATCGACCTGCCGGCCCACGGTTCGAGCCAGGGCGCGCAGACGAACCTGATCGAGTTCGCGGAGGCGGTGACGCAGATGGTCGATCTGCTCGGCGGGGTGGCCGGCATCGTGGCCCACTCCTTCGGGGCCGCGGGAACCACAGTGGCTCTGCGCCAGCCTCTCCGCGTGGGGCGTCTTGTCTACCTCGCACCCTCCGAGGATTTCGCCCACTATCCGCGTGTCTTCAGCCACTGGCTCGGACTGCCCGGACATCTGAGCGATCGCATGCGGCGCACCGTCGAGGGACGGCTCGGAATCACCATGGCCGAACTGCGCGGCGGCCTGCTCGCGCCCCAAATGACGACGCCCTTGCTCGTGGTGCACGACGAGGACGACATCGATGTCCCCTGGCAGGACGGTAAAACCTATGTCGAAGCGTGGCCCGAGTCGACGCTTCTGACCACCAGCGGCCTCGGCCATCGCCGCATCCTCCGCGAACCCGAAGTGACGAAGGCGGTGGCTGCCTTCATCCGCGCCGATCCGTCAGGTCGCTGACGGATCTCGCCAGCGCAGGGACAGGCAAGAGAAGCCCGCGTCGAGGAGTGCTATCTGCGCGTTCGGCAGGGGTACCACCGCGTAACCCGCTTTCGTCAGGAGCTCCGCGGTGCGCGGAAAGTCGCGACCCACGAAGACCCGCTCGTTGACCCGCAGAGAGTTGGCGGCGGCCTCCTCGCCTTCGGGGGTCAGCAGGACGCGATGTCCCTCGAAAACGCCCGAAGCCGCAAGCCGGGCGGTGGCGAGGATCGTCTCGTCATCGAGAAGTGAGCAGTCCGTCTTGAAGTGCAACACGCCGGTCGGGGTCTGAACTATGCGTCCACGGCGTCCGAGCTGGTCCAGCAAGGCGATGACGCCCGCGGCCCCGGCCTCGTTCGTGCGCGCGGAGAGGCCGATCAGAACCTCGTCGTCTGTGTTCAAGATGTCGCCGCCCTCCGCGAATCCGTCGGTGAGTTCGAGAACGCGGTCGAAACGCCGGCGCAATTCGGAGCCGATGGCGATGGCTTCTCCCAGCCGCGAGGGGGCTCCGGGACGCAGCACGATGGCGCCATCGGGAAAGACGAGGGCCGGGTCTTCGAGAAACAGAGAGTCGGGGAACGCCTCGAGTGCGGGCAGGGTTTCGACGGCAACGCCGGCTGCACTCAGCGCCGCGACATAGGCCTCAAGCTCGAGCCGCACCCCCTCGAGGGTGGGGCTGCCCCGGTCGATCGCGCGCAGGCCGTGAACCACGGAGTGCGCGGGGATCCGAACCAGCGCGCGGTTGAAGTGGAAGACAATCGGCATGGGAGGGCGCAAGCCTCGCCCCTCCTGGGCTCGCGCGTCAAGCGAACCGTGACATGAACCGCCGCGCGTTCACCGTCCCCCGCGTGCCTGGTGAAGCCAGCCGCCCATCCACGAGGTGGGGAGCGCCATCGCGGCCACCGCCACCGAGTACCAACGCGGACCAATCCCCGGCTGGTTCCAGGTCGCAGTCGCGCCCAAGAGGCCGAGAATCAACCCCAACCCGCCGAGGGCCTGGGCATGCTTCATGGGCGCCGTCGGCGCGAGGCGCGCCGCGATCCAGCCGCCGCCGACCCCGAAAACGGCGCGGTAGGCCGTGGCGAGCAGGAACAGTGAGTCCGTCATCGGTCGACTGAACGGGGGCACGCCCCAGGCGGTATAGACGCCGGCGTCCACCGCCAACGACACCACGGTGACAGCAACGAACGCCGCGAGCACCGGGGCCACACTCTTTAGCAACTTCATTCCCGACTCCCTTTCAAGTTCAGTGCGCGAAGCGCGCCTTCAACTGTTGGTCGAAGCCGGGCTTGATTTCTCGACACGGTGGCCGAGGTTTCTCGCCTCGACCAGCGTCCCTATCGCACGACCGACACCGCGGCCGAAGTCCTGGTGACGGTTCGGCTCGCGGGATCGCTGAAGCTGAGTCGAAGCTCGTGGGAACCGGATGGCATTTCGGGAACCACGATCCTGGTCACATAGCGGTCGAAACCGTCGGAGTCAGCGACTACGTGCACGTCGCCATCAATACGCAGAGCGAGCGGCGCTTGTCCCGGTTGGCTGATCTCGGCCGTCACTTCGAAGGCGGGGGTTGACGCCGGCCGCGCGGGCCAAACGAACACGCAAACCTCACGCCCTTGTCCGGGAGTAAGAACCAGAGGCGCTTCGGGAACGAAGGCCTCGGCCCCCAGGCGGAAGGGAATCTCGATGCGGGGCCGATCCTTGGGCTGGTAGGGAATCGCCACCCGCCCCGCCAGGGGCACGTTGAACATCGGCGCGGAGAGGACCGGAGCGCCCGCCGTGAACGAGGGCACATTCACCCTCTGCTGGATCGATCCGCTGGACTCGGAGCCTCCTATGCGGGCGTAGAAGCGAAGATCCGCGGAGCCCGCCGAGACAGGGAACGCGGCGAGGATCTGGAGACCGGACCTCCGCACCGCGTCCCCGAACCTCGCGAGGTCGAGGGAGGCGCTTGCGGCCAATGAATCGAGAACGCGGCCTTCATCCATCAGATATCCGAATACCTCGACCTTGAGCGGGCCCGTCCCTGTCGTGCTCGAGAAAGCGCTCGCCCCGATGTTCAGGGCTGCATGGGTCACGAGTTGACCATCGCGCGTGCGGTAGGGAAGTGTCGTGAGGTGCAGAGGGGCGGAGCCGCCGGTGAGTCCCTTGGCGATGGCCTCGGCGGCTTCCACTCTGCGATCGCCACCCCCGCCGATTCCAAGCGAACCGGCCTCGGGGGAGTAAGAAGTCCGGTGCGAGACCTGGAGCCCGGGGCGTCGCACCCGCACTTTGAGGCTTCGCGGTTTGTTCTTGTCGTCCACGCTCTCGGCCGCCTCGAAGGCGATCACGTACGACTGCCGGCTGATCCGGTCGACCTCGCGCAACGCGCGGCCGAAATCGTTCGTCGGCTGAATGAAGTATCCGCCCGTGTTCTTGGTGAAGGTGGTCAGCGTGGTCCGCCCCGAGGCCAGGTCGATCGCGGTGAGCAAACTTACCGAGCCATCGGCGCCGCGGCTGTCATCGCGCGCGGTCCGGCTGGAGAGGTCGAGGGATCCGGGGATGCCGTAGAGGCTGACCGCATGCACCACTACGTCGCCCCGCCCCGCCTCTTCGAAGATGTTCTGCATGCGTTTGAGGTTCGGCGCTGACTCAGCCGAGTTGCCCCGACCGACCGCGGAATTCCAGGCCGATTCCCGGAAGCCGCCCGACAGCAGAACCAACTGTTTGCGTCCGCGCAGGATGGTGAGCTGGCGCACGAGGTCGGAGACGTTTTGCAGGAAGGCCGCGACCCGGCCGGCGTACTCCTCGGCGGCAATCCGGGCCAACTCGGCATTCTGTTCCGCGGCCTCCTCATCAGAGCGCCCACCCGAGGACGCCAGTGTGCCGAAGCCGCCGGCCAAGCCGAGCGGATCGAGACCGGGCGCGGCCAGGGTCCCTTTCCCCTCAAGCGCGCGCGCCGCGTTTTCGTGATCGGCGGTGAAGTTCGTCAGTACGCGGAGGCCGCTTCGGCTCCAGGTGGCCACGGCCACCAGATCACCTTTGGCGAGGCCCTCCCGAATGAACTTGGTGGCCGCGGAGCGCCCGCGATAGGCACCCGCGGGAGGAGAGAACTCTAGATCGAGGAGCAGCAGGAACTGCCGCGGGGACTCAGCCTGGACGGCCACCGGAAGCGAGGCGGTGCTGGCCTCCGACTCGATCGTGACCGGCGCGTCCACATCGACGGCCTGGAAGGCGACGATCGGGGCCTTCTTCCCGTTGTCCTCTACCTCGAAATCCTCGGCGGTGAGTCCCTTCACAGACTTGCCGTTCTTGTCGGTCACGAACACGGGCACCGCGACCAGGGACACATTCGCGCCGAACACTGGAGTTGTCGGCTTTAGTGGGGGCGTCGGTGCCGGGTCCTGAGCCTGCGTCGCCGCTCCGACGGCGAGAAGGCAGGCCAGGAAGGACAGCAAGACGAGGGTGTTTCGCCGATCTTTCATCCCTCCAGTGTACGAGCCCAGATTAACCAACGAAAAAGCGGCACCCTGAGCGGCACTCCGTATGACGAGAAGTCGAAGGGTCAGTTCTCCAACCAGACGGTGGTCTCCGTCGCTGTTCTCCGGCCGGTTGAGGGATCGCGGAACGTCACTCGCAGGGTGTAGCTCCCCTTTGGGGCCTCGGGCCCTACCACCGGGACGATGTAACGGTCGAACCCGTCGCTATCCTTCACCACCTCCGGAGAGCTGTCGAAGGTGAGCGCGCGCGAGGTCTTGTCGGTACTCACGATCTCCGCGGTGACCTCGAAGACAGTGGTGGCGCCTTGCCCCGCGGGCCACACAAGAACACAGATCTCGCGAATGCTTCCGGTGGTGAGCCGGGCCGGCGACTCGGGAACAAACGACTGGTCGCCGACACGGAAGGGAATATCGATGCGAGGCCGGTCTTTCGGCTGGAAGGGGATAACCACCTTTCCCTCAAGGGGCAGGCCGAAGAGTGGCGGTGAGAGGACGAGCGACGAGTCGGCAAACGTCGGCACTTCGATGTTTCGCTGGATTGATCCACTCAAGTCGGAATCGCCCACCCGAACGAAGAAACGAAGGTCCTTGGCCCCCGCCGAAACCGGAAAGGCGGTCAGCACGCGAATGCCTGAGTTGCGCGCGGCCTCGCCGTACTTGCCCAGATCCACGGAGGTAGTGAAGGCGAGCGAGTCGAGCACCGCCCCTTCCTCAAGCACATAGCCGAAAACCTGAACGGCGAGTTGGGCGCCCTGGGCCGCGGCCGCCAACTCTGGCCCTTCAACAAACAGGCTGGCATGAACGGCCAGCTTTCCCTCGCCGCCTCGATGCGGCAGGGTGGTGAGGTGAAGCTGAAGTGGACCTTCGGTGAGCCCTTTCGAGATCGCTTCGGCGGCCAGCCGGTTCATCGTGCCCGCATCCGGGGTTTTTAGGGGTGCGGGGGCGCCATAAGAAGGCCGGTGGGAAACCGATCGCCCTTCGCCGCGCACCCGCACCTTGAGACTGCGTCGCTTGTCGCCTTTGGTCCCGAACTCCGCCGCCTCGAAGGCAATCACGTAGGAGTGGCGGCTGATCTGGTCCACCTCGCCAAGCGCCTTGCCGAAGTCGTTCGTGGGCAGGATGAAGCGACCGCCAGTCTTCGCGGCCATGGTGATGAGCGTGCCCCTGCCGTCGCTCATCGCCTTTGTGTCAACTACCATTTTGAGATTTGGGGCCGGACCACCAGTGTTGTACACCGGGTCGCGTCCGGTTCGACCCGCAACATCGATGGGGCCTTCTATTCCCTTGAGGCTTACGGTGTGGATGACTACATCCGACTCGCCTGCTCGCCGGAACGCGCTCTCCATCATGGCGAGAAGGGCGTCGGCGTCGCCCGCGGTGGATGAACCCTTGTTGGGGGATGCGAACCAAAGCCCCTCAGGAAATCCACCCGAGAGGAGCACGATCTGCTTCCGCCCGCGCAGAGGCGCGAGCAGCTCGGTCAGCTTGAGGAGGTCTCCCACAAACGCCTTGGCGTCATGTCGGTTCTCGCTCTCCGCGAATTCCTTCATGGCGGCGTCCTGACTTGCGAACTCCTGGTCCATTCGTGTACCTGACCCGGAAGCGGCGCCCGGGCCGCCGCCCAGACCGAGCGGGTCGGCGCCGGTGGAACCCGGGGAGGTCAGTCCGGCGATGGCGCGGGCCGTGTGTTCATGGTCGCTCGTGAAATTGGTGAGGACCCTGAGGCCACTCGGGCCCGTGGTTGCGACCGCGACCAGATCACCGGGAGCGAGGGCTTCTCGCACGAATGCCATGGCCGCTTTGCGCCCGAAGTAGACGCCGGATCGGGGCGAGAACTGCAGGTCGATCAACAGGAGGAACTGCCGTCTGGCCACGGCCTGGACTGCGACTGGAAGTTGGGAGACCTGGGCCTGCGTCACCGCTGTCATCGGCGCGTCCACATCGATCGCCTGGAACGCGACAATGGGGACCTTCTTCCCTCCGTCCTCGATCTCGAAATCGTCGATGGTTAGCCCGGGTACGGACTTGCCGTTCTTGTCAACGACGAATACGGGAACCGCTACGAGGGCCACATCCGCGCCGAAGACCGGTGTTTGCGGTTTCGGGGCCGATTGTGAGGCCGCGTCCGCGCCCCCGCTGAAAACCGCCAGCACCAAGGCCGGCGCATACCAGAAACGGCTTCGCTTCTCGCCCATGCTGACTCCTCCTGCCGCGCCAAAGCAGTGTACAGCGGGCTCGGCATCAGGCCGGTGCGCGGGACCTCACGCGGCTTTCAGGGCCTCCCCGGTTACGAGGTAGTGGTTGATCTGCGTCTCCCACTCGCGCATGAACTTCTCGTAGAACGCCTCGGTGAAGTTCGCGACGAAAACATCGCCTTGCGGGCTGAGGCTGGTGTGTGAATACGTGACGGTGGCGTCGCAGCCCGTGCTGGACGGGGCGAGCTGTATGGTCAGCCGGCACGCCGTCATCGCCGGCACGATCTTCAACATTTCGACGAAGCCTCGTTCGGGCTCGTGTCGGGTCACGTACCAGATGGATTGCTCGGGAGTTCCGGGCATGACGAAGACACAATCGGTCTCGGCCACGCCGGAAAAACTCCATACCGCGAGGGGGTCCCAGTCGTGGATCCAAAGGGCTTCGCGTACCGGACACAAAAGCGGGAACACGCGGTCGGGCCGGGCGACGAGTTTCTGGATGTAGGTGCGGGTGGCGCGGTTGGGCTTGCTGATCTTCATGGTTATTCCTTTTCTTTGAGACGGTGGGAACTGCTTGAGTCGAGGTCCAGTTGAAAGACACGTTTGAGGTCGGCGATCTTTCGCATCGACTCCTCGGAGAACGGCGGCTTCCCGTCGAACGAATGCAGGACGATGCCCTCGAGCAGGTCGCCCAGCGACAAATCGTGATAGTCGGCCAGGGCCTTCAGCACCTTGAGCAGGCGCTTTTCGATGCGCACACCGGTCTGCACACGTTCGATGGTGAGGTTGGGGGAGGTGCTTCGGGCAGCGGGTGTCTTGGGGGTAACTCTCATGGTGTAATGGTACATATGTACCAAAGTACAGGCAAGCACTCTCTCGGGCGACCGGCGGAAGGGTGGTTTCGGCTACGCTCCGCGAGCCCAAATCGCGAGTAATGAAATATGTGGGGACGCCAGCAAACCGGATCGGTGCTTTGTCGGTCGTGCGGTCAGTTGACCGGCGTGTCCGACGAAACGTGCTTCCATTGCGGCGCGCGTAACCCCGGCCTCTTCGGATTTGCCTCGCGATTGCGCAGCGTGGGCGCCGATCTCGGCTTCGGACCCCTGATCCTCAGCCTGTGCGTCCTCGCCTTCGGCCTCTCCCTTGCCCTCGATCCATCCGGCATCGGTTTCCAGGGTTTGAACATCCTGTCCCCCAGTCTCGAGGCCGGTCAGCGCATGGGCTCGTCCGGGATCTATCCGGTGTGGGAGAACGGACGCTGGTGGACGGTGCTGTCGGCGGGCTGGCTGCATGGCAGCCTCCTCCACATCTTCTTCAATATGTACTGGGTGCGCATTCTCGTGCCGCAGGTGGCCGAGCTCTATGGTCCCGGTCGCACCGTCATCGTCTACGTCCTCGCTTCGGTCGCAGGCTTCGTGATGAGTTCGACCGCGCCGGTCCTGATTCTCACCGTCGCTCCCTTCCTGGGCGGTGTGCTTCAGGTCTTTCCGGGGTACGGGTTCTTTACTCTCGGCGCTTCCGCGGCCCTCATGGGAATGTGGGGCGCGCTCGTTCACTACGGCCGCCGGACCGGTTCCAGCAGTCTCCGCAAGTGGGCCTGGACCAACGTGGCGTACTTCATGGTCTTCGGACTGGTGATGCGCGGCATCGACAACTGGGCTCACATCGGAGGATTCCTGGGAGGATGGCTTGTGGCCTGGCTGCTCGATCCACTGAAATCCGAGCGCACCAACCACGTGATCGCCGCGATCGTCCTTCTTGTCGCTTCGGTGGCATCGATCGCGGCGTCGATGCTCATTGATGTACCGCCGATCCGATAGAGACGCTGCGGGTTCACCCATTTGTGGGGAACGTCGCGACTCCTTTTCTCGTCTACAAAGCATGAACCCGCCTAAGGTGTCCCGGTGACTCTGGCCCCAGGCTCCAGGCTTGGCCCCTACGAGATCGTCTCGTCGCTGGGTGCTGGCGGTATGGGCGAAGTGTTCCGCGCGAAGGATGCGCGCTTGGGTCGTGAGGTTGCCATCAAGGTTCTCCCCCGAGAACTCGCGACCGACCCTGATCGCCTGGCGCGTTTCGAGCGGGAGGCGAAGGCCGTGGCCGCCCTCTCGCATCCGAACATCCTGGCCATCCACGATTTCGGCACCGAGGGCGATACGACGTTCGCGGTTCTCGAACTGATTGAAGGCGAAACCCTCCGGGCCAAACTCAAGGCCGCCGCACTGCCTTTGCGTAAGGCCATGGACTACGGAGCCCAGCTCGCGAACGGTCTCGCTGCGGCACACGACAAGGACATCGTCCATCGTGATCTCAAGCCCGAGAACATCATGGTCACGCCCGATGGGCGCATCAAGGTTCTCGACTTCGGCCTGGCCCGCACCGCCGTCGAAGGCGACGTCGCCGAGGGGGCTACGAAAACACACGCCACCGAGGCAGGAATGGTGATGGGCACGCTCGGGTACATGTCGCCCGAGCAGGCCAAGGGCAAACGCGCCGACCGCCGCTCCGATGTCTTCGCCCTTGGTTGCGTGATCTACGAGATGGTGACGGGGAAGCGCGCCTTTCCGGGCGACTCACAGGCGGAGAGTCTTTCCGCGATTCTTCGCGACGATCCGCCCGCCATGTCGCTGTCGGGACGACAGGTGCCGGCGGTGCTCGAGAGTGTGGTCAGCCGGTGTCTCGAGAAGGATCCGGATCAACGCTTTCAGTCGGCCCGCGATCTGGCCTTCACCCTGCAAAACGTCACGCTTGAAGGCTCGGCCGTCTCGGGCTTTATCACACCGACCCGACAATTCCGCTGGTCCGTGCTCCGTCCGGTTGCGGGCCTTGCAGCCCTGGTCGCCGTGGCGGTGGCGGTGGGGATGCTCGCGGGCCAACGTCGAGCCGCAACCCCTGTGGTCCGTCAGATCACCTTCGACCGCGGCACGGTGCGAGCCGCGCGCTTCACCGACGACATGACCTCGATCGTCTACAGCGCCACCTGGGGCGGTCGGCCGATGCGGACCTTCATGACCCGGACCGACTCAGAGAACCGAGAGTCCACCGACCTCGGCCTGCCCGATGCCGGCCTTCTCTCGATCTCGGAGAAGGGACAGATGGCGCTCGCCGTCGATCAGAAATACGAAGCCTGGCTCGCCGACGGGAGGCTCGCCGAGGTGGAACTCCTGGCCAAGAACCCCCGACCGCTTCTCGACTCGGTGCGCGAGGCCGATTGGGTTCCGGGTTCAACCGAGATGGCGGTCGTCCGGCGTGTCGACGGACGCGACCGGGTCGAGTTCCCCCTCGGCAAGGTCGTCTACGAGTCGAAAGGTTATGTGTCCCACGCGCGGGTGTCGCCCCAGGGCGACCGCGTCGCCTTCCTAGACCATCCGCGTTACGGCGATAACCGCGGGCGCGTCACCGTGGCCGCGAAGGATGCCAGGATCACCGCGATCGGCGAGGAGTGGATCTCTTCGGAGGGACTCGATTGGTCAGCCGACGGGAAGGAGATCTGGTTCACGGCGGTGATGCCGGGCGAGCCGTCGTCGCTCCGCGCGTTCCCGGCGGGCGGCGGCGACCCCAGACTCGTGTGGCAGACACCGCAACACCTCGTCCTGATGGACGTGGCCAAAGATGGACGCGTGCTCCTCGCGAGCGGTTCGATCACGTCGTTCATAGCCAGCAAGGCGCCTGACGAAAGGCGCGAGCGCGATCTCGCCTGGCTTGGCTGGTCGGATCTGTTCGACATTTCGGGCGACGGAAAAACGCTTCTCGTGACAGGATTCGAACTCTCCGATGAGTACACCGCCTTCGCGCGTGGCACCGACGGAACGCCGGCTCTGAAACTCGGCGGCGGCCTCTCTCTCGCACTTTCGGCGGACGGCAGACAGGCTCTGTCGATGTCCGCCAAAGACCCCACGCGTCTCTCCGTTCTGAGCGTCGGCGCGGGCGAGCCTCGATCCCTCAGCGGTCCGCCCGGTATCGAGAACGCACTGTTCACGCCCGATGGCCTGGCTATCCTCATCCAGGTGCGCGAGGCCGACGGTCGGAGCGTCCATCGCATCGACGCGCGCTCGGGCGCTATTGAACGCCTCTTCGACGTGGATGGCCCGGTCATCACCTCGCGGCGCGGGGCCCCGTGGGCGATCTCACCCGATGGATCTCGCCTTGCCATCCAGGATCTCGATGGCGCGGTGCGGGCCTGGTCATTGAGCGTTGACGCCCCCCAGCCACTCCTCAAACTGGGCGCGAACGAGAAACTGCTGCGCTGGGATTCCGAAGGCTCAGTGCTCGTGGGCGCCGTCGATCGCCGCGCCGGGTATGTCGATCGGGTGAAGCTCACGGGAAACACACGCTCGCGCCTGCACGCGATCGAGATGCTCGATGAAGCGGGCGTCCTGTTCGATCCGTTCCTCACTGTCTCTCAGGATGGCCGCGCGTACGCCTACAGTTCCAGCCGTTTCCTCAACTCGCTCTACCTCGTCAGCGGCCTCAAGTAGGCCTTCACGGGCTGCTAGGCTCCTTGCCAGAAGCTCACCCGCCATATGCCAGCCGAGGAGGAGAGACCATGGGCCGCTTTGTCATCGTCGCTTACAAACCCAAGCCGCAAAAGGCCGACCAGCTCTTCGCCGCGGTCAAGAAACACATCGCCGTGCTTCGGTCGGAGAACCTGGTGAGCGAGAAGGCCGCCTACGTGATGCGCGCCACGGACGGGACCCTGGTCGAGGTCTTCGAGTGGCGCGACCCCGCGGCAATCGAGGCGGCCCACAAGAGCCCCGCGGTGCTGGCGCTGTGGGGTGAATTCGGGGAAGCCTGTGACTTTGTTCCGCTCACAAGCCTGCCCGAGGCGCCGCAGATGTTCGCCGAGTTCGACGCCGTCGCCCTCTGACGGGTCCGGCGCTCCTCATGCCGGGCCATGCTGGGTATCCTGCGATAGCCTCGCCCTTGAGGAGTGCGGAATTGAACCCAGAGATTCAGAAGTACAACGGAAAGCAACAGCAAGGCGACCAGGAGATCTGCGACGACCTCGCAAACGAGATCGACCGTGGTCTGAAAGGGGCCGAGAGCAAAATCTGGCACGGCCACCCGGTCTGGTTCCTGGATGGCAATCCCATCGTTGGTTACAGCCGACAGAGGCCGGGGGTCCGACTGATGTTCTGGAGTGGCGCTGGTTTCGAGGAGTCAGGGCTGAACGTGGTTGGCAAGAAGTTCAAAGACGCGTCCGTCTTCCTGAATGACGTCGCCGAGATCAACAGAGCCCAACTTCGCCGATGGCTGAAGAAGGCCAAAGAGATTCAGTGGGACTACAAGAACATCGTCCGCAGAAAAGGCAAGCTGGAGAGATTGGTTTAAGCCATGGTGACGATCGGAAACACGCCGCTCTTCAAACTCGAGCGATTGCCGGAGCCGGGAAGCGCCGAGATCTACGTGAAGTTCGAGGCGGCCAATCCCACCGGCAGCATGAAGGATCGGATGGCCCTCGCGATGATCGAAGGCGCCGAAGCCCGAGGTGAGTTGAAGCCCGGCGCCCGCGTGGTCGACTTCACCGGCGGCAGCACCGGCTCGTCCCTCGCCATGGTTTGCGCGACGAGGGGCTACCGCGCGCACTTCGTCTCGTCGGATGCCTTCGCCGAGGAGAAACTCCAGACCATGCGTGCCTTCGGGGCCACGCTGGAGATGATTCCAAGCGACAACGGCAAGGCTTCGCCCGAACTGGTGCGGAACGGCATGGCGAGGGTCAAGGAGATGACCTCGGAGCCAGGCACGTTCTGGACCGATCAGTTCAACAACCCCGACAACCGAGCGGGGTACGCGTCCATGGCCCACGAGATCCTAGACGCCCTCGACCGAAGCTTCGACGAGTTCGTCATGGGCGTGGGCACCGGCGGTTGCTTCTCGGGCAACGCCATGGTGTTCAAGGAGAAGGCACCCGCGGTTCGATGCGTGGCCATCGAACCCGAGAAGTCGCGGGTGTTGTCGGGACACGTTCCCACCGGCAGCCACCGACTTGAAGGGATGGGCCCCGGCTTCATCACTGCGATCACGCGCGTCGACCTCATCGACGAGATCGTGGCGGTCAGCGACGACGACGCCTATGCCACGGCACGTCGTCTCGCCCGTGAAGAGGGGATCTTCGGCGGCGTCTCGTCCGGCAGCAATGTTTGGGCGGCGCTTCAGCGCGCGAAGGCCCTTGGCGCGGGAAAGCGCGTCGTCACGGTGATCTGCGACTCAGGGCTCAAGTACCTGCAGGGCACTCTCTTCAGATAGATCTATTCACATCGCAGCGCCGCTATGGGCGCCACACACGACGCGCGACGCGCGGGCAGGAAGCCCGCGAGAGATCCGATCAGGATCATCACCAGGGTTGCCGCCCCCAGGCTGAAGGCGTCGGTGGGCTCGAGACCGAAGAGCAGACCTGCCACTACGCTCGCCGCGAAATGGCCCGAAGCGAAGGCGACGGGCAATCCGAGAGCCACGCCCTTCGCCACGAGTGACGCGGTCTCCTTGAGCACCATACCCACGATGTCAAAGGAGCGGGCGCCAAGCGCCATGCGCACTCCGATCTCGGTGGTCCTCATGGCGACACCGTACGACACGATTCCGTACAGCCCCACGCAGACGAGGGCCAGCGCGAGCAAGCCGAAGAACGAGGTGAGGGTGGCGAACATCCGCTCCGGCAGCAGCAGCTGATCGATCTGCTGGGCCTGGCTTTTGATTTCGTACAGGGGAAGCCCGGGGTTCACCGCGGCCACGGCCTTGCGCGCGTCGGGAACCATCGACAGAGGCTCGAGCGTGGTCCTCACCTCGAAGAAGGCGGCGTTGAGAGTATCGAGGCTCTGCCGCATCGGGATGTAGAGAGTGGGCAGGATGTCGCCGCGCAACCGGTCGTACTTGGCGTTGCTCGCGATGCCCACGATCTCCACCGGGTTCTCACCGTTTCGTCCGAAGCTCAACGAGCGGCCGAGGCCCGTGGTTCCCTCCATGTACTTCTTCACCAGGGCCTGATTGGCCACGGCCACAAGCGGTGCGCCATCACGGTCGCGCGGCTCCAGGCCGCGGCCCAGAGCAAGGGGCAGGCCCATGGTTTCGAAGAACCGACTGCCCACGTGAAGAACGCGGGCGTTCATCCGCTCGTCGGGTTTCGGAACGTACCCGGGCACGGAGAACGAGTAACTGCTCGCCGAACTGGCGAGCAGCGGAAACGGGGTCATGGTCGCGGAGGTGACGCCGGGCAGGGCTTCCAGCTGACCCTGAATGCGTTCATAAAGGTCAGCGAGTTCGGCGCCCGTGAAACCGGCCTGGCGTCCGTTGACCCCGAAGAGGAGCAGGCCCGACTCCTCGAAGCCCACATCCACGTTGCGGAGATTGTGAAGGGTGCGCACGAAGAGACTGGCCCCCGCGAGCAACACCAGTGACAGCGCCACCTGGCCCACAACCAGCCCGCGAGCGAGGCCAATAGTCCGGCCCCCGCCCGCTCCGCCCGTGCTTTCACGCAAGGTGGCGAAGGGTTCAATTGACGTTGCCCGCAGAGCCGGGGCCAGGCCGAACACGAGGGTGGTGAGGATGCCGGCGGCCGCGGTGAAGGCAAGGATGGTGAGGTCGGGGGTGAGATCCAGAGTCATGGGCCGATCGCCGCGGCCCATCATGCCGACCATGAAGCGGCTGCCTGCCCACGCCAGGGCGAAGCCCAAGGCACTTCCGAGCCCGGCGAGCAGCGCGCTTTCGGTCAGGAGCTGACGGATCAGCCGCGCGCGATTGGTGCCGAGGGAGAGGCGCACCGCGATTTCTTTCCGGCGCACCGCGGCCCGGGCCAGGAGCAGGTTCGCCACGTTGGCGCAGGCGATCAAGGCCACGAGAAAGACCACGACCATCATGATGGTGAGGGGCTTGTCGAGTTCGCGGCGGATCTGATCGATCCCCTGTCCGCCCGGCGTGAGTTCAACCGAGGGGATCACCGGAGGTGTGCCCGTCACCGTGATGCCCTCCATCGCCATCTGCTTGAACACGGTTTCAACATTGGCTTGAGCCGCGGCTGCTTCCATCCCGGGTTTGAGCCGCCCCATCAGCGGCACCCACCAGAAGTCGTTGCGTGCGAAGTTCTCGCCGCCCCGCGTCCGGTCGGGCGAGATCACGCGTATCGACTGCAGCGGCATCCACAGGTCGTCCGCGTTGCCCGGATTGAGTCCGGTGAATCTCGCCGGCGTGACTCCCACGATCGACACCGGCTTGCCGTTCACCGCCACGGACCGGCCGACAATCGCGGAATCGCCGCCGAAGCGGCGCTGCCAGTATCCGTGGCTGATCACCCCCACGGGCTCGGCCCCGACCTTGTCGTCCTCGTCGCTGATGCCGCGTCCCAGCGCGAGGGACAGGCCGAGCGTCTCGAAGGCGCCGCCGGTCACGAGCTGGGCCTGGGCGAGACCGGGCTCGCCCGAGGCGGTGAGGCTCACTCGTCCGAGGTTCACGAAACCGAACATTGAGGAGAAGACCTGGTTCTGTTCGCGCAGAGCCAGGAACGCGGGGTAGGAGAAGGACGTGCCGGATTGCCTTCCCCCTTCGCTTCGTGATGAGCCCCACGTCGATCGGGCGGGCGTGGGGATGCCGTCGGGGGCCGACCAGCGAAGGATGACGAGTTCCGCGGGGTCGCCGACCGGCAACATCTTCAGCCGCACCGCGTTGATCAGGGTGAAGATGGTCGTGTTGGCTCCGATGCCGAGGGCGAGAGACAACGCCGCCACCGCGGTGAACCCCGGGCTTTTCGTGAGCATGCGGATACCAAAACGGATGTCTTGAACCAGACCGTCGACCATGCGGACCTCCACTTGCTTCTATAGACGCGCCGGATCCGGCGAGGTTCCCAAAAAGGTAGATTGATGACCATGACACGCACCACCATCGAAAGGCCAGGAAACGGGGAATACCTCCCGTACTACGGCAGCTACATCGCCCTCGTGCCCGAGGGGGACATTCTCGAGACCATGCTTCGCCAGAACGAGTCGACCATGGCTCTGCTGGGCAGTCTCTCCGAGTCGCAGGGTGCTCATCGCTACGCGCCGGACAAATGGAGCATCAAGGAACTGGTCTCGCACGTGAGCGACGCCGAGCGGATCTTCGCCGATCGCGCCTTGCGCTTCGCCCGCAACGACGAGACGCCACTGCCGGGCTTCGAAGAGAACGACTATGTCCGGAACGGCGGCTTCGATGCGTTTTCTCTGGCCGACGTCGCCAAGGGCTTCGCGAACGTGCGCCGGTCCACGGTGTCGCTCTTCGAGTTGATGTCTGAGGAGGCGACCAAGCGCCGCGGCAAGGCGAACAACGCCGAGGTCAGCGTCCGCGCCCTCGCCTACATGATCGTGGGCCACGAGATCCACCACCTGAAGGTCCTGCGAACGCGGTATTTGTAGGGGCGGCAGTCGGTCGCTGAGGGCGGTCCGTGCTGCGAAGCAGTCGAAGCGACCGCCGTTGAGCCGCGGGGTGGCTTGGGCCAAGCGACCACCAGGCCGGTCCCTGAGGGGACTCCGTGCGGCGAAGCAGTCGAAGGGACCACCATACTCCAATCGATGACCTACATGTGACGACGATCGGCTCATATTTCGCGTATAATTGAGCGCAATAGGCTTAGATCATGGCGGATTTTTATTCGATTCTCGGAGTGGACCGGCGGTTCTCGCCGACGAAACTTCGGCGCGCCTATCAACGACGCGCCCGTGAGTTTCATCCCGATCTCCATCCGGGAAGCGCTGAAGCCGCGGCGATGTTCGCTCTCGTGGCGCAGGCTTTCGAAGTCCTTTCCGATCCCGAACGCCGAGGTGCCTACGACCGCGGCGTGGTCGAGGGCAAGACACACCGTGAACACCCGCCGCTTGCCTTCGAAGGCTTCGACTTCGGCGCCGGCTCGGGAGGACGTCAGGGTTTCCGCGAGTTGTTCGAGTCGGCCATCGAACCGAGCGAACAAACGGCGCACCGCGGCGAAGACCTCGAAGTCACGCTGAGAATTTCCTTCGACGAATCTTTCCGCGGCGCGCATCGACGTCTCTCCGTGGCACGCCTCTCGACTTGCCGCACCTGTGATGGCACCGGCCACGTTGCCCGGCCCGCCGAGATCTGCGCCACCTGCGGTGGAGAGGGGTCGACCCGGGTGCGGCGTGGACACCTCGTTTTCCGCGCTCGCTGTCGGGATTGCGAAGGCGGCGGCCAGCGGGTTCAGGGTCCGTGTCCCATGTGCTCCGGCGAAGCGCGGGTTCATGAGACCGAGTGGATGGACATCAATGTGCCTCCGGGCATCGCCCACGGCGCCCGCCTCCGTCTTCCCACCGCTGGAAACGCCGGTCGCCGCGGCGGTCCGGCCGGTGATTTCGTGGTACACGTTGAAGTCGATTCCCACCCTTTGTATCGACGCGCCGGCCACGATTTGTACGTCGACGCCCACGTCTCGATCTTCGACGCCGCGGTGGGTGGACACGTGAGCGTCACCACGCCGGACGGCGAGGTGCCCATCGAGATACCCGCCGGCACCCAGGGCGGCCAACGGTTCCGCCTGCGCAAACGCGGCATGCCGCATTTCGGCGACCCTGCTTCGCGCGGAGACCTGTGGGCCGAGGTGAGACTCGTCGTCCCCGCCATCACCGACGCCGAGTCGCGGGCGCTCATCGCCCAGGTCGCCCAGCGCCTCGCCGCCGACCAGGCGCTTCCCAAGACCCGACCCTAAGGACCACTAAGGAGAACCCAATGCCGCGAGGACGACGCCCCACCCGCCCGCCGGGCGCCGCACCCGGCCAGCGGTTCTACATGATCAGTACCCTGGCTCAGAGTTACGGCATCCACCAGCAGACCCTGCGCATGTACGAGCGAGAAGGGCTTCTGAAGCCCTCGCGCAGCGAAGGCAACACCCGGCTCTACACCGACGAAGACATGAAGCGGCTCGAGCTGATCCTCTCGCTTTCCCGCGATCTCGGGGTGAACCTCGCCGGCATCGACGTCATCCTGAAGCTGCGTGGCCAGATCGAGCAGATGCAGAAGGAGATGAACGAATTCGTCTCCTGGGTCCGCGAGGAGATGAAGCAGGGCGCTCGCGAGGGCTTCGCCGAGCGGCTGGAGCAGGCCCTGGTGCGGCTGCCTCCGCAGGGCATCGTGCGCATCGAACCCACATTGCCCACCGCGTCCGCTCACCCACCGACCGCCCGGGATTGATAGTCTGAAGCCGATGTCCCAATGTGAAATCTGCGGCGGTGTGGGCTTTCAGATCGTGGTCCAGGACGACCGCGAGTTCGCCAAGACCTGCGTGTGCCGCGCCGAGGGCTCGAAGGGCCCCGACATCTTTGAGCGTTTGAGGGTTCCCGCGCGTTATCGCTCGTGCACTCTGGCGAACTTCGAAAGCGCATCTTCGCCCCAGATGCGGGCGGCGTGGGAGAAAGCGGCAAGCTTCGCCGCGGGCTATCCACATTCCGGCGTGTCCGCAGGCCTGGGACTGCTTTTCACCGGCTCGAACGGCATCGGCAAAACCCACCTCGCGGTCGCGGTGTTGCGCGAACTGGCCGAGGCGAAGAAGGTGCGTGGTCAGTTCTGGGACTTCCACGAACTGATGCGCGAGATCCGGTCGTCGTACAACCCGGATGTGCGCATGACCGAAACCGAGGTTCTCGAACCGATCATCAACACCGACATTCTGGTTCTCGACGACCTCGGGGCCTGGAAGATGACGGACTGGATGAACGACACCCTCTTCTACATCCTCAATCAGCGCTACGTTCATCAGCGGCCCTCGATCATCACCACCAACTTCGAGGACAAGGAAGCCTCGGAAATCCGGCGTCTCGATCAGGTGAACGGCGACGCCTCCGACCGCGAGTACCTGGTTGAACGCATTGGTAACCGGCTTCGCTCCCGCCTCATGGAGATGTGTGTGGTCGTCCGCATGAAGGGCACCGACCACCGGGTTCACCGCCAGCACTACAACCAGAGCGGCGCCCTGAACAGCGGCCGTTGAGTGCCCGCGTTCAAACGAGCGCTCGGCGTCTACCTCCACATTCCCTTCTGCGCGCAGAAGTGCGCGTACTGTCACTTCGCCATCGACCCGGGACGACCGGCGGAGGGCCGGCGGGATCGCTACCTGCGTGCGCTCACCACCGAGATTGGTGGTTCCAAGGGCGGGGTGGCGGACAGCGTCTACTTTGGAGGAGGCACGCCCTCGCTCGTCCCTCCCGCGCAGATCGCCGCCATCTTGAATGCCGTGGCCGAGCGCTACACCCTCGCCTCCGATACCGAGGTCACCATCGAGGTCAATCCGAAGGATCTCGACGAACGTGGCTATGCCGCTCTGATCGCGGCCGGGGTGAATCGGGTGAGCCTCGGCCTCCAGTCATTCGAGGACGAGGTTCTGCGCGAGATGTTGCGCGACCACAGCGGCGAGGACTCGACTCGCGCGTTTCGCGCCGCTCGCGCCGCCGGCGTTTCCAATCTCTCGGCCGACCTGATCCTGGGCTGGCCGGGCGAGACCAGGGACCGCTTTCTGGCCGGGCTGCGTCGTCTGCTCGACCTGGGTCCGGACCATGTGAGCCTCTACGTGCTCGAGATCGACGGCAAAACCGTGGTCGCCCACCGCGCCCGCGAAGGCACGCTCCATCTGCCCGAGGACGATCTTGTGGCCGATCTCTTCAATGAAGCCGAGGACCTGATGGCTGACGCCGGCATCGAGGCCTACGAAATCTCGAACTTCGCGAAACCTGGTTTCGAATCCCGCCACAACCTCAAGTACTGGGACGACGGGCCCTTTCACGCCTTCGGTCAATCGGCTCACAGTTTCGACCACGGCGAGCGCTACTGGAACGAAGCCACCTTCGGGAGCTACTGCGCCGCGATCGAAGCCAAGGGTTCGGCGCGAGCCGGGGAGCGGGTGTTGTCCCCGCGAGAACGGCTTGAAGAGGCGGTGATGACCGGACTCCGGGTGCGGCGAGGTATAGACCGCGCGACTTTCCGCATCCGTCACGGCATCGACGTGATGGAAGCCTTCGGTGACGCGCTCGGCCCCAGCCTCAAGGCGGGACTCTTGATCGCGGACGAAACCGCGGTTCGCCTGACCCGCCGCGGCGTCTTGATGTCGAGCGAGGTTTTGAGTGCTGTCATATGACCAGAGAAACTGGATGGCTCCGATTCGTGAAGGGTAGGCCTATGATTCCCGGCGCGCCCCCGCGCGCCACGGAGAGTCGCCGATTGAAGCCCATTCCGTCCGGATTCCGCGCCTTGGTCCTGGCCGCCGTTGTCGTGATCGTTCTGGTGATCGGCGGGACGTTCGGGTACATGGTCGTCGAAGGCTGGGGGGCCTTCGATTCGCTCTACATGACCGTGATCACCCTGACCAGCGTGGGTTATCTCGAGGTCCATCCCCTCACAACCGCCGGCCGTGTCTTCACGATGGGTCTACTTCTGACCGGCGTCTTCTCGTTGTTCTACACCGCCACCTCCGCGATCAGCTCCATCGTGAGCGGTGAACTGACCGGTCAACTAGGCAGGAACCGCATGGAAAAGAAACTTCATTCCCTTCGCGATCACGTCATCGTCTGCGGGTACGGCCGTATGGGCCGGCTGGTGACGAACGAGTTCGCCCAGCAGAAGATCCACTTCGTGGTCATCGAGCGCAGCGCCGAGTTGCTGCAAGGCTTCAGCAGCGACTACGGTGTGGCCCTCGCCGGCGACGCCACCCACGACGACACACTGCGGCGGGCCGGCATCGACCGGGCAAAAACTCTGGTAACCGTGGCCGCATCCGACGCCGACAATCTGTTCATCACCATGAGCGCGCGGCTCATGTCCGAGAAGGTCTTCATCGTCGCGCGGGCCGAAGACGAGGCCGCCGAGAAGAAGCTGATGCGGGCGGGCGCCTCACGTGTGGTCTCGCCCTACATCATTGGGGGGCAGCGCGTCGCTCAGGCCGTCCTGCGACCAAGCGTGGTCGACTTCATCGAACTCGCCACCCGCAGCGACTACATGGCCCTGCAGATCGAGGAAACCGAGGTGCGGCGGGGCAGCTCGCTCTGTAACCGGGCGTTGCGTGATGCCAGCCTTCGGCAGGACCTCGGTCTGATCGTGGTGGCCATCAAGCGAGTCGATGGCCGGATGATGTTCAACCCGGCGCCCGAAACCGAGATCCTCGAGGGAGACACTCTCATCACCCTCGGCCCTCGGCCGCAGCAGGAGAAGCTGGAGACGCTGGCCGATTCACCGACATAGCCCAAGTCCAACGGATCTGTGCGGTTTAGTTGTTAAGGGAGGGGATCTTCGCGTACTGTATCCACCTTGAAAGCCTGTCTCTTCCAATCCCTTCCACTCGCTGTCGCGCTCGTACTTCTTGCGTCCCCGCGTGCCCAGGCCGCCCCGATCAAGATCGCCCAGGCTTCTGCCGCTTCTGCTCCGGTGCGCAACATCGTGGAGACCGAAAAGAACCTGTACTCGCGCGAAAAGGAAGAACTCATCATTCGCGACTTCTTCCAGGACCGCCGGGGTGGCGTGTTCCTCGACGTTGGGGCCTGGCACCCCATTAACGCCAGCAACACCTACTATCTGGAGCATCACCTCGGGTGGACGGGAATCGCGATCGACGCCCTCAAGGAGATGGCCCCGCGCTGGAAGCGCAATCGGCCGGGCAGCCGGTTCCTGAACTACATCGTCACCGACCAGGCCGGCGCACTCAAGCCCTTCTTCCGCGTTGAGTTCACCGACATTTCCGCGGTCACCAAACCCAAGCTTGGTCCCGGCGGGAAACCCGTCGCTTCGACCGCGGTTATGGTCCCCACCATTACCCTGACCAAGGCCCTCGATGACCACGGCGTCCAGAAGATCGACGTGCTGTCGATGGACATCGAGGGGTCCGAGATGCCGGCCCTTGCCGGTTTCGATATCGAGCGATTCCGCCCCCAATTGGTATGCGTCGAGTCCAAGCCGAAGAACCGCGAAGCCCTTCTCGCCTATTTCAAGAGTCATGGCTATCGCCAGATCGAGAAGTATCTGAAGTACGACACGGCGAACTGGTACTTCACCCCGCGCTGAGCGCCCGGCCGCAACCGCCGAGGCCTTAAGGAATATGCTGTCGGTGCGGACCACCAAGCACCAGGGTTCCGCCCTGTCTCTGCCAACGAGGTACAAACCATGAAGCGACTATCCGCCCTGGGCCTTGCCCTTTTCCTTGGAGCCGCCGTCCAGGCCCAGCCACAAGGCGCGCCACCCCTGCTCGACCGGGAGTTGTTCTTTGGGAATCCCGAAATCGCGGCCGCGCAGATCTCGCCCGACGGCCAGTACATCGCTTTCCTCAAACCCTGGAAGGACACCCGGAACGTCTGGGTCAAGAAGACGAGCGAACCCTACGAAGCGGCCCGTCTCGTAACCGCGGAGACGAAGCGGCCCATCCCCAACTTCTTCTGGACCCGCGACAGCCGAGCCCTGCTCTTCGTCCAGGACAAGGACGGCGATGAGAACTTCAACGTGTACGCTGTTGACCCTGCCGCTAAGCCCGAGGCGGGGAAGGACGCGCCCGCCGCTCGCAACATCACCGACGCCAAAGGGGCTCGGGCTTTCATCTACTCTGTGCCGAAGAGTACGCCCGACACGATTTATGTGGGCCTGAACGATCGCGACGCCGCGTGGCACGACCTCTACAAGGTGTCGATCGCCACCGGGAAACGCGAGTTGATGCGGAAGAACACCGAGAAGGTCGCGGGCTGGGTGTTTGACCAGAGCGGCGCCCTCCGGCTGGCCATGCGCACGGCCGACAACGGCGACACTGAGATCCTGCGCGTCGATGCCGAGGCGTTCACGAAGGTCTACTCGTGCACCGTGTTCGAGAGCTGCGGGCCCGCCCGTTTCCACAAGGACGGAAAGCGCGTCTATCTCGAGACCAACAAGGGCGACAAGGACCTGACCGAGCTGGTTCTCTTTGATCCGCTGACCAGCCGTGAAGAGCCGGTTGACTCGGACCCGTTGAAGCGCGTGGACTTCGGGCAGGCGGTCTTCTCGGAGGCCACCGACGAGCTGGTGGCCACCTCCTACCTGGACGACCGTGCCCGTGTTTACTTCCGGGATCAGGGGTTCGAGGCCGACTACAAGCTGCTGCAGACGAAGCTCCCCGGCAAGGAGATCGCACTCGGCTCGTCGACCGCGGACGACAACCTCTGGTTCGTCACTGCTCTGAGTGACACCGATCCGGGCGAGCGGCTCCTCTTCGATCGGAAGGCCAAGAAGATGATTCCGCAGTACAAGATGCGCGAACGCATCCCGCGCGAACACATGGCGGCCATGAAGCCCGTGCGCTACGCCTCGTCGGACGGCCTCGAGATTCCTGCCTTCCTGACCTTGCCGAAGGGTGTCGCGGCGAAAGGGTTGCCCACCATCGTTGTGCCGCACGGCGGCCCGTGGGCGCGCGACGCCTGGGGCTTCAACAATCTCGCCCAGTTCCTTGCCAACCGCGGCTACGCAGTGCTGTCGCCGAACTTTCGCAGCTCCACCGGGTACGGCAAGAAGTTCTTGAACGCCGGGAACAAGCAGTGGGGCGACAAGATGCAGGACGACATCACCTGGGGCGTCAAATACCTCGTCGCCCAGGGCATCGCCGACCCGAAGCGGGTGGGCATCATGGGCGGTTCCTACGGCGGATACGCGACGCTCGCCGGTGTCGCCTTCACACCCGATCTTTATTCGGCGGCGGTTGCCATCGTGGCTCCCTCGAATCTCATCACTCTCCTCGACTCCATCCCTCCTTACTGGGAGGCGGGCCGCATCAGCTTCTACGAACGCATGGGCAACCCGAAGACGCCCGAGGGCAAAGCCCAGCTCGAGCGTCAGTCGCCTCTCAACTCCGCGCAGAAGATCAAGACGCCGCTCATGGTGGTTCAAGGCGCCAACGATCCGCGGGTGAAGAAGGCGGAGTCGGAGCAGATCGTGATCGCCCTGCGTGACCGCGGCTTCCCCGTGGAGTACCTCATGGCGCCCGACGAGGGCCACGGCTTCCAGCGTCCGGTGAACAACATGGCCTTGTGGGCAGCGAGCGAGGCCTTCTTCGCGAAACACCTCGGCGGCCGCGCTCAGAAGGAGATGACTCCCGAAGTGAGCAAGCGTCTCGGTGAGATCACCGTAGATCCGAAGACGGTTGTGTTGGCCAAGGCCATCGACCCGAAATCCGTGGAGGTGCCGAAGCCGGTAGCGGACCTCGTTGCCGGGGTCTCCTCCTATCAGGCCACCATCGCCATGGGTCCTCAGAACCTGGCCATGTCCATCACGCGCACGGTCAAGGATGACGGCGCGAACTGGCTCATCAGCGAAAGCGCCAAGATGCCCATGGGCGAAGCCATCGACGAAACCGTGGTCGAGAAGGGCACGCTTCTCATCAAGAAGCGCACCATCCGCCAGGGTCCGGTGGCCATCGACCTTGCGTTTGAACCCATGAAGGTCACGGGGAAGATGTCGATGGGCGGGCAGGAACGACCCATCTCGTTGGACCTCGACGGACCGATCTTCGCGAACGGAGCGGGCGCCAATGATGTGCTGGCGCGTCTGCCTCTGGCCGCCGGTTATTCAGCGACGTTCCGCAACCTCGATGTTCAGAGGCAGAAGGTGGGGCTCAAGCAGATCAAGGTGGTGGGCGCCGAGTCCATCACCGGGCCCGCGGGCACGTTCGAGGCCTGGAAGGCCGAGGTTTCCTCCGCGGACGGTGAGCCCGGCGTCACCACGTTGTGGATCGACACGAAGACGCGCCGCGTGGTGAAGATCCTCTCGACCCGTCCGCAAGGCACGATCACCGCGGAACTTCAGCCGTAATCCTCTTCACCCATTCCGAAGGGACGTCGACGTAAGAACGGTCGAGCTTCGCCGTCGAATCGACGCCGAGGAGCTTCAGCGTGCGCACCACATCGGCGCGGAGGATCTCGATCGCGCGGGTGACGCCGGCTTCGCCCGCCGCGGCGAGACCGTAGGCGTGGGCGCGGCCGATGAGGACCGCGCGGGCGCCCAGACACAGCGCCTTGACCACGTCGGTACCGGCGCGGATGCCGCCGTCCATCAGCACCTCGACCTGGCCGTTCACCGCGGCCACGATCTCCGGCAGGACGCGGATGGTTGGCGCCACGGTGTCGAGCTGACGCGCGCCGTGGTTCGACACCACGATGGCGTGCGCACCCGCATCGATGGCGCGGCGGGCGTCTTCGCCGATGTGCACGCCTTTCACCACGATGGGACCCTTCCACGCTTCCTTGATCCAAGCCAGATCGCTCCAAGAGACCATCGACTGCTCGAGTGCGGCGGCGACGTCGGCGTAGCCCATGGGCCCGTCCTTCAAGACGATGTTCGGGAAGTTCATCAGGCCGCCGTCCGTGAACCAGTCGATGAGCCACCCTGGCCGAGTCAACATCTGCCCGAGATAGGGGAGCATGGTGAAGGGGTTCCGGGACAGGAGTTCCTTCGTGCCGTTCCTCGGATCGCGCTCGCGCATTCCCGAAACCGGCGTGTCGACGGTAACCACGAGCGCTTTGTATCCCGCGATCTTCGCGCGTTCGATGGCGGCGAGCGCGACATCGTGGCCGCCGACGAGATAGAGCTGATACCAGGCGGGGCCCGTGGTCGCGGCCTTAACGTCTTCGAGTCGGCAGCCCGACAACGTCGACAGCGTGTAGAGCGTGCCTGCCTTGCCCGCGGCCCGCGCTGCCGCTTCCTCGCCGCGCGGATAGAACATCCGGCTGCTTCCGACGGGAGCCAGGATGAAGGGAAGGTCGAGCTTCGCACCGAGGACGGTGGTTTCGAGATCGCAGCTTGGCGTCGCCACCGCGCAGCGCGGTCGGAAAAGGACTTGATCGAATGCGGCGCAGTTGTCGCGCAGCGTGATCTCACGATCGGCGCCCCCATCGATGTAGTCGAAAGCCATCCGCGGCAAACGGCTCTTCGCGATCCGGCGAAGGTCGGCGATGTTGACGACGTGGGGGGAGGCGACGGACCGGGCCATGGTTGGGGAGGGTAAACGAAAATCCGGCTCCATGGAGTTGTAGATTGATTCCGTACATTCTGCAACGCGATCTTTCTGAGGTTCCATGACCACTCTTCCTAAACTCGGCGCGACCATCGCACTCGTCTGTTTCACCGGTACCGGCGCCTTTGGCCAGCAGCCAGGGCCTGGCAAAAGCGGTGAGCCGCGCCCGCCCGCTTTGAGGCCCATGGTGGCCGGGCCCACGGGAGGCGTCTCGACCGGGCATCCGCTCACCACCGCGGCTGCTTTCGAGATTCTGCTCAAGGGTGGGAACGCCTTCGATGCGGGGGTGGCTTCGCTGCTGGTAGGCGGTGTGGTGGAGCAGGACCTCTATAGCCTTGGCGGGGAGGCCCTTGTCCTCGTCTATCCGAAGAAGGAAGGCAAGGTCACGTCGATCGTCGGCCAGGGGTGGGCGCCCAAGGCGGTGGATGTCGACTGGTACGTGTCCCGCGGCAAGTCGCTTCAAGGCGCCGGTCTTGATCCCGCGGTGGTGCCGGGGGCCTTGCACGCGGCCCTCACCGTGCTCGAGAAGTGGGGGACGATGAGCTTCGCCGAGGTGGCGCGCGCGGCCATCGCCTACGCGGAGAACGGGTTTCCCCTCCGCCCGAGCACCGCGAGCGGCATTGAACGCCAGCTTGAGTTCTTCAAGCTGTGGCCTGACAACCAGCGTTATTGGCTCAAGGCCGACGGAACCACCTACCGCGCCGGGGAGACGATCCGGCTGCCCGCCCTGGCCAAGACGCTCAAGCGCATGGTCGAAGCGGAGCAGCGCGCCCGCCGCAAGGGACGCTCCGCGGGGATCGTGGCCGCGCGCGATCGCTTCTACAAGGGCGACATCGCCAGGGAGATGGTGGCGTTCCTTCAGAAGCATCAGGCCCCCTTCGATCTTTCGGACTTCGCGGAGTTCTTCGCCCGGGTCGAGGACCCCGCGAAAACCACGTACCGCGGCTACACCGTCTACAAACACGCCTTCTCGAGCCAGGGCCCGGTGTTGCTTCAGACCCTCAACATCCTCGAAGGCTTTGATCTGAAGGCGATGGGCCACGACAGTCCCGACTACATCCACACCGTCACCGAGGCCATGAAGCTCGCTTATGCCGATCGCGACACCTACTACGCAGACACCACGTTTGTTCAGGTGCCGGCCGAAGGCCTTCTGTCGAAGGAGTACGCGAAGGAGCGGGCCGCCCTGATCGATCCGCGAGTCGCCTCGAAATCGTTCATCGCGGGCGATCCTCTGAAGTACGACTCGAAGGTGAAGGACTGGCCCTACGCGAAGCTCAACCTAGTGGACGGCGTCCCTCCCGTGCCCGCGTCATCGCCATCGACGACGTCGGCGGCGTCAGCCGCCCCTGACGATGGTCTCTGGTCACGTGGACTCGATTCAGCGGGCGTGTCCAAGGACACCACCCACATGGCCGTCATCGACAAGGCGGGTAACGTGTTCGATGCGACTCCTTCCGGTGGCTGGATTCCCGGCGCGGTGATCCTGGGCGACACCGGCATCGGCATGAGCATCCGCGGCGAGCAGTTCTGGCTCGACAAGACCATGGCCAACCAGATGCGCCCGCGCGCGCGACCGCGCTACACCCTGACCCCGAGCCTGGTGTTCAAGGGCGACGCGCCGCTCATGGGTCTGGGCACTCCCGGGGGCGACAATCAGGATCAGACGATCCTGCAGGCCTTTCTGAACATCGTTGAGTTCTGGGACGACTGGTACCCGAACCTGCATCAGGCCTTCGAGTGGCCGCGTTTTCAGACCCTGCACTTCCACGGATCGTTCTGGCCGCACAGCCCCGGTTTCAACAAGCTCAACCTCGAGGCCACGATTCCTGAGGCGGTGTTTGCGGAACTCAAGGCCCGCGGCCACGACGTCAGCAGGCTCCGCGCGTTCGGAATGTCGGGCTGCGCCACCGCGGTGATGATCGACCCGGCGACGCAGAACCGCATGGCCGCAGCCGACGCCCGCCGCGATTGTTACGCGATCGCGTATTGATTTCGCTACATCTGTCGCGCGCGTAATGCCGGCAGCTCGTTGCGCAATCGGTGCAGGCGAGCGAAGTCGAGGACGGCGAGGGCCACGCCTTCGCCGTCGGGGACCTGGGCGAGCACCGTGCCCCACGGGTCGATGATCATGGCTCGACCGTAGCTGGCGCGGCTGGGCCCATGTTTGCCCCACTGCGCCGGCGCCATCACGTAGCAGAGGTTCTCGATGGCGCGCGCGCGGAGCAGAACCTCCCAGTGATCCCGGCCGGTCCGTTCAGTGAAGGCGGAGGGCACGAGCAGCACCTCCGCGCCCTGGGCGCACAGCGCGCGATACAACTCGGGGAAGCGGAGGTCGTAGCAGATCGAGAGACCGAGCTTGGCGAAGCCAGCGTCCGCCACCACCACCTCCGTTCCCGCGGTGATTGCCTTCGACTCCTTCAAGTGTTCGTGACCGGGCAGGTCGATGTCGAAGAGATGGATCTTGCGATAAACGCCGAGGCGCTCGCCGGTCGGCCCGAAGAGCAGTGTGGTGTTGTACGAGCGCGCCGCTGCCTCCGCCGTTTCGGGGAACGACCCCATCAGCAGTGTGATCTTCAGTTCGCGCGCGAGGTCGGCGAATCGACTGGCCCAGGGCCCAGCGATGCTTTGGGCCTCGGGCGCTCGCTCGCCCTCCGACCGCAGGAAGACCATGCACTCAGGCAGGGAGACGAAGGAGGCGCCCGCGCGGGCGGCGTCGCGCACCAGGTTCTCGGCGGCGATGAGGTTCGAGGCGACATCCTCGCCCGAGCGCATCTGGCAGACCGCAGCCGTAATTTTCGCCTCCGCTCTGTTCATTTGTAGGCTGGGGGCCGCAGGACGCTACTCATCGCCATGCTCAGCCCCCAGACCCCGTCGCTCCGGCGAGGTGAACTCGCCTCTGCTCTCATCATGAGATCACCCTCGTGTTTTCGTTTTCGGTTTCACCGTCGGCGCGTCGTGTGCGAAGGCCGGCTTCGACGGCCACGGGCACAGGTCGAAGATGCCGCATTCGCCGCAGCGCGGCTTGCGGGCGTCGCAGGTGCGCCGGCCGTGGAAAATGATGAGGTCGGTGGTCTTGACCCAGCGTTCCCTGGGCACCAGCCTCATCAGGTCTTGCTCGACCCGGATCGGATCATCGTATTTCGTGAGGCCGAGACGCGAAGTCAGCCGCAGCACGTGGGTGTCGACGGCGATGCCCAGGGCGATCCCGTAGGCGTGCCCGAGGACGACACTCGCGGTCTTGCGTCCCACGCCTTTCAGCTTCGTCGCCGTCTCGAAGTCGCGCGGCACCTCGCCCCCGTGATGGGCCACCAGCGCCTGCGCGCACGAGGTGATGCTTTTCGCCTTGGCCCGGAAGAAACCGGTCGAGCGAATGATCTCCTCAACCTCGGGCAGCTTCGCCGCAGCGAGGTCGTTCGCTGTGGGGTAGCGGGCGAAGAGTTGCGGGGTCACCGCATTCACGCGTTTGTCCGTGCACTGGGCGGAGAGGATGGTTGCGATCAGCAGTTCGAAGGCGTTGCGGTAGTCGAGTTCGCAATCGGCATCCGGATAGATCTTCTCCAGGCGATCGAGGATCAGCGCCGTGCGCGCGGAGAGTTTCGTAGGCTTCAATGCATGGGCCCCTTGGCCGGACCGTAGGACTCCTGATACATGCGGTAGTTCTCCTGGAGCGCGGCCACGAGGCCGGGAATGATCTGCACCGGCACCACCACCCGCGTCTTCACCGGCGCCTTGATGAACTGATGATCCTGACCGGGAACGAATTGGGTCTCGGTGATCGGCATCATCTCGCAGAAGGTCAGAGTGAAGTCGAAGGGCGAATGCTGAATCGCGCAGAAATTGGAGTAGGTCCGCGGCGACGAGTCGTCCGCCGGCACCACCGTGAAATTGACCGACTTCTTTTCGTCCATGTCCAGAAAATCTCCTTGTTGCAGGCGACTACGATACCGCCCCGGCGTAGAGTTGCCTGGTGATGATGCGACTCCTTCCACCAGATAACCAGGCGGAGACGGGTTCGCCCGCCCCGCAAGCGAAATGACCTTCGTCGACCGCGTGGCTCAGGAACGCTGGGAGGCCGAGCGCCTCTCGCCCTGGGCCATGAAAAGCGCGCAATCGCGGGGTCGGCGCTACACCGAACTCGAGCATCCCCTGCGCACCTGCTACCAGCGGGACCGCGACCGGATCATCCACACCTCGTCTTTCCGTCGTCTCGAATACAAGACCCAGGTCTTCGTCAATCACGAGGGCGACAACTACCGCACCCGTCTCACTCACTCGCTCGAGGGCGCGCAGATCGGCCGCACCGCCGCGCGGATCCTGGCCTTGAACGAGGAACTAGTGGAAGCTCTGGTGCTGGGCCACGATCTCGGCCACACGCCTTTCGGTCACGCGGGGGAGCGGGTGATGGCCACCCTGATGAAGGACCATGGCGGGTTCGAGCACAACCGGCAGACCCTGCGCGTTCTCGAGGCCCTCGAACGGCGTTCCCCCGACTATCCGGGCCTGAACCTCACCTGGGAAGTGCGCGAGGGTCTGATCAAGCATCAGGCCGATTCAGACGCCAACGCTCCCGACGAATACGCTCGCGGCGAAGCGCCCACCCTCGAAGCGCAACTTGTCGACTTCGTGGACGAGATCGCCTACAACAATCACGACATCGACGACGGCCTCAATTCAGCCATGTTCACCATCGAGCAGATCCGCTCGGTGGGAATCTTCCGCTCGGCTCACGAATCGGTGCTTCGCGAAGGTCCGGGCGAAGACTCGGTGCTGCGGCGCCAGGTTGTGTCGAAGATCATCGATCGCTGCATGAACGATCTGGTCATGACCACGCTGCACCGCGTCCAGGCGAGTCGGGTGCGAACGGTCGAGGATGTTCGTGGCGTAGGCGGGCGTCTCGTCGCCTACTCCGACGAGATGGCCGAGAACGTTCGCGAGTTGAAGGCGTTCCTCTTCACCAATATGTACCGCAATTGGCGGGTTATGCGCATGGCCGACAAAGCCGGTCGTATCCTGCGCGATCTCTTCGGCTCCTACAGCGCCGAGCCGCTGCAGCTTCCGCCCCAATACCAGGCCCGCTTCGACGCGGACGGCGTTCATCGCGTGATCTGCGATTACATCGCGGGCATGACCGATCGCTTCGCGGTGGACGAACACCGCCGCCTGTTCGACCCGCTCGTCCGGGTCTGACCTCGCAGCTTCTCGGAGAGCAAAGGGAAATTCCCGCCCAAAGTGCGATCACTTTCGCCTGTTGAAAAGTCTGTGGGTTCTGTGCGGAAATATCGTGTGAAAACCTGTTGGACGCCTCTGCATCACCGGTGGGTTCACTGATGAAAGCGTTCGGAAAACCTGTGCAACGACCCGCTGTTCTCGACAGGGACCTCCCGCACTCCCACCAGAGTTCGGTTTCAGGATGGGGCGTGTCCGCGCGGCTCGCCGCATCTCGGGAGGTGTTGCTCCAGGCGGCGCTCCGAGGACTTCCGCCCGGCTTTCGTGTTTCGCGTCGTCCGGTTTCCGGCCCGCAGTTCGCCTTTCGAACCAGCGGTGGGGCGATCCTCACCACGCGCGAGGGACGCGCGATCAACCTCGGCGCCTCCCGCAAACAGGTGACCACCTACGTTGAGAGCCAACTCGAGAGCCTGGCTTCCACGCACTCCCCGAAGTTCGCGTTCCTTCATGCCGGCTGCGTCGAGATCGACGGCCGCGCCATTCTGCTGCCCGGCCGCTCATGCGCGGGCAAGAGCACGCTGGTGGCCGAGTTCGTGAAAGGCGGCGCCCGCTATCTCTCGGACGATCTGGTTCCCATCGACGCGCGGCTGCGCGCTCACCCGTTTCCGCGGCCGCTCGGGATCCGTCCCGCGCACGGCGGGGCGGCCACCAGGACCGCGCTCAAGGCCCTTGGCTTTGAGCCGGCCCACCGCGCACGGCCCATCGCCCTCATCTGGTGCGGTTCGTTCGATACTCTGGCCGGCCCCTCGACCTTCGCGCCACAATCCGCGGCCCAGGCTTTCGCGGCGCTTCTCGCCCATGCTCCCGGAGCCCAGGTTCGACCCGAGGTCATTGTTCCGATCCTGGCCGGGATCGCCCGGACTGTTCCCGTCTTCGTCGGAGTGCGCGGCGAGGCGAGCGAGATGGTCGATGCGGTTCGAGCCCGTCTGAAGCAACCAGCGTCGAAGCCCACGACATATCATCAGGGACGAAGATGAGCCTGATCCTGGTCGCGCGACTCATCGTTATTGGCGTGCTCGGGTATTCGGGCCTGGCGAAACTCGGCTCAACCAAAGTAGCCGGGGCAGCCCGCGACCTCGGGCTGTCACAGAGCATCGCCTCCTGGGTCGGCCGCTTTCTCGCCCCTGCTGAACTTCTCGTCGCACTGCTGCTCTTCTTCGGGCCCACCGCCTATGCCGCCTCGCTCGCCGCCTTGGCCCTCTTCGTCACTTTCACCGCCCTCGTGGCCTCGAACCTCCGGCAGGGCCGACGTCCCGCCTGCGCCTGCTTCGGTGAGGCGGGCGGTCAGGCGATCTCCAACTGGACACTGGCGCGGAACCTCGTGTTCGTGGCCCTGAGCGCGGTCGTCGTGGTCGCTGGCCCTTCGCGATCGCAGCACAGCGTGATCGGCGACCTGGCTCTTGCGGTCACCGCGGCCGGCGTCAGCACCGCCCTGGCCCTCATCCTGCTTTTCCAGATCGTGATCCTGATTGGCCTGTGGGCAAAGCGCGATGCGCCCGCGCCCCCACCTGGGTCAACAGGTCAGGCGGCCGCGCCGCTGAGCGTAGCGCGCGAGGATGTCGGCTGGCCTCCGGGAACTCTGGCTCCCGGTTTCGATCTGCCCGCGCTGGATGGAAAGCGGGTCACATTGCACGACTTGCTGGGCGCCGACCGCACTGTGCTTCTCCTTTTCACCGATCCGCACTGCCAGCCTTGTTCCGCCATGCTGCCGGAGATCGCGCAGTGGCAAGAGCGGTATGGCGATGTCCTCACCATCGCTCTGGTCACGAAGGGCTCAGCTCTCGATAACCGGGCCAAGGCCGAGGAGTTCGGCCTCGCCACCGTCCTTCTGCAGGGCGGATCCGAGGTGGCCACGGCCTACCAGGCCGAAGGCACGCCGACCGCGGTGGTGATCGATCGGAAGCGTCGTATCGCAAGCCGCGTGGTCGCGGGCGCGCTACCGATCCGTCATCTGGTCGAGATCTGGGCAGATCGTTCCCGCGTGGACGTGCCTTTAAGCGTGATGAGCCCGCCTCCACCGAAAGACGCCATCCGTCTTCTTGTGGGCGATCCCGCCCCCCCCTTCAAGCTCCCTGCCCTGCGTGGCGGCGAGGTTGACCTGAACGAATTCGCGGGCCGCCTTCTTGTAGTGATCTTCTGGAGTCCGACCTGTGGATTCTGTCGGGAGATGGCCCCGGCTCTGCTGGCCCGCGAGTCGGAAGCAACCGAAGAGTCGGCGCAGATCATGTTCGTGGCCGGAGGGACGCGCGAGGCCAACGAGGCCGAGGGCTTCACATCGCCGGTTCTGCTCGAGGCGAGCGGTGCGCTGGGACGCGCCTATGGCGTGGGCGGCACGCCGACCGCGATCCTCGTGGACGCGGAGAGCCGGATGGGATCGGGGCTCGCCGCCGGCCGGGCCGAGATCGAGGCGCTCTTGCGGCGCGCCGATGCCATGGCCCGAGCCGCTCGTTCCATTCAGGCCAACTAGACCCTCGGTCAGAGGCGTCAGTAGTCGCCCATGCACTTCCCGGCGCCGGTGTCGCAATTGAAGCTGCAGCAGTTGTTATTCACCGTACACGGCTGGCCGTCGAGCAAGGTGTTGTCGCGCGAGGGCTGATCGGGGCAGCAGCGGCCGATCTTGGGGCCCCCGCCGTCCGGGTCCTGACACAAGAAAGGGACCATGCTGATGGGCGTCTGGCAGGTGTCCATGCCCTGAATGCAAGGGACTCCCGGGCCCAGATTGCTGGCCGCCGCGGCAGAAGTGGGAGCCAGAATCGAAACCACCATGGGGAGAGCAGCCACCGCACCGAGGCTTTTCAGCAACTGTCGGCGTTCGCGCACCGGGACGCTGCTCTGGAGCAGGCCGGCCCGCTCCAGTTCGGAGATGGCGAGATGGGCCAGCCGGCGACGATCCTCCACCGTGTCCCCGTCGACCAGACCGACGAGATCCTCGACCGAACACCCATCGCGGGTCGCATTCCAGATAGAGGCGGCCCGAGGATCGAGCATGTGGGCCTTGTTGGTGATCCGATCGTAGATCACCAGTTCAGCGCCGAGAGCTTCGATGATCAGGTGCGAGCCTCGGACCTGAGTCACCGTCGAACGATGAGTGGAAGCCGCCATTGAGTGTCCTCGCAGTACGTCGGGATGCCCGCATCATACCGGCGAAACATGCGACCGGGATGACGTCGCGCTAGACTCACAGGCTTACCCCCGATGAATTCCCCGTACCACGCGGCGCCGCTGCACGCACCGTCTGAGGGCTCTCTTGCCCAGATGGCGTCGTCTCCCTTGCGGCAGTATCTCGGCCTCCTGCTCCGGAGCCGGAATCTGATCATCGGCTCGCTCGCCTTCTCTCTCCTCTGCGCGACGGCCTACAACTACGGCTCCCGTCCGATCTACGAGGCCACCACCGTGGTGTCCATTGACGACAGCGCGGTGGCCAGTTTGAAGGTTCGCGCCACCGTGGATCAGGCGAGAAAGATGTCGGCCCTCGCCGAGCAGGTCCGCGCCCTCAAGTCGAATGAAGTGGCCCTGCTGGCGGTGAAGGACCTCGATCCGCTGGTCGCGGCGGAGCTGGCGCGCGGGCCGCTGGGCGATTGGAGAGACCGCATCGTCGAGGAAGTGCGCTATCAACTCGGCTTTCCCATCGTTCACGGAACCACACCCACCAACCTCGTCACCGCCTACCGCTCGAGACTGTCGGCCCACTTCGAGCCGCCTGCGTCCTGGGTGTACGTGCGTTTTCAGGGCTACGACGCCGAGAGCGCGGCCCGCGCCGCAAATCACCTGGCCGAGACCTACCTCGCCGAAGTGGCGCGGCAGACTGCGGGTGCGGCCGGGGACAGTCGTCTTCGCATGGACGAGAAGGTCGCCGAGCGGCAGGGCGAAGCATCGGAGACTCTGGGGAAGCTCCAGTCGCTCGAGGCCCGGGAAGGGCTCCAGGCCGCGCAGAGCCGCCGCGAACTGCTCGAGAAGGAGCTGGCTCGTTTGCAGGACTCACTGGTCGCGGTAAGGCAAGTGCGGCTCGCGCGTCGCGCATTGCTCGAAGAGACGCGCCGCCTCTCGGGCAACGAGATGCTCACCATCCCTTCGATCCGCGACGACAGCGTGGTGGCAGAGTCGGTGAAACGGATCGCTGAGATTGAGAGCCGCCTCAGCCGTGCCGCGGCGACCCTTGGCGACCGGCATCCCGACATCGTGGGGTTCCAGGAGGAATTGGAGGCCGAACGCCGCCGATTGAACCGTCGCATCGCGGACTTGCGGGAGGCGATCGCGCGCGACGATCGGGTGGCCCAAAGAGAGGAAGCCCAGATTGTGGCCGCTCTCGAGGCCGCTCAGAGAAACCTGCCCGGCGTGGAAAAGAACGCCATCGAACGTTCGTTCATCCAGAAGGAGGCGGAAGCTAAGCAGCGCGCAGTCGGCGAGATCATCGACAAGAGCGTGCGCGAGGCCGGTGAAGACCAGTTCTTCTCTCCGAAGCTGATCCAGCGGGCGACAACGCCCACCGTCCCCATCTCGCCGCAGCGGGCCCGGAACTTCCAGTACGCCCTGGCCATCGGTCTCGCCTTGGGCGTTGCCCTGGTGTGGCTCCGCTCGGCGCTCGACGAGACCCTCAAGACCCCGGAGGAGGTGAAGGCCAGCATCGCCGCGCCGCTTCTCGGCATGGTTCCTCATGTCGAGGGCTCGAGCTTTGATCTCCTCGCCCGCGAAGGGCCTTCCTCTACGCGCCTTCTCGAGGCCTATCGAGTCTTGCGCACCAACCTCACCCAGGGAGACGAGACAATGCGGGCCAACCCGTTGATCCTCATCACCAGTTCGCGCGAGGGCGAAGGCAAAACCACCACCAGCTGCGGCCTTGGGGTGACCCTGGCGCGGGCGGGGAAGAAGGTATTGCTCATCGACGGCGATTTGCGGCGCGCCTCGCTCTCGAAGATGCTCTCCGCCACCGGCCGCGCGGGCCTCACCAACGTGGCCGAAGGAAGTCAGATCCGGGCCTGCCTGACCCCGACGTCGGTCACCGGCCTCACCCTTCTGGGCTCGGGCCGCCTGCGTCCGAATCCGGCCGAGATCCTGAATCAGACAAGCCTCATGACCGCGATCGAGTCGATCCGCACCGAGTACGACTGGATCATCTGCGATGCCCCGCCCGTCCTGGCGGTGGCAGATGCCGCCATCCTGTCCCGCCTGGCCGACGCCGTTCTGGTGGTGATCGGGGCTAATTCCACTCCGCTCGGCACCATCCGCGCCACCCTCGATCATCTGGCCGCGGTGTCGGCCCGGCTGCGCGGGGTCGTCCTCAATAATGTCGACCTGCGCCGCGATTCCCACTACTACAGCTACTACTACTCGGCTCGGTACTCCGACTACGAGGCAACACCGAGAAACCCGCCGCCCAGGGGCGCCCGGAGTTCCTCGCGTTGATCGAGGGAACCGACGCGCCGATTGCGACATTCTTCGTGGCGAGGTTTGGCCGGTAAGCTCCACGGTTATTCACCGACGGGCGAGCCTTTGGGGCGACTTTGGGAGGAGAACTTTTGGCGAAGACGGGAAAGATCGCGCGCCCGACCACGGGTCGGATTTCGGAGTCCGATCTTGCGGGGCGGATCGAAGTGTTTTCCCTCTACGAGGTCTTCGAGATGCTCTCTACTGGGCGAAAGAGCGGGCATCTGAAGGTGGTGACGACCCTTGGCGAGGGTCGCTGCGTGTTGAACCGGGGCACGCTGATGTCCGCGAGCATCGTCCGTCTGAGTGACAGCGAGGCCATCATCGAGATGTTGTCCACGCGCGAAGGCACGTTCTCGTTCGCGGCGGCGTCTCCTACCGATGCCAAGGGCGGGTTGGACCTCACCTCTTTGCTGATGGAGACTGTCCGCCTCGAGGATGAGTTCGAGCGCAACGCCTCCTACTATCCGGACGAAGCGACGCGGCTCGGACTCAGTTCAAGGGGTATTCGCGTGGTGACTGACGATCTCTCCTGCGGCGCACCCCACGTGCTCGAGGTCATCGCCAACAAGCCGAAGATGACCATCCCGCAACTCCTGGCCGCCATCCCGCTCGCGTCGCTCAAGATCCGGCTGGCCGTGGCCTGGCTGTCATCGGCGGGGATCCTGGGCGAATACAACACCCAGGCCATCGCCCTTCAGGGCATCCTCGATTCGTGGCATCAGAAGCTCTTGTTCCTTGGCGGTGGGGGTTCCCGCATCCTGCTCGCCACCCATCCTGAGGACGGCCCGCAGGAAATTTTCAAGATGGTCTCCACCGTGGCCATGGACACCAAGGCGCCCATGCCGGAGATGACCCTGCCCCACGATGGTCCGGGTGTGGTGCGTCTCCGCCCGCCCACCGGCGGGCTTCTCTCCATCACCATCCTGCCCGTGCACAAGCGCCACCGCGGCACCTTCCAGTCGCTCGCCGCGTCGGCCCAGCTTGTCGCGATGGGCGGAGTGGCCCGCACGGAGGAGGGTTCGGTCTGGCTGAGCCTCATTCCCGAGACCACTGGCCTCGTGGCCTGGGAGCCCACGCAGGAGGGTGCGGAAAGCCTCCGCGACGCTTTGCGCGACTACGCCGACTCGAAGATGTAGCGAGGAGGCCGCTCAGGCGCAGTCGCGGCTGGTGATGGCGGCGGTGTTCGCCAGTTCCTGCAAAAGCAGCAAGGCGGTCTCACCGTTCATGGTGAAGGGATCGAGCACCGGCTTCTCGGAGAAGCGCAGGATGCTGCCCACGTTCACCCGGTTGAGGTTGACGTTGCCCATCCGCCAGCCCGAGAAGCGCCGCTCCGTGATTTCGGAGTACTCGAGCAGTGTGACGTCGTGGTGCCGCGGATCGCGGAGGATGTTCGCGTAGAGCGCGTTCACCGCTTCCCGGCCTCCCTCGAGGGCCTGGAGGAAAACCTTGCCCTGGGGATAACTGCACAGGATCCCGGTGATGCCGAACTCGGTGTTGTAGCGGCCCGATCGTTCCATGATCGCGGCCAGCAAGGCGTCGTCGATCTCGGCGGTGGAGCGGCTCGCGTAAAGAAGTCGTACCAGCATGTTCTTGTCCTATGTCTTCCGGTTGGCGAGCAGGGAGAGGAACTCCCGGCGCAGGTCGGGATTCTTCAGGAACGAGCCGCGCATGACGCTATTGGTCATCTTGGACTCCATGTCCTTGACCCCCCGCCACTGCATACAGTAGTGATCGGCCTCCATCACGATGGCGAGGCCGTCCGGCTGCATCTTGTCCTGCAGCAGTTCAGCCAGCTGGTTGATGGCCTCCTCCTGGATCTGGGGCCTCGTCATCACCCACTCCACGAGGCGGGCGTACTTGGAAAGGCCGATGAGGGCCGAGTGCTCGTTGGGCATGACGCCCACCCAGATGGCTCCGATGATCGGGCACATATGGTGCGAGCAGGCGCTGCGCACGGTGATGGGGCCCACGATCATCAGTTCGTTCAAGTGGGAGACGTTGGGGAACTCGGTCACCTTCGGCTGGGCGTGATAACGACCTGCGAACACCTCGTTCAGGTACATCCGGGCCACCCGGCGCGCGGTGTCCTGGGTGTTGTGATCGCTCTCGGTGTCGATGACCAGGGCTTTGAGGAGGCCGTCGATCTGCTCCGCCACCTCGGCGCGCAACTGATCCAGCTCGCCTTCCTCGATGAAGGCGGCGATGTTGTCGTTGGCGTGGAACCGCCGTCCGGCCTTCACCAGGCGCTGCCGGATGCGGTCGGCGACTGGGGTGGCGCCCGAGGAACCCTCGGTGGGGGACCGAGGCGCGCCCGGCTCTGGTGTGGTCTTGCTGGCCATGCGATTCTCCACCGCGGAGCGTAGCACCTAGACCGTCACCTCGATGGTGTGGACGCCGCCATCCGTCTTCAAGGGGATGACCTGGGCGGCCCGCGGCGCGATTCGTCCGCCGCGCTGCTGCTTGACCACAATGTGATGGGTGGTCTCGCGGTATCGATAGTGGACGGTGAAACCCGGCCAGTCGGCGGGCAGGCACGGAGCCAGATGCAGCTTGTCCTCTTCGAGGCGGAGGCCGAGCAGCGACTCCACGATCAACCGATACATCCAGCCCGCAGAACCTGTGTACCAGCTCCAACCTCCGCGGCCGGTATGCGGGGCCACGCCGTAGACATCCGCCGCGACGACGTACGGCTCCACCTTGTACATGGCAACCTGGTCCGGCGAGCGTCCGTGGTTCACTGGATTGATGAGGTTCATCACCTCCCAGGCTCGCTCCGCATCGCCCTGGGCGGCATAGGCCATGGCCGCCCACAACGCGGCGTGGGTGTATTGCCCGCCGTTCTCGCGCACGCCGGGGACGTAGCCGCGGATGTAGCCGGGATTGAGGCTCGAGGTGGAGAAGGGAGGATCGAGCAGTTGAACCAGGCCGTCCTTCGGACGGACCAGTCGCTCGTGCAGAGCCCCCATCGCGGTTCGCGCGCGTGCGGGGTCGGCGGCGCCCGACAGTACCGCCCAGCTCTGCGAGATGGAGTCGATGCTGCACTCCGCGTTGCTGGCCGAGCCGAGGGGCGTCCCGTCGTCGAAGTAAGCGCGACGGTACCAGCCGCCGTCCCATCCGTGCGCCTCGAGGTTCGCCTGCAATCGCACCTGCTGGGCCAGGCACTCCGTGGCGAAGGCCTCGTCGCCGTGAAGTCGCGCCACCGCCGCGAACTGACGCAGGACCTCGCTGAGGAAGAAGCCGAGCCAGACGCTCTCGCCCTTGCCCTCGATGCCCACGAGGTTCATACCGTCGTTCCAGTCCCCCGATCCCATCAGAGGCAGGCCGTGTTCGCCGAAGCGCAAGCCGTGGCGGATCGCGCGCACGCAGTGCTGGTACAGGCTGTCGGATTCGGAGGAGCGCCCGGGCAGGTCGTAGTAGGACTCGTCGCCGGGCTCGACCGGACGGCCCTCGAGGTACGGAGACGCTTCGTCGAGCACGGCCCGGTCGCCCGTGCTGCAGACGTAGCGGCTCACCGCGAGAGGAAGCCAGAGGAAGTCGTCGGAGCAGCGCGTGCGGACCCCGCGTCCCGCGGGCGGATGCCACCAGTGCTGCACGTCGCCCTCCTTGAACTGACGGCTGGCCGCAAGGAGCACATGGTCGCGCAGCAGTTCGGGCCGGGTGTGAACGAGGGCCATGGTGTCCTGGAGCTGATCGCGGAAACCAAACGCCCCTCCGGACTGGTAGTAGCCGCTGCGCGCCCAGACCCGGCAGGCCATGGTCTGATAGATGAGCCAGCCGTTTGCAAGCACGTTGACGCCCGCATCCGGCGTCTCGATCTGCAGCGCGCCGAGCGTGCGCGTCCAATGCCTTTCGACGGCGGCGAGAGCGTCGTGCGCCGCGGCTACCCCGCGGAAGCGGGTCACCAGTTGGGCCGCCGCGTCCGCGCCCCGGGTGACCCCGAGCCGGAACACGATTTCCCGCTCCTCGAGGGAAGCAAGATCGCAGGTCACCTGCAACGCGCCGCAGGGGTCTTTGGCCGCCCCCACCGAACCCGAGAGCCGAGTTCGCCTTAGGGCCGAGGGATCCGCGGGCGTGCCATTGCGTCCGAGGAACTCGGTGCGATCACCGGTGAGCGAGCGAGCGGGGTCGTCGACGTCGAAGAAGGCCACGCGATCTCCGAAGCCCGCGCTGTACGCGTTGTGAGCGAAGATCGCGCCGGTCCTGGCATCGACGATGGTGGCGACATGGATCGCCGACTTCCCGGGGAGATCTCCGAGCACCCATTCCACGTACCCGGTGACGCTCAGCCTTCGCGGCCGGCCCGAATGGTTCTTGAGTTTGAGGACCGAGAACTTCACCGGTGCGTCGATGGCGACCAGGACGCACAGTTCCGTGGTGATTCCGGCGTGATGGGTCTCGAAGACCGAGTATCCGAAACCGTGGCGCACCACGTACGTGGTGGGGGCGCGGACCGGAGCGGGAGTGGGAGACCAGACGTGGCCTGTCTCCTCGTCCCGAATGTAGATGGCCTCGCCACTCGGGTCGCTCACGGGGTCATTGGCCCACGGCGTGAGCCGGTACTCATGGGCGTTCTCGCCCCACGTGTAGGCGCCGCCCGATTCGGAAACGATGGTGCCGAAGGAAGGATTCGCAATCACGTTCACCCACGGCGCGGGTGTGGTCTCACCGGGCTTGAGGGTGATGACGTATTCGGTACCGTCAGCGGCGAAACCGCCGAGGCCATTCGTGAGCATGAGGGGCGGATTGAAGGTGGGGACAGCGGCCGTGGTGTCGGGTCGGTGGGTGCGGCTCGGCGCGAAACGGGGCGGTCGCGCCTCTTTGCGCTCGCCATGACTGATCTGCTCGAGCAGCGAACCATGGGTGTCGGCGATGACGAGACGCGCCACGGACTGGAGCAGGACCTGGTCTTCGGTGGAGATCTGGGCGGCCGGCCGCACGAAGATTCCGCCGGGTCGGTCGATCACGCTCGCCTCCAGACCGGAGGCGATGAGGCCCATGATCTGCTCCTGCAGCTGCTGCAGGTAGCCGCCATGATCCTCGTTCCAGATCACGAGGTCGACGGCCAGTCCTTTGAGCCGCCAGTAGGCATGAGCCTGCACCAGCTGGCGCACCAGATCCATGCTCCCGGCATCCTTGATCCGCAGCAGGACGATGGGCAGATCGCCGGAAATCGCGTACCCCCAGAGTCCCGACTGGCCGCGCCGGTTGCGCACGAGGATCCGCGAGTCGGCGCGGAACGACGCGTTCGCGTAGAGGATGCGGCTGGCCAGCCGGGCGTGGATCTGCGCCTCCGCGGGCGAGGCGTTCAACTGACGCAGCACCACCTGCGAGTGAGTCCAGCTCAACTCGAAGACACGATCGGCCAGGTGGCGGTCCTGGTACTTCTCGATGAGGCCGAGCCCGGTTTCGCGGGTGGGGGCAAGCCCCGTCACCATATCCACGGTGACGCTTTGCCCGGGGTTCAAGGCCACCACCGAGCGGATGGCCACTATCGGGTCGAGCACCGAGCCGGCGGTGCCCGACAACGGGCCGGCTTCGACCATGGCCAGGGGTGAGATCGGCGAACGCGTGCGGCCGACGAAGCGCAGTCGATCGGTTTCGTAAGACACCGAGGACACCTTCGCGCCATGCACCGACATGAGGTGCAGCATCCAGGGGGGATGTTCGTCAAGGGAGCGTGGCCGTCTTGTGCACAGGATGGCGCGGCGATCCGGCAACAGTTCGGTCTGGACGAAGAGGTTGCTGAACGCGGGATGCAGCGCGTCGCCCGCCGGACTCGCGATCACCACCTCGGCGTAGCTCGTGACTTCGATCTCCCGGCGTCGCCTGGTGCGGTTGGTGATGCGCACCCGACGCAGCTCGATGTCGTCTTCGGGCGATACCACGATGTCGGTATGGGTTTCGAAATCCCCCTCGCCGACGGGATCGGTGCGGCGGAACTCGGCCCGCCCTTCGGAGAAGGTGGCTTCGTACAGGCTGGGCCGGGTCAGGGTCGGTTGATGGGTGTTCGACCAGAACAAGAGGCCCTCCATCTCCCTGACGTAGCAGAACGAGCCCCACGGATCGCGGGTGGGATCTTCTCGCCAACGCGTGACCGCAAGGTCCATGAAGCGGCTGTAGCCGCCGCCGGCGTTCGTGACCATCACGTGGTAGCGGCCGTTCGACAGCAGCTGAACTTCGGGGGCCGCGGTGTCGGGGGTGTTGAACACCCGGATCGGTGACTCGGTGTGCGCCCCGTGACGGCGCCCCTCGCCGCTCTGGAAAGTGAGGGATATCGCCCCCGCGGACTTGGGGATCCGTTCCTGGAGCAGGAGGAAGGCCGACTTGAACTCCGGATCGTCTTCGAACCGGCGGGGCATGGCCCGGTTCAAGAGCGCATGGTTCAACGCGAGCAGGCTCATGCCCTGGTGATGAGCCATGCAGGCGAGCACCACCGAGCGCGTGCGGCCCCGCTGCTGGCGGGAGGGGGCGTAGTCGACAGACTCGAAGAAGCCGTACTGACCGAGCACCCCTTCGTGGGCCAGGCGTTGCAGGTTCAGGCAGGCTTCGTCAGGCCGCACCATCAGGGCGAGGGCGGAGGCGTAGGGAGCGATCACGAGGTCGTCGGCCAGACCGCGCTTCAGCCCGAGCCCGGGCACGCCGAAAGCGCGGTACTGATAGTTGAGGTGGGCATCGACCGTGTTGTAGGCGGACTCCGAAATACCCCACGGCACGCCTCGCTCCTTTCCGTATTCGATCTGCCGCTCCACCGCGGCCCGGGCGGTCTGCTCGAGCAGAGTGTCCTCGTACCCCGGCATCACGAGAAGGGGCATGAGGTACTCGAACATCGAACCGCTCCACGAGAGCAGCACCGGTTCCCCGCGCACCGCGGCGAGAAGGCGTCCAAGGGCGAACCAGTGCTCCTGAGGCAGGTGACCCTGGGCGATGCCGATGAAACTCGCGAGCCGCGCCTCCGACGCGAGCAGGTCGTAGTCGCTCGGATCCACGCGTCGGTCCGCGACGTTGTAGCCGATCGAAAGAAGGTTCCGCGTCTTGCTGAAAAGGAAGTCGTACTCCATGTCCGAAAGGTCAAAGGCGAGCCGAGCCAGTCGGCCGAGGGTCTCGATGCGCTCACCCGCCCGCGCGGTGGCCAGGGTGACGTCCTCGCGGAAGGCGATCAGCCACGCGCGCTGCGCCTCTGTCAACACACCGTCCAGACGGCTCGCCACGCGCGCGTGGACCGTGGCATCGAGGCTTGCCAATCGCCGCAGCGTGGGGACGGCTTCGTTCATGGCGAATTCTTCGAGTCCCGCGGGCGGCGCCACGCGAGCAAGCCACGGAGCGAGGAAGAGAAGATCGTCCCGAGTATGAACGCTCTGGGAGACGAGAGCCCGGATCCAGAATCGGGTCTCGGGGGACGAGGCGGCGCCCTCCGGAGCCGCAGACTCGGCTTCGATCAGCGGATCGACGCGCAGAGTGTCGTCCAGTGCGGCAGCGCCCGCGGCGAGTTCGGCGAGTTGTTCGGCGAAGGACCGCAGCGTCACCAGCGGGGGCGAACTGAGGGTCAGGTCGAGTGCGCGTCGCAGTTCCGCGAAGCCCTTCGCGGCGGAGCCCGAAGTCGACTCGATCAGCCGCAGCGTGTCATCAAAGCCGTGAAGCGCGCGTGCGTCGACAATGGGCTCGTCCGCGAGAGCGACGAGGCCCGCGCGCAGGGTCAGGAGGTGGCCGGCGAGGTTGCCGCTGTCCACCGTGGAGATGTACTGGGGAAGCAGCGGCTGCAGAGTCAGGGTGTCGTACCAGTTGTAGAAGTGGCCCCGGTATCGCTCGAGTCCCTTCATGGCGCCCAGGGACGCCTCGGTTCGGGCGATGAGCTGCCCCGAGGGGACGTAACCGAAGTCCCATGCGGCCAGATTCGCGAGCACGGACAGACCCATGTTGGTGGGCGAGGTGCGATGCGCGATCGGTTCCGCGCGCGAGGCCTGCCAGTTGTCAGGAGGCAGCCAGTGATCGAGCGGTCCCACGAAGGTCTCGAAGAAGGCCCAGGTCCTTCGTGAGACGCCGCGGAGAAAATGTGTTTGATCCGTGGTGAGGGCGGCGGTGCGCCGGGCGAAGGGGCGGGAGATCCACCACGCGAGGAAGGGTGAGGTCAGCCACAGCGCGAGAATGGGCGCGGCGGTGACGAGAGCGTCGGGGCGGCCTGGCAGCAGGGCGATGGCCACGGCCGCGGCCAGGACGGGACCGATCCACATGGTGCGCAGCGAGCCGAGCAGACCGCCGTTGCTGCCCTCGCGGTCGGCGTCGCTCGAGGTTTTCCATTCAAGCAGCCGTCGGGAGACCAGCAGGCGCCAGCTGGTGCGCACGATGGCGTCGAGGCTGAACCACGCTTCGTAGGGCAGGCAGGCGAGGTCGAAGCTGGCGCGCGCGGCGGCGCGGGAGGCCGAGCGCGCCGTTTCTTTCGCGTGTTGGCGCACCAGCCCGCCCTCCGGCCAGCGCAGCAGATCGAGCACGGCGGCCAGGACCGAGGGGCCGAGCAGAATGCCGAGGATGGCGAGGGTCCACAACCACGACGGCGTGAGAAGGACCCAGGCGGAGATGAGCAGCGCGGTCAAGGTCGCGGGCACCAGGCTGCGACGCAGATTGTCGACGAGCTTCCACTGCGAGAGCATGGACAGGGGATTCCTGGCTCGCGCCCCGACCTTCGCCAGGGGATCGGCGCCGCGGACGGCCACGCGCCGGAGGAGCCACGAAGCGAGCTGCCAGTCGCCGCGGATCCAGCGGCGCCGTCGACTCACATCCGCGCGATAGCGGGCGGGGAAGTTCTCGTAGAGATGGACGTCGGAGAGCAGTCCGGAGCGGGCGTAGCAGCCCTCGAGCAGGTCATGGCTCAGGATCCGATTCTCGGGCAGACACTCTCCGACCGCCTGGTTGAAGGCATCCACGTCGTAGATGCCTTTCCCGATGAAGGAACCCTCGCGGAAGAGGTCCTGATATACATCAGAGACGGCGCGGGTGTAAGGATCGAGTCCCGGCTCCCCTCCAAACAGCTTGGCGAAACGGGAGCGATTGGTGGAGGGCAGGCTCGCGGTCACCCGGGGCTGGAGGATGCCGTAGCCGCCCACCACTCGTCGCTCGACCGGATCGAAGTGAGGATGATTCAGCGGATGGGCCATGGCGCCCGCGAGTTGTTGGGCCCCGTCCCGAGGCAGCGAAGTGTCCGTGTCCAGAGTGATGACGTACTTCACCTCGCTCAGGGGGGCGGTGTCGCCGACGATCAACGAGAAGCGCTCCTCCGCTTCCTTACCTCGGTTACGGAGCAGATGATTGAGGTCCTCGAGTTTGCCGCGTTTGCGCTCGTGCCCCATGAAGACGCCTTCCTGGGCGTTCCAGCGGCGGCCGCGGTGGAAGAGGAAGAAGATGTCCTCACCCCGTCGCTTCTCATCGCGGTGCTTCAGATTCAAAGCCTCGATACCCGCGGCGGCACGCCTGGCCAGGCTGGCGTCTTCAGGCAGGGTTTCCTGATCGGCGTCGCGGAAGTCCGTGAGCAGAGCGAAGTGGAGGAAGTCGCCGCGATTGGCGAGGAATCGAACTTCGAGGTCCTCGATCAGGGTTTCGATGTTCTCTGGACTGGCCAGCATGGTGGGCACGACCACCAGGGTTCTGGCCGAAGGGGGTATTCCCGCCGAGAAGTCCATGCGGGGCAGAAGCCAAGGCGACACGGCGAGGCTGACGCCCCGGTTCACAATGGCGATGGCGAGGGGACTGACGGCCAGGAGGAGCAGCAGTGCGAGCGGGGCCATGACCCAGTCGGGCATCCACGCCTCGTGGGCTCGAAAGAGCAGGAAGGTCGAGATGGGTCCGGTGACGAGCGCCAGCGCGCCCAGATAAAAGGGAAACGCCCGCCATCGCATAGCGCGCCGCAGCCGAACCAGCTGCGAGGGATTGAGTCCGACTGCCTTCTCCAGTTCGGGCAGCCCTTCGCCGATGAGGAAGTGGCCGACATGAGCCGCGCGCTGATCGTCACCTTTTGCCGCGGGGACCGAGGCTGCGGTTTGCGCAAGACGCACCGCCTCGGTGGCGACTGCCTTCTCGGCGGCGCCCACCCGCCGCGCCAGCGCCTCCGTGACGTGCCGATACGCATCGCGGGTACTGAAGTCCATCCGTCCGTAGACTCCGCCCGGATCCTCGCGCAGCGCCTTCTCCACAACACTCAGGTCCTCGACGAATGAGCGCCAGTTGAGCGCGCCCACCACGCGCAGACTCCCGATGCTGTTGGCGATGGAGACCTGGTTCGCCGCCTGGTCCTGGGCCTCGGAACGCACCACCTGTTCGATGGTGAGGCCATCCTCAGCCAGGCGTTGCTCCATCCAATTGAGCGGCAAGGCCAGGGCCGGCCCGCGTCCCTGCAGCCGTCGCGTCAGCTCGGCCACGAAGGGGCCGGACATCGGCGGAGCCGAGCGGGCCATGTCCGCGACCACGAGGATCAGGCTCTTCGCATCGCGCTCCGCGGTCTCCGTCATCTCGTCGGCCCAGACCCCGGCCAGCGACCGCTCGTCGAAGCCCGTCGCGACCCTCACCCCGACGCGGCGCAGATTCTCGATGATGGAAAGGCGCAGCATGATGGGGATGGCCCACAGCTCGCCCAGGCGGAGCGGAGTCACGCTCTGATACGAGGCCACGAAACCGCGGAGGCCGGCTCCGTCCACTCGACCGTCGCCGTGGGAGATCGTCTGGAGGGCGATGTCGTAGACCCGCGGATGCCCGGCGGAGGGCCCGTTCGCGAGACGGGGCAGCTCGCGGCTGTAGTTCTTCGGCAGATGCCGGCGGGCCATCCGGATCTGTTCTTCGATCAGATAGAAGTTGTCGAGCAGCCATTCGCCGGCGGGGGTCATCCGTCGCCGCTTCGCTACGGCAGCGGTGAGCGCGGTCCACACCGCGGTCAGGGTCTCTTCGTTGTCGTCGAGACGGGCGAGGAGCAGATCCTCGGACCGGCCGAGGGCCAGGACATGAGACGAGGCGAGGATCTTCCCGTGCTGGCCCATCTGCTCGGTGCTGAGGAGTTCCGAGCGGAGGGGCGGGTCGCCGGTGCGGGGGGAACGGGGCCGCACGGGCCGCCGCATCCGGGCACCCACGCTGCTCATCAGTTCGTGGAGATCCCTGAGTGCGGCCAATGGAGATCTCCTTTCGTGGAGGTAAGCGCAGCGACTCCTGCGAAGAGAGGTGAGCCCGGGAACGACTCAAGCCGGGTCGCCACAAGATCCTAGAAGGGCGCATGCCCTCGGCTCCGTGCGCTGCCACACAAAGACGACTGAGCCTACGTTCGTTGTCGCACAGAACCCTGAGCGAAAGGAGCGGATCATCAAGGTCTCTCAAAGGAGTCCTCGAAACCATGCTTGAAACCATCGTCGTAATCCTCCTCATCCTCTGGGTGCTCGGCCTCGTGACCTCGAACACCATGGGCGGAGTCATCCACATCCTCCTCGTGATCGCGGTCGTGGTCGTCCTGCTCCGCGTCATCCAAGGCCGGCGCCTCTGATCCCGGACTGGCCCCGCCCCCGCGGCCGTCCATCCAAATCCCCCAAACCAAAAACAACGGAGACCACCCCATGTCCTACGCAGTTACTGACGAAGAACTGAACACTCACTTCAAGAACGCTCTCGCCGACGCGGAAGCGCTGGTCAAGGCCACCGCCGATCTGGGCGGTGAAGGTATCGCGGGGATTCGCGCCAAGGCCGAGGAATCCCTCCGCAATCTGAAGCATCGGGCCGCCGAGGCGCAGACCGCGGTCACCGTGCGCACCCGGGAGGCCGCCAACGCCACCGATGCCTACGTGCACGACAAGCCGTGGGAAGCGATCGCGGTTGCGGCCGGCGTGGGCCTGCTGGTTGGCGTGCTGGTCGCGCGTCGCTAAAGAGGCCACCCATGGAAGCGACGCCCATCGAGGAACGTCCCGGTCTGGTCGACTCGCTCACCGCGACCGCGGCCACTCTGGTCGCGATGGCGCATACCCGCCTGGATCTCTTGTCCACCGATCTCGAAGAGGAGAGGCAGCACTTCGTTTCCTTCACCATGCTGGCGCTGTGCGCCTTCTTCTGCTTCGGGGTGGGCGTGGTCCTTCTGGTCGCCCTTCTCGTCTTCGCCTTCTGGGACTCTCATCGGCTGCTTGCCATCGGCTTGCTGGCCCTGATGTTCCTGGGTGGAGGAGCAGCCGCACTGTTCGCGGCGCGCCGCAAAGCCACCGAGAAGCCCAGGCTCTTCGCCTCGAGTCTCGCCGAGTTCCGCAAGGACCGGCAGGAACTCGCCCCTCGCGTATGAACCCGGCACTGACGCGGATCGCCCAAAGGCGCGCCGAACTGGTGGCCCGGGCCGCGAGTCAACGCGCGACTCTTGGCCGGCACGTCGAGGTGTGGCGCCGTCCCCTCACTTTCGTGGACAAGGGACTTGGCGTCCTCCGTTACGTTGGCAATCATCCCGCGTGGATTCTCGGAGGGGCACTCGCGCCCTCGGCACTTCAACCCAGCCGCCTGGGCTCGTGGTTGCGGCGCGGTTTTCTCGCCTTCCAGGTGGTGAGCCGCCTGCGCACAGCCCACCGCTCACGTCAGGAGAGATCATGAGACATTCAGTTGAATGGGAGATGATTCCCATTCTGGACGAGTCTGCCCCTGTCGAGTCCTCGGCCACGGAGATGCCGCGTCGGTCGTCCCGCCAGTCGCCCGACGTCTTCGGCCGCTTTCCCGAGAACCGCGATCCGGACCCCGAAATCCCGGAGATCCTTCAGTGACGAAGAGTACTGCGGGCCTCTTTGCCCTCGGCGTGCTGGTCCTCGCCGCCCTGGCTCGCCCGCAGGCGCCTCCGAGCGGCGCCCTTGATCCTTCGGTGCGCGCCGAACTTCATCGGCGTCTGGATACCGCGGTCAATGGTCACCCGGTCCCCACTCTCCCACCGCCTCCCGCGGAACGTGCTCCCGGTTCGCCAGGCGGCGAACGAGTTTCTCCGAATCGGCGCTAAGCCCTCACCAGAAAGAGCAACCCATGTCCTTCGGCCTTTACATACTCGGCTACTTCATCCTTATCGGGGGTCTCATCTACGGGGCCACCCTCCTGCACATCCCGAATCAGTGGATTGTGGTGGGCACCATCGTCATGGTCGGCCTCGCCGTATTGTCCGGCGTCGCCACCACGCGTCAGAAGGACCCTCCGGCCTGAGCCTTTGGAGCGGGCGCCGTCTGAATGTGCACGGAGGCGCTCGACCACAACGTCGCTCCGTCGATACGCAGGCTCTCTCCGTTGACGGCCAAGCTGAGCACGCGCCGATTCACCGTGACTTCTTGACGCAGGCGCGCGGGCAGGCTCACGGTGCGGAAGATCGAACGGGGGAGCTTCACTCCCACGCCCTTCGCGGCCAGAGCCTTCAGGAACCGCAGGGCCTGTTCCGGCTTCATCAAGGCTCCGCAGGTGTCCGCGGTGTTCTGAGACCGGAGGGCCTGCTCAACCGCGGCCCATGACGCCTCGGTGAGATCGAGGCGCAGTTCGATTTTGCGGTCCGGGAAAATCGGGGTTGCGGTGAGACTGGTCCCGGTGTTTTCCAACCGCATTGCGCCCGAGAGGGTGTGTTTTTGGGGAAGGACGCGGCCGCGGATGCCACGGTTCAGGGTGAAGTCCTTGCAGACCACGTTGGCGAGGCCAGAAGAGTCCCAGCTGAAGTCGAGAGTGGCGTCGCCGGTCGTCTCGAGCACATCCACCGGAATTTGGAGATCGATCATGTTCGGCGCGCGCAAAACGACCCGCGGCGTTCCCGCGCGCAGGTCGCCGATCATCCCTCCCAACTCGACATTCACGTTCCACGATCCCACTTTGACGTGGCCAAGGAAGGTCTTGCGGCGCACTTCCCCCCCGCCCTTCGCCTTCACGTCGTGAAGGTCCACGGTCACGTCGTCGAGGTACCGTGTCGCGATCTTGGCGGCGAGTTCTTCAATGAGGCTCGACCTGATGGCCACCACCACGCTTCCACGGTCGGCGAAGGCTGAGGCGACGAGTGGATCCTTCGCGGTCGCGGCTTCAAGACGCTGGTGCAGACCGTCGTAGGTGGATCGAAGCTGCGCCACGCGTTTTTCATTCTCGATCGCCGGATCGGGTCCGCAGCTCAGGAGGGCAACGCCCATGGCGCAAAGGACGAGGCAGGGAAATGTCTTCATGGAGTCGTTTTGGGCTGGGGAGGCGGGTTGGAGAGAGCGGCGTCCACGAAGACCCAGAGTTTGCCCCCGAAGACCTTGATCTTTCGGGCGGCCACGGTGAGGGGCAGGGTGGCGGCTTGGATGTCCAGTCGCTTGGAATCCACCGCGGGGATATCAAGCGCGTTCTCCAGCCTGACCGGAATTTCGAGGGGACCAAGCAACAGGTCGAGGCCGCCTTCGGTGAGAGCCTCGGTGAGACGACCCACCGGATCGTTGCGACCGAGCGCCTGCGCGTCTTCCGCCTCGACCGCGAGGATGCTGACGTTGCAGCGCAGGATGCCGGAGACAGGCTCGATCTGTACTGCGTCGATGGATCCGAACACCGTCACCTCAGCTCCCACCTGGGCATCGCTCAAGCTGGCCGTGCCCGTCATCTGAACGAGGGCGACGCCATCACCGAAGACGGCTTCGACCGAGTTGACGCTCACGTGAAAGCCTCCGCCGATGTCCGCCTCCATCGGGGTCACCGCGGTCAGAAGATCCTGTACCAGGCGCTGATCGACCACGATCAGGATGTCTTTGAAGTCGAGCAGTTCGCCCCGCTCGGCCTCCTGGGTGAGCTGGCTCAGAGCTGCGTTCTGCCTTGAGAGCAGGGCTTCGCGGGCGGATTGGCGCGCGGACTTGGAGGAGTGGCGGCGATATTGAACGAACCCCACCATCCCCAGGGCAAGGGTGAGGACGACGATGACGATGATGCGCAGGGCGCGAATGGGATTGGCCTGCCTTGTCGATGCGATGTTTAGGGTTCTCGTCTCGGAGGAGCGGGCAGGCTCCAGCCATCCCAGTTCATCGAATGGCTTCGCCTTATGGCCCTGATCTCACCCGGGGTGAGCCAGTCTTCGATACTTTGTTCGATCCCGGTCATGCCTGTCTTGATGACCTCGCCGCTGGTCACGAGTTGGTTGAACAGGTCGCGGCACTGGCCTCCAGAATAATCGGCGAACACACGACCATCCCACAAGCCGAACCATTCGCGTCCTCCACCTTCGTTCGACACCGGCTTCACCGCGCAGCCGGCCACGAACGAACTCCACAACGCGTCCACGGAAGCGGCCTGGCGGGAAAGCGCCGCCACCCTCGCGGCATACCCGATGCGCGCCTCGCGGCGCTCCTGTTCGGTTCGTAACGGCGGACGCGGAGACTGCTTCGCTCCGACCGGGAGGTCCGGCGACGAACCGACACTGGTGCGCGGCTGGGCCAGCGTCATGGCGCTGATTCTCTTCCTGCCCGGCCCGCCGCGGACGGTCACGATCACGAAGTCGCCGGCTTTGAAACTTCCCGTTCCCGGCATCAAATCGTCGAGGATCAGGCTCTCCCTGACCCCACCCACGTTCAGAACCACGATCCGCTGGGCCGGATCGACGGAGACGATTCGAGCATTCGAGTAGGTGGGCGTCTCCACATCCTGAGCCCAAACCCCGCTCGCGATCATCAGGAAGCTCGCGGAAAGACACAGCGTCTCAAAGATCTTCTTCATGGGCCTATCTCCTGCAATCTGAATGCCACCTGCACGCATCTAGAACGACGGGCCGAGCTTGACCTGCACGTGAGTGCCCTCCACGCTATGGAGGACATCGAGGCGCAGGCGGACCTTTCGGGGCGATTTGAGTCGAAGGCCCACGCCGTAGCTGTGGAGCATTCGGCGAAAGTTCAGTTCGTCGAGCGAAGGGAAGACCTGTCCGACCCCGTAAATGAAGGCCAGTTCCACCTTGGGGCGCAACTCGAAGCGGTACTCGCTGAGGAGGGCCACGAGATTCTCGTCGCGGAAGCGCGAGGAGGGGAAGCCGCCGAGGAACTGTCCGCCGCCCAGGGTCGCTTGCATGTAGAAGGGCACGCGGCTTCCTTCGTCGGGCTTATCGAAGGAGCCGACCTGCCTGAGCGCGATGACGTGACGTCTCGAACCGAGGGGCACGTACTCTCGCAGATCCACGGCCACTCGATTGAACTGAAAGGCGCGTCCGCGACGGTCGTCGAAGCGGGAGAAGGAGAGGCCCATGGAAACGCCGCGGTGGGGATGCGCCCGATCCGGTCGGCCCTCGAACCAGGCTCCCGCGGAGAAGTGCATGAGGTGGTGTGATTGCCCGAGCCCGGGTGCCTGCGCCTCGTCGAAAGTGAGGGCGGTGTCGGAGAGCGCCGAGTCGCGTCCGGCGCCGATCGACGTCTCCAGCCATCCGGCCCGACCCATCAGAGACAGACGCGAGACTCGGAATCGCACCACGCCTTCATAGAGGCCGTCCTTCCGTCGGTAATCGCTGTGGTTCGCGTCTACGGACGAAGGGCCGAGGCCATAAAAGTCCTCGCGCGGATAGTCCCGCTGCTGAGCAGATACGTAGAGGTTGAACCCGGGAGCGCTCGCGGTCTTCTCGAGATCGGAGAGGGGAAACAGGGCATTTGACCCCCGTTCTTCCGGGGGCATGCGGCTATCGGTGTGGGGCAGGAGCCCCATCTCCAGGTCGTAGTGCTGATAGTGGTAGATCGAATACGACGCCGCGGCATGAATGTCGAAGCCGCTGCCGGCGATGTCGGGGGTCCAGAAGTGAAGGACGCCCGCGAGGCCGCCGCCGGCACTCACCACCTCGGCACTTGGTATGAAGGGGCCGAAGCGCAGACCCCGTTTGTCCTCCTTCTCGCCGTCAGAAAGGAACGCTCGGACCTTGCGCGTCACCCAGCCGGGTGGCCGAGGGTCGGCGGGTTCATCACGGGCGCTCGCCCTTTCGGCCAGTCCGACGAGGACCAGAGCGCTGATGGCGAGGAGCAGGAGTCGAGCGCGCGAGGCTTTCAAGGTTTGAGTGATGAGCAACACCCGTGCCACGACATCGCGAGCGAGGCCTCGCCGTTCCGTCACCGGCACAGCCCTTGCTACCCCTCGACGACAGGAGAAACGCACGATGAAACCCACCGTCACGAAAAGTCCGGGAATGTTGCTTCTCGGAATCTGGCTCATCCTGGTGGGCCTGTCCCCCTTTGTGCCCCTGATCTCGTCGCTGGCCGTGATTCTGAACGTGGTGTGCGTGACCGCCGGCGTTCTGATTCTGATCGGGCGATGAGCGGTCAAGGACGAAACACCTCCCTCCGCGCAAAATCTACAAAGAGACGCCCTTGATCCTGACGCTGACCTTGTTCGGGCTCGTGGTGGTGGAAGGCGCGCTGCTGGCCGTTCTGGCTGTTATCCGGCGTCGCGCGCAGAGGCTCCAGTACGGACGGGAGGCATCGGCCACGCGCGACCTCGCGAACCTGAGCCTTGAGGCCCAGCAGGCGAGGGCGTCCGCGGAGACCGCGAATCGTCTCAAGGACGAATTCCTGGGCACCTTGTCGCACGAACTCCGCACGCCCCTCACCGCGATCGTGGGCTGGGCCCATTTGCTGAAGCGGGGCCAGCTTTCCCCCCATGAGACCACGCGCGCCGTGGACACCATTATCCGGAACGCCGCGGCGCAGAGCCAGATCATCGACGAACTGCTCGACGTCTCGCGCATCATCACCGGCAAACTCGAAATGGGGCTCCAGTCCGTCGACGTGGCCGCGGTGCTTCAGGAGGCGATCGGCACGGTGTCGCCGGCGGCCAGCGCCAAGGGGATTCGCCTCGAACTCGCGCACCGATCCGGCGACAGTCTTGTGAGGGGCGACCCCGAACGCTTGCGCCAGGCCTTCTGGAACCTTCTCTCGAACGCCATCAAGTTCACCCCGAGGGACGGACGGGTCGCGGTCAGGGTCGAGACAAACGGACCGAATCTGGAAGTGATCGTCAACGACACCGGTCTCGGCATCAACCCCGACTTCCTGCCCCACATCTTCGAACGTTTCACCCAGGACGATTCATCGAGCACCCGTCATTCGCGCGGTCTGGGCCTTGGTCTGTCGATCACGCGTCAGCTGCTCGAGCTGCATGGCGGCAGCATCGCGGCGGAGAGCCCGGGGGTGGGGAAGGGCTCCACCTTCACCGTAACGCTGCCGAAGTCGTCCATCACCACCTCCTCTGTCGCCACCCTTCCCCTTCCTGAAAGCCCGCCTCTGCCGGATTTCCGCGTTACACTGGGTTCGGCCCGTCCCGGTCTTGAAGCGTGAAAGGCAGGCCCGATGTGAGACCGCCAGAGAGCGACCAGGAACTCCGAGAGCTTCTCGATCACGCCGCGGTGGGCCTCAGTTTCGTCGACCCCGAGGGTCGCGTGCTTTGGGCCAATCAGACCGAACTGGATTTCATGGGCTTCGACCAGAGTGATTACGTGGGCCGGCGCCTCGCGGAGTCACTGGTTGATCCTGAGGTCGCATCCGACCTGCTCGGACGGCTGGCCCGCCGCGAACCCGTCTCTTCCTACGAAGCCCGGATGCGTGCCCGCGATGGCTCGATCAAACAGGTGCTGATCGACGGGAGCGGTCTTGTTCGCTATGGAGTGTTCGTGCACTCTCGCCTCTCCATCCGTGACATCACCGGCCTCATGGAGCGCGAGCAGTCCGCGCGCCGTCGCGTGGAAGTCACGAGCCACCTCAAAGACGAATTCCTCGCCCTCTTGTCCCACGAACTGCGCAGTCCCCTGGGCGCCATCCTCGTCTGGCTGGGCCTCCTGCGTCAGGGCGGCTTCGATGTCGCGGAAAAGGAACGCGCGCTGGAGATCATCGAACGCAGCGCCCGTTCCCTCGAGCGCATCATCGAAGACCTGCTTCACGCCTCGCGCATCGCCGCGGGTGGGCTCATGCTCCACCCCCAGCTCGTGGATCTGCGGGGTCTGGTCCAGGTGGCCGTCGATTCCGCCGCCGGCGACGCGGCCCTGAAGGGCGTGTCGATGGTGTTGATCCAGGGGGGGGCTCAGGTCTGGGTCAAGGGCGACCCGGGCCGCCTGCAGCAGGCCGTCTCGAATCTTCTGTCGAACGCCATCAAGTTCACGCCCACCGGTGGCGACGTCAAGGTCTCGCTCGATGTCATCGACCAGCAGGCGAGGCTCCGCGTTGCAGACACTGGTGAGGGCCTCTCGCCCGCTTTCCTGCCCTTCGCCTTCGAGCGCTTCCGTCAACAGGACTCCACCAGCACCCGGGCCCATCATGGCCTGGGCCTGGGGCTGTATGTGGTTCGTCACGTCATCGGCAACCACGGCGGTTTCGTGAGTGCGGAGAGTCCGGGCCCCGGCCGCGGCAGCACCTTCACGGTCTTGCTGCCCCTGGCCGCGAACCCCGTGGCCGAGACGGAGCCGTCCGCCCCCCGCGGCCAAAGCGAAGACAGCGACCGCCTTCAGGGACTCAGGGTCCTGTTGGTCGACGACGAGGAAGACGCCCGCGAGGCCATGCGCCTGATCCTCCAGCAAAACGGCATGATCGTGATCACCGCATCCTCCTCGGACGAGGCTTTCGACCAGCTGGTCGCTCAGAAGCCCGACATTCTCCTGAGCGACATCGCCATGCCCGGCGAGGACGGACTGTCGTTGATGAGACGCGTGCGCCGGCTGCCCAGGGAGCAGGGCGGTTTGATCGCGGCCGCAGCCCTTTCGGCCTATGCCGGGGTGAATGATCGTCGCACGGCCTTCACCGCCGGCTTTCAACATCACATCGCCAAGCCGGTGGATCCGGCCCGCCTGCTCGCGGTGATCGCGACCATGGCCGGCAAGAACGAGACGGAACGGAGTTAGACCACCTATGGCCACACCCAGAGCATTGATCGTCGACGACGACCCGGGCTTCCTGTCCGGTCTGGTCGAGCTCGTGAAGCGTGAGGGCTTCCTGGTATCGAGCGCGCCCTCGATTCAGGCCGCGCGCGAGGAGATGGCCGCGAACCCGCCGGACATCCTCCTTGTCGATCTCAACCTGCCCGACGGCAGCGGCCTCACGCTGCTCGAAGGCGTTGACCCCGCGACCGTTCCCGAAGTCGTTCTCATCACGGGCAGCGCCAGTGTGGAGACGGCGGTGCAGGCGCTGCGGGGCGGTGTTGCCGACTACCTGACCAAGCCCGTCGACTTCGCCCGAGTGAAGATGGCCCTCGCGAATGTCACCCGCGCTCTTGAAATGCGGGGCGAAATCACCACTCTGCGTACGGAACTCAGGAAGCTGGGCCGGTTTGGGCCGATGATCGGGGCCTCCCCGGCCATGCAGAAGGTCTACGACCTCATCGCCCGGGTGGCGGGCACGGACGCCTGCGTCCTGATCAGCGGCGAGACCGGCACGGGCAAAGAACTGGTGGCCGAGACCATTCACTCGCTGAGTCGCCGCGCCAAACAACCCTTCCTGCCCGTCAACTGTGGCGCCTTGTCGGCGCATCTGATCGAGAGCGAACTGTTCGGTCACGAGCGCGGCAGCTTCACCGGCGCGGAGCGACTGCACAAGGGGTACTTCGAGCGCGCCAACGGCGGCACCCTTTTCCTTGACGAGATCACCGAGGCGACCGACATCCAGGTGCGCCTCCTGCGGGCCCTCGAGACCTCGACCATCACAAGGGTGGGCGGAACTGAGCCCATCAAGGTGGACGTGCGCATCCTTGCCGCCACCAGCCGACGCATCGACGAGGCGCTGTCCGAAGGCAAGCTGCGCGAGGATCTCTACTATCGCCTGAACGTGTTCCCGATTCACCTGCCTCCGCTGCGCGAACGCGGCGATGACGTGGAGCTTCTGGCCGAGAAGGTACTCGCCGATCTGAACGCCGCCGCAGGCTCGGGCAAGCGCTTCACCCGCGCCTGTCTCGACCGGTTGCTGCGGCACAGCTGGCCGGGGAACGTCCGCGAACTCCAGAATGTGATCCGGCGGGCCTTCATCCTCGCGGAAGAGGACGTGGGCATCGACTCTTTGTCTCTGGAGGTGACCGAGCCGATGTCGGCGGCGAGCCTGGTGACCCGGGTGGGTACGCCCATCGCGGAGATGGAACGCCGCCTGATCCTCGCCACTCTGGAACACTGCGACGGGGACAAAAAGCGAGCAGCTGAGGTCTTGAAGATCAGCCTGAAGACCCTCTACAACCGCCTCAACGAATACAAACCCTGATCCGGGCCGGGCTTCGCTGCCGAGCGCCGGTCTCGTGGTTTCTACATTCGGGGTGCGGGAAGCCTCGTCGCCTCGGCGGCCTCCGCCCTAACCCATTGAATCCACGCCCCCCCCGACTCCTGGCCCGCGTCTTGCTCAAGCAGGAGGGATGAATCTCAAGAATAAGACGTCCTGGTTGTCGGTAGCAGGCCTCGGCACGCTCCTCATCGCGGGATCGGCTCTTCCGGCGCTCAGCCAGGGAGCCAACACACAGTATGGCCGGGGAGACCGCCGGCTCGAGGGGCAGCGCTTCACCACCATGCGCGCTCTCGCTCATCGTCTCGACGAAGCGTCCGCCACCGCAGCCCGGGAGGCGGGAGACACCGCCCAGGAGCGCACCGGACGTATGAAGCAGCGTTTCCTGTGGGCGATCAATGATTTCGCGCGGCAGGCCCGCTCGCTCCACGAACGCCTCGAGCAGTATGGCGACTCGCCTTGGGATGTGGCCGACGAAGTGCAGGCGCTGAACCAGCGCGCCACCCAGGTCAATAACCAGATTCGCCGCGCCCAGGCCTTCCAGGAGACTTATCAGGACTGGGCCGAAGTGGTGCGCACCCTAAACCTGATGAACCGTTCGCTGGCCGGACAGAATGTGAGCCTTCCCCCGGATCGTGATCATCGTTACACCCCCTTCGATGAGACGACGCGCTACAGCGAAGGCCGCCACTACGACGGCTACGCCACTGCCTGGGTCCGCGACGGCTACGTCACCGGCAACGCGTTACGAGACTTCCGCCGGATGGCGAACAGCCTGAATGTCGAGAGCATCCGACTCATGGCAGTGGCCGAGCGGGGAGCCAGCCCCAATCAGCGCGGTGATCGCGCCTATAGCGACCTCCGCCGGTTTGCCCAGCGCGCCTCGGACTTGAGCCGCGTGAGCACCGGTGACGCCCTGAACGCGCGGGAGACCGGCGCCGTTGTGGGTCAGATGCTCGACGACGCCCGTCAGTACGAACGCACCATGCGCGAAGGCAACGCGTTCCCCCGCGTGGAGTGGGCGACCACTCTTCGCATCCTGGATCAGTTGGCCGCGGCCATGCCGCGTTCCTAGCCGGTCCGTGAAGAACAGAAAGAAACCACAACAATGAAAATCATGATGCCTTCCTTGATGATCGGCCTCGGCCTCCTCGCGGTCTGCTCATCGACCGCCCCGGCCCAGCCAGGCCAGCAGTACGATCAGAACTATGCCCGTCCTCGCGATCTCGCGGTTCTCCAGAATGACCTGGTGGTGCTCGACGATGCTCTCGCCTCGGTGCCGAGGCGTAACCGGAGGAGCCGCGAATTCCAGCAGCGCGCGGGCGTGATCCGTCAGCACGTCAGCGTCCTGGCCGAGCAGATGCGGGAACACCGTGATGGCCGGCGCGAAGGCCGCTTCGGAAACCGCGCCGAGATCGACGGCCTGCGCCGCGATATCGCCGTCTTGCGCGACGACATCGAGAACACCCAGAGCCGGCGTCGCGCGAACAACGCGCGTTATGTGGTCCCCGCGGGCACCGAAATCCAGGTCATGCTGGATCAGGATCTCTCCTCCCGCACCTCGAACGCCCGGGATCGCATCACCGCCTCGACCGTGAACGCCATCCGCATGGACGGCCGCACCATCATTCCCGCCGGCGCCACGGTGTCGGGCTATGTCACCGAGGTTCGGTCCAAACATCGCGGACAGAACGACGGCTGGCTCAAGATCGACTTCGATACCATCACGCCCGAGGGCGGCCAGTCCATCGGCATCCGCTCGCAGGTGGTCTCCATTCAGGAGAGCTATGAGAAGAACAACCGAGTCAAGAGCGGTGGCATCGGCGCGCTTCTGGGCGGCGTGGTCGGCGCGCTCATCGACGGCAAGAAGGGGGCCCTGATCGGCGCGGCCGTGGGCGCGGGCGGCGGACTGCTGGCAAGCCGCGGCACCGACGACGTCGATCTTCCCGAGGGATCCCTCATCACCCTAAGGCTCGACAACGCCATGAACTACGCGCGCCGCTAAAGCGGCGAACGGCTCCAGCGACCCGCCACACGTCGCACCGTACGGGCGACCCTTCGGGGTCGCCCATTTTTCGTTAGGTCAACCGCCAACGGCACGACCCGCACAGTAGGGCGACCCTTGTGGTCGCCCTTAAAGTGGTGTGCCCAGCATGGGCATCAACAATGAACGAGTTCAGGCGGCTTCACGTCGATTGCGAGCCGCCGCGAGTGGTGCCGTGTACCTCCACTCGCACCGCGAGGGGCGATTGTTGTCGCCCTTAACGCTCCGCACAATACGAAGGGCACCCCGAGGGGTGCCCAACACGTCTCGTCGGTAAGGGCGTCTCCGCGTTCCTTACTTCTCTTCGGTCTCGATGAGCGAGGCCACCCGGCGCGCGCCGGCCACGCGGTCGGCCGCCTCGATCGCTTCGAGGTGAAGCACCCAGGTTGCAGTCTTGCCGCTCAGCAGAACCACGCCGTTGTCGACGGAGTCCACATGGACGTTGTCAAAGCCCTTGTTGGCCTTGAGCGTCACTTCCACCCGTTCCTTGACGTCCTTGTCAGTGGCCTTGACCCACTTCTCCATTGACTCCGGGACCACCTGGATGAGGTTCTTGACGCTGGTCACGCCGTCGATCTTGCGGATGGTGGCTTCGGCCTTGTCCTTGACGGCCTGGCTTTCCACCTTGCCGTGCAGGGTGACCCGGCCATTCTCAGTATCCATCTTTACCGAGGTGCGACCTGCGCCGTCGGTGGTGAGGAGAGCGATCTTTCCCTTGGTTCCAATCCAGGCGTCCGAAGAGCCGGGGCTCGCGCTGACGGCCACGGTGGAGAGGAGGAGAACGCCGGTGAGGGCCACGCCGAGTTTCTTGATTGTGTTCATAGACATCATTCCTGGAGCGCCTCTGCATCCGCCATTCGGATGCAGCCCTTGTGAGGTGCGGCGCTCAAGTGCTTGATGAGCAACGGGCGTGCCATGGAGGTGCCCAATGCGAAGGGCACCCACAAGGGGTGCCCCTACAAACCGTTGTAAGAATTGCGACGACGGGGGCCGTTAGGGCACCCACAAGGGTCCCTACTTCAGTGCCTTCTTGACACTTTCGATGGCCTTGTCGGCCGCCTGTTTGGTCTTTCCGACCGCCTGGTCGAGACGGCCTTCACGCTTGAGCTTGGCGTCCCCCGAGAGTGCGCCCGCGGCTTCTTTTACGCGCCCTTTGAGTTCGTCGGTTTTTCCGCTGGCCATGATTGTGTATCTCCTTCGAGGAATCGGTTGCGACGCGGCTCCCGCTCTCCCGGAAATCGGAAGAGCCATCGCCGCGACATCGAGCGAGAAGGTCAGCAAGAGCCGGGCCATGGCCCGCGGCCCCCTTTGGAAATCCTCCCGACCCGCCTTTGTAGAAGTTGCGCAGACGGTCAACGGCGGGGGCGTGAAACAGGCCTGCGGGCCGTGACTCGGCTCCGTGGGCCTCGCGCACGATTCTTGCTCTGGTAAACCCATGTGAACCTACTTGTTGCCGATCCCCCTGGCCCCCGTAAGTACCCGAGCGGTCCGATGGCTCTTTTCGCGCTGGTCCTCGGGGCCTCGGCGTCCGCCCAGGAGAGTGCGCAGAACACCCTCACCGCGGTGGCGAAGGATCTTCCCGTCTTCACCTTCAACGACCTGGCCCATGCCATCCTGTGCATGTTCGTGGCCGCATTGCTCGGCACCCTGCTGGCCTTTCGCCCCCGGCGGGCCGGTGGTCCGCCGCGCGTGGCTCACGTCACCCAGTCGCAGATCATGATGGCCATCGTCGGATCGCTGGTGATGCTGATCGTGGGCGCGAGCCTGGCCCGCGCCTTCGCCATCGCCGGCACCGCCGGCCTCGTGCGTTACCGGGCCAAGATCGACGACCCCAAGGACGCGAGCGTCATGCTCGCCTGCCTCGCCATCGGCCTCGCCTCCGGGGTCGGCTTGCTCTACCTCGCCACCGCGGGAGCCGTCTTCATCGTGGTTGTGTTGTGGGCCCTCGAGTGGCGTGAGCCATGGCCGGCCAAAGCGTTCGAGCTGACCGTCACCGCCAAAGCGCCTGCGGCGATCCAGAAGCAGGTGGAAGCGCTCCTCACCCGTCACCACATCAAGTACGAGCTGCGTGAATCTACCGAGGAGCACGTCGCCTATCTCGCCCATGTGTCCCAGGGCAAGCGCACGGATCAGATTTCCGCCGCCATCAGCGCGCTCAATGGCGCGGAATCGGTGTCGGTGGTGTGGGACGAGAAGAAGGCGCCCAAGTGAGCCTGATCGTCCTGCCGGAAGACGGCATCTCGCCCATCCTCTCCGCCATCAACAAAGCCAAGGCGACTGTCGACATCGGCATCTTTCGTCTCGACCGCGCTGACATCGCGAAGGCGCTGCGCGCCGCCGTTGACCGAGGTGTGGCCGTGCGCACGCTCATCGCTCATACCAACCGGGGGGGAGAAAAGCGCCTGCGAAAACTGGAGCTGAATCTCCTGAAGACGGGGGCCAGCGTGCGGCGCACCGACGACGACCTGCGCCGGTATCACAACAAGATCATGATCGTGGACCGGGCGAAGCTCTTCGTGCTGGGCTTCAACTACACGGCGCTCGACGTGGACAAGAGCCGAAGCTTCGGCCTCGTGACCAAGAAGCGCGAGCTGGTCCGCGAGGCCATCAAACTCTTCGAGGCCGACTCGCTTCGCCTGCCCTATGCGGCGGGCCCCAAGGCGTTCATCGTCAGTCCGGTGAACGCCCGCGAGCGGCTCGCCATCTTTCTGCGCGGCGCGCGAAAAACGCTGCTTCTCTACGATCCCAAGCTCACCGACCCGATGATGATCCGCATCCTGCACGAGCGCCGGGCGGCCGGAGTGAGCGTGCGGATTCTCGGGTCCCTCGGCAAACGAGGCGTCGGCCTCTCCGCCGAGAAGTTCCCCGGACGAAGGCTGCACGTGCGCGCCATCGTGCGGGACAGCCACGACGCCTTCATGGGCAGTCAGGGACTCCGGAAGCTGGAGCTCGACGGTCGCCGTGAAGTGGGCGTGATCGTCAGGGATCCCAAGGTGGTGACTCGGATGTCCGCGGTGTTCGAGGCCGACTGGGCGCTCACCGATCGGGCCAAGCAGGACGTCATCGAGGCCCGGAAGGACAGCAAGACCGCGGCGAAGATGGAGGCCGCGGTCATAGCCGGAGCGAAAGCCGAAGTGAAGGCCGAGGGCGAGGCCAGGGCTGAGGCGAAGGCCGAACTCAAAGCGGAATCCAAAGCGGAGGTGAAGGCCGAGGCCAGGGTGGAAGCCAAGGCGGCGCAGGCTGAAGAGCAGGAAGCCAAGGCCGAGAAGAAGGAAGCCAAAGCCGAAAAGAAGGAAGCCAAAGCCGAAAAGAAGGCCGAGAAGAAAGAGGCCAAAGCTGAAGCGAAAGCCGAATCGAAGTCGGACGCCGTCAAGGCGTGAACCGGAGAGAAGAATGAGATACCCAACCCTCGGCCGCGGTGGAGCCTTGCTCCTCGCCCTAACCATCACCATCCTGGCCCCTCCCGGCCGTGGCCAGATCGTTCAGGCCCATCCCCTCACGCCGCAGAGCAAGGCGGAAGCCGCCAAGGTGGCGAAGAAGGTCGAGCGAGCCAAGAGTCGCGCAGCCAAGGAGGCGAAGCACGAACTCGAAGCGGTCCGCGACTTCACGAAACGCCTCGACCGCTACGCGCGTCTTCACAACAACTACCTGGCCCGGCTCGGCGGCCAAACCGCGGTCACCGCCCAGGGCCTTTTCGAGGCCATCGTCAAGGATCGCGCCAAGGCGGAGCAAGGTGACGTCTTCATCTCCGAGATCCGACCCCTGCTCAAACGACTCATAGCCGAGCAACTCGCCGGTGCGGACGGCGCGGCGGCGCGGAAGGCTCTGGTCGAGGGCAACCCCGGCGCCGGCCCCGAGCCAGACACCGCCCCGGTTCCCGTGTTGGCGAAGGTGAACCTGGCCTACCCGGAGGGAGCCACCCGCTCAACCATGCCGCCCAGCATTCTGCTGACTCTGCCCACGCTGCCGGAGTGCCTGCACTACCGGTTCGTGGGCCGCGATCTACTTCTTGTGGATTCGGTGGCCCAGAACATCGTGGACGTCCCGACGAACGCCGCACCGCCGCTCGGGGGGAAGTGACTTCCCAATGAACCGAATCTCCCGACGCATCGCCCTTTCCCTCGCGGTTGTCGTACTCACCGCATCCTCCTCAGGCGCGGGCTCGCCCCAGGACAAAGTCCTCGCTCCCACCAAGCTCAAGTTGCCCTTGAAGGACGGCTCCATTCGCCTCGCCGTCATCGGCGATACCGGCCGAGGAAATTCGGGCCAGATCGAGGTGGGAAAACAGATGGAAGCGGTCCACCGCGAGTTCCCCTTCAATCTCGTCATCATGCTGGGCGACAACATCTATGGCGCCGACACTCCGGCGGACATGGTCCGCAAGTTCTCGGGGCCCTACAAGACGCTCCTCGATCAGGGCGTCGAGTTCCGCGCCGCCATCGGGAATCACGACAACCCTAACCAGCGCTTCTACAAGCTCTTCAACATGGGAGGCGAGCGCTATTACACCTTCCATCCCCCCAAGAACCCAGACGGCAAGGAGCAGGTCGCGGTGCGCTTCTACGCCCTTGATACCAACTACCTGGAGAAGATTCAGCTGGACTGGCTGGAGAAGGAGCTCTCATCGTCGGTTTCACCGTGGAAGATCGCCTTCTTTCATCATCCTCTCTATTCGTCGGGCAAGACCCACGGGTCGGCCCTCGAAACCCGCGCGCTGCTCGAGCCGCTGTTCGTGAAGTACGGGATGAGCGCGGCGTTTTCCGGACACGATCACTTCTACGAGCGCATCAAGCCCCAGAAGGGCGGGATTGCCTACTGGGTGTCGGGCGCCGGCGGTTCACTGCGCAAGAACGACATCCGCACCGGCTCGGCTCTGACCGCGAAGGGCTTCGACACGGATTACCACTTCATGATCGTGGAGATCGCGGGGGACGAACTCTTCTTTCAGACGATCAGCCGCCGCGGGGCCACGATCGACAGCGGGGTTGTGCGAAGGCCCGGCGCCACCGAACCGGTAGTCGCACCCACGCCCAAGGAGGCGCCCGTCCTCCTGGTCCCGGTCCCCGTCCCCGCCGCGGTACCAGCTGTGAGCCCGGCCGTTACCCCGACCCCGACACCAACGCCGCCCCCCGCAAACGACTAGCAGCTAGGAAGCCGGGCAGCGGCGGTCCGCGATCTGGGCGCGCTTTGTCTTGAAGGCCTCCACCCAGTCCCTCACCTTTGCCGGGTCGCCTTCCTTCTCCGGGTCGTCGCTCGGGTCGCTTGAGCGGCGCTTCACTCGCGCGTTTTCGAACAGGTCGGTGAGCTGGCGATCGGTGAGCTGAACGAGCAGGCTGGCCAGGAACGCGCGGCCCGCCTCGCCGATCGTGGGATCGCTCAGACTTCCGGTGAGCGAGCCCTTGAGCCGCGCCACGCATCCCTCTTCGTCCTTCCACACCGGCACCTGGCCCCAGGTATCAAGGCTCACGCTGTTCTTGTTCTTGATCAGCAAGAACGCCTCGCCGAAGGTCAGGCCGAGGTCGCTGATCATGAGGACAGGCTTTAGGCAGCCGGTCTTGCCTGACTCGTGTCCCTTAGGACAGAGCAGTCGCTGATTCGCGGCTTTGCTGTCGGTGTGCTGGACGAAAGCAGCGAGGAGCTTCAGAGCGTCGCGATGGGCCCGCGCATCCGCAGGAGCGTCGGCCCCGATGGTCTCCAGTTCCGACCACTTCCAGCCCGAGTCCGCCTTCGTTTCCATGTCTCGGCCCGGCAGCTTCCGCTCGATGGCCGCGGGGTCGAAGACCGTGGTGCCCGCGGACTTCTTCGGACTCTTCTTGGGATCAGTCGGGCAGCCCTGGCAGCGGACGCGCACCGGGTACATCTCGTCGGCCGCGAAGCCAAGCGCCCAGAAGAGTCGGCTGGTCAGAACCTCGCCGAACACCTCGGCGTTTTCCGCTCCGTACTTCACCTTGATCTCTTCGCCCGGGCTCGTCTCGCAGGAGAACTTGGGGGAGTGTCCGCTGACATTCTTTTTCTCCTTGTAGACGCACTCCACCCACTGGTTCGAGGCGAAGGCGTCGCCGCCCTTCGGGCCCACCTTGAGGTTCATGCGGGGGATATCGGTGGGAGACCAGACCGCGGCCCGGGCGATAGCGTCGCGCCGCTCATTTTCCGACAGGGCTTCGCCGGGGGCGAGAGGCTTGGCCTTGGCGCAGCCGCCCACGGTCAGGCCAAGGGCGAGCAGTATCACGCCGCCGCGGCCGGCGACGGTGGAACGACGTCCGGTGCTCACGGGCTAGCCTTTGCGTCCGAGTAAGACGCCCCCGACGATCGCGACGGCGATGCCGGCCCACAGGGGAATGTTGACCCGCTCTTTGTCCTGGACCTCGATGTGGATGGGTCCCAAGTTCACGTTGTCGGTGCTCTTCACGTAGCTGAACCCGCCGTAGGCCACGGCCAGAATGCCAAGACCGAGCAGTATCGCGCCCAGAAGTTTTGTTCCCTGCATGTCGTATGTGCCTCTTTCTCCCTTGATCCGCTGCAAGCCACGTGCCGGGATGGACGCCGCTTCCGGCCCATGGATGGCCTCGTCAATCGGCGGTTCCGGCGCGGCCGCGAGACTGTCGTACCACCGCCCTTTGTACGCCTTACAAGCACCGTGGCCCCTCGCGGGTTGGGCGGTCCGGTCCAGTCCTCGTGGCCATAGTCGTCTGCGTGGCACCTCTATTGCTCGAAATGGATCCAACCATGATCATTCCCGCCCTGGCCCTGAGCCTTCTGGTTCTCGCTGCCCCTTCTCCTCAAACCTCTCCCATCGGCGCTGCGGCTTCGCCCCGCCCGCGAGTGGGGCTCGCTCTTGGTGGTGGTTCCGCCAAGGGCATCGCGCACGTGGGCGTTCTCAAGTGGCTCGAGGAACATCAGATCCCCGTAGACGCCATCGCGGGGACCAGCACGGGCGCCTTCATCGGCGGGGCCTATGCCACCGGCCTGTCCGCGGCCGAGATCGAGGAACTGCTGCGCGCCGCGGACTGGGATCTCATCATGCGCCCCGACATTCCGTATCGACTCAAGTCCTTCCGGCGCAAGGAGGACGATCTTGAGTACGCGATCAAGCTGGAGGCCGGTCTTCGTCACGGCTTTCGTCTGCAGAGCGGACTGAACCCCGGTCATCGGATCGGCCTGCTCCTGAGTCGCGTGGCCTTTCCTTTCTCCACCGTTGCGGACTTCGACGATCTCGCCATTCCCTTTAGGTGCGTGGCCACCGATCTCGAGTCGGGGGAGGTGGTGGTGCTGAAGGAGGGTCCGCTCGGGCCGGCCGTGCGCGCCTCCATGGCCCTGCCCGGCACCTTCGACCCGGTGCGCCTGAATGGCCGTCTGCTGTCGGATGGCGGCATCCTGAACAATGTCCCGGTCGACGTGGTCCGCGGCATGGGCGTCGCGGTGGTGATCGCGGTGAGTGTGGGCGGGCAGGAACGCGACACCCCCGCGGAGACCATCGGCGCGGTGGCAAACCGCGCCATCGGTCTGATGATGGAACAACTCGATGAACCACGGCTGCGCCGGGCCGACGTGGTGATTCTGCCCGACCTTGGAGCCCTCGGCGCTTCCGACTACCGAAAGAGCGGAGCGATCGTGGCCCTGGGCTACGCGGCCGCGCAGGCCCGGGCTGAGGCCCTTCTCCCGTACGCCGTGAACGACGCGGACTGGGCCGCCTATCGAGTGGCCCTGGCCTTACGGGAGCGCCCGAAGAACGGACCCATCACCTTCGTCGAGGTCGAGGGTGTGAGCCCGGCCGCGGCGACGCAGATCGCCGACCGCTTCGACGAGGTCCTCGGCCGCTCGCCGGATCCCGACACCATCGAGTCCACCCTCGATTGGCTGATCGGCCTTGGCCGGCATGCGAGCGCCATGTACGACCGCCGCCTGCGTGGCGCCGACGAGGGTCTCGGCATTGTGATTCGCGACAAGTCGTACGGCCCGCCCTTCGTCAAGTTCTCCCTTGACGTCGACAACGAAGCCAAAGACGTCAATCTGACTGTGGGCGCGCGGGTGACCGTCATGGATGCGGTGGGCGCGGGGTCCGAGTGGCGGATCGACACCTCGCTTGGTTCCATTCTTGGCCTCTCCACCGAACTCCTGAAACCGCTGGGCGGCCGCGGTCCCCTGAGCCGGGGCGCGTTCCTCGCCCCGCGCGCTTTTTACATCCGCACCACGGAGAGCCTGTATGCGGATAGTGAGTTGCGCACGATCTACAGCCGCCAGCGCATGGGCGCGGGCTTCGACCTTGGCTGGATCATCGGCCGGGTCAGCCAGTTCCGAATCGGATACGAAAGCGCCTTCGTCCGGAACGTGACAAGGGTGGGGGCCCGGTTCCCCCGTGACCAGGGGTCGGAGCAGTTGGCGAGCGCTCGCTTCTCCTACAACGGCCAGGACCGAGCCTACTTTCCCACCCGCGGCGCTCGCTTCAACGCGAAAGCCTCATGGAGGCTCGATGCTCCCGAGGTCATAAGCGATTTCGGAACGCTCGAAGCGGGAGGCAGCGTGGCCTTCCGCCTCTCGCGCCGTCACCACGTCTCGTTCTCCGCCGACGCCGGCGTGAACATCGGTGGTGATCCGCCGACCTTGTATCAGTTCACTCTGGGTGGTCCGTTCCGTCTGAGCAGCTTTCTTTCGCGGCTCCAACTTCGCGCTCGGGCGCGTCGCCTACCGCACCGCCATCGCGCGACTTCCTGATCTGCTGGGCGATCGTCTCTATCTGACCGGCATTGTGGAGGTGGGCAGCGCGTTCGATCGCGCCAGCGGAGCGCGGATCAAGAGCAGCTTCAGTGGAGGCTTCGTTGCGGACACCTTTCTCGGTCCGTTCTTCGCGGGGGCGAGCGTGGGAGGCGGAGGCGATGTGCGCGCCTACTTCCTGATCGGCTCGCTCATTCGCTGAGCGGGGCTTCCGGCTCCTTGCCGCTCAGTCGCACCACCGCGAGGAAGAAGGAGAGGATCAAGGGTCCTGCGATCAGGCCGACCGGCCCGAAGGTGGCGAGGCCTCCGATGAGCGCGAAGAAGATCAGGCCGCTGTTGATCTGCATGCGATCCCCCATCAACCAGGGCTTGACCAGGTTGTCGATGGTGCTGACCACCAGAATCCCCCACAGGGCCAGGCCGAGCGCGGCCTGGTTCTGGCCGAGGAAAAACAGCAGGCCGGCGAGGGCCAGGACCACGCCGGCCGCGCCCACTGCTGGCACGAACGCCACCACGAAGGTGACGAAGGTGAAGAAGACCGGCTGAGGCACCCCGGCCGCGAGGTAGCCGATGAGTGCGGCTGCGGATTGGACTCCGGCGGTGCCGAGGGAGGACAACATGACCGCGACCGACACGGCGCGGAAGCCCTCGAGGATCTCGTAGATCTGAGCCTCGGGCAGCGGGGCCACGATGGCCAGCCAACGCACCAGCCCCTTGCCCTCGACGAGAAGAAAGAACAGGGCCACCAGCATGAGAGTGAACTCGATCACGAGGCTCGCCGTGACGGCGATCCCCGCGGTCACCGCGGCCGCGGCCCCATCCGCCCGTTTGTCGGCCATGTCTTCGATCTTCGCGGAGCCCCCGGGCACGCTCTGCACCGCCTGGCGGACGCGGGTCTGAACTTCTTTGGGCAGCATGCGGATCAGTTCCGGCACACCGCCGCCGCGGCTCAAGGTCCGCTCCACCGCCTTCACGCCGGTGAGCAGGTCGTCGCCCACAGTGATGGTGAGCCACAGCGTGGGACCGACCACCAGAAGAGCCACCGCGAGAGTCACGAGACCCGCCGCGAACGAAGGCCGGTTCCCGAGCACGCGGGCCAGGCGCTCGAAAAGGGGAAAGAGGGCGCCGGCCAGAACGGCGGCGAAGAGCAATGCGGCGGTGAAGGGGTAGATCAGGCTCGCGAGGAGGGCCAATCCCAGCAGGGACAGCCCGATGAGAATGATGCGATCAGTCTTGCTGCGGGCCTTCACATGGATCCTCGGCACTCCTCCGCATCGGTCGGGCGCACGCCCACCGTGGCGAGGAGGTAGCCGTGACGGCGCACCGCAGGGACGTGCCGATCGAGCCAGACGAAGGGCCTCACTGCCAGCCTGGTCAGCCAGGAAAGCGGGCGACAGTAACTGTGCAGCGCGAGATCGGCCATACGGAGCCAGCCGGGAATGAAAAGGATCGAGGTCTCGGCCACCACCTTGAAACCGGCAGACTCCAGCATCTCCCTGAAGCGGCGCCGCGAGAAGGATTTCTCGTAGCCGTAATCGTACAGGCCGGTGGCCTGGAGAAAGGCGGCGAGGGCGGGGCGCAGGAACGGATCAAAGCGGTTCGGAACGCCCACCACCGCGCGGCCTCCCGGCTTGAGCACGCGGAACATCTCGCGTAGGGCTCGTTCAGGATCGAGGAAGTGTTCGATGGTGCCCATCGAGTAGATGGCGTCGAAGCTCTTGTTCGCGAAGGGAAGGATGCGCACGTCGGAAGCCGCGGCGTGCAAGTGATTTGGTCCGAAGGCGGCCACGGCCTGCCGGGCGATGGGCTCGGAGATATCGACGCCGAATACTGTGGCGCCTTGGCTTTGGACCCACTGCAGGATCCGCGTGTTCTTGACTTCGTCCCACAGATCGGTCTTCAATATGAGGGCGCGGTCCAAGTGGGGAACGTGTGCGGAGAGCAAGCGCTTCTCGTTCTCGAAGTAGTACGCGGTTGAGGCGGCGCCGCCGAGATCGGGGAAGGTCGCACCGACGTCGTGCCAGTACCGGCGATAGGCGGCGCTCAGGCTAAGGGGAATCATGGGCGGCTACCAGAGTGCGTGGGTGCGGGTTCGACGATGGGAGGAATTGAAGGAAAAGCATCAGGGCCACGGGAAGTCCGATGGCCCACGTGCGCAGCAGAAGGGCGTGGGGAATCTCTCCGCTGCGCAGGGCGACCTCGCCGACGATCATGACGAAAACAATTTGCACCACGAACAGTGACGTGAAGGAGGCGAGGACGCGTCGCCGCGGCGCCGCCATCGCGACGGTGAGACCGAGAAGGAGACTCGACTGGAAGGCGACCAGGCTGGCAAGCGCTCCCTGAATGTCGTCGAGACCGCGGATGTCCGCGAAACTCTGAGCGGCTGCGGGGGCCAGGGCGCGCGCGCAGTTCAACACGACACCCGTGAGCGTCTCGCCGATGAGCACCGCGAACAAGAGGGCGGCCACCAGGGCGGTCAGCGTTCGCAGGGCGGTTTGACCGGGCCCAGAGGAACGCGCCACCGAAAGGCGCCAGGCGAAGAACGCCACCAGCAAGACGCCCAACACGAGCTGATAGAAACCATGAACGAAAACGAGCGGGGAGGCCGCCACCACGGGCGGCAGTGCGAGCAGGAGCAAACGGGCGATGGCGAGGCCCGCGAAAAGCACGGGAGCCATGAGCAGCGCGAGCAGGCGTCGCGGCCAGGCGAGGGGAGCGGCGAGGACGGCGGCGAAGTACAAGGGCACAAGAGCGGTGGCCAGGCACTCGGGTGTGACCATGAAAGCCCCCTGGTTCGTGGCCAGCACATTGCCCCAGGCGGTGGCGGCGACACCGAAGACGCCGAGAAGCAGCGCCGCTTCACCCGCGGTCCAGGCCCCCGCCGCCAGAAGAGTCTCGCTGCTCGCGATCCACGGGCCGCAGAACGCGAAGGCCACAAGCAGAAGGGCGGCGAGGAAGGCGAAGCGACGGCCCCGCGGGGAGCAGAGAGGTAGCCCGTTCTGATTGTTGTTCTGGCTGGGCGCGTCGGTTCGTGGCGCGCCGCGCATCCAGTGAAACACGTACAGGGAGGTGGCGATGACAAGGATCGCCGGCCAGATCTGGAGATGGAGGGTCTCGAAGAGAGCGGGGGTTCCGGCCGCCTGGCCCAGGGTTCCGATGCGGATGGTGTTCAGGGTCAGGATCAGGCCGATCCCTCCCGCCGCACCGGCAAGGCGCGTCCGCCACGGCGCCGGCCAGGCCAGGATGGCCGCGAGAAACAGGGCCAGGACGTCGGTTCCGCTGCACTCCGCGGTGACGTTGATCGGCGCGGCGGGCTGACCAGCATAGAACTCGGCCGCGGTCTGCTGAAAGCGGGTGAGGGGAAGGACCAGATGTCCTTCCACCCACCCGCTACGCAACAGACCGAAGAAGCCCAGGCTAAAGCCCACCGCGCGCAGCGGGAATCTGGCTGCGGCTGGAAGTCCTGACCGCACGATGCTTGTCGCGCCCAGGATCAGCGGCGGCCGAGGACGAACGTTCCGGTGATCAGCAGAAGGGCCAGAAGGCCTCCGGCTGCCACTCCAGGCAGGCTGGGCACGCCCGGAGCAGCGCCCGGTGCGCCGGGCGCACCCGGCACGACGGGCGCGGCAGGCAGGGGCGTGGGCGCGGCAGGCACAGGGCCAGCGCCGCAGGGGGCAACCGCCGTGACCTGGGAGGTGTCCACGGTGACAGCGCCGGTCAGGGCATAGAGCCCGCCGGAGTTCCCCGCGCCGGTGACGAGGGTGACGCTCGCTTGCGCAAGGATGGCTCCGGCGAAGCTGGTGGTGCTGCCCAGTGTGGCCGAACTGCCGATCTTCCAGAAAGTGCCGCAGGACTGCCCCGAGTTGCTGTAGACGACGCGTGCACCGCTGGCGGTGGTAAGCGTGCTTCCGGTCTTGAACACCCAGACCGCCCCCGCGTTACCGAGACCGTTCAGGGTGAGAGTTCCCGTCAGCTGCGCGGACGTCGAGAAGCAGTACACGCCCGGGGTGAGAGTCAATCCGCCCAGGTCCGTTCCGGTGAGGTCAAGGTCGCAGGCCTGTCCGTTGAGCGTGCCGAACGCGGTGGTGGCGTCCGCCTGGGCGGTGGTGGCCGCGGCGTTCCCGAGATTGATGGATCCGGTGACGTTTCCGGCCACGAACCCAGGGGCGGTGTTGCCGGGGCTCACGCCCAGGTTGCCCGTGATCAAGGTGGCAGCACCTGTGTTGGTGGTGGTCGAGGAGGCCACGATGCCGAAGCCCGATGCGGTGCCCATCGCGGGTGCCGTGGCATGGGCGCCGGATCCGTCGGAGGAGGGGGCTCCGGGCATGGATGGACGGGTGGCCGTGCTCGGAGAGGTCGAATGATCCGGCGATTTTGAGCCGCACCCAGCGCTGATGAACGCCAGTGTGGTTGCCAGCATTGGCAGGGAGAGGCGGAGGAACGTCTTCATTGAAAAGATCCAATCTCGGGCTGAATGGAGCCCAGCAGGACGATTGAAGAACCGTCCACTTGCAACTTAAGAGAGCGGTTTCGGACGGTCTGTTCGCCACCGCACATTGACGGCGGCTGAGGTCAGATCGTCGACTTGCGCTCGGCGAAGAGGCGCAGCAGGCCGTTCACGGCCATGTGCACCAGCACGTAGACCACGAGCGCGGCGACGTAGGACAACATGAGCTGCATTGAGCCCACCGCGGGATCGGGCATCAGCCCGCGGAACGGGCCAAGGAAGGGCCAGCTGATTGTGTCGAGGAAGCGCTTGAAGGCGCTGCTCTGACGGGCCCCTAACAGTTCGAGGACGATCTCCAGCCCGATAAGGCCGTAGACAACGTAGAACGCGTAGTCGAACACCTGGGACACCCGGGTCGAACTGCGGGCGCGCTGCAACTCCCCTTCAGTCTCGGTGACTTCGGAGGCGGCCTTTTGTTTCAGTCCGGCAGCGACCGATTTAACTGCCGCCTGTTCGCTTGCGCTCGTGGATGCCGACTCCTCGGTGATCCGGGAGTGAACGTCCTTCTCGAGCTTTGCTTTCACCGCCTCGTGCTGAGAGATGCGGCGGGCTTCATCGGCGGCTACGGCATTGGGGTCCATGCTCCCAACGCTAGAAGTAGGGGCCTAACGCGTCTGTGCGATGTCGCGCATTGGCGCGCGAAGGGGCGCCTCAGTCGTTCGGGAGATCGCCCCGCGAGAACGACCGAACGCTCACCTGCGTCGCGCCCACCGACTCTCGGAGGCGCTCGACCCACGGCCAGGGCTCGGCCGGCCGACAGGAATAGAGGTTGAAGGCGGCGAAGCCGCGCTCGGGGAAGGTGTGACAGGTCAGATGCGACTCGCTGAGCAGCAGCACGCCGGTGATGCCTCCCGGCCCCGGAAACACATGCCAGACCGCCTCGCTCGTGGGATGAAGGTTCATCTCGTCGACCACCCGCGCGAACAGCTTGACCAGGATCACGGACGAGCGCAGGGCCTCCGGATTACATCCGTGCGCGTCCACGATCCATTCGGTTCCGAGCGCGATCTGCTTCAAGGTCGCTCGTGAGTTGAACACACGAACCGGTTCGGAGGCGAGCCCTCAGTCATCGAAGTCATCGATACCCCAGCTCCGGAGCGCGACGGCGAGGGCGCGCGGATCATGGTTTTGGAGGGCCTCGTTGCCGGTCGTCGCCTCCGCGTTCGTCACCAGGGTCAGGACCAGGTTGCCGGCCTCGCGCCGCCCCAGACTCAGGGTGTGAACGCCCCAGTCCGGCGTGAGATTCACTTCGCCACGCTTGTGACCGTCGATGAACCACTCGACTCGCCGGGGACCGGGGAAAGAGCGGAGTTCGAGGTGAAGTCGGGCGTGGGCCGATCCTCTGAGCGTGGTGATGCTCAACTCGCCCTTCTGCGACATCCAGCGCCAGGTTGCGTCGCCCTCGTACTCGCGAGCGAAGAACCCCGACCATCCATGGACCCGAGCAGCGCCGGCTTCAGCCGCCGGGCGGAGCACGACGGCGTCCCCGAGATCGATCAGCGGAGCCAGGCCGCGGTGGGACGCGAAGGCCCCGGGATCGCGCGCCCGCCACCGGCCCACCGGCGTGTCGGCGCGCACGATCACGTGGGTGATGCCCAGGGTGGCGAGCCTTTGTCCCAGTTCGGGTTCTCCGCAGTCATCGATGCCCGCGGTCCCGAGGAACGCGACATCGTGGCCCAACAAGTGCCCGGCAAGTGTGTCGGTGAAGCGGGCAGGCTCCACGCAGTCGAGCACGCGGACCGGGCCGGGCCGACCGGCGAGCCAGCGATGGGCGCGCGTCGGGAGCACATCGCGTGATCCGCGCCGCGAGAACGGCGCGTACTCGATGAGAGCGAGGGTCACGAGTCCGATCGCGGCCATCCGCCGCCGCCCGCGCGATCGCCACAGCAGCGCGGCCCCAAGACCCGCGAGCAGCGAGGTCACGAGGCCCACGACCACACCGAAGCGCGCGTAGGCGCGGAACATGGGAGCCAGCTCGTAAAGAAGTGCGGAGGGTCTCACGAACGTGAAGGAGCCAATGGTGCGCTCGGGTGAGAGTGAGCAGAGGAGCGCCGCGGCGCCGAGAAGGGCCAGGGCCGGGGCCACGGGAAGTGTGACTCGGGGAGACGGCTCTCGCCCGAATCGCCACAACGGCACCAGAGCCAGAAGAAGGAGGGAGAGGGCCACGCTCACCTGCTGGTGCTCGAGCAGATCCGCGCCCACGCCGCGCTCGGTCCAGAAGTCACGCACCGGCCCGCCCCACAGGGGGTGATCCGCGGGTGGGATCAGGTAACTCCACCACTTCGCGCTCCACGAGAAGAGGTCCGTTCGCGGAAAGGCCAGCGTCTCGGCCCTCGCCACGACGTCGGGAAGCAGCAGGCGGACAGCGGCCAAGCCGATAACACCTGCGCCGATGACAACCAGCGTGGTCACGGCGGCGCCCCGCCATCGAACCCGCGCGGAGGTTCTCGGAGAGGCATGGGCGAAGCTCACAATCGCCACCGGAGTCAGGACCGCGATGATGAAGCCGGCGTAGAAGTCGGCCAGAGCGGTGGCCGCTGCTGACAGCACTAACAACCCGGCCCGGGCCACGGTGGGCGATTCGATGCAGCGCGACAGAGCAAAAAAGTACAAAGGAAGCCACTGGATCTGCGCGATGTGTGGATGGCCGCCCGCCTGCATCACGTGAAAGGGCATGAAGGCGTAAGCGAGGCCCGCGATCAGTGCGGCGAGGTGCGATCCCAGCAAGTGCCGGCCGAGCAGGTAGGCGGTCGCCGCGGCCATGGGGAACGTGGCCAGGACCACGAGGTTGTAAGCGATCACCGGCCCGAAGACGCGGGCGAGGAATCGCCCGGGAAGGTCGGTCAGGGGTTGCAGGTAAGGCGGCGGGACGCGCCCGGTGCGGAACTGTTCGATGACCACCAGGGGGTCGCGGTTCGGATCCGCGCGGCTCAGAATCTCGCCACTGCCGAAGATCCGCTCATTCGGGGCCATGATGACGGGCAGGGCCATGAGCAGAGTGGCCAATAGGGCCAGTGCGAAGGCAAGGCCCGCCCCGCGTTCCACGGACAACTCACGGGTCCGCGCCTGCGTCACCGCATGAGCTTAGACAACAAACGTGGGAACGCTGCCTCCGCCCGCTGACACATTGATGACGTCGTCCCGTGAGATGCGGGTGACGGCGCCCACGCGGGCGCCTCCCACATAGAACGGATTCGTGTTGACCTTCAACATTTCGAAACGAAGGGCGCCGCCTTGGTCAAAGACCGGAAACTCCTCTTCCGGGATGTCGACCCTCTCCTGCACGATCCAACCGCTCTGCGCGGTCGCCTTCTCGATGGCCTCGGACCATTGCGCTGCGGAGGCGGACGATCCCACGGTGACGCTGGCGCCGCCGTAACCATGAGAAGGCTTGAGGACAAGACCGGCCCGGTGGCTCTCGATGAAAGGGACGAGGTCCACCGTCTGTCCCTGCCATTGGGTCTTCCGTTCCTCGACCTTGCGCGTCCATGGGACGTGCGCGGTTACGAAGGCGCGTTCCTCCTCGGAGAGGAGATCGGCGAAGCGCTCGTCGGTGAGGATGGCGAAGAAGGCTTTGTCTTCGGAGAGATAGCAGCGGAACGAGTTCACGAAGACCGCGAGGCCGCGGCGGTAGGCCTCGAAGAAACCGGGAGCCTCGTCTTCGATGTTCAGGACTTCGGAGATGACGGTGCGTCGGTACACCAGATCCACCCGCTGACCCCCCGCCACCAGGGCGTCACCCACCACCTCCATGTCGCGCGGGTCGCACAAGAGGGTGGTGAGTCCGCGGCGCTCGAACTCCTCGCGCAGGATCTCCTGGTCGGGTCGGGTGCGCACGGTGCGGAGATCCACGATGGCCACCCGCGGACTTTCCACACGCGCGTGAGCGCGCAGTTCGGCGACGAGGGCGTCGACCGAGCCGATGATGGACATGTCGTCGGTGGTGCGCATGCGCCTCACCAGAGGCAGTTGCGAGAAGACCTCGGTCATGCGATCGGCGTAACCGAACCCAGCAGGGGCGTCGGAGTTGATCTCGATGAAACGGACGCGGCCACCCGCGATGAAACCGTCGACCCGCGAGAGCGAAACGTCGGGTCCCGCGGGTGGAACGCGCAGCAGGCGGCGATGGACTTCCGGCGCGCCGAGGAAATCGAGTAGATCCTCGAGCCGGCCCGAGAATGCCTGCCGCGCCACGCGTTCGGAGAGCCGGACCAAAAGGGTTGCGCCCATGGTGAGTGTGGCCCACGTCTCCTGATCCACGAACTGGGGCCGCAGGAACGTAGGCATGGGGACGCCGCCGAAGGTGATGCCGCGGCTGGAGAAGGCCTCGGTGAGCTGAAGCCACTGGTCGCGCGCCGCGCCCACGTCCTCTCGGACGGCGTCGTTGAAATGGCGGGCTGCTTCGTTGGTCATGGGATCGGTTGGCTTCACTACTCGCTGTCGATGACCACCGGCCCCCGACTGGCCAGGCGGAACATCAAGGCCCCCGCGGCCATCACCAGCAGGGCGCCTGCGAAGAAGTGGGGCGGCGGGGTGCGGCCCGAGCGCAGCCAGTCGAGCAGGGCGGCGAAGATCACGCCGGTGTAGACGAAGCCGCCGATCTGCGAAGCCGGCGCGTACGAATAGGCCTTCGTCATGAGGAGCTGTCCGCTGCTGGCCGAGAAACCCAGCAAAACGATGACCAGCCAGATCGCGGGCGCGGGCGTCACCCACACGAAGGGCAGGCTGAGCGCGGAGAGGCAGGTTCCCATCAGGGCGAAGTAGATCACGATGCGCACCGTGGGTTCGGTCTTCGTGAGTTGACGGACCCCGGTTTGGGCGACGGCCGAGAGAAGTCCGGCGAGGAGAGCGAGCAGCGCGGCCGCGGTGATGATGCCCTGGCCGGGCTGGAGCACGATGACCACTCCGAGGAAGCCGAGGCCCAGGGGAGCGGTGAGACGGAGGGGGAAGGATTCCCCCAGCCACAACGACTCGACCACGGGGATGAACAGGGGCAGGGTGTAGTTGAGGAGCACGGCATCGGCGAGCGGCATGTGGCCGATGGCGTAGAAGAAACAGTACATCGACGAGAGGCCGGCCACGCCGCGGAACAGATGTTGTTTGAGATGCCCGGTGCGCAAGACCGAGAAACCGCCGCGGATCAGGATCGGAGAAAGGAAGACGAGCCCCGAGATGTTCCGGAAGAACACCACCATCCCGTTTGGGAGGGTCTGGGCGCAGATCTGGATGCACACCCCCATGACAGCGAAGGCGAGCGAGGACAGAATCATCGCGGCCGCGCCCTGGGCCAGATTTGACGAGAGCACGTTTGGTCTCAGGCCCGGGACCGGGCGATGGCGCCGAGTCCGTCGTAGGCCGCGTACTTGTAGGCGTCGCCCAGGGTGGGAATGTTGAAGACCATGCTGATGAAGTCGTCGATGGTTCCGCCGAAATGCAGTACGGCCTGACCCACATGCACCAGTTCAGAAGCGCTCTCTCCCACGATGTGCACGCCCAGGAGTTTCTTATCCGGGGTTCGGAACACGAGCTTCAGAAGACCCTGCAGGTCGCCCACGATCTGCCCGCGGGCGTTGCGATCATAAGTTGCCCGTCCCACGAGGTAGGAGATGCCCTTGGCCGCGCAGCTCTCCTCGGTTTCTCCCACCGAGGCCAGTTCGGGAATGGTGTAAATGGCCATGGGAAGGATGGGCGAGACGCGATCCTTGTAACCGAGATCGAAGGCGTGACACATGGCCACCCGGGCCTGCTCCATGGAGGTGGAGGCGAGCGCGGGGAAGCCGATGACGTCGCCCGCGGCGTAGATGTGTTCGACCGCCGTCTGGTAGTGCTCGTTCACCTTGATCTGCCCGCGTTCGTTGGCGTCGAGGCCGGCCTTGTCGAGGGCGAGAGCTTCGGTGGCGCCCTGACGGCCAGTGGCGAAGAGCACCCGGTCCACCCACAAGTCGCCGTTGGACAGGCGAAGAAGCACGCAGTTGGGCGCTTCGTCGAGCACCGTTTCCAGAAGCGTCGAGTTTCGCCGGATGTTGAGCCCGAGAAACCCCATCTGACGGCGCAGGTGTTCGCTGATCTCCGCGTCGAGGAAGGGCATAAGCTGCTCGGTCGCGCAGATCAGGGTGACGTCCACTCCGAGGGCGCGGAACATGGTGGCATATTCGCAGCCGATCACCCCCGCGCCGATCACGGCCAGCGATTTCGGAATCGCGTCCATCTGCAGGATGGTGTCGGAGTCATACAGCCGGGGATCGCCTGCGGTGTCACGGGGCCAGACCGGCCTCGAACCCGTAGCGATCAGGATCACCGGGGCGCGCAGGGTGGCCGGGCCGCCATCTTTCGCCACGGTGATGGTGTGCGGGTCCTCAAAACGCGCGTCGCCCGAGAACACCGTGACGTTGTGCCGGTGGAGGTTCTGGCTCACGAGTTCGCGCAAGGCGCGAGTCACCTCCACCTCGCGGTGCATGAACTGGGGCACGGTGAGGTTCTCGCGCAGGGCGTAGTCGATGCCGTAGAGACCGCGTTGGTCGAGGCCGGAGAAATAGAGGGCGGTCTCGCGCAGCGTCTTGCTCGGGACGGTGCCGGTATTGATCAGGGCGCCGCCGAGCAGCCGGTGTTTTTCGACCAGGGCCGCCCGCTTGCCGAAGTACGCGGCTTGAGCCGCGCCCTTCTCGCCCGCCGGTCCGGAGCCGATCACGATCAGGTCGAACTCCTGCGGCGCTTCGCTCATTGCACCATTTTCGTTGCGCGGAGCCGGGCTCGCAAGGAGCCAGAAAGAAACATGGCCGGAGGCCAGGGCGCGTCTCTTGCCCCGGTCTCCGGCCGTCACGGCTTCAGGCCGTGGGACTTACTGCGGACTTACTGTCCGCCTTCCGGACGCTGCCGCCTTCGCGGGCCCTGGCCCTGGCCTTCGCCCGGACCCCGGCCTTCGCCGCGGCCGAACCCACGCTGGCCGCCCGGGCCGCGGCGGTTCTTCTCGAACTCTTCCATCTTCGCGAGCTGCTCGGGAGTGAGGATGGCCTTCACTTCCTCGAGGGTGGCCTTGCGGTGCGCTTCCACCTTGTTATGGGCGGCGCGCATGGCGAGGGCGGCCTGGCCCACCGCGGCGGCCTGGGCGTTCTCGGCTTCGAGCGCCTTGTCGAAGGCCTGCTTCGCTTCACCCGCGGCCTTCATGAGCGGCTCGCCGGTTTCACGGGCCCTCTCGTGGATGATCTTCCACTGTTCCTTCTGCTGATCGGACAGGCCGAGGTGTTCGGCCACCATCCCGATGCGGGGATGTCCCGGGCCGCCCGGGCCTTCGGGACCAAAGCCCGGGCCGCCGGGCCCTCCGCCGCGACGCATGGGTCCGCCGCCTTGACCTTGAGCGGCGGCGAGCGAAACCCACCCTAAGGTAGCCAGGGCGAGGGTGGTGAGTGTCAGTGTCTGGTTTTTCATGGCTGTTTCCTCAATCTTTCTTGGACCGTTGATGATCGAGGCGATGTGTGACTGCCTCTTGAACCATTAGAACGGTTGGCACCTTGCGTGAGCCTTAAGCCGACGGAGATTGTTCGGTAGTCCGCGCCGCGCCCTGCAGGACGGCTTCGAAACCGCCTTCGGTACGATTGCCGAGGGCGAGGGTGAAGTCGTGACGGCGGGCCACGTCACGGGTGATGGAGAGGCCAAGGCCCATGCCGCTCGGCCGCCGCGACCGGGCCTCGTCTGAGCGGAACCGGCTCTCCCCAAGTCGCGCGAGGTCGGCGCCTTGGACACCGGGGCCATCGTCGCTGACTCTCACCGCGAAGTGCCCCGGACTGGTCTCGAGCACGAGAGCCACGTGACCGCCGGGACGGTTGTACTGGACGGCGTTGTGGGCGAGGTTGTTCACGGCCTGCTCGATGAGCGTGACATCTCCGGTCACCCAGACGGGTGAGGCGGGAACGGAGTGGTTGAAGTCGACGCCGCCGCTGTGCGCGACCCCGTGGTGCCGCACCGCGACGCGTTCCACCAGAGCCGTGAGGTCGACGGGATGGCGTTCATGCAGGGCCACGTCCGACTCCAGTCGGGCCGCGGCCTCGAGATTCGCGAGGAGCGAGGCGATGTACTGCGTCTCCTGCGCAATGGCGGCCACCGTGGTGGCAGCGCCGTTCGGCGCACTCTCGCGAAGGGTGGCCACGTGGCTCAACAGGACGGAGAGGGGCAGAGCGACGTCGTGGGTGGTGTGGGCCACGAAGTCGCGCAGGGCTTTTTCCCGCCGCTCTACGTCGGCGACATGAGCGCGCACCACCCCGGAAGCGTCGTTGAAGGCGTGGCCGAGTTCGGCGATCTCGTCATGGCCGGTGACCTTTACCGAGGTTTCGTAATGACGCGCCGCGGCGGCGCGGACGCCCTCGGCGAGAGCACGGATCCGCGCCACCGGCTTGGCCAGGGCGAGCCACAAGGCGAGTGCGGGGGCCACGATGAGCAGGAGCGCGCCGAGGATGAGCGAGGAGAACGAGGCCAGGGGGGGTGGGGTGGGCATGACCGCGAGGCCATAGGTGCAGACGCCACCCGGCCACGCGGTGGCGACGGCGCCGAAGAAGCCGCCTTGCTCCCTCACGGTCACGAAGGGTTCGCCTGTGCGTAGACGCGTCTTCGCCGCCTCGGGGAAGGGAGGACCGTTCGGAGGGCGGGGTTTGAAGTCGGGGTCGTAGAAGAAGACGCGGGTCATGCGCGGCATGCCCATCATTCCGCCGCCGCCGCCCCCGCCGAATCGGCCTGGACCCATCAAGGGTTCGCGCTCACGCGGTCCTTCGGGAGGCGGGCCGCCAAGTCGCGCGTCCCCGCGTGGGCGCAGCCCACCGCGGAAGTCTTCGTCGGGACCGGGGGGAAAGCCTGGGCCGCCGGAGCGCGGACGGAACTGACGGCGTTCCATGTCCAGCCCACCTTCGCAGGCATCGCGGTCGAGAGTACCGAGCCGGGCCTCGATGGAACTGCGGAGGGATGCCTCAGTCGCGTAGCGGATCGCCACCTCGCGTGCCACGAACGTGCCGAGGAGAATGGCGAGACCCGACCCGCCAAGGGCCAGGAGCAGCCGGGCGCGAAGGGTCATTCCTGAGCTGGGGGGCCGCAGACGGCAAACGGCCTACAGTGCTCGGCCCCCCAGACCCCCGTTCGCTTCGGCGGGAGTGAATCCCGCCTTCGCTGGGCGTGCTGCATATCAATTCCCTGGAGGCAGCAGACGGCCCCCCAGACCCCCGTTCGCTTCGGCGGGAGTGAATCCCGCCTTCGCTGGGCGTACTTCATATCAATTCCCTGGAGGCAACAGGCGGTAGCCCACGCCCCAAACCGTGGCGATGCGCGCGCCTTCCGCACCCAGCTTCTTGCGCACGCGGGAGAAGTGGACGTCGAGCGTGCGGCTCGTGCCTTCACGGTCTGGGTCGAGGACGCGGTCCACCAACGCCTGGCGGGTGATGGCGGAGCCGATGCGCTGGGCGAGGGCGGCGAGCAGATCGAACTCGATCTTCGTGAGATCCACGGGCTGACCGGCGTTCGTCACGGTGCGCGCTGCGAGGTCGATGCGCAGAGCCCCGGTTTCAACCACCTCGGCCGCGTGCAGAAGCGGGCGGCGGAGTCGCGCCTGGATGCGCGCCAGCAGCTCCTCGGGCCAGAAGGGCTTGGTCACGTAGTCGTCGGCGCCGAGGGCCAGAGCGCGGACTTTGGTGGAGGTTTCGTTGCGCGCGGACAACACCAGAACCGGTGTCTCCGCGGTTTCGCGATAGATCTTGAGGATGTCGAGGCCGTGCGCGCCCGGCAACATCAGGTCGAGGACCACGAGGTCGAAGTCCCGGGGCTCGGCGTCGAGGGCGGTGTGGCCATCCTGAATCCACGTGACTTCGAACCCGTCGCGCTTCAAGTGAGTGACGATCTGGTCGCCCAGGCTCTTGTCGTCTTCGATGAGGAGAATGCGCGAGGTCATGGGGTGGCGCCGGAGTCTCGATGACGCACCTTAAGTCTGCCTGAAGCGAGGGCCCGCCGGCGCAGCCGGCTGTCCCGGGTCAAAGGCAGCCTTACGTCACCCCAGCGCGCCGCCGGTTTCCGTCCGGTCACTGAGGGAGATCCGTGCTACGGGCGGTCGAAGTGACCGCCGTGCCGATCCTCCTCCGCTCCTCACCGTGCTGATTCGGACGGTGAGCGGCCCCGCCGCCTTATCGGCTCTCTCCTCGTCCCCTGGAAATGCCTGGCGGCCTTGCTCCGGGGTTAGCAGACTTGCTAACCTCCCGCCGTGGCGTTCGACATTCAGTACTTCCACCAACGCGTGCGTGACGAGATCGAGGCATGGCCGGTGGATGTTCTGGCTGACTACGCGAGGATCATTGAACTCCTCAGGGCCCACGGTCCAAATCTGAGACTGCCGTACTCTCGCGCCTTCGGGGATGGGCTCTTCGAGTTGAGGCCAAGGGGACGATCCGGAATCGGTCGTGCGTTCTACTGCTTCCGACTTGGAGAGCGGGTGGTGATCCTTCACGCCTTTGTCAAGAAATCGCAACAGACGCCTGATCGAGAGCTCAGGCGCGCACGGAGTCGCTTGAAGGAGTTGTCAAATGGCTGACCTGAAATATCAACCGGTGGCGCACAACCACCCCGCATTTCTGACCAGGGCGCGCCTGCGCCCTGGCTTTGCGAAGGCTTATGACGAACTGGCCCTGGAGTACGCGCTGGCCCACGAGATGCTTTCTGCAAGGGCACGCGCCGCGTTGACCCAGGATGCGGTAGCCGCAAAAATGGGCACAACGAAGAGCGCGGTGTCCCGGCTGGAATCTGCCGGAAAGCACGCCCCGTCTCTGGCCACCCTCAAACGCTATGCCCTGGCGGTGGGGTGCGATCTTCAAGTCCGCCTCGTTCCTCACGCGCGCCGGGCTCGGCCCACCGCAACGTCGAACCGGGCGGCCTCCAAGACTCGCGTCGCGCACGTTTGAACTAAGAGCGCAAAACAACTCTCAATGCAGTGGATCGCCCCCGCCGAAAAAGACGCCGCCACCGCCACGCTCGAAAAGCGTCTGTGGGACGCCGCCGACCAGTTCCGCGCGAACTCCGGCCTGAAGGCCGCTGAGTACTCGGGCCCCATCCTTGGCCTCTTCTTTCTCCGCTTCGCCGACGTCCGCTTCGCCAAACGGCGAGCCAAGCTGGAAAAGGCCAGTGCCAGTTCCCGTCGCGGCTCCCGCGTCGATGACCCCGCCGCCTACGACGCCCTAAACTCCAAGGCGCTCGCCCGTTGGAGTAGTTGACATCATGCCCCTCTGTTGGCATGATCTCCAACATGGGAGCAATCCTGCTTTTACGCATCGTCTATTCAAGCCGGTCGTTCGCAGAGTTGGTCTTGTGGCGTCTTCCGAAATCTGTTCCTGGCTCGGTTCACCAGTTGAAGTATCGATTGGCCTACGTCGTCGACGCTGAATGCGTCGTCCGCTACGACAACGAGGTCGGAAAGGGCAACCACCGCCATTTCGGAACCACGGAGTCCCTCTACCGATTCAGAACGCCAGAGACGTTGATTGCCGATTTCCGGAAGGACATAGCGAGGTGGAACGATGAAAACAGTGGTTCTTGAGGTTCGTTCCGGGGAGGAATCCATGGCGAGCTTCGTTCGATCCTGGAAATCAGGAAAGCCGGAGCGTTCCGCACGCATCGCCTTTGCGACCCCAGAGTTGCTTTGGCAGGTTCTCACCGCGAAGCGGTGGGAATTGCTGAAGGCCCTTTGCGGCGCCGGGCCGATTTCCATTCGCGAGGCCGCTCGCCGGGTCGGGCGTGATGTGAAGGCTGTGCACTCTGACGTCACCGCCTTGCTGAAGGCAGGCGTCCTTGACCGCGCCAAGGGCGGAGGCGTCGTCTTTCCCTTCGATGCGATCAAGGTTGAATTCCTTCTGCAGGCAGCGTAGATGCAGTGGATCGCCCCCGCCGAAAAAGACGCCGCGACCGCCACGCTCGAAAAGCGCCTGTGGGACGCCGCCGACCAGTTCCGCGCCAACTCCGGCCTCAAGGCCGCCGAATACTCCGGCCCCATCCTCGGCCTCATCTTCCTCCGCTTCGCCGATGTCCGCTTCGCAAAACAACGCGCCAAGCTGGAGAAGGCCAGCGCGTCCTCCCGACGCGGCTCCCGCGTCGATGACCCCGCGGCCTACGACGCGGAGAACATCCTCTACCTCACCCCCAACGCCCGCTTCGAGTACCTCCTCAACCTGCCCGAAGCCGCGAACATCGGCGCCAAGGTCAACGAGGCGATGCGCGACATCGAAAAGCACAACGCGAAGCTCGGCGGCGTCCTCCCGAAGACCTACAACCTCTTCACCTCCACGCTACTCAAAGAGCTGTTGAAGAAGATCTCCGAGATCCCCGCCACCCTCGACTACGACGCCTTCGGCCGCATCTACGAATACTTCCTCGGCGAGTTCGCCATGACCGAGGGCCAGGGCGGCGGAGAGTTCTACACGCCCTCGTCCATCGTCCGCCTCCTCACCGAAGTCATCGAGCCGTATCACGGCGCCATCCTCGACCCCGCGTGCGGCTCGGGCGGCATGTTCGTCTCCTCCGCGCGCTTTGTCTCGGAGCACAAGAAGAACCCAAGCTCGGAACTCTCCATCCACGGCGTCGAGAAAACCGACGAGACCGGACGTCTATGCCGCATGAACCTCGCGGTGCACGGCCTGGAGGGCGACATCAAGCACGGAGGCCAGGTCAACAGCTACTACGATGACCCGCACGAGGCCACCGGCCGCTTCGACTTCGTCCTCGCCAATCCGCCATTCAACGTCAACGCGGTGGACAAGGAGCGACTGAAAGACTCGGTGGGCCCGGCCCGCCGCTATCCCTTCGGTCTGCCGCGCACCGACAACGGCAACTACCTCTGGATTCAACTCTTCTATTCCGCCCTGAACCCCAAGGGCCGCGCCGGTTTCGTGATGGCGAACTCGGCCTCGGACGCCCGCAGTTCCGAGCAGGACCTCCGCAAGCAGCTCATCGAAGGCCGCGCGGTCGACGTGATGGTCGCGGTCGGCCCGAACATGTTCTACACGGTGACGCTCCCTTGCACGCTCTGGTTCTTCGACAGGAGCAAGGCAAAGACGAAGCGAGCTGACACGGTGCTGTTCATCGACGCCCGCCACATCTACCGCCAAATCGACCGCGCCCACCGCGAATGGACGCCCGCTCAGATCGGCTTCATCGCCAACCTCGTGCGTCTGTATCGCGGCGAGGGTCTCGACTTCACGCTCGGCGGTGACGATGCCGAGGCGAAGATCGCGGAGGTCTTCGGGAAGAAGCCGAAGTACGCCGATGTGGCCGGACTCTGCAAGGCCGCGACGCTGAGCGAAATCGAGGCTCAGGGCTGGTCGCTCAATCCGGGACGCTATGTGGGCGTGGCAGCGGGTGAGGCGGTCAGCGACGAGGACTTCAAGGCTCAACTCGAGACCTTGAACGAAGAACTCGAAGCCCTCAACGCCCAAGCGCACTCCCTTGAGAAGACAATCGCCGCGAACGTGACGCAGATTCTGGAAGCGTAAGGGATGGGCAAGTGGCAGCAGCGTCTGCTTGGAGACTGTCTGACCCTGGTCTCCGGCGGGACGCCGTCCAAGGCGCGAAACGATTTCTGGGGTGGCGACGTGCCTTGGGTCTCCTGCAAAGACATGAAGGTTCAGAGCATCACGGATGCCGAGGACTACCTCACTCCTGCGGGTGTGGCAGGCGGCACGCGACTTGTTCCAGAGGGGACGATTCTTTTCGTCGTTCGCGGCATGATCTTGGCGAAGGAGTTCCCCGTCGCGATGACTCGACGCACGGTTGCTTTCAACCAAGATCTGAAAGCTGTGAAGCCCGCGAGCTTCATCGATACTCGTTTTCTCTTTCACTGGTTCCGCGCGAACAGCTACGAGATTTTGGGACGAGTTGATGAGGCAGGCCACGGGACCAAACGCATCCAGACTGATCGACTTTTGTCGATGCCCATCAGCGTTCCTGAGCTCCCAGTCCAGCGCCATCTCGCCGACATCCTGTCGGCCTACGACGAGCTGATCGAGAACAGCCAGCGGCGCATTTTGATTCTGGAGACGATGGCCCGCACCCTCTACCGAGAGTGGTTCGTCCACTTCCGTTTCCCCGGCCACGAGAGTGTTCCGCGCGTCGCTTCGCCACTTGGTGAGATTCCGAAGAGCTGGAATGTTGTGGCCCTGGACGCGCTTAAGGCCGATCAGCGCTACGCGATCAACGGTGGACCGTTCGGATCGAAACTTGTGTCTCGGGACTATGTTGATGCCGGTGTGCCGGTGATCCGCGGCAGCAACCTCTCAGAATCGGGCCGATTCGATGCCAGCGAGTTTGTCTTTGTGGGTGAGGAGAAGGCTGAAGAGCTTTATGCGAACGTGGCCGTACCCGGCGACATCGTGATCACGCAGCGGGGAACCCTTGGCCAGATCGGAATGATCCCGTCGGGTATTGGATACATGCGATTCGTGATCTCGCAGAGTCAGATGAAGGTCACCCTCGATCCGCAGGCCGTTAACCGAGAGTATGCCTTTTTCTTTCTTCGCTCTGATGAGGCGCAACAGAGGATCAGGAACCTGGCCAGTTCGTCAGGCGTCCCGCACATCAACCTCGCGACGCTCCGCGAATTCCAGATTCTCCTGCCCCCCCGAGACCTTCAGCGGAGGTTCGGAGAGTTCGCCCTGGGTTCAGAGACGGGGATTGAGCAGTTGTCCAGGCAGATCGAGAACCTCCGCCAAACGCGCGACTTGCTTTTGCCGCGCTTGCTTTCGGCACCGGTGGAATCGTCGTCAGCTGATGGCTCCCCGGCCGCAGCGCGTCCGAGCGGGGCCTTGCGCGGTAGATAGGAGACACCCATGCCACTCGTTCCGTGTCCGGAATGTGCGAATCAGGTTTCAGATCAAGCCACAGCCTGTCCGAGGTGCGGCCATCCTCTCGCCCGAACAGGCAGTGCTGCGCCGTCTGCACCGAGTGTTCCAACTCCCGAGCCCGCTGCTCCGCCGCGCGCACCCGTCGCAGCCGAGGGTCCCAAGGTGGGAAGCACCGGTGTCGACAAGCGAGTGCTGATCGCGATAGGCGTGGTCGTCGTGGGCGTGGCCGGCCTGATGGCCGTTGCTTCATCCCGGTTGAAGGCGCAACAAGCCCAAACTGCTGAAGCGCAACGGAAGCAGGTCGCCCTAGCCACTCGACTAGGGGCCGAGGCGTTGGAGACGAAGCGTAAGCAGAGCGTGGCTTCTGGGGTGGCGGCGGGCCGAGTCATCGTCTCGAAAGAGGGCGCCTGTGATTCGCCTGAAGCGGTATCCGACGCATGGTCGAGCTTGAAGTTGGCCAGAGCAGGAGACGCGGAATGGGCCGAGGCGTCTACCCTTCTCGCCAAGCTTGAGCCCTGCCAGCAGAGAATCGCGAAGCAAGCTGCGCTTGCCGCCGAGGCTGCCCAGAAGAAGGCAGCACTGGATGCGGAGGGGGCGAGGAAGAAGGCCGCAGCAACTGCCGCTGCGAATGCGATGACTGGCCGTTTAGCCTGGGCGAGCGCGTCCGAGAAGAAGATGCTCGAAAACGGCATGGAGGTCGATTTCATCGTCACAGGGAGCAAGAAGGACCTGCTGACCGTCAAGTGGGTGCTGATGAGCAAGGTCCAGGTCTACCGACTCACCAATGACGACTCGATGGCAGAGGGATCTTTCCTATCGAACCTTCAGAAGGCGGGCTTTCGTAAGGTGACCTTCTCGGACGGGTACAACTACGGCGTCACCTACACCCTCCCGCAGAGCGACTAGGTACCAGGCGTTCGCTCCGAGAAACCTCATCGGAAACGAAATGGCAATCCGCACATTTGCAGAGAATCTTGGAGCGCTCGCCGCTCGGCTTCTCGACGACCTTCAGCAACTCCTCGAAACGCATTCAAGGCTCCGTTGGCGGGATCCAATTCAAGGAGATTTGCTTTTCACCGGGCCCGAATACGCGTTCGAAGACCTAGATGGCGACGGCAAACGCCTGCAATCGGAGATTCTGAAGCAGTTTCCCCGTCTCTTTGGTCTCTTTCGAGCAGCACTCCAAGATGCGCCCGAACACGACCAGACACTTGTTGTAGATGTCGAGAAGGGCTGTCGCGACATCGCTGAGCAGCGGCACATGACATGGCATAAGTCGCCGGGCGCCGCCTTCCAAGCAGTACGCAAACGAGTGAACGAGTTGCTTGCGGCTGTTGGCGATCTCCATGACGCCACGGAAGGCTCCACAGTCCTCGTGCCGGACACCAACGCACTGTTGTACGCGCCCGATCTTGCGACCTGGACATTCGACGATGTGCCGCGCTTCGAAATAGTCTTGGTCCCAGCAGTCCTCGCGGAACTGGACACCCTCAAGGTGAATCACCGGAATCCGGAGGTCCGTGAGAAGGCCGAACGGCTCATACGACAGATAAAGGACTATCGCCGACGCGGGTCGCTTGCGGGGGGAGTACCCATTCACGGAAACCGCGTGACGCTTCGAGCCGTCGCGGTGGAGCCAGCACCAGCAGCCGTGCTGTCATGGCTGTCGCCTCAATCCGCCGATGATGTTCTCCTGGCCTCCACGCTGGTTGTGATGCGCGACCATCCGCGGACCCCAGTCGCGCTGATAACTAGAGATATCAACCTTCAGAATAAAGCCGAGTTCGCCGGCGTTCCATTCTTGGAACCACCTGAACCGACGCTAGCGGCAGGATGAGCAAGTCTGTGGCTGAGCGCGCCGACTGTCGCCACATCTTGCCCCCAGCTGCGCTTCCCGCAGCGCCTCAGTCGAGAAGACCCGGACAGAAGTGAGCACGACGAGCAAGGTCGAGACGCGGACGTTGGTGCTCCTTCTCGCTATCAACGCGGCCATGTTCGTCGTCGAGCTGGCTGCCGGGTGGGTCGCGCAGTCGGCGGGGCTCATCGCCGACTCTCTGGACATGCTGGCCGACGCCGGGGTTTACACCGTCGCGCTGCTCGCCGTGGGTTCCACCACGCGGCGCAAGACGCACGCGGCTGCGGTGAGCGGTGTCATCCAGTTGGCTCTGGCGGCGGGCCTCGCCTTCGAGATTGCGCGCCGCGCGGTGAGCGGCAGCGAGCCCATGTCCCTGCTGATGATTCTGATCTCGGCTCTGGCCCTCGTGGCCAACGCCGCCTGCGTTTTCCTCCTCCGCAACCACCGCCACGGCGAGATTCACATGCGCGCGAGCTGGATCTTTTCCACCACGGATGTCCAGGTCAACGTCGGCGTGATGGTCGCCGGCCTCCTGGTCATGGCCACCGGCTCGGCCTGGCCCGACCTCGTCATCGGCTCCGCGGTGTGCGCCCTGGTCGTCCGCGGCGGAGTCCGAATCCTGAAGCAGGCGAAGGCCTCCTATGCTGAGGATCGCGGCTGACCCGCGGGTGCCAGGTTCCATGAAGAAAGCCAAGAAGGTCGTGTCTGACCCGGACATGCGAGCGGAGTACGACTTTGCCTCGATGGCCGGGGGGGTGCGCGGAAAGTACGCAGAGCGGTACAAGGCGGGCGTTAATCTGGTTCTTCTGGAGCCGGAGGTTGCCGAGGCCTTTCCCACCGCCGCCGCCGTCAATGAAGCTCTAAGAACCTTGATGCGGGGTGCGAAGACGTTAACGCGACAGGCGGGCCACGCGGCCAAGCGGGTGCGGCGAGAAGAGGCGATCGGTCCTCGCGGGTAGGCGGCCCTTAAGGGCCGGAACCCGACAGTCCCAGTCGCTGCGGACCTCTTCGATTTCGCGATCGATCTCTTCCGCAGTCATCGTGGAGATTCTGCAACGACCGGTTGCAGAATCGGCTCGCGAGGAGCAGGGTCGGTCGACGCGCAAGGCGCGAAAACTGCAACGGCCGGTTGCCTCGGTGGACACCCAAAACCGGCCACCAATGGACACCTGAAAACCGGCCACCACGGGTGAG